>Ga0326726_10000871_pt1 | contig 27678 bp, 30 predicted proteins | sample MHFenrmetagenome_2_FD_207603 | JGI IMG/M metagenome (GOLD analysis project Ga0326726, IMG submission 207603) | Lab enriched peat soil microbial communities from Michigan Hollow, Ithaca, NY, United States - MHF15MN | ecosystem: Environmental > Terrestrial > Soil > Wetlands > Peat | place: USA... | reverse complement strand
TCCGTGTCAACCGGTCATATTGCAATTGCCCATCCTTAATTCTGTAGAACATGGAGAATGACAACAACAAAAAAGCATCCTACCGGGGCTACATCTTCGCGATTCTGAGCGTAGCCTTGCTTGGCCTTTCGGTCTGGGTGATCTGGGATGACGAATTCGGCCTGCGACCCTGGAAGAACTACCAGCAAGAGTACAAATCACTCAAGCGTGAAAAGCTCCAGAAAGAGTACGATCAGGCGCTGAAGGATTTCCAGACCTCAGGCGATGCTCAAAAGCTCGCTACTCTTCAGGCACAACTGAAGCAGGCGCAGGAAAACTTCAAGAAAAAAGAGGTTCATGACCGTTATTTACAGGTTTCCGCGAGTCTTGATGATCTCAGAGCCAAAATAAAGGCAAACCAGAAGTCCATGCAGATGCTGCGCGGACAGTATCTGGAAACGGAGTATTACTTCACCAAGAACCAGCAGCCCTCGGACAAGGCCAAGATGGATGCCCTGCAAAAGCAGATCGACACCATTGACAAGGGTGGCAAGGCGATGCAGGCCCAGATGGAGCCATTGGAGCAGGAGCAGCTGAAGCTCATGGGTGATATTCCGGCGATCCAGGCTCAGATCGAGGCGATCCAGAAGCCGCTCGCGGACAAGAAGGAGCGTATCGGCAACAATGACACGGCTCCTATTGAAATCCGGCAGCGCATGATCAACGATGCCAACAAGGCTGATCGTTGTGAATCCTGTCACGCCGGTATGGAAGATACTCGCGACGTGAATGCGAAGCAGCCTTTTGCAAAGCATCCGCTGAGCTTCATTTACCTCGGCAACCACGATCCGGCCAAGTTTGGCTGCACCTTCTGCCATCGCGGTCAGGGACGCGCCACGACGACCATCAAGAAAGCGCATGGCGATGTCGAGTACTGGGACGAACCGCTGCTCAAGGGCGGCATGACGCAGACCTCGTGTCTGAACTGCCATGGCGATATCAAAGATCTGCGCGGCGCTGAAAGCCTCATCCAAAGCACCGAGCTGATCAGGAAGTACGGATGCTACAGCTGCCACAAGATTCCCGGCTACGAAGGCATCGGCGACGTAGGTCCCGAGCTGACCAAGGTTGGCACCAAGGTGAACTACTCGTGGGCGGTCAACTGGCTTATGGATCCGAAAAAGTATTCGTCGATGGCCCGCATGCCCAAGTTCTTCTTCACGAAGGATCAGGCCGAGGCGGTCGCCGACTACCTCTTCAGCATGTCTGGCACGACAAGGCACGATGACGATTATTCGACTCAAACGCCGAACGCAGCGCTGGTCGAACAGGGCAAGGTGCTCTGGAGCCAGGCTCGCTGCAACCTTTGCCACGTGACCAGCGGACGAGGCGGCAACCATGTCAAGATGTACGCTCCCGAGCTGAGCAAGGTTGGCGGCAAGGTCAACAAGACCTGGCTTTTCAACTGGCTCAAGAATCCGCGCCAGTACTCCGCGACCGAAAGGATGCCGCAGTTCACCTTCACCGATCAGGAGATCAACGGCCTGGTCGAGTATATTGTCAGCACCTTCACGGATGACGATGGCGAGATGAACTACTCCACTCCGCGCACCATCGATGCTGCTTCGATCAAGAAAGGCAAGGACCTCATCCAGCAGTATGGCTGCTATGGCTGCCACAAGATCGAAGGCATGGAGCAGGTGCAGGTTGCGCCGTCGCTGAGAGCTCAGGGTGTCACCTTCCTGAGGAGCGACGAAATGAAGGAGAAGATCGGCACCGAGCTGACCTCAATCGGCAGCAAACCGGTCGAACTGCTCGACTTCGGCAAGATGAAGAAGACAATCTCAAACGACCGCCTGAGCTACCTCAAGCAGAAGCTCAGAGACCCGAGAGGCTTCCGTCTTGGACTGCGTATGCCGAACTTCCGCCTGTCGGAAAAGGAGATCAACGAACTGGCTGGCGTGCTTTACGGATTTACCGACTCCAATGTGCCGACCCGTTTCCTCGTGCCTTCGAAATCGGAAATCGACAAGATGGCCAAGGTGACGCCCTATCAGTTCACCGGCGACTTCGCCAAGGTGATCGAGACGGTCAAGTGCATCAACTGCCACACGATCAAGGGAATCGGCCAGGATTACGCTCCGAACCTGACCTTTGCGGGCAGCAAGTTGCAGGAGAAGTGGATCCGCGGCTTCCTTGCCAATCCGGATGTGATCCGCCCGCTGTTGCAGCAGATGCCGAATCTCGGCCTGAAGCTGGCGACCGTCAAGACGAAGATCACCATGCCGAAGTTCAACCTGAACAAGCAGACCGTTCAGGATACGAACAAGTCAGATGTTGATGTGGTGGTCAACTACTTCACGCAGGATCTCGTGTCGCCGGATATTCCGAAGAACATTCCGGTGCTTTCCGACATGAGCATGGAGCAGCAGATTGCCGCAGGCAAGGCGCTGTACGACCAGAAAGGATGCATGGTCTGTCATCAGATCGGCGCCAGCGGCGGCGCGGTAGGTCCGAACCTGTCGAACGTCGGCAACAGACTCAATCCTGGGTACATTTTCGTCAATCTCGAAAATCCCAGAAGGTTCAAGCCTGATGTTGTCGAACCGACCTACGGGTTCACCGAACGCGAACGAATCATATTGACCAATTATCTGATGACCCTGAAACTGAACAACAGCGATGCAAACAAGAAATAACATCATCAGGATCGCTCTTTTTGCTGCAATGGCCGGAGTTTTCGTCTCCGGCTGCAGCAAGCCGCAGAGCAAGAAAGCAAAACCCGAAGCAAGCGTTGCTGCCGATGGAACGGTGGCAACGGACGAAAATGACGACAAGCTGCCATACAACCTCCGGGAGGGCAAGCGCCTGTTCAACCATTACTGCGCCATCTGCCACGGTGAAACCGGCGACGGTGCCGGACAGTATTACGGTTACGGCCTTTCGCCTTCGCCTGCCAATTTCACCGACAAGGCATTCATGAAAACGATGTCCGATGAGCTGATGTTCAAGGCGATCAGCGAAGGTTCCGCCGGAGTAGGCAAGTCGAACCTGTGTCCGCCGTGGGGCAAAACCTTCGACAAGGACGAGATCGATTGCATGATTGCCCATATCAGGAAACTGGGTGGCAACTAACTGTACCTTAGACCTGTTTTCATGGAGTAAATTGCGTATCTTTAACAATTGTGTACCGGAAGGGTTTTCCGGTACATTTTTTATTAACAATGGCAAGGAGTGAAAAATGAACATTGACAACCTGAAAAAAAAGGTGCTGAAACCTGCTCTTCTGATGGCTGGAATGGGCCTGATGTCAGCAAATGCATTCGCCGCTGGCACTGTTTCTGGCACCATTGACGCCTCCGTTCCAAAGTTCAAGAAGGATGCTGTCGTTTACCTTGTAGGAGGCAAAACGCCGGTAACGCCGAAAAGAGGCGAGGTTGACCAGAAAAACCTGATGTTTATTCCGCGCGTGCTGGCTGTTCCGGTTGGCTCGACGGTAGCATTCAAGAACAGCGACAAGGTGAACCACAATATCTTCTCGGCTGATGTCTGCAATAAATTCAATCTCGGCACCTACAATCCCGGCATGTCGAGGGATGTGAAGTTCGACAAACCCTGCGTGGTCAACCTGCTCTGTAACGTACACTCAGAGATGTCGGGCTATGTCGTTGCCGTAAACAGCAACTACTATGCCGTGACTGACGCGGCAGGTAAATTCACCATCAGCAACGTACCCGCAGGCACATACCAGGTGGTTGCCTGGAGTGAAAAGCTCAAACCGGTGGGCGCAACCCCGGTCACCGTGGCCGATGGCCAGACGGCAACTGTTTCGGTCAAGATGGCAAAATAAACATCTCTGATTTCACAGCTTTCTGAAAACCATGAACCGGCATTTTCTGTCCGGTTCATGGTTTTTTCTTTATGGAGCTATTATAGTTCGATACAGATCAACCGGTTTAAGAAAATTTTAAGGAAAGAAATCGTATTTTCAAGAAAAAGTTATTCTTTCTCGCTGGATTTTTTCCTGATCGACGTCAGGTGGTTAGTTGAAGTGGCGAGCATTCTTGAATATCTGTAATAGCATTTAAATTTTATCCTTCACCTGACACTCGTAGCGAGAATCTCCATATCTTCTTTAATCATTGTACCTTACGCTTGCGTTCCATGATATTGGCAGAACAGTTTTTTGAACAGCATCGATGTGTATGATCATTAACAATCGTTATAAGTTGTATAGTAAAATATAGATAATACATGCGAGTGATCATTTCATAAGTATCTGATAAAGTTCTTTCATTCAAGGCACTCCTTTTTTTATTCAATACATAATTTTATGACCATGAAAACATTCACGCTGAAAAAAGTCAAAGTCGGGTTTATTGCCCTTGTTCTCTCTCTGGGGATGAGCCCCAATGCGCACGCTCTTAACATGGGCGACAAAGCCGCGGATTTTTCGTTGCCAGGCAAGCAGGGGCAGGTGAAGCTTTCGGACACTGCCGGTTCGGTAGTGTATCTCGATTTCTGGGCCTCCTGGTGCGGGCCGTGCCGTCAGTCGTTCCCGTGGATGAATCAGATGCAGGCCAAGTACAGCGCCAAGGGATTCAAGGTTGTCGCCGTCAACCTTGACGCCAGAAACGATGACGCCATGAAGTTCCTTGCTCAGAATCCGGCAAATTTCACTGTTGCTTTCGACTCGAAAGGGCAGACTCCCAAAGCGTTTGGCGTAAAAGGAATGCCGACCAGCTTCCTGATTGACAAGAGCGGAAAGATTCTGTCAGTGCATCTCGGCTTCAAGCCTGCCGACAAGGAGGAGATGGAAAAGCAGATTCAGAACGCGCTTGGGGGTAACTGATGGTAAAAAAAGTAGTTGTGAAAATATGGCCACTCTTTGCCATGATGATCATGTACGGACTTTCAGGATGTTCGAGCGTCCAGCCCTGGGAAAAACAGAACCTGGCCAAGCCTGAAATGACCTTTGAGGGCGACAGGCTCGATACCGGTTACACCGAACATATCTACAGCAGCAAGGAGGCCTCATCGGGAGGCGCGGGCGTCGGTGGCGGCGGATGCGGATGCAACTGAGTAAGAAGTATCGAAATAATTATTTAAAGAGTTGAAGTCTATGGAATATGTTCCGATAAAGAGTTCAAACAGGAAATCCAGAGTAGTGGGCGCACTCTTCGCCAGCGCTGCCATGCTGTTGCCATCCGCGAAAAACGCCATGGCCGACGCGGCTCCCGAGCAGGGAATCGTCAGCATGAAATATCTGAACTATCACGACAGCCAGAAGGGCGATACTGATCTGACGGCTGGCATGTCGAAGGATCGAATGACGGTGAACGCTCTTTCGTTCATGGGCATGGTGCCGATTGCGGGCAAGTGGTCGGTCGCGGCGACCTTCATCGAAGATTCGGTCACCGGCGCGTCTCCAGCCTATCACGGCTCAGGCTTCCCGGCGAATACCTCGTCGGGGGCGTCGGGAGATCTGCGTCATGCCGGTGACTTGAACGTCACCCGCTACTTTTCGAGGGGCACGCTCACCCTCGGCACGAGCTATTCCCAGGAGTCAGACTACAAATCCCTCGGATGCTCACTGAATGGCACCTTGTCAACCGAAAGCAAGAATACCACCTTCAGCCTCGGCGCTGCCTACAACAACGACACGATTGACTTGAGCAGACCGAATGTCGTCGATTCCAAAAAGAGTGATACGCCGGGCAAGAAGCGCGTGGTGTCCGGACTGTTTGGCGTAACCCAGGTCATGTCGCAGAACGATATCATGCAGATGACCGTCACCTTGACCGATGGCGACGGCTATTACAGCGATCCGTACAAAAACCCTGACGTAAGGCCAGGCAAGCGGCGGATGTTCACCTTCATGAGCCGCTGGAACCATCACTTCGACGGCCCGAATGGTACGGCGAGGCTCTCGTATCGATATTACACCGATACGTTCGGCATCAAGGCGCACACCTTCGATGCAGAATATGTTCAGCTTCTGCCCAAAGGCTGGGAAATTACGCCGTCGCTCAGGTACTACTCGCAGGGCGCTGCTGATTTCTATGTGCCTGTCGGTGATGCCGAGTTTGCTGATCCAACCCATTTCACGCCGCCTCCGGCTGGAGCGAAGCATTACTCGGAAGATCAGCGCTTATCGGCTTTTGGCGCATTCAGTTACGGCATCAAGGTGAGCAAAGACCTTGGCCGGAGCTGGCTGGCTGACGTGAAATACGAGCACTGCGAGCAGCGTTACAACTGGGGCATCAACGGCAAGGGCGATCCGGGGATTCCGACCTTCAACATGAGCGCGATTCAGGTTGGCCTGTCGCGCAAGTTCTGAGTCTGCCGTATAATGGAAAAAAGCCTCTCTTGATGTAATTTGCCGCTCATATGCACAGATTTGAATTCAGGGCTATGGGCGGCGGTTGCGAGATACTGCTTGCCGGTCTGGGGAAAAAAGATGCCAAAAAACTCGCGGCGCATGGTATCAAAGAGGTCAGTCGGATCGAGCAGAAGTACTCCCGATACCGGCCCGACAGCGCGGTGTCACGGATCAACGCATCAGCCGGAACCGACTGGTGCGAGTGTGACGATGAGACTCGCGCGCTACTCGATTATTCCGACGCGCTTTACCGAAGCAGCGCGGGGTTGTTCGACGTGACTTCGGGGGTGCTGCGGAGAGCGTGGAATTTCGACAAGGCCGAAGTACCGTCGCAGGAGGCGCTTTTGCCACTCCTGAAGCTGGTCGGATGGCGTCGCGTCGAGCGGAGGGAGAGCGCCGTCCGGCTGCCTGAAGAGGGGATGCAGCTTGATTTTGGCGGCATCGGCAAGGAGTACGCCGCCGATGCCGCCGCTGAAGTACTCGCTGACCACGGCGCTCTGCACGGTTACGTCAATCTCGCCGGTGATATAAGGATCATCGGGCCAAAACCCGACGGAGAACCCTGGACCATCGGCATCCGCGATCCGCGCAATTCCGGCGGAATGATCGCCTCCATTCCGGTCGCGTCAGGGGCCATCGCCACCAGCGGGGATTACGAGCGCTTTTTCGAGCTGGAGGGGCGGCGTTACTGCCACATTCTCAATCCCGTAACGGGTTTTCCGGTAACCTTCTGGCGATCGGTGTCGGTGCTCGCGCCGCTTGCGACCACGGCGGGCAGCGTCACCACAATCACCATGCTTCTGGAGGCGGAAGGGTTGCACTATCTGAAAGATTCCGGATTTATGTTCCTCGCTGTCGATCAGGCGGGCAAAGTGCATTACAATCATTGAATTAACGATGAAAAAAACATGATAAAACAACTAACCCCCAGAGGTTTCATCACGGCGGTTGCAATACTGCTCGTGCTGTTCATGAAAAGCGCCACCGGCATGGCGGCGGACTTTCTCGATCCGGAAAAGGCATTCGTGCCCAGCGCTGAGCTGACCGGCAACAACTCCATCGCCCTGCACTGGAAGATCGCCAAATCGTACAAGCTGTACCGTGACCGGGTGAAGGTGAGCGTTACGGGCGGCAAGGCGACCCTCGGCAAACCGGAGTTTCCCGAAGGCATTCTTTTCACCGATCCCACGACTGGCGAGAAAGAGGTGATCTATCACAACGCCCTGCATGTCAATGTGCCGATCAAGAGCGCTTCCGGACCATTCACCTTGAGCGTCGAATATCAGGGATGCTCCGAGGACGGTCTGTGCTATCCGCCGATGAGCAAGTCGTTCAAGCTCGATCCGTCGAAGCAGGATGCGACTGCCGCCGCCGCGAGCGCTTCGCCGGACGCTGGCGCATCGGCTGGATTGCAGCCAGCAGCAGCCCCCGAAACCGCGCCCGCAGTGGCCGCGTCCACGGAGAAAGGCGCTGATAAAGCCGGCAAGGATGATATGTCGCTCGCCAAATCGACCCTCGAAAGCGGAAGCCTCTGGAAAGTTTCCGCGGCGTTCTTCCTCTTCGGCCTGCTGCTCTCCTTTACCCCATGCGTGCTGCCGATGGTGCCGATTCTCTCGTCGATCATCGTCGGAGAAGGGGATACCACCAAAGCCAAAGGCTTTCTCATGGCAGTGGCCTACTGCCTCGGCATGGCGCTGGTCTACACCTCGCTTGGCGTCGCGGCGGGCCTTGCTGGCGAAGGGCTTGCTGGCGCGCTTCAGAAGCCGTGGGTGCTCGTGATGTTCAGCTTGCTGCTCTTTGGCCTGTCGCTCTCGATGTTCGACGTCTACCAGCTTCAGATACCAGCTTCCCTGCAGACCAAACTGAACAAGACCTCCGGTAACCTGAAGGGCGGACGCTTCGTCGGCGTTTTCTTCATGGGAGCCATCTCGGCGCTGATCGTTGGCCCCTGCGTCGCCGCGCCGCTTGCTGGTACGCTCGTCTACATCAGCCAGACGAAGGATGTGGTGATTGGTGGCCTTGCGCTCTTTTCGATGGCGATGGGCATGAGCGTGCCGCTGCTCCTGATCGGCTTGTCGGCGGGCAGTCTCTTGCCGAAAGCCGGAGCATGGATGATCGGTGTCAAGTACGTGTTCGGCCTGCTTTTGATCGCCGTGGCGATCTGGATGGTCAACCCGGTGCTGCCTCCGCAGGCGACGATGGTTGCCTGGGGCGCTTTCGGCATTCTGTGCGCGGTGTTTGCTGGACTGTTCGGGCCGCATTCGGATAAGATCACCATTGGCGGCAAGTTCACCAAAATGCTCGGCCTGCTGCTCTTCATCATCGGCGTGCTTGAATTGACCGGCGCAGCTTCCGGCGGCACCAATCCGCTCGAACCGCTCTCGGGTCTGCGCGGCGGTACGTCAGGTGCAGCCACGGCTAATGGTGAGAGTGCAAAACTGGCGTTCAAAAGAATCCGCACCGTCGATGATCTCGACCGCGAGCTGAAAGCCTCGGCGGGCAAGCCGGTGATGCTCGACTTCTACGCTGACTGGTGCGTCTCGTGCAAGGAGATGGAGAAGTTCACCTTCAGCAATGCGAAGGTTCAGCAGGGTCTCGCCAATGTCACGCTCTTGCAGGTTGACGTAACCGCGAACACCGCTGACGACAAGGCTCTCATGAAACGCTTCGGCCTCTTTGGCCCTCCCGGCATGATCTTCTTCGACAAATCAGGCAATGAGCTGAAGGACAATCGCGTTGTCGGGTTCCTTGAAGCCGACAAGTTCATGGAACATGTTGATAAAACGAAGTGATTTTTGATGGTTGATGGTTGATAATGTAGGGGCGGTCCCGACTTTTCGGGATCGCCCTTTTGCGTTATATGAGCGTGATCGGCGAAGTGATGTGTGTTATTTATTACGTCGTATCGTCCAGTTCTATTTAGAATGACAACACTTCTTTTTGAATTTTTTCAGACTGTAGCTGCAAAGCGATGAAAACGCAGAGGTTTGTTTTCGCAATTTTTTCTTACGTTAGTATCCAGCAAAGAGCTCAGAATTTTTACTAAAATCCACCCACCTCGGATATATACTAAACCCACAAAGCCACTCATTGTTCATTATTTTCAATACATGCGAATTGTCACCTGGAACTGCAACGGCGCACTGCGCAATAAGCTGCAAAAGCTCCAAACGCTCAATGCGGATTTGTGCATCATTCAAGAGTGCGAAGAGCCTTTGCAGAGTATATCTGAAGACTATCAGTCATGGGCAAAGAATTACCTCTGGGTTGGCACAAACAAGAATCGCGGGCTGGGTGTTTTTGCCAGACCGAACATACATCTGAAAGCCGTATCACTTGATACCGCGCCGCTGGAACTCTTTCTGCCTTGCAAAATCAATGGTTCTCTCTCGTTGCTTGCGGCATGGACTCGTGAAGCCAATTCTCCGACCTTTGGGTACATCGGTCAACTCTGGAAGTTTCTCCAGAAGCATGAGCATTTCTTAGCCACAGAACATGCGGCGCTCATAGGTGACTTGAACAGCAATGCGTGTTGGGACGTTTGGGATCGCTGGTGGAACCATAGCGATGTTGTCCGACAGTTGACGGGAGCTGGTCTCACCAGTTTTTACCATCATGTACACAGAGAACGGCAAGGAGAAGAGACCAAGCCAACTTTTTACATGTATCGTAAGCGTGAAAAATCATATCACATTGATTATGCATTCTTGTCAGAAAAGCTGTTAAAAGGAGCGGTCTGCGAGATAGGCGACCCGGTTATATGGTTAGAATTCAGCGATCACATGCCACTGATAGTCAACATCCCATAACAATTCCTTCATCGCCCCTGCAACTCCCCAAAAAACACTTCAAGCGAAGTCTACACCACCACCTCCCAGCCTTAAACAGCTCCAGCCGTCCGGTTTTCCGCCTTCCAGTGGCAGAGCGGAATCCCGCTTCTTCGTAGAGTTTCCCTCCCGCGAGCTTCATGTCGAGCGCATCCGCTGCATCAGTCGCTTTTACCGCGCAGGCGAGACTGATCACGCCGTCGCGGTTGATGGCTGACGGCGGCTGCGATTTACATTTTTCAAAAGATTCTCGCCTTCTCTTTCTGTTTGCCGGTTAACCATCTCTCCTTGTTCCGTTTATCCAACATCACATGAAATCACAGCCGCCACATTCGTTTAAGACATCTAATTCCTTTCAATAATACGATTTATGGGTTTCCGACTCCATAATGGTAGCCTGCAAACATCTCACAAATAGTCAAAAACAGTATATAGTAGTATTGACTTAACACTATTTTTTGTATAATTGAGCAAAGACGATCTGTGTATTGTTGATGCGGTTCTCATATATGAAGTATATGAGATTGCTGAAGAGAGTCGCAGCATCAAGGGATGACAATAAACCATGAGTAAAAAATCCTTCAAAGGGAGGGGGCAGCGATGAAAAAACTAAGTGTCCTGAGTGGAATCTTGTTGATGACGCCAGCGTTCCCGTTGGCCGCATACTCGACGGTTCCCGTGGCGGCGCCTCTCGTATTAACTCTCAATGAGTATACCGGAACTGATTCTCAGGTGATTTTGAGCGTTTCAGGGTCGGGAACGCATTCCGTCACCGTGGACGTCAGCCTGGGCTCCGGCACCGTCGCCGACATCAGAGGCGTCTTTTTTAGTTGGGATGGCAACTTGACAGGTTTATCGGTGAGTGGCCCAAAGGTGACTTCTTCGCAGTTCAATAATAAAGGAGGTATCTATAGCTTGAGTGGCGATGTCAATATGCACGGAGATGCGAATAATTACTCTTTTGATGGTGGGGTTGAAATTGGAAAACCAGGAATTGGAAAAGGGGATGATATTCGATCGACGACTTTTACGCTGACTGCTAATGAGAACATTACTTTTACTGATTTTGGAGCGCGATTAACAAGTGCAGGAATAGATCGCTCTGGAAGCAGCAAACTCTTTGCTCAAGTTGACACAGGAACTGGAGGTCTTGGAGGCCAAGGGGGAGTTGTACCTGAACCTGCCAGCGTGGCGCTGATCGGCATCGGCGCAGCGCTGACGAGAGCTATTCAATCGATAAAAAAATATATAGCAGCCTGACGACATAATGTTTTGCCTTATCTGGAAATGAGGTTGAGCCTTGATTCCAGACAGATTTCGACAACAGCAAACATCATCAACCAACCGACTCAGCAAGGCCTATTCACCATTTCCAGCTGAGGTAACACAGACCGACTCCGACGTTTGTCGCGTGTGGGAGTAAAGGCTACAATATCCACATCAAACGGCTGCGGCGGTTGTATCGACTCATGGGACTCGAAGCCATCGGGCCCAAGCTGGACACCTCGAAACCCGAGCCAGACCATAAGGCCTATCAGTATCTGTTCAGGAGCCTGACCGTGACGCACCGCAACCATGTCTGGGAGGCCGCCATCACCGGTGTGCCGATGGCGGTCTCGGCCTGAACAGCCGCTTTATGCTCAACTGCTCAGTATCCACAATACGACGGAGGCCGAATGGGGCGTCGAGGTGTTCCTTGAAGCCGTCCGCAGGCACGGTGCGCTGGAGATACTCAACACAGATCAGGGCAGCCAGTTCACCAGTGTGGTGCTCAACGATGACCATTCAAAGCTCTCGATGGACGGAAAAGGACGAGCTATCGATAACGTTTTCAACGAGTGGTTATGGAGAAGCGTCAAATATGAGTACATTTATCTGAAAGCGCTGACGGATGGTCTTGAACTCGCACAAGGGCTTGCAGCAATGGTTTGACGATTACCATACGGATCGACGTCACAAGTTGCTCAATGGCGAGGTTCACGCAACCGTTTACCATACACAAGAAAATCAGCCCCCGAAGGCTGCGTGAACAAACTTGATTTTTTCAAATAGCTGTCCTGTTGATTGGGAGGGGTTCAGATGAACGCCAGATGAAAGCTGAATTGTACATTGCCAGGCGATTTGCCTTCAAGCCCCGGTCGCTGTCGAAGCCGACGTTTATCGTGCTGGCGGCGGTGCTGGGGATTGCCGTGGGGACGGCGGCGCTGATTCTGACGCTTTCCATCGTCAACGGATTCGCGTCGGTCATCGAGGGCAAGCTCATCAGCTTTTCCTCGCATATCCAGGTGCGCCAGCCGGACGAACGACTCTTTCCCGAAACCCGTCGCGATCTTCAAACGCTGAAAAGCGTGCCAGGCGTCGTGTCGGTTTCGCCGTTTCTTGAGATGAACGTGATGCTCCGAAGCCGCGCCGGGAGCGGCGGCACAGGCAGGAACATCGCTCCGGCGATGATTCAGGGGATCGATCCTCGCGAGAGTTCGCGGTTTCTTCGGAACGGCCCGGCGCTGCTCGAAGCGGCTCAGGCTTCGGCGGACAGCCCGCTTTCGGTGCTGGTCGGCAAGTCACTCGCCGAGACTCTTGGCGTCAAGGCGGGTGACCGGCTGATGATCGTCGGCATCGCGGGCAAAAACGGCGCGTCCGCCATCACCGGCCAAGAGAGCGTCGTGGAGCTGCTTTCGAGCCTCGATCTGCATGTGGCGCAAGTCGCGGGCATCTACGACACCGGTCTCACCGAGGGGTTCGATGACATTGTCGTCTTCGCTGATATTACGCGGCTCCAGCAGCTCTACCATCCAGGCATGATCTCCGGATACGAGGCCAATGTCGCCAACCTGCGCGATCTTCAAGCGATTTCGGGACGGGTGGCGGCGACACTCGGCTATCCATTTTACTCCTACACGGTTTACGAGCGCTACTCCAACCTTTTCGAGTGGCTGAAACTCCAGAAAAATATCATGCCGCTCCTGATTGTCACCATCACAGTCGTGGCGGTGTTCAACATCGTCTCGACGCTGCTCGTGCTGATCATCGAAAAGACGAAAGAGATCGGCATGTTGAGCGCGCTTGGCCTCGAACCGCGCGCCGTGAGCATGGTCTTCATGGGGCAGGCCTTCATGATTGCGCTGGTCGGCATCGGCATGGGCAACCTGCTCGCGCTCGGCCTGTCACTCATCGAGCTACACTTCCACCTGATTACGCTGCCGGAAAAGAGCTACTTCATCCGGCATGTGCCGATCGAAATCGATCCGCTCAACTACCTGGTCGTTTCGGCAAGCGTGGCGCTTCTGACGCTGCTCTTCGCCTTCATTCCATCGCGCGTGGCCGCGTCGCTCCGGCCCAGCACCGCTTTGACCACATGAGGAGGAGCCGATGAAAGCGGGTATCTGGATTGCCGGGCGCTACAGTTTCGCACGCAAGCGATTTCGGGTGATCAACATCATCTCCGGCATCAGCCTTGCAGGGATTGTCGTCGGCGTTTCGACGCTACTCGTGGTGATGAGCGTGCTGAACGGCTTCCAGAAGCTGGCCCGTGACCTCTTCGTGGCCATCGAAAGTCCGGTGCAGATCGTGCCTGCGCAGGCACGATCGCTCGCCGTGAGCGACTCGCTGCTCGCGGCCATCGGCAGGATCGGCGGCGTCGAGACGGCGCAACCCTTCGTCGAGGGACAGGCGATCATGACCGCGTCGGGCAAGAGCGAGCTGATTATGGTGCGAGGACTTACTGGCGAGGCGCAGCGCCATCTGATGAAAAGTACGTCAAACAGACATGCGTATTTCTCCGCCGGAGGCATCTCGGCGGGCAGCCTGCTTGCCGAAAGACTCCAGCTCTATCCGGATCAACCGGTGCGGCTCTTCAGCCCGGAGCTGATTTCGGCGGGCCTGCAAGCGCTTTCGCAACCGGAACTTATGCCCGTGCTGTCGATGAGCGACGCGCGAGTCCAAAGTGCCTTCTCGCTACAAAAGGTGTTCGACGACCGCTACGTGCTCGCGCCGGTCGAGATGGCCCAAAGCATCCTGCTTTTCGGGCGGGGACGCTATTCGGGCATCGACGTCAGGGGGCGTGCCGGAGTCAGCGACGAGGCGCTCGAAGGGCAAGTGCGGCAATGGATTGCGGCGAACCGGCTGGAAGGGGAGCTGCGCGTGGTGACGCTGGGGGAGCGGCACAGGGACATGTTCGCCGTAATGCAGCTCGAAAAGTGGGCGAGCTTCTCGGTGCTGATGCTGGTGATCCTCGTCGCCCTGTTGAGCCTCGCCGGATCGCTCGCCATGACGGTCATCGACAAGCGCCACGAGCTCTTCTACCTGCGCTGCCTTGGCCTCGAACGGCCGCAGTTCATGACTATCTTCATCGTCGAGGGCGGCCTGACCGGCCTCGCAGGCACGGCGCTCGGCTCGCTCATCGCCTGGATCATCTGCAAAGCGCAGGAGCTTTGGGGCATCGTGCAGCTCCCGTCGAAAAGCGCCTTCATCATCACCGCCTATCCCGTCAGCATGAAAACCGGCGATTTTATCGCCGTCGGCCTCGCCGCGATCCTCTTCACCCTCCTCGTTAGCCTCTACCCCGCAGGCAAAGCTGCCGCGATAGCAACCAGCCGCTCGCTGGAGAACAAGATGGAGTAACGATAACTTTTTGAAAGATAAAAGTATTTTTGAGTACATTTCATGGTGAAGTGATTATTATCAATCAATGAAGGAACAGCGATGACGCTTCCAATCAAGAATCTGGCTATCGGTGGTTATCGAAGTTTTGGAAAGGATATTCAGTATTTCGATAACTTTGAAAAAGTCAATCTTTTCATCGGACGGAATAATTCAGGGAAGTCGAATATTCTGAGGTTTATAAACGAAGTTGTTGGGAGACATAATGAATTCAGGGGTAATAATTTGGATAAAATGGCTTATCACTTACCTGATAGACCGAAACTAATTATTGGGCATGGCGATTTTATTGAGGAAGTTAAAAATCGCCTATTATTACGCATGGGTGATGATGGGAAAAGACGATATGCTACTGTTGAAGCATTAAATAAAATAGTTGACAAAAAACACCTTCATGCTGGATCAAAGTATCTATGGAGTTTGAAATGTATATCTCAAAATGATGCTATAACTGATTTTCGTTATAGAGCCGTGGAATCGCTAAGTGATAGTGAAGTTAAATCTCTGTTGGATGATACTGGATTATATTACGGTGGTCAACGCAAAACACATTGGGACCATCAACTTATTGATATATTAGAGTCAATGCATTCTGCTTTTAATCGTGTTACCATTCCAGCTATTCGTCAAATTGGAAAAAAAGGTTCAAGTTCTGATGGCTTTGAAGGCTTTGGGATAATAGAGAGACTTGCCCGTTTGCAGAATCCTGATGTTCATAGTCAAATAGATAAACAACGTTTTAACGAGATAACACATTTTGTCAGGTCAGTTATCGATAATCCTGAAGCGGTCATCGAAATACCACATGAACGAGATACGATTCTGGTTCATATGGATGGTAAAACGCTGCCGATTGAGTCTCTTGGGACAGGAATTCATGAGGTGATCATTCTGGCTTCAGCGGCTACCGTGCTCAATGATCACGTTATTTGCGTGGAGGAGCCGGAGATTCATTTGAATCCCATTTTGCAAAAGAAGTTGTTGAAATATCTTATCGAGCACACCTCGAACCAGTATTTTATCAGCACCCACTCAGCAGCGTTCATGGATGTCAAGGGGGTCGAGATTTATCATGTACGGCTTGAGAATGCCGCCTCGGTTGTTGAAAGGGTTTCATCCGATAATCATCGATCCGCTATTTGTGAAGATTTGGGCTCTCATCCATCTGATTTGCTGCAAGCAAATTGCGTTATCTGGGTTGAAGGACCTTCAGACAGGATATATTTGAATTACTGGATTCAACACAGAAATCCAGAATATATCGAAGGCATTCATTACAGCATTATGTTTTATGGCGGAAGATTGGCGGCGCATCTTACGAACGACGATCTTTCTGATAAAGTCGATGATTTTATTTCTCTTCGTCGTTTGAATCGCAGAGGCATTATCCTCATCGATAGCGATAAGGAGAAAAAAGGCGCGAGAATCAATGAAACAAAGCAACGTCTGAAAAAAGAGTTTGATTCCGGACCAGGACATGCGTGGATTACCGATGGGCGAGAAATAGAGAATTATATTCTTCAAAATCAACTAAGAGAGGCAATAAACTTTGTAAATAAAAATGCAACGCTGTTATCCAATTTTGAGAAATATGATAATTGCTTGTGTATCAAAGGCAAAAAAGGGCAAGAAACTCAAGCGTCAAAAGTAGGCGTGGCACGTTATGTGACAGAGAATAAAGAACCGAACAATGAAATCTACGATCTCAAATCGCAGATCGAAAAGCTTATGAAATTTATCAAGGCATCAAATCCGTAGAAATATATCACCCCGATTTATTGTCCGACAATAAACCGGGGCGACAACATTCGATCACGCCTTTGTGAAATCCTCCTTACCCACGCCGCAGACGGGGCATATCCAGGTGTCTGGTAGATCGGCGAATGGTGTTCCGGGCGGAATGTCGCCTTCGTCATCGCCGGTTTCGGGATTGTAGATGTACCCGCAGATGTTGCACTTCCACTGTTCCATGATACTGATGATGGATTTGTGTTGTTCAGAGTTGTGAAATGAATGGCGTGAACTGGTTTCTCGGGCGATTGCAGACCGGGCAGTTCCACTCCTCCGGCAGCTTGTCGAACGGGATGCCTGGACGAATATTCGTGTCGGCATCGCCCTCCGTGGGATCGTAGATATAGCCGCACTCGGCGCACATCCAGGCTTGACTGTCGCTTTGCAACGGTTCGCTTTCCTTGACGTTCATGGGTTGTCTCCCTTCAGTTTTACAGCCGCTTCCGGTACGCCACCATCGTCGAACGGATAAAGCCGTGCGCCTCGTAAAAGTGCTGGGCCGGAATGTTGTCGCCGTCGGTGAGCAGCGTCGCCCGGCCATAGCCCTCCTCTCGCGCCCAGCGGCAAACGTGCTCGATCAGAAGCGCGCCGATGCCCTTGGCGCGCCAGGCGGGATCGATGATCATGTCTTCGAGCAATAGCACCTTTTTGCCGATCGCCGTGCTGACCAGATTCAGCGCCGAGACCATGCCGACGATGTTTCCGTTCTCTTCGCACACGAAAACCGTACCAATCGATGGATCAGCGATGATCATGCCGAGACCGGCCTCCTGTTTTTGCTGGTCTGGCGTAAATTCGTGTTCCTGGCTGAAAAGAATGCCAAGCAATCGGGAGCATGATTCAATATCTGTCGGCTTCGCGATTCGGATAGATGGCATGATAACAACGAGAGTTAGAGTTCTTTCTTCTTTGAATGCTATTGAAAAACAACGACAAAAACAATCAATTCATTGCTTTACGATCATGGCAATGTTGAGCGCGTGAAACTTTGCCGTTGCCTGCGCTGGTTTCATAGAGGTATGCACTTTTTTGACAAAACCAGTCAATGCTTGAGCCATGTTCAAAAAACTTTTTCGGAAGTATTTCCATGTCGGCGAGCCGGGCACCGTTCCGCTGGTCGATGTACTGAGATACTGCGGTACCTGGTATGAAATCGCCGCCATTCCCGGCAAACAGCAACGCGGGTGCGCCAACACGAAAGCCGAGTATACCCTCGACGCCGCCAAAGGTCGCGTGATGGTGCGCAACTCCTGCCGGAGGAACGGACGTGAGGCGTCGATCCGGGCGACCGCCGTACCGGTGGAGGGGAGCGGCAACGCCAAGCTGATCGTCACCTTTTTCAGGATCATCAAGGGCGATTACTGGGTCATCGGGCTTGCAGAGGACTACTCGTGGGCGTTGGTGTCGGCTCCGGGCGGCACGCGCTGCTGGGTGCTGTCGAGAACGCCCTATATGGACGACGCCCTCTACAGGCAATTGCTCGACCAGTTGCGCCTGAAGGGCATCGATACGGCGAAGCTGGTGAAGACCGCGCAGGGATGATGCCGCGTTAAGGCTATAGGAGATTGCATTTTTTTGGGATATTTTCTGCCGCGCAACAGTAACCGGCAATCAGTAATCCCGATCTTTCATGGATGCATTCTGGCTCTCACTCGTCATGATTTTCCTCGCCGAGCTGGGCGATAAAACCCAGCTCGTGGCTCTGACACTCGCAACCTGCTACAACACGCGCGTCGTGCTGTGGGGCATTTTCTGGGCGACGCTCGCCGTGCATGTCTTTTCGGCGGGCATCGGATGGCTTCTCGGTGGTCTTCTGCCGGGTGACTGGGTCGCCTTCATCGCGGGCATCTCCTTTATCATCTTCGGCTTCTGGACGTTGCGCGGTGACAGCCTCGACGACGATGAGGCGGGGGAGTGCAAAACCGGCGTCAATCCCTTCTGGCTGGTCTTCACCACCTTTTTCATGGCCGAGCTTGGGGACAAGACCATGCTTTCAACCATCAGCCTCGCAACGAACCATCCGTTCATTCCGGTCTGGCTTGGTTCGACCGTCGGCATGGTGATTTCAGATGGTCTGGCTGTGATTGTTGGCCGGATGCTTGGCAAAAACTTGCCCGAAAAGGCGATCAGCATCGGAGCCTCCATCGTCTTTTTCCTGTTCGGTGCATGGTGGATGTATCAGGGCGGCGCGAATTTTTCGATCCTCATCTGGTCAGTCGCCATGCTGGTGCTCGCCATAACCGCCGTCATCTTTTTCCGCGACGCACTGTTCAGGAAGAGCGAGGTTAATTGATAATGGATAGTTCAGAATGGATAATTGTAGGGGCAGGCCCCTGTGTCTGCCCTCGATTTGCGCTGATAACAACAGAATAGAGAATGCGTTTCTCTTCATTCTGATCCTGACAACGGATTATGTAGGGGTGGACCTGTGTGTCCGCCCTTTTAACACACAACGCTTATGCATCCGCTGCTTGAAATTCGAGACCTCTCCTTCGGCTATGACAAAGGTTCCTCGCCGGTGTTCGAGCATCTCAATCTCGACGTCCGGAAAGGGAAGTGCGTCGTCGTCAAGGGGCCGTCGGGCTGTGGCAAATCGACCCTCCTGCGTCTCATCTGCCGGTTGAACATTCCCCGCTCGGGAACGATCCTGTTCAAGGGCAAAAGCGTCGCGGATATTCCGCCGCCGGAGTTGCGCTCGAAGATAACTTACGTGCAGCAGATTCCGCAGATGATCGACGGCACGATTCGCGACAACCTGCTCTTGCCCTTCACCTTCGCCCTTGGACAGCACAAATCCGCACCCGACGATGCATCGCTGGAGCGAATGCTCGATGCTTTCTACCTGCACGGTATAAGCCTCGAACAGTCCGCGCTCAAGCTCTCGGTTGGCCAGAAGCAGCGTCTGTCGATCATGCGCGCCATCCTCAACGGGCCGGACATGCTGCTGCTCGACGAGCCGACCTCCGCGCTCGATGCCGAAAGCGCGACGATGCTCTTTTCGATCATCGAGCGGCTCAACACCGAGGAGGGCAAAGCGCTCATCATCGTCACGCACAGCGACTACCAACCCGCCGTTTCGCAGGCGAAAAGTTGCACCTTCCGCAACGGAAAGCTCGAATGCTCATGAACCAGATCATCGAAATTTCGATTCCGCAGCTCCTCCTTGCTCTGCTCTTCATTCTCGTCGCGCAAATTACATCGCTCGTCCAGCGGCTCGGGCTGAACAAAGACATCACGATTGGCACCATCCGCACGGTTGCGCAGCTCTTCCTGATGGGCTACGCCCTGACCTTCATTTTCGGGGCGCAGAACCTCTGGCTGACGCTCGGCATCTTTGTCGTCATGGTCTTCTCGGCGGTCTTCATCATCCGGGGGCGGGTGAAGGAGACGCAGATTTCCTACGAAGTGCCGACCTTCCTGACGATGCTGTCGAGCTACTTCCTCACGGCGCTCTTCGTCTCGTGGCTCGTGATCGGCGTGCATCCGTGGTGGGAGCCGCGCTATTTCATCCCCACGGCGGGCATGGTGATCGGCAATTCGATGTCCGCGCTGGCCATCTCCATCGAGCGCCTCTTCTCGCAAATGCGTCAGCAGCGTGACGTAGTTGAAATGAAGCTCTGCCTCGGAGCCAACTATCGCGAGGCCAGCGCGGATATTTTCAAAGGCGCACTCAAGGCAGGCATGATTCCCTCGATCAACGCCATGATGGGCGTCGGCCTGGTCTTCATCCCCGGCATGATGTCCGGCCAGATTCTCGCCGGTACCGACCCGCTCATCGCCATCCGCTACCAGATAGTCGTCATGTTCATGCTGGTCGGCTCGACCGCCATCAGCTCGATCATCGTCATGCGCATCATCCGCCGCCGCTGCTTTGGCGCGAGCGAAGAGCTGCTGGTATCGCCGGAGTGAGTGCCGTCTCTCGTTCGCTCCAAAGGTGCTGAAGATTGCCGACGCATCGATCGGCATTCAACGCTTCTCAAACGTTTTTTTTCCTCTCTTACACAAGCTCTGGATGTTGCTCAACAAACGAACAGCTAAGAGACTCGACAATATCGAGCATATAGATATAATTCAGGATTTCAACCAGACAAACCAAACATCCTGAACTTTTGAAAAGCTGAAAAAATGTGATAAAAGAAACCTCAACAAGTTCGCAAAGCTTGAATTATTTTGATGACTGACGGTATTTAAACGCTTTTTATTTTATAACTTGAGAAAATAAAGGAGCAGGATTATCGTCAGTACCGTTACGCTGTGCTGGACGTTTTGAGAAGCCCACTTTCATTTAACAGCGTATAGAATTAATGTTACTTTTTTAGCTGAATAGCGGTGTCTTTGGAATTCCTGAAAGGCCAAACCCGGAGAGGAGCCGGGCATATGAAGCAATAACGATTCTTTGGCTTATTTTTTTTAAACCAGTATAAATAACAAAGGAGGGATGCTGAAACCGAATTTCGAGTGTCAATCGATCCAAATCTTCTGTTCAGGTTTACTCGGGCGTATGGCCGCTTTTTGATCGAGCGTGCGCTTGAATGGATGTTGACAGAGGGCTCAATCTAAAACCAATGGAGGGCTCTATGAAATTTGCCAGTAAGTGCTTGACGATGGCTGGTCTGCTGTTCATGTCAGCGGGCACGGTGTGGGGTGCCGATGAGGCGAGGATTACCCAGCTAGCGAGCAAGGTACATACCGATCTGAATCAGCTGGTCAAGATTCGAAAGGTTCTGTTGCCGACGGCGGTCAGTCAGCAGAAGGCGTTTTTGCTGACTCAGCCGGAAGTGCAGACGGTGCAGGATCTTAAGGGGAACAACCTCATGGTGCGGTTCAAGGATGGCAACGAACTGCTGATGTTCCTCGGGGAAGATAATTTCGGCTCCGCCGATCAGATTACGCCGGTACAGGTGCCGAATCAGGCAGTAAAACCGGCGGTGCAGCAGCTCAATCCTGCTATCGGGAAGATCGATTTCCCGATTTTATTGCTGACGCCCTGCGCGCCAACGAGCAAAAACGCCCTGATTTTCGATTGCCTGGAGGACGATGCCAATGTGGTTGCGCCGAAGATTTCGCAACAGGTCAAGTCGGAGCTGGAATCGCTCGGCTACACCGTGACGTCGCGGCTGAACAACTCCGCCAGCCTGGCGAACGCCGCCTTGATCGACAATGGTGAATACGGCGTTGTGATGTTGCGCGGTCACGGCGGAGATTTGGGTGGTGATTTCGGCTTCCTCGTCAGGCCCTGGTACAGCAGCTACCCGCCAGCCAACAGCGGCTATACGGGCACGATTCGCGCCAGCGCCTACAACCATGCTGCCGGGGCGACGCAATTCGGCTATGTCATTACCGGCTCATTCAGCTCCACATACTGGACGGACAAGGCGTTTCCTTCCTCGATTTTCTTCCTGGAGAGCTGCCACGGCGCAGACCCCGGCGCTCTGCCCGGAATGCCTACCTGGACGACCAATCACGGCGCTTCGGTATGGCTTGGCTGGAACGAGTCGGTTTCCTTCAATTGCGGTGACAATGGCACGGATCTCTTTTTCCAGAAAATAGCGACCGAGCAGAAATCCGTTTCCGAGGCGGTTGACGCCGTGTACGCCACCGGATGTCGTCCTCCGGAACTGGTTGCCTTCCCGAGCAACAAGGGCGCATGCCAGCTTGCGGTCTGGAAAGCGGATCCCAATGAAGCTCCGGTGGCCGATGCACGCGACTTCAAGCTGCTCCGGCTGGTATCGAGCGGAAGCAGACTCTATGCCACGGTTTCCTTTTACAGTGCACCGGTCTTTGACGAGTTCTTTTTCTATGTCGATACCACCGGTACTGCGGCGGCTGAAGTTCTGGTAAGGTGTCACGGAAACAATGTCGAAGTGTACAAACAGACATCGCCAGGGTTGTACAACAACAAGGTCTATACCGGCACAGTCAGCAAGAGCGGTAACGATTACAGCTTCAGCATTCCGTGGGACGCCTCTTTTGGTACTGCAACTATCGCCAAGGTTTGGCTCTATGACATGACCAGCACGGATCGGCTTCCAGACAGCGGCAGTGTTACGCTGTTGAAGTAACCGGCACGTTCTGGATTTTCGAAATGAAATGGGTGCGGAGGCCGGCACGGAGCGCCTCCGCCGCCCTGTATGCAGGAGGTGCTTTATGAAAAGAGTGTGTACGGTTTTGACAGGGGTGTTTCTCTTGACTACTTCGGCATGTGCCAGCATCTTTCCATGTGCAGGCGTTGAATGCCGTTCGGATGAACAGTTGACGCCCGAGCGTTTGATCGAGCGGGCAGAAGCGAAATATGCCGAATACCTGACGGCTTATGACGGCAATCGTAGCGCCGCAACGGAAAAAACCGCCGAGCATCTGCGAGGTCTCTCCGGCGTGAAAACGGTGACTGTTCGCGGCAGCGACAGCTTGTTTGTCATCATGAAGGACGGAAACGAACTGTTGATCATGCTTGGCAAGAATCGTCTCTGAAAAGTGACAAATCATCGTTTTTCCGACGCCCACGCGCCGTCATCCACACGACAGGCCTGATTCCCTCGATCAGCGCCATGACGGGCGTCGGCCTTGTTTTCATTCCCGGCATCGATCCGCTATCATATCGTCGTCATGTTCATGCTGGTCGGCTCGACCGCCATCAGCTCGATCATCGTCATGCGCATCATCCGCCGCCGCTGCTTCGGCACAAGCGAAGAGCTGCTGGTGACGCCGGAGTGATGGGGTGGAAGCATCCGTCGTATAGATGATTTTCAGGATTTTAACAGGATCACGCCGCCGTTGCTCACTGGTATGAACATGGATGCTGCCAGTGAAAAAGAGCAAATGATTCAGCTGATCTCCTCATCACAATGTCTCGAAAAACGACTCCAGCGATGTTTGCGGCACCTCTTCATCCCCAGCTCGAATCAACTCGAACGTCTGATTCATTGCTTTGGGATGCCATAACGATATTACAGCAGCTTCAGCAACGTCGCTTCGGTCGATGGTGCCGGTGATGCGGTCTCCCTTGTCGAACTTCAATTCGTGCATGAACGGCGGGCCGTCGTAGAGGCCGCCGGGGCGCAGAACGGTGTAGCGGAATCCCGCTTCTTCGTAGAGTTTCCGCATCGCATCTTCGCCCGCAAGCTTCATGTCGAGCACACGGCCGTATTTGTTGAGCGGATGTTCGGGATGGGTTACTGCGAGCGAACTGATGAGCACGAAAGTCGTCACGCCCGCCGCTTTTGCCGCCGTGGCGAGGCGGATGACGCCGTCGCGGTCGATGGCTGACGGGGGAGGCGCTTCCGGGTTGGTGACCGCTCCGCCAATGGCGCAGATGACGGCGTCGATATGCTGCACTGCGGCTTCGACCTCCTTGTCGCTCAGCACCGAGCCGATGACGAGCCGGTCAACGATCTCCGGGCCGAACAATTCGACCGCCTTGACGCCGGACTGCACGAAAAGCCGGAAATCGATGCCATGCGCCTGGAGGCGTTGAACGATCAGGCGTCCGGTTCGTCCGGTCGCGCCCGCAACGAGGACGGTGCCTGTAAAGGGTGGTTTCATAACGTTCTTTCAGATTCAGGTGAACATCGAGAACTTCACGTTCATGATCATCGTCAGGTCAACGATGGCGTGCAGGATGAAAACCGTGCGGATGTCGCGGTACCAGAAGAATGAGAGCGCCCAGCTCAGGGCGATCATAAGCTGAATCGGCATGAAGAACGGCTTGAACGGGCTGGTCTGGACGACGTGCTCCGGCAGGATGGCGAGCCAGAACAGGCCGTGAATCACACCGCTGTATGCCATGAAGAAGAGGAAGCCCAAGGCAAATCCGGCCCACTGGTTCTCAGTGAATTTGCTGACGATTGTCTGTCCGAGCCTGAACATCGCGTAAAACATGAAAGTCTCCGCGATGCCATTGCCGACGCTGAAGATGAACGCGCTCGTCGGGTCAAGCGTTCTGCCACCGTCGGTGGTCGAGTGGGAATAGATATAGGCATTCAGGCCGAGCACGATCACTGAAAAGGCAAGCAGGCCGATGCGCTTCGAGCCGTAATCCGGATTCGAGGTCATGACATCCTTGCGGAAAAAAAGTACGCCGATGAGAATCGCTATAGCCCAGTAAGCGTAAATCTGTAGAGGTGCCGGAATATTATGCATGTGGGATTCAGTTTTTGGGTTCAGGAAACTGGTTCGACAGGTTCGAAAACGTCAGCATGGTAGGAGCTTCGCACAAACGGGCCTGACTGCACATGCCTAAATCCGGCGTCGAGCGCGATTTTGCGGTACTCTTCGAACTCATCGGGGGTGACGTAGCGCTCGACCGGCAGATTCGTGGCGGTCGGTTGCAGGTACTGGCCGATAGTCACCATGTCGCAGCCGTGAAGGCGCAGGTCGCGCAGCGACGCTTCGACCTCCTCCGGTGTCTCGCCCATGCCGACCATCATGCCCGATTTGGTGGCGAGCCTGAATTTACGTTTCGCTCGCTCGATGATCGAGAGCGAAAGCGTGTACGATGCCTGCGGTCGTACCTTGCCGTAGAGCGATGGCACGGTTTCGATGTTATGATTCAGCACCTCCGGCGCTTCCGCCATCACCATGTCGAGCACCTGTTCATTGCCGCTGAAATCGGGAATGAGGCATTCGAGGCTGACGGCGGGATTGACGGCGCGAATAGCCCGGATGGTCTCGACCCAGTGCGCGGCGCCTCCATCGGGCAGGTCGTCGCGGTTGACACTCGTCAAAACGGCGTGCCGAAGATTCATCGTCTTGACCGCCTCGGCGATTTTGGTCGGCTCCTCCGGCTCCGGCAGTGCCGGATATTGTCCCGTGGCCACCGCGCAGAAGCGGCAGGCTCGGGTGCAGACGTTGCCGAGCAACAGGAAGGTCGCCGTGCCTTTCGACCAGCACTCGTGCAGGTTGGGGCACATCGCCGAGCGGCAGACGGTATGCAGGCTGTGCTTGTTGAGCAGCTGCCGGGTCGAGGCGAACGACGAACCTGACGCCAGCTTGATCTTGAGCCAGTCAGGTTTCTTTCCGGGGTCGGAGTTCATGCGGCAGTAACTTGGGCTGACTTTGGAAAAGATTTCACGAATATAGCCATTCCTGACAATTCCGATAGCCATTACCGTGGACGAATTGGAATGGCGGACGGAGATTGTAGAAAATCGGTACATTGTCGAATGGAACAACGCTGTTCAACCACTTATCGATCCGATCATGAAAAGGCTTTTCTCGGGTGTGCTTGTTGTTACCGTTTTGGCTCTCTTGTCAATAGCGCTTGGGTTTGCTGCTACCCCCACAGTCCCAGCTGTCCAGCCTCCATCCGGTCCGCCCGGATTTGCGCTCTACCACTTCGAGCGGCACGCGGCGAGCAATGGTGAAACGCGCCTCTCATGCGACTATCCCGTCTTCGACGCCTCTCCGGCTGGCGAACTCATCAACAAATCCATTCTGAACGCCATTCTCGGCATCATTCCCGAGCCAGTTTCAGCGCCACCGCGCCTTACGCTCGACGAAGCCGCGACGCTCTATCTTGGCGAATACGCAAAAGCTCGTGCTTCTGACAAAGCATATCTTTACTCGTGGGAAGCTATGATTACCGGCGAAGTACTGCTCGAACGGCCAACCCAGGTGACGGTATCGATTGACTCTTATGTATTTACCGGTGGCGCACACGGGATGACGAAAACGCAACAACTGGTTTTCGATGCCGCCACGGGCAAACAGCTCGCTCTGGCGGACTTTTTCGCGCCGGGATTCGAAAGTGCGCTCGACAAACTGATCGAACGCCGCTTCCGTCAAATGAAAGGATTGGCGGCGAACGAAGCGCTGAATGGTCAAAAAGGCGGACTTTTCGAAAACGCCATTCACCACAACGAGAACTTCGCCGTGACCGGCTCCGGCATTCGCTTTGTGTACAACCAGTATGAAATCGCCCCCTACGCAGTCGGTCAGATCAGCATCGATCTCTCATTCGACGATTTGAAAGGAATTCTCAAACCCTTGCCAGAAAACAAATAACCGGAACCATGAAGCGATTGAACTGTCGAAATGCCGGAACAATGCGCGGTCACGTGCGAGCCTTGCTTTTGCCGTTGCTGCTGCTGGCCTCTCCAGTGCCAGCGTTCACCCGTGACTATGCCCAGGCGAAGGTCGAAAAGCTGGCGGTCACTTCGACCAACTATGCGGGACAGCCGCTGACCTATCCCGTAACCGGAAAACCGGAGGTGACGGCGCTCGTGGTACATCTGCCGCCCGGCAGCTCAACCGGCTGGCACAAGCATCCCGTGCCGGTGTACGCGTACATGCTCGAAGGCGAGCTGACCGTTCGGACGGAGAACGGTTTCGAGAAGCAGTTCGTGAAAGGGGAGCCGATCATCGAAGTAATGAACCTTCTGCACAACGGAACCAATACCGGCCAAAAAACAGCAAGCCTCGTCGTTTTCTATACAGGTATCGAGGGAGTGCCGAATGTCATCAAGGCAGATTTGCCAAACCCCTGACTCGTATGAAGCATCACCACTGATAAAACGATTGCGCCCACCATGACGTAATTCCCAGCCATACCCCAGCTGGTTTCTGATCACGTTACAGAACCTCCGCACATCCGGTCTGTCGGGATCATGGAGCCATCATCGTATTTGACGCATAGAATATCGTGTCACTGCGCCATGCGGGACATTCCTATATGCATCACCTGTATAGTGTTGGCTTGGTTCACTGTATGGTTTTAAATGATGTTCTATGTTATTGTTAAACGTTACATGAACGTTTCGGCTTGAATCACCCTTCCAACAGCTTCCCCATAATCCACCTCTATATACATCCTGTTTACTGAAGTGGACCCCAGCGATCAGACAGAATCGGGTCGAGTTTAAGCTGGTAACTCGCTGTTGTTCATGCAGCTGATTGATGCTGCTCTATAACCTCTGACGACCCATCAGAGGACTTCTTTTGAGAGAACTTGTCGACGATGCTCGCACCGCCACCCGTGGCGCTTTTATAAACCTCATCCGGGGTTTTGTAGCCCAGCGACTGATGCGGGCGCTCCGTGTTGTA
>Ga0326726_10000870_pt1 | contig 27685 bp, 1 predicted proteins | sample MHFenrmetagenome_2_FD_207603 | JGI IMG/M metagenome (GOLD analysis project Ga0326726, IMG submission 207603) | Lab enriched peat soil microbial communities from Michigan Hollow, Ithaca, NY, United States - MHF15MN | ecosystem: Environmental > Terrestrial > Soil > Wetlands > Peat | place: USA... | reverse complement strand
TGAAGATGAAGATGCGAACACAATATTATTTATTATCGTATTATTATTACCATAGCTCCAAATCGTGCCATTGTTCGAGTCAATAGTGTTGTTATCTCCACCTACAGACAACGAACCAGTAATTGAATTGCCTCTGATAAGGTTATTATTTGAAGCCTCATTTAGATCTATACCGGCACCAGGACCAAAAAGGGATTTCGCAGTATTATTGATCAGGATATTTTCCATGGTTCCAAAAAGAAAGATTCCAGCGTTAGTATTGCTTATGCCCTTATCACTAATTAGGGTAGTATATGAAGCCCCAGATATATCTATGCCAAAGCTGGTATTGCTGATTCCAGTATTATTAATCAAGACATTATATGGATAAGATACAATCTCTATACCGCTGCCTGAATTGCTGATTCCAGTATTATTGTACAAAGTGTTGTTTGAACTGTCATAGATGCTTATTCCGCAAAGTCCCTGACCGCTTCCATTGGCGATTCCTGTATTATTTATCAAGACATTGAAACCGGTGCCACCGGTACCTATAAAAATAAGAATGCCGTGACCAGTGGTGGTATTGACAAAATTATTGAGCAGAGTAGAATAATTGCTTCCATAAAGCACTATGCCGCTCCTCCACATTGTAGGTGTTGCTGAAGTATTGCCGTCTAAGATGTTACAGTTCTTGATAGTATTATTGAAAACATAAGAAGAATCGACACCGTAATGCTCTGTGCCAGCAGTTCCATAAGTTATCCAATAGCCATTACAGTCCAAAGTCACATTATCGGCAGTGATAAAGAAGCAAGTAATATTACTTGAGACATTGTTCGCCAGAGTGTACACTCCTGGCTCCGTTATTGAAGTACAATTCGTCAAAGCGGTACCTTCAAGCAATTCAATATTTGCGAACACATTATGCAAAATAGTGAGGTTATATTTGGTCGAACTATTAGCATATCCTGTCTTGGAGACGTTTACGGTATAATTGGCGGCATAGATTTTTGTCTCACCATCATCCACATATTCAATCAACTCTATCCTAGAAATGTCCCCGCTAGAGTTAGTTGACTGATAACTTACATTAACAGATGAAGAATTATAAACGGTCAGGATAGCAGCATTCACAGGATTGCCAGAAGTTGTCCTGACATTAGCATCGAAATACCATTTCCTGATCAACTCACTGTCTGAAGTCACAGATTCCTTGCTCTGATTGTAAGTACAATTGATGAATGTGGCATTTAGGCTTCCGGCTTCAACATAAACATCGATATCTACTCCGCTAATATTTACACAATCTCTCACTGTCGTATCATTTGAAGATTGTATATCTATGCCGTAACTATAGCTGCCTGATGTAAGAGCTAATGAAGTATGGTCGGTAATATTAGTATTTGTAGATGCGTAAACCCAAGTTCCATCATAATCAGCAAGACTTATGGCTGTATTATTTATCAGGAAGGTATTATTTACTTCATAAATAGTTATCCCGACAGCAGTAGTTGATATGGCCGTGTTGTTGATCAAACTAGTATTCTCAGAATGACCAGATATCCAGACAGAATCATGCCATGCCGACACCTTATTACCTATGAGAATGGTATTGTTGGAATTCACCAAAACCATTCCGTCTCCATTTGCATTTGTAATATTATTATTCGTAAATATATTGTTATAAGAATTGGAAATACCTACGCCATTATTATTGACAGAGCTGACATTGTTGTTGCTTACCATACTATTACTACAGTTCGAAAGACCTATACCGCTTGCTTCATCTATAGCATTTATTGTATTGTTCGCTATTATATTATAACTTCCGTCTGAGCATGTGACTCCATCACCAGACTCGGCAGTGATATTATTGTTGGCTACGATATTGTTTGAAGCACCCCATTGCATGTTTACACCAGTTGTACCTGCTGTTATCCTGTTGCCTGTGATGATATTGTTATCGGCTGAGATGAATATTCCGAATGCTCCCTCCGTAGTTATAGTATTGTTTGTGTAATTTGAATTGCTCACTCCGTTAGTATCGACTGGACGGTCAGGACCAGTTACAGTATTGGATACGAAGCTGAACCTAGTACCCATCGCGAATATTGTATATGAAGCGTTGTTACTTATCGTATTATTGAATATATATTCATCCTGTACTCCATAGTTCATGAAAAGTCCAGAGCCTAAATTTGCGTACAATCTGTTCGAAGAGACATTCATGAATGTAACGTATCCGCCCAATGAAACTGCATTTACATCATTGCTTACGTTCACGAAATTATTATATATAGTGCCATTTTGCCCTTGAGAATAATCTCCTGATTCATAAACGATACCTTCCCTATTGCCCTCGTTGCTCGTCCAATTGCCATCAACAATATTACAGTTTTTGACAGCCACATTATTATTCTCATAATTAATGACACCATACGTATATGCCACTCCGCTCGTCGAATAAGTAATCCAATGACCATCACAATCTAAAGTCACATTATCAGCAGTGATGGTAAAGCAAGTGATATTGGATGTGAGATTTGAAGTCATGAGATATACAGTATTTGCACTCGAAAGTTCACCACAGCCGATAGCCAGCACTATCGTAGCGAATACATTATGCAATGTGGAGAGATTATAAGTTGTTGAGTTAGCGAAATATCCTGTCTTAGAGACATTAACAATGTGTGGAGTCGCATATGCTCTTGTTCCATTAATATTGACATAATCAATCAACTCAACCCTTTCGATATAACCGCTCGAATTGGTCAAGCCATAACTAACGTTAGCGTAAGTACGATTATATACTGTAACGTCAGCATCACTTATGGCGGCACCAGAACTGCTTGTGACATTACCATTGAAATACCATATGCGTGTAAGATTGCTCCCGGCTCCTACAACCTCCCTGCTTATATTATAAGTGCAGTTAATGAGTGTTGTATTACTGCTGAGAGTCACATTGACATCATTCCCTGAACCTGAAGAGATGTTCACACAATCCCTGAATAGTATATCATAAGAGTTCTCAACCTCGATACCATACGAGCTTGAGATGGCCCTCTGTCCTATGAATGTATTATTTCGAGAACCATCATAAACATAAAGTCCTGCAGCCAATGCATTAGTCGTCGCATTCGCATTGCTTATCCCACTACAACCTATAAATGTATTATTGCCTGACTGGTGGACACGCATCGCATCCTCACTGTTACTTGTTCCGCTGCAGTTAATCAAGAGGTTGCCTGAAGAGTATGCGGAAAGCATGAGTCCGACACTCGAATTGCTTGCACCAATGCTATTGTTCAGGAAAGAAGTCCTGAGCCCATTCAGATAGAGCCCATAGCCTGAAGTAGAATTCCCTAATGAATTTATGATTGTATGATTCTCACTTTCAATCTCTATACCGTAACTGCTGTCCGAATATCCGCGGACATTGATGAGTGTATTATTATGCCCGCGTATCATTATCCCTCTATTGCTAGTAGAGATTCCTGTCGAGTTTGCGAGGATCATATGCCTTACATCAGACTCACCCATCTGGGCAAAATTGATTCCTACCGTGTTGTAAGCGATTCCTGTGGAATTCACAACTAGACCTTCAAGAGTGCTATATACTATGAATATGCCTCCATTATTGTCTTCATGTTCTCCCAGGAGAGAGATTCCTGTAGAGCCTGAAATTAGCGGAGACTGGTCGCCTAAGAGATAGATTCCACTCTCTAATGTGGAATTCCCTGTGGAATTTATTATGGAAATATATTCATTGTATTCAACAGTAATTCCATCGCCTACAATCGCAGTTCCTCTTGAATTGATTACGCTATTGCCTGTACCGTAATAGAAGAAGAAGCCGCTTGAAGCATTCGAATATCCTGAAGAATTGATGAAAATATTATCACCATGCCAATTACCAAAATAGCTTATTCCCGGATGAAGCTCTGAAGTTCCATTGCAACGCAATATAGTGTTGTTGGAACTTTCATGAATATATATCCCCCTACCATAATACGAGTAGACATTATTGTCCTTGAGCATGTTATAATTAGCACCATTTTCATCACCACCACTATACAAAAGTATTCCGGGAGAAATGGCATCAATTTCACTAGTATCAATTATCCATGAAAGGTTCACATTATTAGTCACGTTGATTATATTGTTCTCTATAGTTCCATTGTCTGCATCATCATAATATATGCCTATCGTATAGTTTTCTATCCTACAATTCTTTACAGTAGAACCGAACTGGTTAGTATAGACTCCTGAAGCATTCGACAACAACGCACCGTTATATCTGATCCTATAATTATTACAGTCCAGAGTCACATTCTCTGCATTTATGTTGAAACAGTTCCCTGTAGAAGTGGCATTATTCTGCAGAGTATAGAAAGTGTTCGCTTCAGAGAGATTGCTGCAATTCGTCAAAGGTATGGAATTATCGAATGTGAAAGTCTCAAATATGTTATATTCCACAGATAGATTATGCTTCCTGCTTATAATCACAGTGCTGTTTATTATGGTATTATTGTATGTCGCATTCACAGTATAGTTTCCAGAATAACTGATGGATCCAGTATTGACATATTCAATCAATTCCTTACGTGGTATCAACCCCGAAGAATTGGTCAACTCATTGAATCGCAATATTCCTGAACTGTTCCATGCCGAAACGTTCACATTTGGAGCACCACTGCCATTAGTATAGTTGGCGTATGCCTGATAATACCATTTCCTGACAAGCCTTGCACTGCCATCGACTGCTTCTACTGCACTAGCATTATATGAGCAATTAATTATAGAAATATTGCTGTCTACATCAACTTCAATGCTGCTAAGGTTCATGATACAATCCACAAGTGAGTCATTATCAGAAGATTGTATTACAAATGTAGAAAAGTTAGTATTACTAAATATATTATTTGAACTGAGGCTTACAAGGACATCTACCTGTGAGGAATTCGCAGTGATGTCAAAGAAATAATTGTCGGGACTCAATTCAACATATAAGGCAATGGTATCATTGGAAATAGCATCAGAATCTATGAAACGATTACGTGTAGAGCCTCCGCCTACATATAATGCCGTACCTTGCCAAGCATTACTCTTGAGGCCTGAAAAATTACTATCATAAGAATAGAATACTTCAGCACCATTATTACTGCCAGTGATATTGACAAATGTGGTATTTGCACAGAACCATATTGAAAGTCCTGCTGCTTCATTAGAAGAACCTACAGAGTTAGAGATATGACCAAAATCAGTCTCTATACGGATGCCGAAGTCAGAATTTGAAGTACCATTGACATTGGAAAGATTAAGGTAAGTGTTAGCTTCAGCAGAGATTCCGCGGCCAGAGTTGGAAATTGCTGCAGTATCAGAGACAGTCACATAATTACTGTAATAAAGATAGATGCCCGAGCTATTGTTCCCATTAACAAAAGTATCCATTATGGTAGAATTGCTGACCATCTGGAAGAATATGCCATACCTTTCCTCGGCAGAGCTGGTATTACCGTCAACAATATTACAATTCATGACAGTAGTATTGAATCGGTCAGAATATATACCATAAGTATTAACTGCTCCAGATGTAGAATAATTGATCCAATAGTCATTACAATCAATAGTAACGTTCTCTGCAGCGACAGTGAAGCAGGTGACATTCGAAGTCACATTATTCTGCAAGACATAAGTCGCATTAGGAATAGAAAGCGTACCGCAATCAGACAATAAATCAACGACGAAGTTCATCGGACCAGAAGTACTGAAGTTCCCGTCCTCATCAACAGCATAGACAGTATAATTGTGCTGGCCATTAGATAAACCTGTGAATGTTGCATTGAACTTGTTGACCTTGGAATCGTATAACGCCTTGACTTCTGTTTCAGATAAAGTTCTATTGAATATCATGACCTCATCTATGGAACCGTTGAAATAGCTGTCATAAAAGTCTGATCTCTTACCGATGTTAATATTTTGTGTTTGATCATATTGAGTCATTCCTGTAACGTCTCTTGTGCCTTTATAGACTCCATTTGAATAGAAAGTAATAGTATCGTTATCATAATCATAGACATATGCATACTGGTTCCAATTAGACCTGATAGCATCATGATAATTATCTCCTTCCCCGTGTATACCATACCAATTGTTAGAATAATTTTCACCAACAAATCCTCCAAATTCAGTCTCTTCTATCCGTATTTCCCAATTTTCATATCCCTTTGCAACAATAACCATATTGCTATCCGTTTTTGCCCAGAAGACCACAGTCAATTTACTAGTATTACTGAAAACTGCTGAATTTCCTACATCAACATAATCATCTTCACGGAAGTCTAATCCATATCCTCTAATACCTGCTGTTATATTTGAAGTGCTCAATCCTCCTTGGAACGTTCCAAAATTACCATATGTCGAATTATCATATATCCCGCTATCATTATAATAATCCATGGCCCAATAACCAATTAGGCTTCTGTCAAAGTCTATCCATGCAGAGGTATCGTCTCCATCTTCATCTGAGACATTTGCTATGATAGTCTGTGTTGAAGAATATATTGTGGAGCCATTATCCGGAGTCGGAGACTCGAAAGTTATGGTTGGAGAAGTACTATTTGAAGCTGCATATGATCCATATCTTATCCTTACAGAGAATGAGTCTAAACTTCCGCTATCATAACTCGGTTCATAAGTATTGCCCCACATCCTCACATAACGTGTATTTTCTGGAACAGGATATTCAGTGATTTCGGCCTTCCACCAAGAGGCATTAAGCCCATATGTAGTATCTAAAGCGGTAGATATTATGTCCATTGACTCATCCAGGAAAATGATCTGTATCCTGCCATTATCACAATAATCTTCTGCCGATATTTTCCATCCCGATGCATTGATTATTACATTTCCAGCATCTATATAACTTGTAAAGTTCGTCAAGTTCACATCCTGCTGGAGATAATAAGATGAATTGCTCGCCTGATTATATACGCAATAAGTTCCATTTTGAGGCACAGATCCGTTCCCATCTGCTGGGAATACGCTTGTTGGATGAGTGCCTACCTGCCAATCTCCTCCAGAAGCTGTCCAGCCATTGAGATTTCCATCTTCAAATCCGCCGTTTATCATCAATTCATCAGTCCAAGTATATGATACTGATGATGTTGATAGCACTATTGTGTCGAATACATTCTTCAATGAAGTCAGATTATAAGTTTCAGTTTTTATAGCATATCCTGTCTTGGAAACATTCACAGTATGTGGAGTAGCATATGTATATACTCCGCCAACATTCACATATTCAGTCAATTCAATCCTAGCAATATCACCGCTAGAATTTGTCGAATTAGAGTTGACATTGGCATATGTAGAATTATAGACAGTAACATCAGCAGCATCTATAGGAGCACCAGCATCATTCGTAACATTTACATCGAAATACCATTTACGTATTATCTCTCCATCTGTACCGGTAATGGTTTCTGTATCATAAGAACAATTGATGAAAGTATTATTGATTGAACCTGTAAAGGTACTTACGTAAACATTTTCACTGACACTCGTAATATTGACGCAATCCCTGAAGGTATTATTGGCTGCATCTCCAATATAGATGGCATTGCTTCCGGCCACAAAGCCCTTAGCGGTCAGACCTTCAAATGTATTAAACGAAGACTCAACCTCAACCCCAAAATAGCTATTGGTTATGCCTGTACATCCAATCAGGATATTATAATCAGAACCATACACCATGATTCCGCCGTAACTATCGCTTATTCCGATATCATTGATGAAAGTATTGTTGAAACTGCCCGACCCAATATCTAGACCATAACTTTCATTACTTATACCCGTATTGTTGAAGAGAGTGCTTGAAGTTGAAGAGAAATAAAGTCCGCGCTGGGCATAGCTTATTGCAGTATTGTTTGTCAGGTTATTGGAATCTCCGCTAAAAGCCACCATGATAGCATATGAATTATTAGTATTTACATAATTATTATACAAAGTTGAACTACGAGGCCAATCCAGATATATTCCGTATCTGGTGATATTGAGGCTTGACCGATTGCCATCAAATATCCTGCAATTCTTCACAGTAGTATTGAACTGGTCAGAATATATACCATAAGTATCTGCCGCTCCGCTTGTCGAATAATTTATAGTATATCCGTTACAGTCCAAAGTAATATTCTCAGTAGTTATGGTGAAACATGTAACATTCGATGTGACATTGTTCATCAAAGTATAATTCGCTCCAGCAGTGGAGAGGATTCCACAACTCAATGTTGATGTAATATTAAATCTGTCGACAGTAGTCAGGTTATCATAACTTATATTATTATAGCAGCTGATGTTGAAAGAATAATTCCCAGCACTAGCGAATGACATATTATATTCATATAACCTACTTGTAGCATTGAATGTAGTATTGATTGCTGCAGACCAGCTTCCGGTACTGTTCTGCCTAAATTCACAATATATGCCAGTACCATTAATTGGTACACCACTAGTCCTATTACTATAATTAGCATAAAACTTGACCTGCTGATTAGCATACTTCGTCATAGAATCAGTATCATCCCATATAGACAGATTAGTATTTGTACCGACACTATAATTGCTGAAACCTGTGACATTGAAAGTCAAGTTGCCTCCGACATAAGATAGCCTGACACAATTAGCACATAACACGCCATCACGATAAATCAGAGGACTAGCATAATTCAAACCGTTAAGGCGTATCGTAGCACTAGAATTGATGCTAGAATGCAGACCAGACGCATTGACATATACAAATCCTTGACCAAAGGTCATGAATTTGGTGAAATTTGCAACCTCTACATTATATCCTCCAGAAGACCAATTGACTAATCCGTACGCTCCAGAATCTATCACGATTACAGAAACATTGGTCAGGTCAGGATATTGACTGAAATTTGTAGTGCTACCACCATTGAATCCTGTAGTTACTGGAAGATCTACACCACTGATATTTACAGAAATGTTGCTAGATGAAGAATTCCCTGTACCATCGTTTGCAATACATGATAACGTCCAATTATCGTAAGCATAAGTATAATTCTTTGAAAGGTTAGCAACATTGACCTCTAAACCAGAAACATAGCTCCCTACAAATCCAGAGAAATTCAACATGCCATTCCTATACCAACCATAATAATAAGATAAGGCATCATCATTAATATCCGAAGCATTACAATAACCAATCAGAGTGGTTGAACTATTCGGACTTGTGGGACTTATCCTCACACTATTAAGCGCGGGAAGAACATTCGAAGTGTTGACTGTAAAAGAAATTGTCGTAGAACTGGAATTCATGGCACCATACGTGTTATTGCAGGCAAAGACCACACTATAACTTCCAGTGCTCATCGAAGAATTGGTGAAATTAAAATATGTATCATTAAACCTTGTCATAGTAACATTTGCAGAGCCATTCAAACTGAATCCGCACCAAGAAGAATTCTCGGCAAGAGAAACATTGAATGAAACCCTTGCAGAAGTATAATTATTTCCATTAACAGGCGAAACTACTGTTATTGCAGGTGGAGCGGAATAATTAACCCGTATTAGGATAGAATCGACTCTGATATTGCTTGCATTTGTAGTTCCAGAATTTCTGACACTAAAAACCACTCCAAAACTATCATTATTTATATCAGAAGGGGTCCAATTCGTTCCCCATAAATCATTAGGACCACCATAAGAAACATTTGCAAAAACATTATTTGCACCCCAACTTGATGTTCTTGAATAGTTAGTTGATTGAATTACGCCATTTTTTATAAGTTTTACCTGCGAATCATTCGTTCTTCCCACATTACCTGTAGCCTTACGTATAGTTAAATTAATACCCAAAATGACAGCATTTGAAGGGATAGTAAAACCATATCCAGTTGCCTTCAGATAAACACTATGAACGCTAGAATTCAAGGAAGTAATAGTAGCATTTAAGTTATCAGCATAGTTTTGTGCATACATTGGATTAATCCAGTAGATTGTGCCAGCAGTACTATCATTCACGATAGTAGTAGCATTCCTTGGACCAACATAGACTATCGGATCAACAATATAATCAAACTCAACTCCAGTTTCAGATAAGACCTTCAAGTCGAATGTATCCTGCAAATCTGTTAAATTTGTCAGATAAATCTTGTATTCCTTATCTTCCTGAACATCCTCAAACCTTGCCAAGAGAACATCAGAATCCTTCTCATAAACCTCAATCTCTGAAGGCGAACCAGACTTTGCATAGAGCGTGATATCCTTATCAGAAGTGAGTTCTCTCTCGAAAGTAACTCTTACATACTCACCATCACTTATAACCTCGCTCCATACACCATCCTGAGACTTGACTTGCTCATAGATGTCAGAGATAAATGCCCGATCCACATCAAGATGCTCGGCCTTCGTAACTATAATAATCTCAAAAGTCTGATTGCTCAGATGCGGAGCCACCCACTCAATACTATCATATGCTGAGTCTCCATCAGAATCTATCAGAGTGAATGGAATATTCTTATATACGAAACCATCACGAGCAAGCGACGATAATTCTTCTGGATTCAATTCAGCAATATCAATAGAATCTTCAAAAATCTTCCATCGCAAGATGACATCTTCCGCACTATAGACATTCAACGGGAGGGTAGAGTGTGCAGTGACGTTAGCATAATGCATATCGGAGTATATCTGTACTTCTTTGGAATTTCTGCTGATATTCAGTTCAGAGGACATTGGCGCTTCAGTATAATATTCTATCTCGACATCTGCCGAAGGCTCAGTTATTGTCAATGTACTCTCAATATTGGCAGACTTAGTCCCTTTACCAAGCAATTTCTTACGCGGTTGCTTAACCTCGGATGCTATCACATTCTTATGCTTCTTATCTAACATCTTATATGTTGAGATGTTGTATGCAGATGCAGGTATCTCTACTGATATCTCTCCTACAGTTGCGCGTGATGCCTTCTTCACCCATTTGACTGGCTCATTCAAGCGTGCAGGATACTGTATAGTTTCTACAGTGATGTTTGTATCATTGACAGGAACTTCCTGCGCATATACTATAGAATCTATGGACAAGGTGCTGTTCTCTGATAACTCTATGATTAATGAGATATTTGTGAGATTGAAGTTGATGTTACATGTATCGATGCATTCCTCAAAGAATTCCGTATAGGCTATCGGCAATTCTGTTGTCAGGTTCTCTGTGACATTCTCGGTAATGTTTTGAGTAATATTCTCAGTAAGGTTCTGAGTAATATTTTCCGTAATGTTAAGACTATAATTTATCGTAACATTTTCTGTGATGTTAATCGTGATATTCTCGGTAAGGTTTTGGATAATACCTTCTGTAATGTTAAAGCTATCATTTATCGTAGCATTTTCTGTGACGTTAATTGTGATATTCTCAGTGATATTTTCAGGCGTGACCTCCACAATTGCTGTGTCTGTAACATTATCATTTGTAACATTTTCGACATCAGGAACCGCAGGAATTATTGGAACAGCCTCCTCAACCACCGAATCGTTTGATCCCGTAACAGGCTCAGGGACGGAAACAACTTCTTCAGATACAGGAGCTACTTCTTCAGACGCAGGAACATCGGGTTCTATCTCAGATTCTTCTGCAGATTCAGTAACAGGTTCTACAACAGGCTCAACAGCCACCTCTTCAATTATAGGAGTCACATCTTGCTCCTGTACAGGCACCACTGGAAGAGTTTCTTGTTCAGTCCCTGAGGAAATTGGTTGTGTTTCTGGAGCAACATCTCCTTCTGAAATCTCACTTGTATCTAACACACCCATACCTGTTATCATGTTAGAAGTGCCTGTCGAAGATGTGCTTTCTGCCAACAACAACCTTTCACCATCAACATCAATCCATATCCTGAAATTTCCAGTATACCTTCCTGTAATAGCAATCCCACGTATGATTCCATCGACAGAAACCGTTTCTGTAGTGCTGATATCATAAGTCTTATTGAGATCTACAACATTATTAACGACGCCTTCCTCAAACGTAAACATCCCAGTCAACTGCGGCCTGAATGCCATGAATGTCAATGATAGTATCAGGAATATTAAGCCAAATAGCAGTATCTTTTCTCTCCTGCTACTGATTCTCCTTCCGCTATCTAGTTCATCTTCCATGTTTTCTTCCTAGTTTTCTTTCCGCTCTCTTGCATACAGTCCATACTGTCCTCTGATCCCTGTCTAGCATGCGTGCAATCTTCGCATATGAATTATTCTGAGATTTTAAGTAAGAACAGATGCATTCTAGGATGCTCAACCTGTTAGTAAAAGCTGCAAATGGTATCCTTATGACATCATCATCAATAGATACGTTGAATGGCTGAGGCATCTTACGACGTGCAACAGTATACGTTGAAGCTAATGCCTTAGGCCTGCGGCTTAGATATACTCCTATCTTTTCATAGGATACCTTCTTGTTCTCTCGTAGAAATTTCACTATTGCTTCTAGGCTGGATAGCTTCGTAGTCCTTAGAATTGATAAGGGTATGCTATTGCTTTTGAATTCTTTCTGTAATAGTAATTGTGATAGCTGCTCAGACGTTACGTTGAATTTTTGCTTCAAGAATTCTGCAAATAGTTCTTCGAATATTTTTCCCCCAACTTTGTTCTCGTTTTGAGTCTTTTTGGGGGCAGTCATGAAATAAGATTATACCAATTATGTAAGTAAAAATAGCATAATAAACGTTTTTTGTAAGTATATATATCCATTTTACACACAAATATACCTCTTATGTAAGTTATGAGTTTATATAGTTTTCTAAAATTTATAGAAACGTATATACTTATGTAAATAATAGTATACAAAAAAGAACATTCTTGTGCTTAAATGAAGAAAACCTTAATTCACAGATAGTGTCCACGCTGTTGGAGAGCTATATTTCCTTGCAGCAGTGCCTAATGGTATATCCAGATAGATATACATTGATTGGTTGCCGATACTTGTGTCTGTGCTTCTTGGAAGCGTTGCACCAGTGATGTTGACAAATGTATTGTTACTCAAGACAGTTCCAACAGAAGAGTTTGTAATATTGATCCTAAAGTTCGATGCTACAATCATGTCTGAACCATTCATCAAATTATACGCTTTCAGCTGTACTAGAGTATAGTTGAAATTGCCAGTATTATTCAATTGCAACAAACCAGTAGTCCTATTAACATCACCAGCATTCAACGTTCCAAAATTCAGATTGTTAGTGTTCAACGATACGGCATACAATACATTATAAACAAATGTAGTAGAAACATTCCTGGTATAATTGCCCAGAGTATCCTCAATTGAAACATTAACATTCCATACGCCTGCAGGATCATAATACTGCAATGAGACATTACATGATATGTTTTGAGCGGTCGCATTGATTGGAATGCCTAAACATGAAGCACTCTGTCTGACTATACCAGAACTATTAACTCTTACTATGGCACTACTCACATTGATTGTGTTATTACCTTCAGCATCGTTGACCGTAAAGTTGAACGCGATAACTCTCTGAGATGATTCTAGAGGATCGACATTACCGATAGACATAACATAAGTAATATTTGAAGGAGTCTCACCACTATCATAAGTGAAATTCCTCAAACCAGAAGAATTCAAATTACCTGCCTCATCAACAGCATAAACTGTGTAATTGTGCTGGCCCTTTGCAAGACCAGTGAATGTCGCATTGAACTTGTTGATTTGAGAGTTATATAATGCTGATATTTCCATCTCAGAAAGACTTCTGTTAAAAATCATTACTTCATCTATGAGCCCAACATAATCATAACTACCAGACCAATAACCTCCTGCTAAATTCGCTGTACCAAACCATAACGCCACAGTGGAGTCAGATAATGAATCTATTGAAGAACCTGCATTAAACCCTGTTTGAATTCCATCTACATAAACATAAAACCCAGTTGAATTTCTCTTGGTAACAACATGCTTTAAATTATCATCTAAAAAGTTTACGCTACTTATCAACATAAGATCATCTGTCCCATCTCTAAAATAAAGAGAATTATTATTTACAGGAAGAATAAAACCGATTCCAGTGGCGGAGCTATATTTAGCAATAGCTCCACCATCTCCACTTGCCTTCATCCACCAAGAAATTGTGAAATCGTTTTTTCCAAAGTCAAAGATTCCAGATATGTCATTTAAATTCAGGATATCATCCTCTCCGTCAAACGTCAACCCTAAGCCTCTTGCGCCTGTTGTCAGATTTGAAGAATTCAATCCTCCATAGAATGTTCCGAAATTACTATATGTAGAATTATCATATATACCGCTATCATTATAATAATCCATAGCCCAGTAACCGACTAAACTTCTATCGAAATCAATCCATGATGAAGTATCAGCGCCTTCTGGATCTGTGATGTTTGCAGTGATCGTCTGAGTGGATACATTCACCGTTGCACCATCATCTGGAGTAGGATATTCGAAAGTGATAAAAGGAGGAATAATATCATTTACAGTAAAGTTCCTTAAACCGGAACTGTTCAAGTTGCCAGATTCATCAACAGCATACATAGTATAATTATGCTGACCTAAAGACAGATTAGAGAATGTCGCATTGAACTTGTTGACCTTGGAATTGTATAACGCCTTTACTTCAGTTTGTGATAAGGTCCTATTGAATATCATTATTTCATCTAAGGAACCATTAAGCAACCATTGAGCACCATCTGAAAAAGAACCTAAACGTAGATTTGCATCATTATTTGTAGAACCTGATTGTGAGGATATATCTGCTTGCTTATCAAGAATGCTGTCTATGTAGATATAAACATCTCCTCCTCTATCTGCTGACATTACTACATGATGCCAATTATTATCATCTATTTCATTAACGGCAGTTATATGCGTATTTACATCATATTGAATACTAAAATCTGGTATTCCTGTAGGACTTAACAAAAGAGCATATCCTGCCCCTCCTGAACCTCCTTTTGCTATAATTCCTTTCCAATAATCTACTGTATCTGTCTTTACCCAAGCCGCTAGAGTAAAATTATTTGTACCCATATCTAATGTATCATCACCTAAATTTATATTATCGCTTATACCATTAAAGGTTAAAGCGTTACCTCTTACACCTGCCGTTAAGTTTGAAGTGCCTATTCCTCCATCGAATGTTCCAAAGTTATGATATGTCGAATTATCATAGATTCCAGAATCATTGTAATAATCCATCGCCCAATAAGCTAATAGGCTTCTGTCAAAGTCTATCCATGAGGATGTATTACTGCCTTCAGGATCTGTGATGTTCGCTACGATTGTCTGAGTCGAAACATTTACAGTAGTGTCATTATCCGGAGTAGGAGATTCGAAAGTGATAGACGGAGGAGTAGTATCATTGACAGTAAAGTTTCTCATGCCAGAACTATTCAAGTTACCGGTTTCATCGGTAGCATAAACAGTATAATTGTGCTGACCTACAGATAGATTAGCGAATGTAGCATTAAACTTATTGACTTTGGAGTTGTAGAGTGCAGAGACCTCGGTTTGAGATAGACCCCTGTTGAAAAGCATCACTTCATCAAGTGAGCCATTGAAAGGATTCGAACCAATGACCCATGCGCCTATCACTGTGTTGACCCAATCATTTGCGATATAATGATTAAACGTAGTATTCCAGAAATAATCTCCATTAGTGTACGTAACAAGATATGGATAATCCCATACGACCGTATAGAATTGCCAAGTATTGTATGGGACACCTACATAAAACCACGCCAGAGCTTCATTCCAATCGTCGGAATGATTACCAATCCTTGCAGCAACATTGCTGTCAGCAATATCTATGAAGAATCCTTGACTGCCTGGACCTCCACCCCAACCACTGGCTTCAGCAAATGGTACACTATAAGTAGAGGAATTATCGCCTGTTATATTCATCCAGAACGATAATGTGAATTCCTGCCCCATATCGTTTATCGTCCCTACCTCAGCATATTCATCCGAACCGTTGAATTTCAATGCATCTCCTCTCTTGCCAGTCACCACATCGCCGGCACCCATCTCTCCTTGGAATATTCCAAACCTGCCATACGTCGAATTATCATAAATACCAGATGCATTGTAATAATCCATTGCCCAATATCCTATCAAACTTCTATCAAAGTCTATCCATGAGGATGTATTGCTACCTTCTGGATCTGTAATGTTCGCTACGATTGTCTGAGTTGATGAATTGACTGTCGAACCGTTTACTGGTGTCGGTGGCTCTTCGAATGTGATGGAGGGAGGAGCAGTATTGCGAAGCACAAGTAAAACATGATTACCACCCGTATATTTACTTGAATTAGTGATGTTAATCGTGGTCCAATTCGCAGCATAACTAGCAGCAGTAACATTAAGCGTATAATTATTATAAGTGACATTTGCAGTATAATTATATTTCTTTGTAAGGAGAGTTAGTCTTGCAAGATTTGTTCCGCTAGAAATATTGCTAGCCTGCAGTATATCATATGTATCTTTTGCCGTAATATTAGCTCCAGATAGCATCACATTTGCGCTTGTCACATTTACATCGACATATTCGTAAAGATACGCACTGGAATTGATTTGCTGGAACAGGATTGAGAGATTATTATTGAATGTAGTGTTGTAGAAGTATATGCTTGGGATACCAGACGCTGCATTAGAGGATCTCAAATGATATCCTGATGAACTTATAGCACTATTATATACGTACACATTAGAATTTCCAGTCATAGAGAATGTCGTATCTGCTATACCATTAATGAAAGAGTGATTGGAAGAATATGTCAAGCATGAATCTCCAACATTAGAGAAATTATAATTCACGAAAACATTACCTGTTGATGAGTAGGATGTCATAAGATATAACGATGATTGATGCAGTGATATTCCTGTAAAATTATTGTTGTTTGAAGTGCGGAGATACATTCCGTAAGCATTGTCTGTCAGTACATTCATATTCAGATTACTGAAGGAATTACCGTTAGAATACATCATCCATAATGGGGTGCCATTGGTTGCAGTTATAGTAACATTTTCAAATAAGGAATTGTTTGTGCCTAAGAGCGATAGACCATCGCCGCCAAGAGTTACGTTACGATAAGTCACATTATTGCATCCTGCACATATCACTGCACCATATGTTCCTGTAAGGTTTGAATTTGATAACACTACCATGTTGCTGATGCTATGATTGTAGAGTATCGGATAACCATCATTGGTATTGCTTTGATCGATATCATGATTAAAGATGTTCTCAATTTCTAAAGGATTGCCTTTTAAACTGATTAAAGTATTATTATGCATACTGAAATTTTGTGTATCTGACAGTAGGATTATGCCATCTGTATCATAATTATCTGTCTTCAAGAAACTATTATCCAAAATAACATTTACACATTGTAAAAGGGATAAGACATTTGAACCCCAACCATTTGAGCCGCTGATATCCAAAGACACTTTATTAATAGTGAGATTCCTCGCATAATAGGCCCTTATACCGCCAGAATATTCACCATCAGTCATCAGAGGCATGGATATATTAGTGTCGGTTATAGTATTATTGTATGCATAATCACTGCCATTATTGCTTATATAGATTGCATGAGCCCATGAGACATATGCTGTATAATTGCCTTTTACTATATTACAATTCCTAACCAACAGATTATCATAGGCCGCACTATTGTTTATTCCGTATCCTGTGTTTGCTAATGAATAGTTGATATAATATCCTTGACAATCCAAAGTCATATTATCCGATTGGATATTAAAGCAAGTTCCGTTAGAGGAGACATTAGATGTTAAAGTATATGTCGCTCCGGCAACCGAAAGGTTGCCACATGCAGTCAACGCATACGGATTATTATTCAATACGATTGTGGCAAATATATTAGTCAAACTAGTGATGTTATAAGTGGTTGAATTAGTATAATAGCCTGGCTTGGAGACATTCAAAGTATGCGGTGTAGCATAAGTCCTAGTACCATTATTGACATACTCTGTGACCTCTGCTCTTACTATATCCCCACTAGCATTGGTCAATTGGGAATCGACACTAATAGAAGAGATATTGAACAATGTAACATTAGCATTACTCAAGGCATAACCAGTACTATTAGTAACGTTAATATCAAAATACCATTTACGGATAAGATAACTATCAACAGCTACAGACTCACTAGACGTATTATAAGAGCAATTAACAAACACGGTTTCAATCGAACCTTCATCAACTTGGACATCGTTAGTTGAACCGGAAGTATAAATACAATCAGAGATTCTGGTGTAATTTGAGTCACGTATAAGATATCCTAGAGCACCAGTTGCATTATTTGAGATTAAAGTAATATTTGAAGAATAATCAATATGGATTCCGGCACCATCTCCCAAAGATCTTCCTATATTATTTATTAAAGTATTATTATCGCAAGAATTCTGGATAAAGATTCCAGGACCATCTCCTAGACCTGTGAATGTGTTATTTATCAAAGTATTATTATTTGCTGAAGAATAAAACTGAATACCATAACCGAAAGTGGATGTTCCATTATTAGAGATTAAAAGATTATTATATGCTTCACTCCAAAGAAGAACAAATGCATTAGATTGTTCCGTGCCATAAGCCAGTCCTATATTGCTTGTCAGATTGTTGTTTGGACTCCATATCAAGAATCCTGAACCAAATGAGCTTGTTGCTATTCCTGTATTATTTATTAAGATATTACTGCCTCCTCCATTGAGTGAGAAGCCTCCAGCACCTGTTCCAATATTGGATATCCACGTGCTTGTTCCACTATCTTCAACCGCGTACGCTCCAGAAGAAGTTATATTATTGCTCACAAACAAATTTTTGGTTCCATATACATCGATCCCTCTGGTTGAATTAGAAAATAGTCTATTGGAAGTCAAGTTATTTGCTGAACCTCTTAATATAATTGCATATGAATTGCTTGCATTTACAAAATTATTAAACAAAGTGCCGTTCTCTGTCGAGTACCAATAAGCAATACCTATCCTATCTGTTTGGTTGCTTGTCCAATTTCCATCCAATACATTACAATTCTTAATTGTTACATTAAATTGATTTACATAAATTCCATAGGTATCTGCCGCTCCTGCAGTAGAATAAGTAATCCAATTATCATTACAATCTAAAACCACATTATCGGCTTGTGTTTCGAAACAAGTTCCTGTAGACGTGACATTGCTCATCAGAGTATAAGTTGCTCCAGCAACAGTAAGGTTACCACATTCAGTCAACTGCAGAGGATTCTTTGCCAGAACGATAGTTGCGAATACATTAGTCAAATTAGTAATGTTATAAGCCGTAGAATTGATATAATATCCTGTCTTGGATACATTCAAAATATGTGGAGTAGCATATGTCCTTGTACCATTATTGACATACTCTGTAATCTCTGTCCTAACTATATCTCCACTAGCATTGGTCAATTGGGAATCGACACTAATAGAAGAGATATTGAACAATGTAACATTAGCATTACTCAAGGCATAACCTGTACTATTAGTAACGTTAATATCAAAATACCATTTACGAATGAGTTCATTATCTATGTCATCGAGTTTTTCCTTGCTGAGATTATATGAGCAGTTGATGAAATTGTTTCCTATAGAATAACCATCCGAAACTATAACGACGTCGTAGCTTGATCCTGAAGTATACACGCAATCATATACTTGAATATTGCTTGAATTCCGTATAGCATACGCATATTTAGCGTTGATTCTGCTTGCAATTAATGTTGTATTTGATGACGAGTAGATGTATAAACCGGCATTGAAATTGCTTGTTGCATTATTATTTATCAGCATGTTATTTGTAGATAAATATATTCTTATCGCATCACTTGAATTGCTTATTCCTATATTATTTATTAGAGTATTATTGGTTGAATTTGTCTGAACATCGATGCCTGAGCCAGAATTGGATATTCCAGTATTATTTATGAGCACATTGTTATTCGATGATGAGTATATCAATATTCCTACACCTAAATTACTTACTCCTGTATTATTTATTAGACTACTAAAATTCCTAGTATATATAAGGATTGCATGTGAATTACTGACATTTACAAAATTATTAAGCAATGTAGAATTACGATTTTGACTGAGATATATACCGTTTCTCCAATCATTACTGGTTGTCCAGTTACCATCCAAAATATTACAATTCTTTATCGTGATATTGAATCGACCTGAAAGTATTCCGTGAGTGCCTACCGCTCCACTGATTGAATATGTTATCCAGTAACCATTACAATCTAATGTTACGTTCTCAGCAGCAATAGTGAAGCATGTATCATTAGATGTGACATTATTCTGCAGAGTATAAACGGTATTATCAATAGAAAGATTTCCACATTCAGTCAACTGCAGGGGATTCTTAGCCAAGACAATAGTAGCGAATACATTAGTACGATTAGTAATATTGTAAGTTGTAGAATTAGTATAATATCCTGTCTTAGATACATTCAAAGTATGTGGAGTGGCATAAGTCCTAGTGCCATTATTGATATATTCTGTGACCTCTGTTCTAGTAATATCTCCACTAGCATTGGTCAATTGGGAATCGACACTAATAGAAGAAACATTGAACAATGTAACATTAGCATTACTCAAGACATAACCAGTACTATTAGTGACGTTAATATCGAAATACCACTTCCTGACAAGATAATTCGCAGCGCCATTAATAACCTCTTTACTCAGATTATACGAGCAATTGACGAAGGTATTATTCATGCTTTGCCAAAGATAAACATCTTGAGAAATTCCAGTAATATTACTACAATCTCTAAATAAGTTATTATATGAAAGTTCCATAACAATACCGGAAAGTCCGATTGCAGTTTGACCTATTATCGTAGTATTCGAAGCTTCAAAGATATAAAGTGCTATGTCTGAACTGCTTATTCCGATATTATTTAATAAATTATGGCTATCACCTTCTAACACTATTCCTTCTTCAGAATCACTCACTCCGGTATTATTGATTAGAGTGATATTGTTTCCATTGATGAAGATTCCGCTACTGGAATTACTGGTTCCATTATTATTGATAAAAATATTATTAAGATATTCTCCTTGAATGATAATTCCGAAACCTGAATCGCTTATTCCAAAATTATTCCTAAAAGTGCTGTTTGAAGCAGAAGATATACCTATACCATTACCGCTTAAACTCCTTCCAGTATTACCTGTCAGCGTGTTATTGTTCGAGGAACCCTGGATATAGATACCATAATTAGTAGTGCTGCTTATACCGGTATTGTTGGTCAGAACATTATCCGAAGATGAGACAAGTTCAATACCTTGCCTTGAATTGCTTATACCGGTATTGTTTGTCAGATTATTGAAGTTTGCTACATCTATCATGAATGCAACAGACTTACTTGTGTTCACGAAATTGTTGTATATAGAGCCGTTATTTCCACTGAAAAGTATACCATACCTGCTTGTACTAGCGCTAGACCAATTCCCGTCCAACACATTACAATTCTTTATAGTCGCGTTGAATTGACTTGTAGCAATTCCATAATTGTCTGCAACTCCGCCAGTCGAATAAGTTATCCAATTGCCGTTGCAGTCTAATGTCACATTCTGGGCTAAGATTATGAAACAAGTCCCGCTCGACGTCACATTGTTCTGCAAAACATATAAGCTGTTGGCAATCGAAAGTTCGCCGCAAGCAGTGAGCTCATATGGATTATTAGCCAGACTAATAGTCGCGAAGACATTGGTCAATGTGGTGATGTTATAGCTAGTTGAATTAGTATAATATCCTGTCTTAGATACATTCAAAGTATGTGGAGTGGCATAAGTCCTAATGCCATTATAATTCACATATTCGGTCAACTCCATCCTCTCTATCCTGCCGCTTGAGTTAGTCGTCCTATAACTCACATTGTCAGACGTCAGGTTGTATGCCGTAACGCCAGCATTGGCAACCGCGTATCCCGTGCTGTTCGTGACGTTTGCATCGAAATACCACTTGCGAACGAGCTGACTGCCTGATTCTACATGTTCCGAACCTCCACCGGCATATGAACAATTGATGAATGTTACATTTGAAGCACCATCCATTGCCAAAGTAGCTCCGACTCCGCTGGTCGTAGAGATATTGACACAATCCCTGAACGTGATACGGTCAGAAATACTTATCCATGCACCATAGTAACCAATAGCGGTATGACGTATGAAAGTATTGTTTGACGCTACTATCTCAAGACCTGAAATGTTCCCTACACCCGTGTTGTTCGTAAATACATTGTTTGAAGAATTGGTTATAAAGATTCCACGTAGTACAGCGCTTCCGGAGTTATCGGTCAAGACATTATTATTTGAATTATACTCTAATTTAATTCCTATAGAATCGCCCAGCATACCCGTGGCCGTATTATTGAACAAGTAATTTCCTGAGGCACTATTATATAATTTTATTCCTGCTCCATAGTTCGAGACTGCAGTGTTATTCATTAAAGTGTTGTTTGTGGAAGCATATATCAGTATTCCGTCGCTAGAATTTGAATACGCCCTATTATTTATCACAGTGTTATTGCTTGCTGAATTAGACACACTGATGCCATCAGAATTGCTCACATTGACGAAATTGTCCCTTATTAGACCATAACTCGCTCCACCGAACTCAATCCCATGCCTGCCGAGGCCTGTCTCATTCGTCCAGTTGCCATCAATCACATTACAATTCTTCACAGTAGTATTTATCTGATTACTATAGATTCCACGAGTGTCTGCAGCTCCGCTCGTCGAATAAGTGATCCAGTTGCCATTACAGTCAAGGGTAACATTCTGTGCGCTTATCGTGAAGCACGTAACATTGCTCGTCACATTGTTCATCAGGGTATATGTCGCTCCGGCAACATTTAGGTTTCCGCAAGCGGTGAGCTCGTATGGATTGTTGGCCAAGACAATCGTTGCGAATGTGTTGTTGAGGTTCGTCAGATTGTACTTTGTCGAGTTAGTATAGTATCCGACCTTAGAAACATTTATCGTATGGTTAGTGGCATATGTCCTCGTCCCGCCATTATTTACATATTCTGTCAACTCGAACCTTTCGATGCGGCCAGTGGAATTCGTCAATCCATAACTCACATTTGTAGATGAGGAATTATATGCTGTGACGCCTGCATTTGCCACTGCGAATCCTGTACTATTTATGACGTTTGCATTGAAGTACCACTTGCGTATGAGTTGAGTGCCTGATTCCACGACTTCCTTGCTTATATTATAAGTGCAATTGATGAATGTGTTGTTCAGGCTGATTGTAGCTTCCAGATAGACATCCGCGTCTACGCCAGTTATGTTTACACAGTCCCTGAACAGCGTATTGTTCGAACTATAGATATAGATGCCGCTGCCTCCAAACAATAATGATTTGGCCGTCAGTTTGGTGAATACGTTGTTTGCAGCTTCCTGGAAGAACACAGCATTGCTATAATTACCGATTACGGTATTGTTTGTGAATGAATTGTTCGAAGAGTAATATACGACCAAACCGGTCTGATTGCCTATCAACGTGTTGTTTATGAATGAATTGTTAAATGCACTGTTAAGATATACGGCATGATCGTTTCTGCTCGTAAAAACATTATTTACTACGATATTATTGAAAGATTCAAAAAGATTAAATCCGAAACCATCATAAACAGATATTATCGTATTGTTCATCAGAATATTCCTGTCAGAGTATGTAGCAAAGTTCAACGCATGAGTCCTATCGGTTATCACAGTATTGTTTATCAACACATTATCTGCAGAACCATGGAATCTTATGCCGTAGTTATTATCACTAATTATATAGTTATTCACGAATGTATTGTTGTTTGACACATAAAGATAGATGCCATAACCGTCGGTGAGGCCTGTTATGACATTACCTGTGAACGTATTATTGCTTGCAACTTCCAGATCCATTCCAGGAGCGCCTATGATGGTGTTGTTTACGAATGTATCATTTATCGATCCTCCACCCATATGTATTCCATAAGAATCACTTGTAAACGTGTTGTTTATGAAAGTGTTATTGAATGAAGGCTCTAATGCTACTGAGTTGCCACTCACATAATTATTTATAAGCGTATTATTGTAAGATGTGCTAGCAAACTCGATTCCTCTTAAATCGCTGGTAAAGCTGTTGTTTCTTACAAGCGCATTTGATGAAGACTCTATATATAATCCTCTATATTTAGTCGACACAGTATTGTTCGTCAAAATGTCGAAGCTTGCTCCGCTGGAAAGAATGATTGCTGTAGAATTGCTTATGTTGATGAAATTATTGTATACATTAGAATATCCATAAGTTGCGAGATAAATGGCATATCTATAATGTAAGCTCATATCTCCCCAATTGCCATCCAAGATGTTACAATTCTTTATAGTAGTATTGAACTGATCGGAATATATACCGAAAGTGCCGTCGGCCCCTCCGGTAGAGTAAGTGATGGTATTGCCATTACAGTCTAGCGTCACATTCTGGGCTGAGATTGTGAAGCAAGTCTCATTGCTTGTGACGTTGTTCTGTAGAGTGTAGTATGCTCCGGCAACAGTTAAGTCTCCACAAGCGATAGGCTGATATGGATTGTTGGCTAAGACAATCGTTGTGAATGTGTTGTTAAGGTTCGTCAGATTGTACTTTGTCGAATTCGTATAGTATCCGACCTTAGAAACGTTTATCGTATGGTTAGTGGCATATGTTCTCGTCCCGCCATTATTGACGTATTCTGTCAGTTCAAACCTTTCGATGCGACCGCTGGAATTCGTAATACCATAGCTCACATTGGCAGAAGTACTATTATAAGCTGTAACGCTTGCGCCGCTCACAGCGTAACCCGTGCTGTTCGTGATGTTTGCATTGAAGTACCACTTGCGGACGATATAGCTTCCTGCTCCGCCATACACTCCTTCAGTATCATAAGTACAGTTCAGGAATGTAGTATTTATCGAAATCCCATACTCATTACGGACATCCTCAGTAACTCCGCTGACTTCGATACAATCCTTGAATAGAGTATTTTCAGCATCGCCTATATATATACCTAGATTACCTGTAGTATTACATAAAATGAAAGTGTTGTTTGCAGAGCCAGAAGCGAGAGATATGCCAGATTCACTATATGAAATGCCCGTATTATTTATCAGAGTATTATTATTGGCAGCATTTATGAAGATACCAGCGGAAGCATTAGAAATGCAAGTATTACGTATCAAAAGATTATCATTTGAACCTGTTGCTAACGCTATACCACTACCTGTATTAGATATTCCGGTATTATTGATTAAAGTGTTTGCTAAGGAGTCAAGGAAAATAAAGAAACCATAGCTTGAATTTGAAGTGGCTAAATTATTCGATAGAGTATTATATGAAGAGCCATATACGTAAATTCCCGCACCTGAAACAGAATATGCCCTGTTTGAAGTCACATTAGTATAATCTCCTCCTATTCTTATAGCATCTGAATTACTTATGTTTACAAAATTATTGAAAATCGTACCATTTGCTTCCTGGAAACGGATTCCATATCTATCCGTATTTGAAGTAGTCCAGTTGCCATCCAAGATGTTACAGTTCTTGACAGTAGTATTGAATCGGTCCGTATATACACCATAAGTGCTTGCCGATCCGCTCGTCGAATAAATGATGGTATAACCATTACAGTCTAAAGTCACATTTTCAGCATTGATAGTGAAGCAAGTCACGTTTGATGTGACATTGTTCTGGAGATTATAATATCCTGGCACGTTTATAGTAGTACAATTAGTCAAAGCATATGGATTATAATTGAAATTCCTCGGACCAGAATTGTTTATATTTCCTGCAGCATCGACAGCATAGACAGTATAGTTGTGCTGACCTATTGACAAGTTTGTAAATGTCGCATTGAACTTATTGACTTTGGAATTATATAATGCAGAGATTTCTGTAGCAGATAGGCTCCTGTTGAATATCATTACCTCATCTATTGAGCCATTCATGGTTTGTTCCCAACCATAATTCCCTTTACCTATCCATAAAGGAGAAGGACTGCTGACGTTCCCAGAGATATATGGACCGATTTCAGTCAAAGTTCCATCATTGATATAATAAATCTTGCTTGAAGCTGTATCTCTCATCACTCCAATCATCATCCAAGAAGTAATGTTGTCTAAGTTGGTGTAATACTCAATATGTGCGGTTCCGTTGCCCATCAGAACGTATAATTTTTGTGGACTTTCAGCATAAGTTATCGACCAGCCCTGAGCATCATAGAATCCGCCTCCATCAGAAAGCAATCCTGCTATAGTTAAATACGTCGATTTAAACCATCCAACTGCAGTAAATGAACCAGATTCGAAATTAAACCTGTCTGAATTAGAGACATTAACATAGTCATCGATACCGTCAAACGTCAATCCTGAGCCTCTTACACCTGTTGCTAGATTTGAAGAATTCAATCCTCCCTGGAATGTCCCGAAATTACCATAAGTAGAATTATCATAGATTCCTGAATCATTGTAATAATCCATTGACCAATAACCGACTAAACTCCTGTCAAAGTCTATCCACGAAGAAGTGTTGCTGCCTTCTGAGTCCGTGATGTTAGCTACAATAGTCTGAGTGGATGAATTCACGAAAGTGCTATTGCTTGGAGTTGGAGATTCAAAAGTTATGAATGGCGGAAGATTAGTCAAATTGATATTCCTTGTTTCAGTCTGATTCGTCAAACCTTCGCTATCTAAAACTGTAGCATTCAAATAATATACGCCGACAGATAATCCTGTGATATTCCAGAAGAATGATTGATTGGAACTGTTCTGGATAACGATTCCGCTAGCATTGTATAACCGTATCGTAATATTTGTAATAGTTGCAGCGCTAGATGCGCTGACATTTGCTTCAATGAATGTCTGTGTGTATGCGCCGCTCGAAGTTGTTCGACTGACAAAACTAATGGTCGGATCTGCTATGAGCCCGCCATCCCAAATAGTCCAATTATGTGTTCCTGTCAAATGACTTCTAGAACTGACAGCAACAGAACTATATTTAGATGATCCTGCATCGAAATACATATCATTATGGACTGTCTGAGAACTCCAGCCTATCAACAAAGAATTGTAATTAGCGGCAGACAAATGACCTCCATCTGCGAACATGTTAGACACAGTAGTGACGTTATGGACATCCCACGAACCAATATTCTGATTAAAAGCGGGATTGCTATAAAACATGTCGTGCAATATTGTAACATTACCAGTATTCCAGTTTCCGATGGGCTGATTGAAAGAATGAGCATCCTCGAACATACTATCCATGCTTGTAACTTTGCCAGTATTCCAACCACTAATATTCTGATTGAAAGAAGTTGCACCCTCGAACATACTATCCATGCCTGTAACCTTGCTAGTATTCCAATTACCAATAGGCTGATTGAAAGAAGTAGCACCATAGAACATATAAGTCATATCAGTAACATTATGAACATCCCATAAACCGATAGATTGATTGAAAGAAGAAGCGCCAGAGAACATCCGATGCATATTTTCAACTTTACTTGTATTCCAATTACTTATATTGCCATTAAAAAGAGAAGCACCATAAAACATATAACTCATACCAGTAACATTATGAACATCCCATGAACCGAT
>Ga0326726_10000869_pt1 | contig 27688 bp, 25 predicted proteins | sample MHFenrmetagenome_2_FD_207603 | JGI IMG/M metagenome (GOLD analysis project Ga0326726, IMG submission 207603) | Lab enriched peat soil microbial communities from Michigan Hollow, Ithaca, NY, United States - MHF15MN | ecosystem: Environmental > Terrestrial > Soil > Wetlands > Peat | place: USA... | reverse complement strand
TGTTATCCGCAACGGCTTCCCTGCCGGGACAATGGGTGCCGTCCAGATCCGCATGACAAATGTGTACGATGACGTGCTTCAGGACCTCTCTATTCTGGAGGGGCGGGTGGAAATCTGGGCGAAGGTTAACCCGGAAATTCGGGCGGTGATACTCCTGACAGAAAGCGATCTGGTGACGTACAATCTGCTGAACGGCGGAACCCTGACGATCGGTGTTGATACCACGCTGATCATGCTTCGGCAGTGGTCCCATCGCACCGTCAGCGATGTCCCCATCTGGGAATACTTCCCTCTTTTCCCGGGAGTATCACCGGGAGGGGAGCCCTACTGCATATCGAACCCGGTCACGTTTGTCGTCCGTTGTTCCCTGCGGATCTTCAAGTCCTACGGCCAGATTCAATTCCCCGACCAGGAGGTAACGCTGACCTACCAGGTGTTCGGAATCCAATGTCAATCCGAAAGGAATGAAGCCCGTTAAGTTCGCATTTGCAGTTCATAACCATCAACCGATCGGGAACTTCGATTCCGTCTTCGAGGAGGCCTTCCGGTGTTCGTATCGTCCGTTTATCGATGTGCTGGAACGTCATCCCGGCGTGCAGTTCACGGAGCACTGGACAGGGACCCTGCTTGACTGGTTGCTGAAACATCACCCGGAGTTTATTGCGCGCCTCAGGGGCATGGTCGAGCGGGGACAACTTGAGCTCCTGACCGGGGCGTACTATGAAGCGGTTCTTGCGGTCATTCCGAAGCGCGGCCGGCAGGGGCAGATCCGGAAACTCACCGACGCCGTTCGCCGGCATTTTGGGTCCCCCGCGGGATGTGGCTGGCCGAGCGCGTGTGGGAACAGCCTCTTGCGGCTTCGCTCGCGCCTCAGGGGATCGACTTTGTCGTCGTGGACGAGTGGTTGGGTGTGAAGACGGTCTTTCGTTTTAGCGTCCCCGCCGTGCTCTGGCGATTTCCGGTCGAGACGGTCTCACTCTCCGAATCCGGATTCGAACGGTTGTACCAGAGTTCCGTGGTTTTTCCTCACTGGCGGATGCGGCTCGAAGAGGCAGTTCACCTCCAGGTCACCCAGTCGGTGCGTGCTCTGCAGCGCACGCTCGGGACATAAGGACGGATTCCCCGGTGAGTACGATCAGCGTTGTTATTCCTGCCCTCAATGAGGAGAAGCTTCTTCCGGGGATGCTGGCCCAGTTCACGCAGGAGGTTCTCGCCGCTCACGACATTCAGTTGGTGGTGAGCGATGGTGGGAGCACCGACCGGACGCTGGAGATTGCCCGGAGGGGCGCGCACAGGGTCGTGGAGAATGTCGAGGGGATCCGACAGACGATTGCCATGGGGAGAAATCGCGGGGCTGATAGTGCGACAGGTGAGATTCTGGTCTTTCTGTGCGCGGATACGCGGGTTGCAGACCCTGACCGGTTTTTTCGGACTATCCGGAAGGAAATCGGAGGGCCGGGCATCGCTGCTCTGGCCTGTCCTGTGACGGTGTACCCGGAAGAAGAGACAGCCGCCGATCGGGCCTATCATGGGTTTTACAACTGGCTCTTCGGGATGATGAATCGAGTGGGGATGGGGATGGGACGGGGGGAATGCCACATCATGCTCCGCTCCATGTATCGGAAGGTGGGAGGGTACGCGGAGCGGATCGCCGCCGGTGAGGATTACGAGCTGTATGCGCGGCTCGAGAGGCTCGGGCGGATCCGATTTCTTAAGGAACTCCATGTGTATGAGTCTCCCCGGCGATATCGGTACTACGGGTACGGGCGGGTCTCTGGTGCCTGGTTCATGAATTTTCTGAGTGTGTTCTTCCTGGGGAGATCCCTCCGGAAGGAATGGAAACCCATTCGATAGAGGAAACTCACCGTTCGTGTGGTCACGCAGTGCTGCGCCGCCTGAATGCGTTCGCGGCACGAGTCCCGCTGAAAGCGAGATGCCCGTTATTTGCATGATTCTAGTGAGGCGGGCCACGAGTTTGTTTGACATTAAGCCGTTTTTTAAATAGAATCTTGAACTCAACTCTGTAGGATATGTCCCTGAAAGGGCTCGGCGTAATGCGAAAACGGTTCTCGGCGGTTACGGTCGTGGCGTTGGTGGCGGTGGCTCTCCTGGCCGGCGCGATGTTGAACACGTTGTTCTCGGGAGACACGGTAAAGGAGCAGGTGCTGAAGTTTTCCCACGTCCTTAACCTTACGATGAAGAACTACGTTGAGGATGTGGACACGCAGAAGTTGACCGAAGCGGCGATTAACGGCATGCTCGGGCAGCTCGATCCCCATTCCGTCTATATACCCGCTTCGCAGCTGCAGCGGGTGCAGGAGGAATTCCAGGGAAGTTTTGAGGGGATTGGCGTGGAATTCCAGGTTCTGAACGACACTCTTCTTGTTGTTGCAGCCATCCCAGGCGGACCCAGCGAGGCGCTGGGGATCCAGTCGGGCGACAGGATCGTGAAAATTGACGACTCCACGGCGGTCGGCATCACGCAGGAACAGGTACCGAAGAAGCTGCGGGGACCGAAGGGGACCAAGGTTCGTGTGACGATCCTCCGTGCAGGGATCAAGGGATCGCTCGAATTTGAGATCACGCGGGACCGGATACCGCTGTATACCGTGGATACGTCGTTCATGCTGGATGATGCCGTCGGTTACATCCGGGTGACCCGGTTTGCAGTCACCACGCATGATGAGTTTACGGAGAACGTGACGAAACTCCGCCAGCAGGGGATGAAGCGTCTGGTCCTCGATCTGCGCGGCAATGCCGGAGGGTTCCTCGATCAGGCATTCAAGATTGCAGACGAACTGATGCCCCAGGGGCGGAAGATCGTTTACACGAAAGGACGCCAGAACCAGTCCGACGAGGAATTCCGCTCCACCGGTGCGGGGCGGTTTCAGGACGTCTCGCTGATTCTTCTTGTTAACAGCGGATCGGCGTCGGCGAGCGAAATCGTTGCGGGAGCCGTTCAGGACTGGGATCGGGGCCTGATTGTCGGGGAGACGACGTTCGGGAAAGGGCTGGTCCAGCGGCAGTATGATCTACCTGATGGCTCGGCCGTCCGCATCACGATCGCGCGGTATTACACACCCAGCGGGAGGCTGATCCAGCGTCCGTACTCCAAGGACCACCTGAAATATCAGCGCGAGGTCATCGAACGGGAGGAGACCGAAGGGGAGAACATTACGCATGAGGCGGAGAAAGACTCCACGCGCCCGGTCTTCAAGACCATGGGAGGGAGAAAGGTGTATGGGGGTGGCGGGATCACCCCTGACTACATTGTGAAGTCTGATCGCCTGAACGAATTCACGGTCCAGCTCTGGAGCAAGCAGGTCTTCCTCCAGTTTGCGGACAAGTATGCCGATGATCATGCCCCGGAGCTGAAGCGGGAGTACGGCAAGGATCCGGTCAAGTTCGTTGCCCGGGCCACCGTGACCGACGAGATGCTGGATGGACTCCTTGCAATGGCAAAGGTGAAGGGGATCGAGTACAAGAAAGATCTCTACGAGAAGGACCGTCACTACATCGCTGCGTACATGCGAGCCTTTGTTGCCCGGCGGCTCTGGGGGAATGAAGGATGGTCGCGGGTGATGCTGGCGGAAGATTTACAATTCAAGAAGGCGCTGTCGCTCTTCCCGGAAGCGGAAAGGATAGCGCAGGCGATTTCAAGCGGGAAGTAGCAACTGGACAGAGAGGAGCAACAGGCAGGTGAGCGTGGAAGTGTCGTCACGGTGCAGGCGGAGATTCGCTGCGCCGCTCTGCTGCGCTTTTCTCTGGCTGACGTTCGGTCCGGCATCCGGAGCCGTGGCGGGTCAGGGAGGGCCCGGCGGATTTGTGTTCGCCGAGAGTGAAGAGCTGGTGTACAATGTCCGTTATGCATTCTTCAATCTCGGACAGATTCGCATCACCACCTACAAGAGCTCGACGATTGATGGCCGGCCGGTCTCCTTTACCCGCGCCCTGATCGATTCGTACCGGGGGATTCCGTTCGTGGATCTTCATGCGGTATTCGAGAGCTACATTGATCATTCGATGTACTCGCGGCGGTTCATGGGGAAGATCAAGCAGGACCAGACCTGGGATTTCTCCCGGTACTGGTTTGAGTACGACAGGAACCGCGTCATTGTGGAGATGGGGGGGCAGGATACCGTGATTACCGAACGAGACACGGTGGAAGTGAAGGGTCCCTACCAGGATGGGATGTCGCTCTTCTTCCTCGCCCGGGATGGTCTCTTTGGCACCACGTCGGTCAGCGTGCCGACCATGATCAAGGAAAAGCGGGTGAACACCACGATTGCATTCAGCAACAGGCGGAGCTCGGTCGAGGTCGACGCGTACGATTACCCTATTGACGTCGTTGAATTCGACGGGACGATGGAGTTTACCGGTATCTTCGGGCTGACGGGGGGGTTCGAAGGTTGGTTCAGCAACGACGAGGCGCGCGTGCCGATCAAGGCCAAGATGAAGGTTCTCCTGGGGAGCGTGACGGTTGAGCTGATGGACTATAAGCGTGCGGGATGGCTGCCTCCCCGCGCGAAGGAATGATTGCGTGCCGGTGATGATGCACCACGGCGTCGAGCCCCGGATCCATCCGACAGCGTTTGTGGCGGGCGGGGCGTGGGTGATAGGCGAGGTCGAGGTGGGCGAAGACGCCGGCATCTGGTTCAACGCCGTTCTGCGTGGCGACATCAATGCGATACGGGTGGGTGCCCGGTCCAACGTCCAGGACGGCTGTGTTGTTCATGTCACCCGGCGACTTCCGGCGATCATCGGGGATGACGTCAGTGTGGGGCACAAGGCGATGATACACGGCTGCGCGGTCGGGAATGCGTGCCTAATCGGGATGAACGCGGTCGTGCTGGACAATGCCCGGGTGGGTCCGTTTGCGATCGTCGCTGCGGGTGCGGTGGTGAAAGAGAATTTTGTGGTTCCGGAGGGGACCCTGGTCGCGGGTGTTCCCGGACGCATTGTTCGTGAGCTTTCGGAGGAAGAGCGCAGCTTCCTGCTCCAGACGGCTCAAAACTATGTCGGGTATGCGCGGTCATTCAGAGATTGACAGGGAACGAGACCGATGAAACTCAAGTTCTGGGGAACGCGAGGGTCCATTCCGACCCCCGGAAAAGACACGGTCCGGTACGGGGGGAACACTCCCTGCGTCGAAGTCCGCCTGTCGAAAAACAATCTGGTGATTTTCGACGCGGGCACGGGGATCCGGGGTCTGGGGGATGCGTTGATGTCCTCGGGGGAGTCGGTCAAGGCGTTTATCGCCGTCACTCACCCGCACTGGGACCACATTCAGGGTTTTCCGTTTTTCAAGCCTGCCTTCATCTCCGGAAACGAGTTCACGATTGTCGGGGGGGTTACCCGCTCGTTGACGCTGCGGCAGATGGTAGCCGATCAGATGGACAAGGTGTATTTCCCGATCCAGCTCAATGAATTGAAGGCCAAAATCAGTTTCCACCCTGTGAAAGAGGGGACCATTCAGGTGTTCGACGCGACGCTGGCGTCGCTGTACGTCAACCATCCCACGTTCGCGCTCGGATACCGGCTCAACGTTGGCGCACACTCGGTGGTGTACATCAGCGACAACGAGCCGTTCGACCGCGAGGTAGCCCGGTCGCTCAAGAATGTGGACAAAGTGGTGGTGCAGAAATACCTGGCGGTCAAGGGAGATCCGAACCAGCGCGTTTTCGATTTTGCGCGCGGGGCCGACGTGCTGATTCACGACACCACGTACACGCCTGAAGAGTACGTCAACCATGTGGGGTGGGGGCATTCGCACTATCTCTTCTCGCTGAAGATTGCGGATGAGGCGCGTGTGAAGAAACTCGTCCTGTTTCACCACGATCAGACCCACAGTGACGACAAGGTGGATGAGATCCATCAGAAGTGTCTGAAAGAAATCCGGACGCGCAACTATCACTTCGACTGCATCGCTGCCGCGGAGGGAGACGAGCTGGAGTGGTAAAGGTCTCCCCGCTCCTGTCTTGACAATGGGGCGCTTCGTAGGTATTTTGTTCTTCCGATGAGGAGAGCATGGAATTCCTTTTCAAGGCAATCGACATCAAGAAACTCGAGCGCGTCTTCGGCGCGGTGGCGCGTTCGATGGGATCGAATTACCGGTTCGAGATTGCACCGCAGGATCCGATCAGGAAGCTCGCCCTGGAAATCTATCCCGACATTCCGATCGGGAAGCGTCGGGGGAGCCTGGTGTCCGTTTACACTCCGACGGCCCATCTGCAGCTCCATTTCTGCTCCGGCTATGTTGTCAGCGAGGTGCTTGGCGAGGTGACGTTTGTGGGAGAGCACGACGGGAAGGTGTCGGGAATGATCATCGAGAAAGAAGGGGGCTGTTCGCTTTTCGCAAATGTCGATCGGTCGCTGGTGTCGGGAGACTTCACCCAGCTCGGTCCGGAGGTGATGCTGTCCGGTATTGCGCTTTCCCTGACCGACACGATTCTCGGGGGAGAAGCCTCCCCGTCACGGAAACTGCCACGTCCGGTGGCAAAGCGGAAGAAGAGGGTTCCGGCGAGATCATGATCACCGTCTCGGTGATCAACGCTCATCGCTTCCGGCGAGTGCCCCTTCGCCGGACCGCACGTCTGGTGCGCAGCACGCTGCGGAGTGAACGGATCGATGGGGCGATGGTTACGGTGGTGATGGTAGATTCGCGCCGGATACGTCGGATCAATCGGAGGTATCTGGCGCACGATTTTGTAACGGACGTGATCAGTTTTCCCCTGGAGCGTCGTCCGCGGCTGGAGGGGGAGATGTATGTGAATCTTGACCGGGCGCGCTCCCAGGCACGGGAGTACGGGGTCTCCGTGTGGAACGAGGTTGTTCGCCTTGTGATCCACGGCATTCTGCATCTGACAGGGCATGATGATCGTTCCCGACGCGGGGCGGTCCGGATGCACAGGCGGCAGGAGGTCCTTGTCGACCGTCTCGCCCGCAGAGGATGAACCTGAGAGACCATGAAAGAGAAAGTCGTTGAAATACTCGTTCACATCATGTCTGAAATGCAGGGTAAGAAAGCCCTCCAGGACATTGATCTGACGGACCTGAAGAACCGCGGGTATTCCCAGTCGGAGATCAACGCGGCCGTCACCTGGCTCTACGAGCACGTTCAGGGGAGCGGTGGTCGCGGCGTGAAGTCGGTTGAGGGGGGGCGTGGTTCCCGCAGAGTGTTTCACGAAGCGGAGCGCGCGGTTTTTGCGACGGCTGCGCAGGGGTATTTGATACAGCTTGCCGAGCTCGGCCTGCTGGATGAGAAGGACATGGAAGCGGTGATTGATCGCGCGATGATGTCGGGGTATGAACGGCTTTCGGTGGCCGAGGTCCGCGACCTGGTGACGGCAGTCCTCTTTGCGCGCGAGGGGGGGATGCCGGGTTCAAACCATTCGCCATTGACGAGTGAGGATACGGTTCATTAATGGAACCACCAAAGACGACGGGCGTTACCGCGGGTGGAGCGCAGGACAAAGCAGGGAAAGTGAAAAAGACCCGAAAGAAGGCGGCCGCCGCGGTCGATCTCCACGGCAAATCGCTGATCATTGTAGAGTCTCCTGCCAAAGCGAAAACCATCAACAAGTATCTCGGCAAGGACTATGTGGTCGAAGCCTCCGTCGGCCACATCAAGAATCTTCCCAAAAGCAAAATCGGTGTTGACGTCGAGGGGGGGTTTATTCCGGAGTACGAAACCATCGCGGGGAAGGATGATGTTGTAAAGCGCCTGCGCGATCTCGCCCGGTTTGCCGACCGCATCTTCCTCGCGACCGACCCGGACCGCGAGGGAGAAGCGATCGCCTGGCACATTGCGAAGGAGCTCGAGGAGCACAACGATCGGATTTTCCGGGTGCTATTCCATGAGATTACGGAGCGCGGGATTACGGAGGCGATGAAGCGCCCCCAGCGCATCGACGAGAATCTCGTGAACTCGCAGCAGGCACGGCGGGTGATGGATCGCCTGGTCGGCTACAAGGTATCGCCGTTCGTCTGGAAGACTCTTTTCTACGGGTTATCTGCCGGCCGTGTGCAATCGGTGGCTGTTCGGCTGATCTGCGAACGGGAAGAGGAGATCAAGGCATTCGTCCCGGAGGAATACTGGTCGATCGTCGCAGACTTCCAGACTCCGGCTGGCGAGCATTTCCTGGCGAAGCTTGCCAAGGTGGCGGGGAGTGATCCGCGGATCCCCGACTCGACCACCGCGCACGGGTATGTCGGCGATATCGAGCGGCAGTCGTTTGCCGTCAGCGACATCCAGAAGAAGCCGGTCCGCCGCAATCCCCCTCCGCCGTTCATTACCAGCACGTTGCAGCAGGAAGCCGCCCGCCGCCTCCGTTTTCATGCGAAACGGACCATGATGCTGGCCCAGAAGCTGTACGAAGGGATCGAGCTCGGACCGGATGGCCGGGTCGGCTTGATCACCTACATGCGCACGGACTCCACGCGCCTCAGCGAAGATGCGGTGGGGGAAGTCCGCCAGTTCATTTACGAGAACTACGGGAAGGAATACCTCCCGCACGAGGCGAGGCTCTTCAAGAAGGGGAAAAGCTCGCAGGACGCGCACGAAGCCATCCGCCCGACGTCTCTGAAGCACACCCCCAAAGCCGTCCGGAAGTTCCTGGACGATGAACTTGCGGCCCTGTACGAGTTGATCTGGAACCGGTTTGTCGCATGTCAGATGAGCGCGGCGGTTGCGGACCAGACGACGGTAGACGTTCTCGGCGGGGACTATCTCTTCCGTGCCACCGACTCGGTCCCGGTGTTCCGCGGGTTCCTGCAGGTGTATGATGACATCGCCGAGGAAAACGACAGGCAGAACGACGAGGACCCGGCCTCGAGGCTTCCGCAGGAAATAAAAATAGGCGATTCTGAAAAACTCGTTGGAATTATCCCGAATCAGCATTTTACGAAGCCACCGCCGCGCTTCTCAGAACCCTCGCTCGTCAAAGAACTGGAATCCCAGGGTATCGGCCGGCCGAGCACCTATGCCATGATTGTGGACACCATCCAGGGACGCAAATACGTCGAACAGAGGGAACGAAAGCTTTATCCGACGGACCTGGGGATTGCGGTGAACAAGATCCTGGTCCAGTATTTCCCCCACCTTTTCAACATCCAGTTCACGGCAAAGATGGAGGAAGAGCTGGACACCATCGCGATGGGGCGGCAGCCGTACAAGCGCGTCATGGAGGATTTCTATCGCCCGTTCATCCGGGATCTCGAGGGCGTAGAGAAACACAGTGCAGCCATCAAGAAATCGTTGCAGGAGACGACGGACGAGATCTGCGAGCTGTGCGGAAAGCCCATGATCATCAAATGGGGACGAAACGGCCGGTTCATGGCGTGCAGCGGATACCCGGCCTGCAAGAACACGAAGCCGCTCCCGCACGAGCAGGAGCAGACGAAGCATGTCGTGGGGATGAAATGTGAGCTGTGTGGAGGCGACATGGTGGTTAAGGGGGGGCGCTTCGGGGCGTTCCTTGGCTGTTCCAACTATCCCACCTGCAAGAACACCAAGCCGATTTCCATCGGGGTAAAATGCCCGAAGTGCACAACGGGGGACGTCATCGAGCGGAAGACGAAGCGTAAACGGGTGTTCTACGGCTGTTCGCGATATCCCGACTGTGATTTTGCGTCGTGGGACAAGCCTGTGGCGCGGGCCTGTGACACCTGCGGCAACACGTACATGGTGGAGAAGTACACGCAGTCCCGCGGCGAGTACCTGCTGTGCCCGTCCTGCAAGGCGGAGGTCGCCAGAGAACCGCAGGAAGAACCGGCAGGCATCTGAGTGCTACGCCGCAGTTCCGGCGGAGGGTGAATGCGCGCGCATCAGGAAAGCTTTCTGACGTACCTCCGGGAGGAGCGGAACTATTCGGCGCACACGCTTGCGGCATACGAAGACGACCTGAACAGCTTTGCATCTTTCCTCGCGAAGATTGTCGATGAAGGGAAGCCCGATCTCCGTGCCGTGGACCGGGGGACGATCCGCATGTTTCTGGGGGAATTACTGGAGCAGGGCTACTCTCGTCCGAGTGTCGCCCGCAAGCTAGCCTGCCTGAAATCCTTTTTCAAGTATCTTCTTCGCACGGGCACTGTCCCGGTGAACCCCGCGACGCTGGTGAGCGCGCCCAGACTGCCGCATCGCATTCCGCAGTACCTCGAGGAGGATGTTGTCGAGAGGCTCATGCAGCAACCGGACCGTGGAACGCGGGAGGGGATCAGGGATGCGGCGATTCTGGAACTGCTGTACAGCACCGGGATCCGACTCGGTGAGCTTCTCGGTCTCCGGGCCAGGGATTGCAGCTTTCGTCAAGGGACGGTCAAGGTAACCGGAAAGGGGAGGAAACAGCGCATCGTGCCGGCGGGAAAGGCGGCGTGCGAGGCGTTGCAGGCGTATCTTGTCGTTCGCCCGGTGTTTCTCCGACAGCAGCCGGGCGTGCATGGAGAGGGGGGTGCCCCCGATCCGGGCGTGCTCTTCCTTTCCGTGCGGGGGAAGGCGATGAGCCCGAAGGGGGTCAACCTCCTGATGAACCGGTATATCGCCCGCGTGTCGGAGATCGAGAAGAAGAGTCCGCACGTCCTCCGTCATTCTTGTGCCACGCACCTGTTGAACCGTGGGGCGGACCTTCAGGCAGTCCGCGAACTGCTGGGTCATGAGAGTCTCTCCACCACGCAGGTCTACACGCACGTCAGCGTGGACAGATTGAAGCGTATTTATGCCAGGGCGCATCCCCGGGCGTCCTGACCAGTGCCCCACCAACGAGATATTCTCACAGACAACAGGGGTCGTTCAAGGAATCAGTTGGAACGGCACCAGGAACCCACCAGAAAGGAGCCAGGAGATGAACGTCACTTTCACGGCCCGCCATTTTCGGCCGCATGCAGACGTCAAGCAGCATGCCCTTAGCGAAGTCAAGAAGCTGGGGAAATTCTATGATGGCATTGTCACCGCCAACATCATCCTGAGTTTCGAACGCGCCACCAACAGCCTCAAGGGCGCGGAGATCAACCTGCACGTGTACGGGACGGTCCTTTCGGCCAGCGACAAATCCGAGGATTTTGTGAAATCGATCGACAAAACGGTCGGGAAGCTCGTCCTGCAGCTGACGAAGTATAAAGCCAGGCTGCGATCGAAAGACAAAACCACGGTTCGCAAGATTCAGGACAAAGTCTGACCGGAGCGCGACCCTCATGAAAATCGACAAAGCCCGGGAACAGCGTAAGAAGAACATCAGCGTCGGGAGCTTCTACGAAGCCTGCAAGACGCGATTCAAGCTCCGCCTCATGAACGGGGAGATAGGATTCGACAATCTGATCAGGGACAAGAATCTGCATCGTCCGGGTCTTGCACTTGCCGGCTACGTGGAACTTTTCACGTACGATCGCGTGCAGGTCATCGGCAACACGGAGACAAAGTTTCTGAACTCTCTCTCCCCGGAGAAGAGGCGTCACGCATTCACCAAGCTGCTCGAATTCAAGATTCCCTGCATCATTCTCACTGACGGCAACAAATTTCCCGACGATCTTCTTCACGCGGCGGCGGAGAAGCAGATTCCGGTTTTCGGAACGACGTTTGAGACCACGAAGATCGCCTATTTTCTCGCGGACTTTCTGGACGACCAGTTCTCTCCCCAGGTGGTCGTGCACGGATCTCTTGTGGACGTGTACGGCATCGGGGTGTTGCTTGTGGGGCGTTCGGGGATAGGCAAGAGCGAGATTGCCCTCGACCTCGTCGAACGCGGCCACCGCCTGGTTGCGGACGACGTGGTCACCGTCACCCGCAAGGGGGAGGGGATCCTCATGGGTGCTGGCACTGATCTTGTTAAACACTTCATGGAGATCCGGGGGCTCGGACTGCTCGATGTCCGGAGCATGTTCGGTATCCGGGCCATCCGCTTTCAGAAGCGGGTGGAGATTATCATAGAACTTGAAGATTGGAAGACAACTCAAGACTACACAAGGACCGGGCTGGATGACCAGACGATCAAGGTGATCGAGGTTGACCTTCCGCTGGTAAAATTGCCGATTTTCCCGGGAAAAAACGTCACCGTGATCACCGAGGTGATAGCGTTGAACTATCTGCTCAAGCACTACGGCTATGATGCCCCAAAAGAGTTCGCGAAGCGGCTTGAAGGGGTGATCGGGCAGAAAACGAGAGGGAACAGGGCTATCGATTACTTCGAGCACGACTTCGAGTAGAGTGTAGAATCTTCATTTTTCTGGTGATGTGCGGAGGGGGAGGGCGGGCAGTTTTTCCTTGACAGTTGGCACAGGAATCCATATTTTCGGACATATTTTGGGGCACCGGCCTTAGGGCGACGCATAGGGGAGGAGAGCCTGCCGGTGAACACAGGTACGCGAGTGAAAGAAAACCAAGGTTGAGACATGATCGGCACCAAGAGGTTCTTTGTTTTCTCAAGTTCCTCGCTTGATTTGCGGGAGGTTCGTTTTTTCAAGACGAAACTCCTCGGGTCAGGAGTGGTGTTGGGGGCATGCATCGTCGGGCTTCTTCTTCTGATCAATCACCTCTCGAACGACGTTCTCGGCATCGGCTATGATCGCATCTCTGCACTGGCCACCGAGAATCGTTTCCTCAAGGATCAGATTCGTGGACTTTCGCAGCAGATGGCCGGGATTGAGAAGACGCTCGACCGCCTGGCTGCGAAGGGGAATGATCTCCGGATTGCGACCGACTTGACGGCTCTCGATGAAGACACGCGGACGGCAGCTGTTGGCGGCATCCCCGAGCCGGCGATGAACGCTTTTCTTACCGGCGAAGCGGCGACGATCCTGAGCGATGCCCAGAAGATGATTGAAAAGCTAAGCCGCGAAGTGAAACTTCAGCAGACCAGCTACGAAGAAATCACTCACCGCATGGAGCACAACAAGGAATTCTTTGCCCACCTGCCGGCGGTCAAGCCGATGGCCGGTCCGTACTCCGTCCATGGGTTCGGCATGCGTGTCCACCCGGTGCTGGGGGTGTACCGGATGCACACCGGGGTGGACATCATCGGGGATGTTGGCAACAGCATCTACGCAGCCGGTGACGGGACGGTCCGTTTTGCCGGACGCACCCAGGGCGGTTACGGCGTGGTGGTCGAGATCAACCATGGATACGGGTATTCCACCCTCTATGCCCATTGTTCCTCCGTTCTGGTCCGGCCCGGCCGGGTCGTGAAGCGCGGGGAACTGATTGCCAAGAGCGGACGTTCCGGATTGGTAAGTGGTCCTCATCTGCACTACGAGGTCCGCCGGAATGGAACCAGGCTGAATCCCGTCGATTATTTCTTTGATGACGTCGATGCCGCCCGGTACCGTACGCTCCTGGCGAATGCGGGCGCCCAGAACAATCAACAGTGATCCCACGTACCTAAGGAAAGGGGGGGCTATGGCCATGGCCGCAATTTGGACCATGGAACTGGCTTCGTATCTTGACGACGCGCCGTGGCCGGCCACGAAGGACGAATTGATCGATTACGCGATCAGGACCGGCGCACCCGTCGAGGTAGTGGAAAACCTTCAGGAATTGGAAGACAGCGAAGAACCGTACGAGAGCATGGAAGAGATCTGGCCGGATTATCCCACCGACGAGGATTTCTTTTTCGAGGACGGCGAGGAATACTGATTTCGCGGCCGGTTGACTCTCGGCCGCAATTTTCCTATGTTACCTGCCCAACCGCACCGGTTGGGTTTTTTATTGTCTCTCCCGACTTGATGGTCTGTCGCCCCGTGCCCGCACGTACATGTATCGTCCGCGCTCTCTCTGCCCGCCCGGCTCTCCGCCGGGCCTGCCTGGGACTCATTGTTGCGGTTGTTCAGGGTACCGGCGCCGGCGCTCAGGAGATCCGGCCGGCAGGACCGGCCGCAAGTGCCGTCCGCTTTGAGATCGAGTCCATCACCATCGAGGGGAACAGCGTCGTCTCTCTCAACGACATTCGCACCCAGCTCCTGACGCGCGAAACTCCCGGCTGGATGGTTAAGTTTCTGCATCATACCATCAGCGAACGGCTCGGCAGGAAAGACGAGTTCTACGACCCGACCACCTTCTCCGGTGATATCGACAGGATCAAGCGGCACTACCTCAACCGGGGCTTCAACGGAGCGGCTATCGACACCCAGCTCGTCTTCAACATCGACCAGCAGAGCGTCGAAATCCGTATCGGCATCACCGAAGGACGGCAGGCGCTGATCGACACGGTTGAATACCGCGGAGTGTTGCCACTCCCCCCGGTGATTATCGAAGATCTTCACTCCTCTCCCCGTATTCAGGGGGGCGAGCCCTACAACCGGATGCTTCTGGAGGATGAGGTAAAGCGTGTCCTGACGATCCTGAAGAACAACGGCTATCCGAATGCGGAATACGTGCGCGACAGCTCCGCCGCTTTCAGTTATGCGAGCAGCGGGAACTACCGCGTGCTCTTGACGTTCCGGATGGGCTCCCGGTACCGCTTCGGCAAGGTGGCGGTGGTCCAGGAGGTCGATTCCCTTCGCGGGGGCCGTCGGAGGGACGATATCACCGACGAACTGATTTTCGACCACCTTGATTACACCCCCGGGGAAGTGTACGGGGCCCACAAGATTGCAGAGAGCCAGTCAAATCTCAACCGTCTTGGCATCCTTGATCTCCGTTCCATCAGCGAGAATGTCCCGTCGCCACGGGAGACGACCTCGACCGTCTCGACGGTGATCACCTACCTGCCGCGGGATCGCAACGAGCTGGCACCCGAGCTTATTGTGAGCGATGAGAACGGAGCCCTCAACCTCGGTGCCGGTCTCGGATTCACGCAGCGGAATTTCTTCGGCGGGGCGCGAACAGCGAATGCCCGCCTCCGGTTCCGGACCCAGTCGATCGGCGCTTTCCCCCGCTACTTTGAGAAAAGCAGCGATGTCGTGTCGACACTCGATATGACCTTCGACCTTCAGCAACCGTACGTTTTTTCGAACAAGCTTCACGGGAGCTGGACCTTTTCCGGGATCATGGACAAGCAGAAGCCGTACTTCCAGTATATCCTCAGGAACAGATTTGGTTTCTCCGGGAAGTTTGCCGAGTTCACTTCCGGGTTTCTGGACTGGACACTGGAATTCGTGGATCTGTCATTGAAGGAGGTGTATGAACAGTCGACGGACCCAGAGATAGTCCGGCAGGTACAGCGCGTACGTGGCCAGGAGAGCCAATTCAACTCCATCCTCGGATTTACGATCCAGCGGGACAAAGCCAACGACCTTTTCTCCCCGTCCGCCGGGTTCATTCATTCGTTCACGGTTGAGGAGGCGGGGTTCTTACCCCTTGTGCTGCGCCGGGCGTTCCCGCGGATCCCCTTCACCCAATTCTATCGTGTGAATGCAATCGGCCGGTGGTATCTTGACCTGACGGACCACCGGTTCTCGATTCTCGCGTTCAAGGCGAAAGCCGGGCTGGAAGGGAAGTACGGGGAGAGTTTCAGCAACTCCAAACGACAGATCCCGCAGACCCACCTATTCTTTGGTGGCGGGAGTGGGAGTGTCCGGGGATGGCAATCGCGCGGCCTTATCGCGGGGGGTGACCCCCTCCTTGGAGGCAATATGGTTCTGGAAGGGAGCGTTGAGCTTCGCGTGAATGTTCTCCAGTCAATGCGCGACGGTTTGCTCGACAAGTTCTGGGTGGTCGGTTTCCTTGATGCCGGGAACGTCTGGGTGGAGGCATCGAATTTTAGTATCAGCAAGATCGCGCTGGCAGCAGGAATCGGGATCCGGTACGATACCTTTTTCGGGCCGTTCCGCATCGACTGGGGTTTTCGGGTCTACAATCCTGCTGAAGTACCGGGGGAGCAATGGATTGTCGATCGCAAGCTCGTCGGTCAGACATTCAAAGAAGGGGTCTTTCACTTCGGGATCGGCCATGCTTTCTGAGCACTCCCCCACACCCCTCTGGCCGCGGGTCATCGGCCAGATGCGCGTCAAGCGTGCTCTCCTGAGCGCCCTGCGCACAGGCCGCCTGGCGCACGCGTATCTTTTCTACGGGCCGGAAGGGGTGGGGAAGGATGCGGCGGCTCTCGAGCTTGCGCGTCTGCTGCATTGCCAGCGGGTCGGGGAAGAGGCGTGCGGGGAATGTGATTCCTGCCTGAGGGTGTCGACGATGCAACACCCCGATATCCAGCTGATTACCGCGCTGCCCACGGGAAAATCGGAAGTGGGGAGCGATCCGCCCCTGGCGAAACTCTCATCCGACGACCTTGCCACCGTCCAGGAAGAGTACCGAACCAAGGGGGAGAACCCCTACCACCGCGTGGATATCCCGCGTGCGCTGGTCATCAAGATCACCAGTATTCGCGAGGTGCGGCGGGAAGCCTCACTCACGTCGTTCGGGGGCAAGAAGCGCGTCTTCATCATCTCGCGCGCGGAAGACATGGAGGATGCGGCGGCGAACGCTCTTCTGAAGACGCTCGAGGAACCGACCAGCGATTGCCTCATTGTGATGACCACCGCGAACCGCGAAGCGCTGCTTCCGACGATCGTGTCGCGCTGCCAGCAGGTGCGCTTTGACCCGCTTGGCGGAGAAGAAATCAGCCAGGCGCTGATTCTGCGTCAGGGGGTGGATCCCCCGCACGCGGCCTTGATTGGCAGGCTCGCCAACGGCAGCTACACGCGCGCGCTGGAGCTCCTCCAGACCGATGTCTTTGAAGAACGGACGTTTGCCGTGGATTTCATACGCAATGCGCTCGCGGGAAATGCGGCCCGGGTCATCGAGGACGCGGAGCGGATCGCCGCATGGAAGAACCGGGACCAGGTCCAGCGATTTCTCTTGACGATTCTGATGTGGTTCCGGGATGCGCTCGTCCTCTCGCAGGGCGGGAGCGTCATCAATCTGGACCAGCAGGAGGACCTTCAGCGGTTTCTCTCTCGCAATCCCGGGGCGGATATCTTCGCGGCGATGACGGAGACCGAGCGCGCGCTTTCTCTTCTCGACAGGAATGCCTACATTAAGCTTGTGATCTATACGCTTGCAACGCGTTTACGGCGTACGCGCCGGGGAAAACGATGATCCCTTTTCAGAGAATCCTTGTTACAGCAGCGCTCCCGTACGCCAACGGCCCGATTCATCTGGGGCACCTGGCTGGCGCGTATCTTCCGGCGGATCTCTACGTCCGGTATCAGCGTCTCAAAGGGAGAACGGTCGCCTTTCTCTGCGGCTCCGATGAGCACGGGGTTCCCATAACGCTGACTGCCGACAAAGAGGGTATCACGCCGCAGGCGGTTGTCGATCGCTATCACGCGATGGACAAAGCAGCGTTTGAGAAGTTCGGGATGTCTTTCGACAATTATTCGCGGACCTCGCTTCCGCTCCACCACACCACGGCACAGGAGTTTTTCCTGGAGTTTCATCGTCGCGGGATCCTGCATGAGAAGCTGGAAAAGCAATTCTATGACCAGAAAGCGGAAATGTTCCTTCCCGACCGCTACGTGGAGGGGACTTGTCCGGTCTGTTCGAACCCCGAGTCGCGGGGCGACCAGTGCGAGCGCTGCGGCTCGTACCTGAATCCCCTCGACCTTATCAACCCGCGGAGCAAGATCAGCGGCGAGCCGCCGGTCGTCCGGGAAACCACGCACTGGTTTTTCCCTCTTGGCGACTACCAGGCGCGGCTGGAGGAATATATCCGAGAGGCGGACAGCCGAGATGGGTGGAAGCAGAATGTTCTCAGCTACTGTAAGGGGTGGTTTCATGACGGCCTGCAGGACCGGGCCGTGACCCGGGACCTCGACTGGGGGGTCCGTGTCCCTCTTGCAGGCTACGAACGCAAAGTCCTGTACGTCTGGTTCGACGCGGTGCTGGGGTACGTCTCGTCCACCAAAGAGTGGGCTGCGCGCATCGGGGATCCGGACCGCTGGAAGGAGTTCTGGCTGAAAAGCGATACGAAGTATGTCGCGTTCATAGGGAAGGACAACGTGGTCTTCCACTGCATCGTGTTTCCTGCGATGCTGATGGCCTGGAACGACGGCCGCCCCGACCGCTACGTGCTTCCCGAGAACGTACCGGCAAACGAATTTCTGAACTTTGAGGGGGAGAAGTTTTCGAAGAGCAGGGGATGGGGGATTGATGTCCAGGATTTCCTGGCCCGGTACCCGGTGGATCTGCTCCGGTACTACCTTGCGGTTACGTTGCCTGAATACCGCGACTCGGATTTTACCTGGCGGGAATTTCAGGCGAAGAACAACAATGAGCTGGCGGATATCTTCGGCAATTTTGTCAACCGGACACTTGCGTTCACCGCCCGGACGTTTGGGGGAAAGGTCCCTCCGCGGGGATCCCTGGGTGATCTCGACAGGGCAATGCTGGAGACACTGAAGCGCGCCCCCCTGGCGGCCGGGGCTCTTTTCGAGCAGTACCGTTTCAAGGATGCGGTTGTGGAGGTCATGAACTGTGCACGCGCCGCCAACAAGTATTTCAACGACAGTGAGCCATGGAAGACCGCCAAGGACGACCGTGTGCGCTGTGCGACAAGCCTGAACATCAGTCTCCAGATCTGTCGCGCACTGGCGGTCATGATGGCGCCGGTCGTCCCGGGAGCGTCAGAAAGGCTCTGGAAAATGCTGGGGCTCCCCGGGTCCGTCCACGCCCAGATCTGGGACCACTGCGCAGAAGGGCAGATCGCCGAGGGGCAGGCGATCGGAATTCCTGAGATTCTCTTTACCAAGATTGAGGATGCAGCGATCGAACAGGAACTTTCCCGGCTTCCGAAAAAGGAGGCTGCCGCTGCACCGGTCGCACCGGCTGCTCCCCCGAAACCGGCAATCAGCATCGACGAGTTCGCCCGGGTGGATCTCCGCGTCGCAACAGTCGTTGCGGCGGAAGCCGTTCCAAAATCGAGCAAACTCCTGAAGCTTCAGGTCGAGGTCGGCGGGGAGAAGCGACAGATAGTCGCCGGGATCGCCCAGCATTATGCCCCCGAGGAAATCGTGGGCAGGTCCATCGTCGTCGTCTTCAACCTGCAGTCGGCGAAGCTGATGGGTCAGGACTCTCAGGGGATGCTCCTTGCCGCGTCGGATGCCGGGGGGAAACTGGTGTTCGTCACTCCGTCGGCTCCGATCGACAGCGGGAGTGTGGTGAAGTGATGCCAGGGATGGTCGATTCACATGCGCACCTCACCTCCTCGCAATTCGATGCGGACCGTCCCGAGGTGCTGCAGCGCGCAATGGACGCAGGGGTTTCCTTCATTCTCAACCCTGCGACCGACCTCGACGACAGCAAGCGGGCGCTGGAGCTTGCTGAGAAATTTCCCCAGGTCTATGCCTGCGTGGGGATCCATCCTCACGAGGCAGCGAAGGCCGGAGACGGGGCGCTGGCGGCAATTGAGGAGCTGAGCCTCCATCCGAAGGTGGTCGCCATCGGCGAGATCGGGCTGGACTTTCACTACGATTTTTCCCCGCGCGAAGTGCAGATGCGCCTGTTCGACCTTCAACTGGACATCGCCTGCCGGCACAACCTTCCCGTCGTCATCCACACGCGCGAATCGCTGCCGGAAACCGTTTCCATCGTCGAGAAATTTCTGGAACGTTTTCCGGACTGGCGATCGGAGGTCGCTGATCCAACGGCTCGCTTCCCTTCTCCCAGGGGGGTGTTTCATTGCTTTCCGGGTACAGTCGATGAGGCATGGCGGGTCATCGATCTGGGTTTTGCGATCTCCTTCCCGGGGATTCTGACATTTAAGAACGCCGGCCGGGCGGTCGAGGTCGCTTCGCAGGTTTCCCTCGAACATATTCTCCTCGAGACCGACAGCCCGTACATGACGCCCGTGCCGTTCCGTGGAGAGCGGAATGAGCCAAAGCACGTCGCCAGAGTGGCGGAGAAACTTGCGGAATTGCAGCACCTTTCGGTCGAGGACGTTGTACGGAGTACCAGCTTCACGGCCTTCAAGGTCTTCGGGATCGGCACCCGTGGGGAACCACGGTTCACCTACACGCTCCGCGACGCCCTCTATATTAATCTGACTATTCGCTGCAACGCGGACTGTGTCTTTTGTGACCGGAAGGGGGAGGCCGTCATCAAGGGTCATAATCTGAAGATCGAGCGGGAGCCGACGGCGGAAGAGGTGATACGCGAGATTGGAGACCCGACACGCTACACGGAGATTGTATTTTGTGGATATGGCGAGCCGACGATCCGGCTCGAGACGCTGATGGAGGTGGCCCGCTGGGTCAAGTCCAGAGGAGGGTCAACCCGCCTGAACACGGACGGCCACGGGAGCATCATCAATAAACGGAACATCGTCCCGGAGCTTGTCGGAATCCTCGACGCGGTCTCGATCAGTCTCAACTCTCCCGATCCACATCAGTACGGCGTGCTCATGAGACTGGACGGCGAGCGGTTCTTCGCCGCGATGGTGGAGTTTGCCAGGGAGTGCGTTCGTCTCCTTCCCCGGACGGTGATGACTGTTGTTGATCTGGACGAAGTGCACATGGAGCGCGCCCGGCGTCTCGTCGAAGAAGATATCGGGGCGGCATTCCAGGTCCGTCCGTTTTTCTGATGCGCCCGCAGCGCATACTTGTTCTGGCCGAAGGCCAGCTCGGGGATCTGCTTCTCCTCACTCCCGCCCTCCGCGCGCTGAAGGAATCCTTTCCGCAGGCCGTCCTGTGTGTCTGTGTTGTTCAACGTCGCTCCTATGCGCCAGGTGAAAGCACAACACCTCCTCTCCTCGTCAGGAACCCCGCAGAAGGCACCACTGAAGCGATAGCGCCATTTGCGGATGAGATCATCGAAGTCTTCCGCCCCACACTCCGGCAGACTCGCGGCCCCCGTCGGCTCCGCGCCGAATGGACGCTTGTCCGTCGGATCCGGGCAGGGAAGTATGACACGGTGCTTTCCTGTTTCCCCGAGGATCGGTTTGCGGTGTGGGCTGTTCTCTCCGGTGCGCGGCGGCGGATCGGACAGGACCATCAACCTCTTGCGACACTCTACACCGTCCGTCCCGAGATACGGAAAGAGGAAGGAGGGGTCCTGCAGTATTATTGCGCGCTCGCCGCTGCTGCGGGGGCGACGGTGCGTTCGCTGGCAACTGAATTCGGGGTTTCAGACGAAGACAAGAATGAGGCGGGGCGAATTCTCGCGATGGCAGGTATTTCTTCGCTTGAGAACTTCGTCGTTATCCATCCCGGCGCCAGCGGACCGTATCGCGTCTGGCCCCCGGAGAGATTTGCGCGCGTCGCCGAGATTCTCCAGGCAGATCAGGGAGTCAGATCCCTCCTCTGCGGCACAACGCATGATCACCGGGTGCTGGAGGCGGTGCGTTCGCACCTTCGCGTAAAGGTTCCCGAGGTGGTGCTGGAGGGATCGGTGCGCACGCTCGCGGCAATCCTCTCGCGAGCGTCGCTCTGCGTCTCCAACGATTCCGGCCCGCGGCATCTGGCCATCGCGGTGGGGACGCCGTCCGTCGCGGTACTGCCGAAACACAACGACAGAGCCTGGGGGATCTATAACCACCCCAGGGCATCCTACGTCATGTCATCCGCGCCTTGCCCGCTCTGTCCCCCCGGGCGCTGTCTGGACCGCCATCCCGAAGGGAACGAGTTTGGCTCCGCCTGCATTCGCATGGTGTCGGTGGAAGAAGTCCTCGAACGTATCCGCCTCGTCCTCCCGGGGCCCTGACCTTCCCTCTCTTACCTTCGCTCCCTGACGCTTCCTCCCCGGCCCCTCCTCCGCGACCTCTATTTCCTCGCCGCCCGGTATTGATCGTAGGTCTTCTGATTTCCCGGATCTATCTGGTCGAGACGCTGGTAGATTGATGGGTCGGGATACTCCTGGAACACCTGTGCCAGTTCAAGATATTTTGCATCGAACCAGCAGCGAATAACAAGGTTCCGAGGGTCAACAGATCGGCGGGCCCTGTCGATCATCTCCAGCGCTCCGATCATGTTGGCGAACCCGCGTCCAGGGGATACGGAGAGGGAGTCGAGTCCGTTGAAGTGGTACTGCCATGAGGCGATTCGGACAGGTTCGAATTTGGGGTTCAGCAATTCGTCAATGAGCTGAGCCCTGGAATAGGAAGTGGTCGATGTCTGCCACGATTTGCTGCCTGACGACCGCCCCAGGCGAGCGATATCGGCGGCCTTCTGGAAAAGAGGGGTCCCGCCCAGCCGGTCGTAGGTATCAAAATCGTATCCCATGATCAGAAACATGTAGAAATCCAGGAAGCTGGCAAGATCGCTGAAGATGTTGGGATTCTTATTAAGGGGGCGGTCTTTGATGTAGGTGAACTCCCACGCTTCATCGAAGATCCGGGCGACGGCGCTGCTCTGATCGGAGTTGTATCGCGGGCGCATGCTTCCGACAAACACCTGCGCGTTGTATTTGTTCTCGCCTGTCACGCTTTGCACGAAGATATTCAGCGTGCACTTTACTTTCTCTCCGGGCTCACCCACACCCCAGTTGTAGTTATTGACATACCCTCTGATGTCGCTCTCCAGGTTGACCAGAAGGTCGCGGTTCGTTGTCGGAACGGCATCATAGTTGACCTGAACGGTACAGTCGACTTCCTGTGCCGGAGCGCCCGTGGAGCAGAGGAGGGCCGGAAGCGTCAGGAGCAGCAGAGATGTGATCCGCATAGCGTCGTTCTTCGGCAATGAATATAGGGTCGTGTCGGGAATATACCTCTTTTTTTCGGAAAAAGGGGACGTCGGGTGTAGCAGAGAGGGGGTTATGAAGAGAGCCAGAATGATATCCCTCACGCTGGGGCTGCTCGTCCCTGTACTTGTCCGGGGTGCTTTTGAGTGCAAGCCGTCCGGGGCACGCAACGCCGCCATGGGAGGGATTAGTGTTGCCGGTGGGGTGGATGGCTGGACGGGAAATCCCGCCCACTTGCTCCGACCCGGGTCCATTCTGATAGGGGTGTCGTTGACGCCGGGCATGTTTGAACTCCCGGAACTCTCCCTGGTCCGTGCCATGGTGGTCGTGCCGGCTGGAGGTTCCGGCTTTGGTTGCTCGTTCTCGCGGTTCGGGAGCGATCTCTATCGGGAAACGGAGGGAGGCCTCTCATGCGCAACTGGTGTCGCGGGGGGTGCTGCTCTCGGCGCGAGTCTCAGGTTCTTCCATCTTTCCATTGGAGGCTATGGCAATGCCTCCACTGCCGCCATTGACCTCGGGCTGTGCATGCAGCCCATCCCGGCATTTACAGTTTCCCTCGCAATGATGAACTGTACGGGTTCCTCACTCGGAGCCTGCCGCGAGGAAATTCCTCGATCCCTCGGGGCCGCGATCGAGTGGAGCGTGGAGGAGTCCCTCTGCATGGTTATCGAGGTTCGAAAGGAGAGAGGGTTCCCGATAGCTGTCTTGTGGGGAGGAGAGTTCAATCTTACCCGGAGTTTCTCCCTTCGTGCGGGAGGTACGACAGAGTTCCGGGGAGTGGATGCGGGTGCAGGCATCGCCTGGCACGCGATTCGCCTGGACTATGCCTGGCGCTGGCATTGGAGCCTGGGCGGGACGCACACGCTCAGTTGTACGATCGAGGGGCTGTTCTGATGGCGGAACCTATGGAGGCTCAACCAGCCCTCCGGCCTCAGGTCCTCGCTCTGCTCTTCCTCATCGCGCCGGCGGCCAGGGCGCAATCGTCCCCTGAAAGCACGGAAGTGGATCCCCTCTCCGCCCGTATGACTCTGGAGCATCTTCTGGAGCTCGATCCTTCTGATCCATACATGGGCACGGGAATCGTGGACCGTGATCCGTTTGAAGACATGGAGGCTTTCGTCTCAGAAAAGGGTGGTCCCTGGTTTCGGAGATCGAGCCTGATCTTCGGCTTCGGCAGACGGATGGAAGAGAGTGGAGAGGAGAGGGGGTGGGCTGGCTCGCCCGATCGGGCCCTCCTTCGCATGGATCTGCGTTGCGCTCCCGCGGTAAGCGTCGGCGTGACGTGCGAGAAAGACGCCGGTGAGCGGCTGGATCTGGGGTTCCTCTCCGGGTATCTGGGCGTGGGGGGTCTCCCTCTGGAGGGGGGAGGGATCATCGGTGATTTTCGTGTGCACGCAGGATGCGGGTTGGTTCTCGCCGGCGCCGTGGTCCCGATGGGAATTGAAGAATCGGTTCGCCGCATCGAAGCTGATACTTCGGACCTTGTCCCACACCGGAGCCGGGACGAGTTCAACTTCCTCCGCGGACTCGCCGTTCGTTTCTCACCGGCGGCCTCAGGGTGGATCAAATGCCTTCTCTTCTCCTCGCGGAGAAGCCTCTCCGCAAGCGGAGAAGAGGATTCTCCTTCGATTTCTACCAGCGGACTATTCAGAACCGATGGTGAGGTCCGGCGGAGGGGAAGGATTTGCGAGACGATCGTAGGAGGAAGGGTTGCTGCGGGAAGACTCAGCGGTGTTTCATGCGGGATCACCATCCTTCAGACGTGGTTTTCGCCTGACCTGGTGCAGAGCGGCTCTGGAAAGCCGGCTGGCTCCCGCTCGCTGCTTCTGGGCATGGACTTCGTCGCGCAGCGGGGCCCCTTTCGCTTGAAGGGCGAGATAGCCCGCTCTCCCGGCGGCGGCATTGGTGCGGTGTTCCTTGGTGCGTTCCCCCTCGGAGGCCCTGCGCTGGTCGCCTTCGGAGTTCAGATACTCTCTCCCCATTTTGCGAATCACCGATTTGGGGGAGTGGTGACTTCGGCCGCGACCAATGAGACCAGTCTGAAACTCTCAGCCCGGTATGACTTCCTGGCCGCACGAATACAGGGATCTTTGTGTCAGCACTGGACTCCGGCGATCGCCCCGGGAAAAATCTCCCGATCGACCGGTTGGAGTGGCAGCATCGGCGGATCGGCCGGACTGGGTCGTCGGTGGGACCTGGACTGTTCCTTTCGGATTCGGCGGGGGGACGACGAGTCTTCAGTAATTTCCCCGGAAGGGGGGACCACGAAGCGACTCCTTTTCAATGGCAGGAGCTCGACAAGAGTATCTCTCCATTGTCGTATCGGAGGACGATTAGAAAGTCTGACGACGGTTGAAAGTGTTCAATGCTTCGCCGGAACCGGTGGGGGCGAGGAGAAGGGGGATCAGCTGCGTCAGGAGGTCGGATGGAAACCGACGGCCTGGTTCGGAATCTCGTTCACCGTAACGATGTTCTCGGCCGATTCGTACGCTGCCCGGACAATCGCTTTGGAAGAGGATCCGATCTTACGAATGCGGTTTGCGTCGCTGGAAGGGGAGGGATTTCGATGGGGATGTGCCGTACGTGTGGCACCTCCTGTGCCGGGACTTACGCTGCTGGGACTCCTCTCCGGGTGGGACACATCGCGGCTTCCGGGGTCCAATCCCGTGCCAGGGGTCCGTGAATGGGGGGTGCGGATGCGGTGGGCCTGGTGAACGCGATCAGTTTGAGAGACACCTGTGAATTCGTTATCTTGGGCAGCACTGTGGGAACACTCGGTAGAGGAGGGTAGCAGGTGAGCAAGCGGAAGGTCGTGGTGGCGATGAGCGGTGGGGTCGATTCCTCTGTTGCTGCGGGAATTCTCGTCCGTGAGGGATTTGACGTTGTCGGGATAACGATAAAGACCTACCGGTACGAGGATGTGGGGGCCGGCAACGAGAGCAGTTGTTGTTCCCTCGATGGCATCAACGATGCGCGTGTTGTGGCGGCACAGTTCGGTTTCCCGCACTACGTCCTCGATTTCAGTGAGCGGTTCGGGGTCGAGGTTATTGAGAATTTCGTGCAGGAATATCTTGCGGGGAAAACGCCGAATCCATGTGTCATCTGCAACCGGAAAATCAAGTGGGAAGAGCTGATCACGAAGTCGGTTTCCCTGGGAGCCGGGTGCATCGCCACCGGTCACTACGCCCGGGTCCGAACCGACGCGCAGACCGGCAGGCATATCCTGTCGCGCGGGGTTGACGCTGCGAAGGATCAGTCCTACGCACTCTGGGGCTTGACGCAGGAATCGCTGCGAAGGACGCTCTTTCCGCTTTCGGGGCTGACGAAGCCGGAAGTGCGGAGCCTCGCTGCCTCCATGGGCATTCCCAGTGCGGGGAAGGGCGAGAGTTTTGAGATCTGTTTCATCCACGACGACAACTACGAGCGGTTTCTGAAGGAACGGGATCCTGAGCTGGAGCAGCGGGTTGCCGGCGGAGAAGTGGTTTTCGGCGGGAACGTGATCGGAATGCATCGTGGGTATCCCTTCTACACGATCGGACAGAGAAAGGGTCTGGGTGTCGCGACGGGAGAGCCGGTGTATGTAACGGGGATAGATGCCGTGCACAACCGGATACAGCTCGGCAGGGGAGAGGATCTCATGCATCGGGAGCTCCTGGGGCGCGAGGTGAACCTGATAAAGTACGGCGATCTTCAAGCGCCATTGCGCGTTCGCGCCAGAATCCGGTATCACGACGCGGGGGGTGAGGCGACCGTGACCTCTCTCGGCGACGGGAGGATTCGGGTTCTCTTCGATGAATCGCGTCGGGCAATGACGCCCGGCCAGTCCGTGGTTCTGTACGAAGGGGACGACGTCGTGGGAGGGGCGGTGATCGACACCGTCTTGACGTAGGGGTTTGCACCTCTCTCGAGTTCAGAAGAGACAATCCGGAGGAGTCATGATCTCTCAGCGCTCATTTGCGTATCTCAGTTATGTCATCCTGGCGATCATGGCGGCCAGCCTGCTTCTTGTTGCTCTCGGTCTTGTTCCGCGGAGCTGGTATGAATACATGTTCGCCGGCGTCCTCGGTCTCTTTTTGTTTCGAATCGCCCTTCGGCTCATCATTGCGCGCAAGGCCCGTCTGACTGCAGAGGGGACTCCGGGCGGGGATTCCCCACCGACCGGATGAGATGACGCCATGGTCCGGATCGGCATCCTCGGAACGTCGGGCATTACACGGCTTTTTTTTGGTGGGGCGCTTCAGCACGCGCAATTTGTTGCCGTCGCAAGTCGTGACGAAAAACGCGCCAGGGCATTCGCCTCCCAATGCGGTCTTGGGCGATGGTATGGCTCCTACGACGATTTGCTTGCGGACCCCCATGTTGACGCGGTGTATATCCCCCTCCCCAACCATCTTCACGCCCCCTATACCATCCGCGCCGCGCAGGCGGGGAAACATGTCCTCGTGGAAAAACCCATTGCCCTCGGGACGAGAGAGCTGGAAGAGATGATCCGGGCGTGCGCCCAGGCCGGCGTGCTGCTCATGGAAGCAATGATGTACCGCTTCAAGAGGATTCATCAGCACGTTGCACGTCTGGTTGCGGAGGGAGCAATCGGCGAGCTCCGCTTTGTGGATTTCAGCTGGTGCTACACTCCCCGGGAGGGAGAGAGAGAGGATTTTCGCTTCGACCCACAGGCAGGCGGCGGAGCATTGAACGATGTGGGAATCTACGGTGCGGACTTCCTTCTGATGGTGCTTGGCCGTTCACTGCAACCCATGTACGCATACATCAGTCGCGAGGAGAAAACGGGGGTGGAGATTTTCGTGCACGCACTGCTGGCAAACGGCCGGGTGCGGGGAGCGCTGAAGTGCGGGTACGGACTGGATGCCAATTACTACATCCTCAGCGGCACCCGTGGACTTTTCCATGTGCCGGGATCCGTGTCCGGGAGAGTGACGGAGAATGTTCTTCGTATACACAACACGGGGAACGACACCTGGCGGGAAGAGGTGTTCCCGCCAGAGAATCCTTATCACGCGCTTCTGGACCACTTTGCGGAGTGCATTGAGACGGGCATCCGGCCGCGCATTGCCCTTGAGGATAGCCTGAACAACCTGA
>Ga0326726_10000868_pt1 | contig 27698 bp, 23 predicted proteins | sample MHFenrmetagenome_2_FD_207603 | JGI IMG/M metagenome (GOLD analysis project Ga0326726, IMG submission 207603) | Lab enriched peat soil microbial communities from Michigan Hollow, Ithaca, NY, United States - MHF15MN | ecosystem: Environmental > Terrestrial > Soil > Wetlands > Peat | place: USA... | reverse complement strand
GAGAAGATGGAAGAGGACGGCACGCTGTTCGCGCTGACGAAGCGCGAGCAGGTGATGATCAAGCGCGATCGCGACAAGCTCCTCAAGTCGCTCGGCGGCATCAAGGGCATGTCGAAGCTGCCCGGCATGATGTTCGTGATCGATCCCCACAAGGAGCACATCGCCGTGGAAGAGGCCCGCCGCCTCGAGATCCCGGTCGTCGCGATCACCGACACGAACTGCGATCCCGACATGATCGACTTCGTGATCCCCGGTAACGACGACGCGATCCGCGCGATCAAGCTGTTCGCCGCGAAGATCGCCGATGCCGCGATCCTCGGCGCCAAGGTCTGGAAGGAGACCGCGCGTCATCGCGGTGCGAAGGAAGAGCAAGAGGGCGCCGAGCGCGTCATCCACGTCTCTTCGGGTGGCGACGGTCCGCGCGTCGAGATGTCGACGGGCGGCGCGATGTTCAACCCCGAGGCCTCGGCCTCTCCCGACGCGGAGTCGTAGTCATGGAAGTCACCGCGACGATGATCAAGGACCTGCGCGAGCGTACCGGCGCGGGCATGTCGGACTGCAAGAAGGCGCTGGTCGAGGTCTCGGGCGACGTCGACAAGGCGATCGACTACCTCCGCGCGAAGGGCCTCGCGAAGGCCGCGAAGAAGGCCGGCCGCGAGGCGACCGAGGGCCTCGTGTTCTCGTACATCCACGGCAACGGCCGCATCGGCGTGCTCATCGAGGTCAACTGCGAGACCGACTTCGTCGCTCGCAACGAGGACTTCATCGGCTTCACGCGCGACGTGGCGATGCAGGTCGCCGCGATGGCGCCGCAGTTCGTTCGCAAGGACGAGGTGTCGGACGACGTGATCGCGCGCGAGCGCGAGGTCCTGATGGCGAAGGCGAAGGAGACCGGCAAGCCGGAGCCCGTCATCGCGAAGATGGTCGATGGTCAGATCTCGAAGTGGATGAAGGAGATCTGTCTCCTCGACCAGCCGTTCGTGAAGGACTCCGACAAGACGATCGAGACGCTGCAGCAGGAGCTCATCGCGAAGATCGGCGAGAACATCAAGATCCGCCGGTTCGTGCGCTTCGAGCTCGGCGAGGGGCTCGAGAAGAAGAAGGACGACTTCGCGGCCGAGGTCGCGAAGCAAGCCGGACTGGCGTGAAGCTCGTCGCCGGTGTGGTGCTCCTCGTCGCGTGCTATCGCGACGCGGACCCACCGGTGCAGCCAACGCCCGCGGCCGCGCCGAAACCGGCGCCCGCACCGACCGGCTACGAGCTGCTCGAGAGCAAGCTCGCGCCGGTCATCGCCGATCTGCCGAAGCTCGAGGCCGTCGTGACGACCGCCGAATGCCCGAAGATCGCCGCGGCCCTGCGCGCGTTCGGCGCCGCCCACGGGGCCGACATCGACGACATCGGCGCGCTGCGCGCCAAGCTCACGCCCGAGGACACGCAGGAGCTCGACGACAAGCACGGCGCTGACGCGACCCGCGTTCGCGCGGTGGTCGAGTCGTCGATGCGCAGCTGCGGCAACGACCTCGACGTGATCCACGCGCTCGACGTCGCCGGCTTCCGCCGCAAGACGCCTGCGCCCTGACTACGGCTCGTGACGCGCGAGCTCGGCGATGGCAGCCTTGATGACGTCCTTGTTCGGGACGCTGGCCATCTCGAGGTTGTCGGCGAGGCCGATGCCGGGGAGGTGTGCGCCGGCGACGAGCTTGGGCGGCGCGTGGAGCTCGTAGAACAGCTCCTCGGTGATGCGCCGGATCAGGTGCTCGCCGAAGTTCGTGATCTCGGTGTCCTCGTTGACGCACAGCACGCGGTTGGTCTTGCGCACGCTCGCCGTGATCGCATCCCAGTCGTACGGATGGAGCGAGCGCAGGTCGACGATCTCGGCATCGATGCCGTCGGCGGCGAGCTCGTCGGCAGCGGTCAGGCACATCGGGACGTTGCGGCCGTAGGTGAGGACACTGACGCGCGTGCCCTCGCGCGCGAGCTGCGCCTTGCCGATGGGGATGTACAGCTCCTCGAGCGCGGGCCACGTGGGCTTCCAGGCCGTGCGATCGCCGAGCGGCGCGTCGATCATCTGGCCGAGCTGCTTGTCGTCGTCGGGGGCGCCCGGGATGCCCTCGCCGGGCTTGCTCTTCATGCGGAGCAGCGCCTTCGGCATCAGGAACATGACCGGGTTGGGATCGGCGATCGCCGACAGCAGTAGGCCGTAGGCATCGCGCGGCGTCGACGGCATCACGATCTTCCAGCCCGGGATCCGCGTGGCGGTCGCGTCGAACGAGTGCGAGTGGTAGATGCTGCCGCGGATGCCGGCGCCGACGGGCGTCATCATCACCATCGGCACGTTCCAGTCCCCGCCGCTCGACCAGTAGGTGTTGCCGGCGAGCTTCAGGAGATCGATCGTGTTGAACGCGTAGTCGCAGAACTGGATCTCGGCGACCGGCTTGCGACCGGCGAGCGCGAGCCCGATCGCGGTGCCGATGATGCCGCGCTCGTCGAGCGGGGTGTTCCACGCCGTCTCGAGCCCCTGCGTCCCCGTGAACACGCCGCCGAGCGGCGGCCCGACGTCTTCGCCGAAGATGTCGGTGACGCCGAGCTTCGACTCGCCGACATGGAGCGCCATGCGGATCGCCTGGATCATCGTCGCCATCTACGACTCTCCACCGACGTAGTTCTTGTCCGCGAACACGTAGTCCCACGCCGACTCGGGCGCCGGCGCCGGCTCGGTGCGCACGCCCCGGCTCGCCTCGACGAGCTCCTGGGCATAGCGCTCGCGGAGCGCGTCCATCTTGGTGCGGGTGAGCAGCTTGCGATCCTCGAGCGTCTGCTCGAACCGGTCGAGACAATCGACCTCGTCCTTCGCGACGTTCGCGCCGCTCGCCGACGAGTGTCCGCGCAACCGCGACACCATCGCCTCGAGCAGGTACGGCTTGCGCTCGGTGCGCACGTAGTCGATCGCGTGCTTGAGCGCGGCGTAGCTGGCCTCGGGGTCGTTGCCGTCGATGACGGCGGTCGGCATGCCGAACGCCTTGCCGCGGTCGGCGATGTGGGCCTCGCCGTGCTGGCCGGCGTACGGCGTCGAGATGCCGAAGCGGTTGTTGGTCACGAGCATGAGCAGCGGCAGCTCGTGGCCCTTGCGCGAGCTCCATACGAGCGCCGTCGCGAAGTCGCCCTCGGCGGAGCCGGCATCGCCGCCTTGCACGATCGTGATGCCCTTGGCGCCGGTGCCGGCGCGCTGCGCGCGGGCGGTGCCGATCGCGATCGAGAACTGCACCTCGATCGGCGAGCTGACCGGACAGACGTTCCACGCGCGGACCGAGAAGTGGCCGGCGAAGTTGCGCCCGCGCGAGTACGGGTCGGTCGCCAGATTCTTCATCTGGCGGATCGAGTCGACCGGATCGGCACCCATCGCCAGGAGCGTGCCGCTCGACCGGTAGTGGAGGTGGAGGTAGTCGTGGTCGAGGCCCTGGCCCTTGTCGACCAGCAGCCCGAGCGGGACGTTGAACGCCTCCTCGCCGGGACCGCCGATCCAGAAGTAGCCCTCACCTTGCTTGTACATGGTGATGAGGCGCTCCTCGAGGACACGCGCGCGGACCATCAGATCGTGGATCCCGACGCACATCTCGGCGGAGAGGCGACCCGAGGTGGGAACAGATGCGAGTCCTGATACGGAGCTCATACGGCCCCGATGTCTTACCGCAAACGGTTCGGTGTCGTATCGCCTGGCGCGGATCTCGGTCGTCGCGGATCGCGAAAGATTTCACGCACAGCGTCATCGGCCGGTGCGCGTCGCGGCACCGCGCTACCCGAAGTGGATCGCGGAGACCTGCAGGTCGAGCAGCGTGCCGCCGTAGGCCAGGCTGCCGCGGTCGTCACCGGCGGCACCGGCCGCGACCATCAGCGGGAGCAGGTGCTCCTCGCGCGGGTGGGCCTGGCGCGCCGACGGGGCCTTCGTCCACTCCGCGAGCGCGCGGTCGCGCTCGGCGGGCTCGCGCGCCGTGACGTCGCGCAGCCAGGTGTCGAACGCGACCGAGACCGGGCGGGCCTCGGGGCCGAACGCGCGCAGGTTGTGATAGCTGAGCCCGCTGCCGATGATGAACACGCCCTCGTCGCGAAGCGGCGCGAGCGCCCGACCCATCGCGAGGTGAGTGGCCGGATCGAGGCCGCGCACGAGCGACAGCTGCACGACGGGGACGTCGGCGTCGGGATACGCGAGCTTCATCGGCACGAACGTGCCGTGGTCGTAGCCGCGCGCCGGATCGGCGGCGGTCTCGAAGCGGGCGCCCTCGAGCAGCGACCGCACGCGCGCCGCGAGCTCCGGATGACCGGGCGCGGGCCACTGGATCTTGTACGAGTCCGGCGGGAAGCCGTAGTAGTCGTAGAGCATCGGCGGGTGCGCGCCGTTCATCACGGTCGGGACGCGCTCTTCCCAGTGCGCCGAGATCACGAGCAGCGCCTTCGGCGGGGTTGCCGGCACGTCACGCAGGCCGCGCAGGTAGCCGGCGAGCCCGGCGAGCTCGGCCTTGCTTCCGAACGGCACCTCGACGAACGGCCAGGGACCACCGCCGTGTGGCAGGTAGACGGTCGGCAGCTTCATGATGGCGATCACTGTGGAGCTGGACGGCGAGCGCGCCAACCCCCACGAGCCGAGAAACAGTTATACCGTCGCCGGATGTTCGTCTGCCCGACGTGCGGCCAGCGCTACGAGCACGCGGGGTACTGCGCGATCGAGGGCCAGCCGCTCGCGGAGACCGACGACGAGTTGCTCGGCACCGAGATCGAGCGCTATCGCCTCGCGCGCAAGATCGGTGAGGGCGGCATGGGCCGCGTGTACCTCGCGGTGCAGCCGGCGATCGGTGCGCGCGTCGCGATCAAGATCCTATCCGACGAATGCCGGCGCACCCCGGAGCTGCTCGAGCGGTTCTTCGCCGAGGCGCGCGCCGTGAATTTGATCCGCCACGAGAACATCACGAGCGTGCTCGACATGGCCGTGCTGCCGAACGGCCAGCCGTTCATCGTGATGGAGTTCATCGAGGGCCAGACGCTCGCCGAGATCGTGCGCTCGGCGCAGGCGCCGCTCGGCGGCGTGCTGCAAGTCATGGGCGAGGTGCTGTCGGCGCTGGCCGCGGCCCACGCGATCGGCATCGTCCATCGCGATCTCAAGCCCGACAACATCCTCGTCACCGTCGAGGGCCACGCGAAGGTGCTCGACTTCGGCATCGCGAAGCTCGCGCCCGGGCTGCGCGATGTCGTCGGAACGGCGACGAAGACCGGGGCGATCCTCGGCACGCCCGCGTACATGGCGCCGGAGCAGATCAACGGCGCGGCGAACGTCGATGCGCGCACCGACGTGTACGCGGCCGGCGTGGTGCTGTTCGAGGCGGTGACCGGGCGCCAGCCGTTCCAGGGCGCCACGATGTTCGATCTGATGAAGGCGCACATCGAGCAAGCGCCGCCATCGCCGAAGCTCTACCGGCCGGACCTGCCGGATGCGATCGAGCAGGTGATCATGGTGGCGCTCGCCAAGGATCCGGCGCAGCGGTTCCAGAGCGCGGCGGCGATGTCGCAAGCGCTCGCGCACGCGGGCGCGGTGCTGACGCAGGACCAGTGGAAGCCGCTGTCGTCGCGCGGTGGCGTGATCACGCCCCGGATCTCGGCGAACTACACGCCTCCGCATCCCGACGCGTTTCGCTCGACCGCGGTCACGCCAGGAGGCAAGACCGAGGCGAAACAGCGCCGGACCGGGCGCGTGGTCGTGATCGCGGCCGCGGCGCTGCTCGGGTTCGGCGCGACGCTGTTCGTGATCGCGACGTCGAAGTCCGGCGACGCGCCGAAACTTGCCGTGACGGCACCCGCGGACGCGGCTCTGGTAACGCCCGACGCGGCGCGGTTGATCGCCGAGGCCACGCCCGATGCCGCGGATGTGGTCGAGCCGGCGCGTCCGCCGGTGCGGCCTGCCGGCAAACCGATCGAGCCACCGGTCGCGAAGCCACCGGTGCACGTCGACCCGAAGCATGCCGACGATCACGGCCCGACGATCGTCGGTGGCGGCAGCGCCGCGGATCACGGCGTCATCATCGGCGACAACGTCCACATCGGATCCGGGGTCGTGATCGGCGGAGGCACGCCGGCGCCGGCGAATGGCCCGAAGTCGGTGACGAGCCGCGCCGACTACAGCGCGAAGAGCTTCGATCCGGTCGCGTACCTCCCGAAGGCGCTGGCGCTCGCGAAACAGCTCGCGCCGGATGCGATGCTGACGCGGTTCGAGTTCGATCCGGTGTTCCCGGATGGCCACGTCGACCTGACGATGAACGGGCGCGATCACGAGTACGAGTTCCGCTCGGTCGCACGCTCGGTGCGCCCGGCGGACCTGCCGCGTAACGTGCCGGTCGATCGGCCGTGCATGATCCACGTCGAGATCGAGCCCGCGGGAGCGACCGCCACGGTGCGCACGAGCGACGATTGCACCGCCCGGATCGTGCGGGCGCCGAAGTGCAAGCTCTCAAGTGTGTGGAAGCAGGCGACCGCGATGGGCACGCCCGGCGATGTCGTGGCGCGGATCTCGTGGCTCTCCGACGAGAAGTGGTTCTTCGACATCGACCTCGAAGGCAAGGGTGGCGGCGTGTCGACGTTCCCGGACCGGTGCCCGTAGTGGTATGCCTCCGCGGCGATGAGTAACGGCAAGCCCCAGAACGCGAAGCCCCAGACGGCGATCACCCCGACCCGCGCCGACAACTACCAGGACTGGTACCAGGAGGTGATCAAGGCCGCCGATCTGGCGGAGAGCTCCGACGTCCGCGGCTGCATGGTGATCAAGCCGTGGGGCTACGCGCTGTGGGAGAACATCCAGCACCAGCTCGATGCGATGTTCAAGGCGACCGGGCACGTCAACGCGTACTTCCCGCTGTTCATCCCGCTGTCGTTCCTCGAGAAGGAGGCGACACACGTCGAAGGCTTTGCGAAGGAATGCGCGGTCGTCACCCACCATCGCCTCGTCGCCAAGGACGGCAAGCTCGTCCCCGATCCCGCCAGCGTCCTCGAGGAGCCGCTCGTGGTGCGGCCGACCTCGGAGACGATCATCGGCGCGTCGTTCGCGCGCTGGGTGCAGAGCTATCGCGACCTGCCGCTGCTCATCAACCAGTGGGCCAACATCGTGCGCTGGGAGATGCGGACGCGGATGTTCCTGCGCACCGCCGAGTTCCTGTGGCAGGAAGGTCACACGGCGCACGCGACGCGCGACGAAGCCATCGACGAGACGATGAAGATGCTCGGCGTCTACGCCACGTTCGCCGAGCAGTACATGGCGATGCCGGTGATCCAGGGCGAGAAGACGGCGGCCGAGCGGTTCCCCGGCGCGGTCAGCACGTACTGCATCGAGGCGATGATGCAGGACCAGAAGGCGCTGCAGGCCGGGACGTCGCACTTCCTCGGCCAGAACTTCGCGAAGGCCTCCGGGATCCAGTTCATGGACCAGAACAACGCGCTGTCGCACGCGTGGACGACGTCGTGGGGCGTGTCCACGCGCCTCATCGGCGGCATGATCATGACCCACGCCGACGACGACGGCATGGTGTGCCCGCCGCGCCTCGCGCCGCGCCACGTCGTGATCATCGCGATCGCGCAGAAGCCCGAGGATCGCCCGCGCGTCCACGACTACTGCGCCGCGCTGGCCGCGGAGCTGCGCGCGCAGTCGTACGACGGCGCACCCGTGCGCGTGGAGCTCGACATCCGCGACGCGAACGGCGGCGAGCGCCGCTGGCAGTGGTGGAAGAAGGGCGTGCCCGTGCTCCTCGAGGTCGGCCCGCGTGACATCGACAAGGACTCGGTGTTCATGGGCCGTCGCGACAAGGCGCCGCGCGAGAAGGCCGGCGTGGCACGCGGCGAGATCGTCGCGAAGATCGGCACGTTCCTGCAGGAGATCCAGGACAACCTGTTCGCGCGCGCGACGGCGTATCGCGACGCGAACACGAAGGTGATCGACACCAAGGACGACTTCTACGCGTTCTTCGCCGAGCCGAAGAAGAAGCAGAGCAACGATCCGACGCCGATCCACGGCGGCTTCGCGATGACGCACTACAACGGCGACCCGGCCGTCGAGGCGAAGATCAAGGACGACCTCAAGGTCACCGTGCGTTGCATCCCGCTCACCGGCGCCGAGCCCGGCACGTGCCCGTTCACGGGCGAAGCGAGCAAGCAGCGCGTGGTGTGGGCGAAGGCGTACTAGGAGCGACGAGCTACACACTCTGGCGCTCGCGTACGACCCGGCGTCCCTCTAAGCTGCACGCATGTACGCCATGGCGCTCGAGAGCTGGTCGAGCAACGCGCTCGTGCGCGTCGAGCTTCCGACTCCACGACCCGGTCGCAACGAGGTGCGCGTCGCGGTGCACGCGATCGGCGTCAACCCCGTGGACTGGAAGATGCGCAGCGGCGGACCGCTTCGACTCGCCGCGCGCGTCATCCGCGTGTTCCGCGGCCCGCGCGGCCCGATCATCCTCGGCGTCGATTTCGCCGGCGTGATCGAGGCCGTCGGATCGTCCGTCCTCGATCTGAAGGTGGGGCAGCGCGTCGTCGGGGGCACCAACTTCTCGCTCGGCCAGCACGGCAGCTACGCGGACACCGTCGTCGTTCGCGCGAGTCAGGTCGCGGTGCTCCCCGACTCCGTTCCATACGACGTCGCGAGTGCACTCCCGGTCGCCGGCGTGACGGCGTGGATGGCGCTCACCGAGTTTCGCCCGCTCACCGCGAGGCGGCGGGCGCTGGTGCTCGGTGCGTCCGGCGGCGTCGGTCAGCTCGCGGTTCAGCTCGCGAAGCGCACGTGCAACGCCGAGCTCGTCGCCGGCGTGTGCTCGACGGCGAACCTCGAGCTCGTGCGCGGACTCGGCGCCGACGTGGCGCTCGACTACAAAGCCGGTGATCCGCTCGCCCAGGCAATCGAGCACGGGCCGTTTGATGTGATCGTCGATTGCGCGGGCACCTACAGCGCCTCGCGCTGCCGGTCGTTGCTCGCGCCGAAGGGCAAGCACGTGATGGTCGCCGGTGATAGCCCGAGCTCGATGTTGCAGGTGTTCGTGCCGCCGTTCCGGTCGCGCGCGATCCTCGGCAAGGCGACGCGCTCTCGTCTGGGTGCGGTCGTCGACGCCGTCGCGTCGGGCCAGGTGCGCGTGAACATCTCCGATCGCCTGCCGCTCGCCGAGGTCGAGGAAGCGCACCGGCGCAGCGAGACCGGCCGGATGATCGGGAAGTTGATCCTGCTGCCGAGGTAGCTAGCGCGCGATCGACGACGCCGGGATGGCGTGCTCGCGCGCGCGCGCGATCGCGCGCTCTGACACGCGCACGCGGTAGTGCGAGCCGTCGGCGGTGCACACGGTGAGGCTCGTCGCACGCAGCTCGGCGCCGCAGTTCGGCTTCGCGAGCTCGATGGTCACGCGCCGTGCCTTGAGATAACCGTCGAGCGCGAACGCCGCGACGACGAGCGCGAGTGCCACGGGATAGAGCTCGGCCCACCAGCCCGCGGCGACGAGCGCGCACAGCGCGACGACCTCGAAGCCGCGCCACCGTCGCGTCATGCGCGCGAGTGGCTCGGCGACAAGCAGCGAGAGAGGCTCGGGAGCCGCGGTCGCCTCGGCCTGTGCGCGACGCGTCCGCGCGACGAGGAACGTCAGCGCGATCAGCGAGCCGAGGACCACGATGCCGAACACGAGGAACACCGGCCCGGGGTCGCCGAGCGACTGGCTCGTTGATCTCACATCCACATTATAAGCTGATAGAGTCGCGCCGCCATGGCCGAGTCCCGCACGCCTGCGTTCAAGCGCGTCCTCCTCAAGATCTCGGGCGAAGCCCTGATGGGTACCCAGGGGTTCGGCATCAACCCCGAGGTGCTGTCGTCGGTCGCGACCGAGATCGCGGACGCGGCGAAGCTCGGCGTCGAGATGGCCGTCGTGGTCGGTGGCGGCAACATCTTCCGCGGCGAATCGGCGCGAGGCATGGATCGCGCGACCGGGGACTACGTCGGCATGCTCGCGACCGTGATGAACGCGGTGACGCTGCAGGAGGCGATCGAGCGCCGCGGCGTCGTGACGCGCGTGCAGTCCGCGATCCCGATGTCGCAGCTCGCCGAGCCGTACATCCGGCGCCGGGCGATCCGCCACCTCGAGAAGAAGCGCGTCGTGATCTTCGGCGCCGGCACGGGCAACCCGTTCTTCACGACCGACACCGCGGCGGCGCTACGCGCGATGGAGATCGGCGCCGACGTGCTGCTCAAGGCCACGAAGGTCGACGGGATCTACGACAAGGATCCGAAGAAGCATCCGGATGCGCGGCGGTATCAGACGGTGACGTTCACCGACGCACTCCGTCAGGATCTCGAGGTCATGGACGCGACGGCGTTCGCGCTGTGCCGCGACAACGAGATGCGCATCATCGTGTTCAACATGACGAACCGTGGCAACATCGAGCGCGTCGTGTGCGGCCAGGCCGTCGGGACCACCGTCGTGAAAGACACCGACTCCACACGCTTTGCGAGCTGAGGGAACATGATCGACGACATCACCACCGATACCGACAACGGCATGAAGAAGGCGGTCGACTCGTTCAAGCGCGACCTCCAGAAGATCCGCACCGGGCGCGCGAACGCGGCGATGCTCGACGGGATCAAGGTCGACTACTACGGCACGCCGACGCCCGTGAATCAGGTCGCGACCGTGCAGGTCGTCGACGCGCGCCTCATCACGGTGAAGCCGTGGGAGAAGGCGATGATCCCGGTGATCGACAAGGCGATCCGCGCCAGCGACCTCGGGATCAACCCGGTCGCCGACAGCGAGCTCGTGCGGCTGCCGATTCCGCCGCTCACCCAGGAGCGCCGTCGCGATCTCGCGAAGACCGTCGGCAAGCAGACCGAGGAAGCCCGCGTGGCCGTGCGGTCGGCGCGCCGCGACGCGATGGACATGATCAAAGACGGTGAGAAGGAAAAGCAGATCACCGAGGACGAGCGCAAGAAGGGCGAGAAGAACGTCCAGGATCTGACCGACAAGTACATCGCTCAGGTCGAAGAGATCGCGAAGGCGAAAGAAAAAGAGATCATGGAGCTCTGAGGGCTCCAAGATCCTCTGAAATCGGCGACTTCGGGATGATCGGGGTATGATAGCCCTCGATGTCCGGTATCCCGGCGGGCGCCGGGTCGCTGCTCGGTAAGCGACTCGGCAAGTACGAGATCTTGGCGCTGCTCGCTCTGGGCGGCACGGCCGAGATCTATCTGGCTCGCATCGGCGGCACGAACGGCTTCGAGAAGTACGTGGTGGTCAAGTGCCTCCACGATCACCTCGCCGACGACACCGACTTCGTGAAGATGTTCCTCGACGAGGCGCGCATCTCCGCCGTGCTCGATCACTCGAACATCGTGCAGACCTTCGAGCTCGGCGAGCACGAGAGCCGCTACTACATGGTGATGGAGTTCCTCGCGGGCCTGTCGCTCGCGATGGTGGTGCGGCGTGCGGCCGAGCGGGTGCCGGGCGGCAAGATCCCCACCGCGTTGATCCTCAACATCGCCGCGCAGGCCGCGGCGGGGTTGCACTACGCGCACGAGAAGCAGTCGGGCGGCAAGCCGCTCAACATGGTGCACCGCGACATCTCGCCGCAGAACCTCGTGATCAGCTTCGAGGGCGTGGTGAAGGTCGTCGATTTCGGCATCGCGCGGGCCGAGCTGCGCGAGACCAAGACGAAGGCCGGCACGATCAAGGGCAAGTTCGCGTACATGTCGCCGGAACAGTGCGTGGCGACGAACGTCGATCGCCGCACCGACGTGTTCGCGCTCGGCGTGATCGTGCACGAGCTCCTGACCGGGCGGCGGTTGTTCAAGCGCAACTCGCCCTACGAGACGTATCAAGCGGTGATCGAGTGCGCGGTGTCGCCGCCGTCGGCGGTGAACCACGAGCTCGATCCGGCGCTCGACGAGATCATCATGAAGGCGGTCGCGAAGGAGAAGGAGAACCGGTTCGCGACCGCCGAGGCGTTCGGCGATGCGATGCAGGGCTACCTCCATCATCGCGGCAAGGGTTCCGGCCCCGGCGAGATCGCGAAGTTCTTCGACGAGCATTTCGCGCAGGAGATCACCGAGCACGGCGAGCGGATGAGCGAGCTGATGTCGGGGCGCGATCTGTCGATCGATACCGGCACCGGCTGGGGCGACGACGACGAGGAGGCGAAGAAGCGCGCGAGCGAGACCGTCGATCTCGGCAAGGGGCGCCAAGAAGAGGACAGCGAGATCAGCCTGTCGAGCAACGACGTCGAGGTCGTGCGCCACAGCGAGGTGTCGCTCGATCGGCTCGTGTCGCGGCTGTCGACCGAGAACGAGGCGCGTGGTGGCGATGACGACGGTCCGGCACCCGAGAAGACGCGCATCGAGGCGAACCCGCTCGACAAGATCCGCGAGCTCGAGGAACACGCCGGGCGCACGCCGATCCCGCAGGGCTCGGTCACCGGTGGCCCGGCACCCCTTCCAGCCCCGCCGACCGGCCCGAACAAGCAGATCGTCAACGCGAGGGCCTCCGGCAAGTTCCCCGACCTCGCGCAGATCCCGACGGTGATCGCCGAGGAGGATCCGTCGGTGAAGCCGGCGCGGCCCGGTCAGCCCAATCCGTCCGAGCTCGCACCGACCGCGGCCGCGCAACCGATCGATCCTAATCACGGCGCGGTGCCGCGCGTCGGGGCGTACAGCGCCACGCAAGATGCGATTCGCCAGAGTCAGGTCCAGGCCGCGATGCAGCAGATGGACGCCGCGCGCGGGCCGACCGAGATGATGCCGTCGCAGCAACCGCCACCGAGCGGCCAGCCGCCCGGTCCACCCGCGAACCACGGCCCGGGCGGACCGTATCCGGTGATGCCCGGTGGTCGTCCGTTCTCGTCGGACCTCGCGCCCAGCGACATGTCGCGGCCATCGCAGCGCAGCTTCGATCCGCAACAGGCCGCCAGCATGATGTCGCCCGTCGGCCAGCAGTACCCGCAGACCGACTGGGCCGCGGCCGCATCACGCAACGCCAAGGCCCTCGCCCCCTGGCAGCTCGCCGCGTTGTTCGTCGGCGCCCTCGGCGCGGCGCTGCTCGTCACGATCCTGATCGCGAAGATGATCCACGGCTGAGGGGACGGTGTCTCTTTAGGCACCTTACGGCGCGCATCCCCACGAGATCGCTAGACCGGCGGGTACTTGCAGGCCGAGACGGTGCTCTCGACGATCTTGAACCCGGCGCGCGTGTAGACGCGCTCGCCCTCGCTGCCGGCGAACGCGACGACCACGACCCGCTCGACGCCGCGCGAGAATGCGTCGCGCGCGGCGATCGCGAGCAGCGCGCTGGCGAGCCCGCGCTTGCGATACGCGACCGCGGTCTGGACGTCCTGGTAGCGCGCGACGTCGCCGAACCGGACGAGGCCGAGACTCGCGACGATCGCGGCGCCATCGAACGCGCCCCAGAACGTGGCCATCCCGCGCTCGACGAGCGTCTTGTGCCAGCGCGCGCGCCGATCGAGGAAGCTGCGATAGGTCTCGTCGTGACGATCGCCGATCGCCCAGGCGAGGTCGGCGAGCTCCAGCACCTGGTCGGGCTCGAGCGCGCGCAGCACGATGCCGGGGCTCGACGGCGGTGGCGCGGTCACCTCCTCGGCGGCGAGCACGACACTCGACTCGATCGTGAATCCGTTCGCGACGAGCTCGTCGGCAGCCCCGGCATCGCCCGAGATGCCATCCCACGAGAACGTGACGTGACGGATCGCCGGGTTCTTGCCGAGCTCGTCGGCGAACCGTCGCGTCCAGTACGCGACCTCGCCGACCTGCGGCGGTGCCGGCAACACCAGCAGGTTGCCGAAGTAGTAGCCGGGGTCGTCCGGCGTCTCGACCACGATGTAGTCACCGCGATCGGTGATCCGGCCGCGGGTCGTGGCCAGGGCCAGCTCGGTCGTGAGCGCGAGACTTCGGACGATCAATTACGTACGAGCCCGAGCAGCTTCGACATCGTCTTTTCGTCGGCGGGCGGGAAGTCGTAGTCGAGAAACTCGCGGGACGTCACCCACCGCAGATCCGCGACGGTCGCCGGATAGGGCCGCGCTTCCGCGGGTAGCTTGCACGAGTACATCGTGAGCTGGACCTGGTAGTTCGTGTACTCGTGGAGGTGCTCGCCCAGCTTGGCGCCGACGATCACCTCGACGCCGATGCGCCCGCGCACCTCGCGGAGCAGCGCGGCGGCCTCTTCCTCGTCGGGCTCGACGCGACCGCCCGGAAACTCCCACAGGCCCGGCAACACGGCGTTCGAGTTGCGCTGGGTGATCAGGTAGCGGCCATCGTGCTCGATGACAGCCGCCACGACCCGGATCACCTCTTTGCCCATCGAGCGCATTATCGATGGATTCTCGGCGATTGCAACGGGCAAGGCCGGAGTCGACGTGTATGCTGCGCGCGCGATGGCGATCCGGTTCGTCGAGATCAAGGCAGCAGAGTCCGCGGACGCACTCAACACCGAGTGGGTGATCCTCGAAAACGTCGGCAAGGCCCCGTTCAGCACGCGCGGTTGCGGCATGACCGTCGGCCGCCGCGGCTCGAACAAGAAGTCGTTGCTCGGCATCATCGACCCCGGCTTCGTGCTCCAGCCGGGCGACAAGATGCGGATGTGCACCGGCAATCCGGGCACGCAGGCCCACGGCACCGCGCCCGAGGATGGCGTGAAGAACTACTTCCTGTTCCTGCCGAAGACCTACGTCGCCGCGCCCGGCACCGTGCTCACGCTGGTGCTGCGCGGCTTGCCGGTCTCGAAGGCCGAGTACGATCCGGCTGCCCCCGGCTGCGTCAAAGCGTAGCCGCAAAGTTTGCGGAGCTAGGTCGCGACCGGAGCACCGGTGTAACGCGCGCGCGGGCGGAGCAGGAATCCGGCGGCGCGTTGCTCGAGCACGTGCGCGAGCCAGCCGGCCGCGCGCGCGACCGCGAACAATCCCGAGCCCGCGGCCGGCGTGAGGCCGAGCGCGGCGACGAGCGCGGCGATCCCGACGTCGACCGTGGGTAGCGCTGCGGCGGGCAGACGATCGCCCGTGGGCTTGTCATCGCGCGCTCGCCCGACGGGGCCCGCGGTCTCGGCGAACGCGTCGACGAGCGCGAGGATGGTGCGAGCGCGGCGGTTGGTGGATCCGCGGGCGGCGGCGAGCAGCGGAACCGCGCGCGGATCGCCAGCGGGGTAGAGCGGGTGACCGAAGCCGAGCGGGGCCTGGCCCTTCTTGCGCATCGCGCGAACGGCCGCACGCGCGTGCTCGGGTCCGCCGACCTCGTCGGCGAAACCCGCGATCGCTTCGGAGGCGGTGCCGTGCAGCGGACCCGAGACCGTGGCGAGCGCGGACGCGACACAGGCGTACGGGTCGGCATCCGTCGAGGCGGTGACGCGTGCGGCAAAGCTCGACGCGTTGAGCTCGTGGTCGGCGAGGACGACGAGCGCGGTGTCGAGCGTCGGCGCGATCGCATCGTCGAGCCCGAGCGCGCGCGCGGCGATCGCGGCGACCGATGGCGCTCCGAGCGCGCGGGTGACGATCGCGGCGCCGAAGTCGGGCGCGAGCGCGGCCGCGAGGAGCGGGATCAGCTGGCGACCGCGCGTGACGATCGCGTCCGGCCGGCCGTCGGCCCGGCTCGGATCGCCGAGTCCAGCGAGCGGGACGAGCAGGGACATCACGTCGAGCGGCCGAGCGCCGTACGGGACGAGCTTCGCGAGCGCCGCGAGCGGCACGGCCGGACGCGGCCACACGATCGCGGTCGCTGGCAGGTAGCCGGACCACAGGAGCTCGGACACGTTCTCGAACGGGATGCCATCGGCCGCGAGCTCGACGGCGAGCCGGCCGCGATACGCGGGACCGCGCGGTGTGATCGCGGTGATCGCCGAATCGAGCACCGGTTCGCCCCACCGCAGTGCGCCGGCGGCGACCGCGCCGTGTCCGGCTCGCGCGTCGCGCCGGACCTTGTGGCGGTCGAGGTCGGACACGGCGTACAGCCGCGGGCGGCCCTTGCCGCCGGGCATGCTCCGGACCTGGCCGCGACTCACGTACGCGTACAGCGTGCGCGTCGAGATGCCGAGGTGCTTCGCCGCGGCCTTCGACGTCACCCAGTCGGTAGGTTGATTGTCGAATCTACGTTGATCAACCATAGGTTCAACCCTACACCATTCCCAGGAGGACACCATGGCTGACGTGAAGAGCTCGGGACTCGAGGGAGTGGTCGTCGCGGACACCGCCATCTCGCACGTCGACGGCGAGCGAGGCAGGCTCGTGATCGCGGGCGCCGACGCCGAACAGCTGGCCGCGACGACGGGCTTCGAAGCCGCGGCGGCGCGCGTGCTGTCCGCCGGTGGACTCGCGATCGACGCCGCCACGCTGGCGACCGCGCTGGCGAAGGCGCGCGCCGAGGCCTGGGAGCTGTTGCCGCGCCTCGGCGACGCGCTCGACGCGAGCGATGGGATGGAGGCGCTGCGTGCCGGGATGGCCCACGTGTGGGCGACCGGTGATGATCGCACCGACGCGATCGCCGCGATCGGCGCCGCGCCGGTCCTCGTCGCCGCATGGAGTCGCAACAAGCGCGGTGCCGCGCCGGTCCCGCCGACGCCGGGTCTCGATCACGCGAGTGACTATTTGAAGATGACGCTCGGCACGACGCCGGATCCGGCCGCCGCGAAGGCGCTCGGCGCGTACCTCGTGACCGTGATCGATCACGGCATGAACGCGTCGACGTTCACCGCGCGGGTCGTCGCGTCGACCGCGTCGGATCTGATCTCGGCGGTGGTCGCGGCCGTCGGCGCGCTCAAGGGCCCGCTGCACGGCGGCGCACCCGGTCCGGTGCTCGACATGCTCGACGCGATCGGCAGTCCGGCGAACGCCGAGACGTGGCTGCTCGGCGAGCTCGCCGCGGGTCGTCGCATCATGGGCATGGGCCATCGCATCTACCGCGTTCGCGATCCGCGCGCGGCCGTGCTCGAGGCCGCGGTGAAGCCGCTCGGTGCGATCGGTGGCAGTCGTCTGGCTCTCGCCCACGCGGTCGAGACCGCGGCCGCGAAGATCCTGCGCGAGCGCAAACCGGACCGGCCGCTCGCCGCGAACGTCGAGTTCTACACCGCGGTGCTGCTCGACGCGGTCGGCCTGCCGCGCGATCAGTTCTCGGCGACGTTCGGCGTCGGCCGCGTCGCCGGCTGGTGCGCGCACGTGATCGAGCAACGCCGCGTGAACAAGCTGATCCGCCCGGCCTCGACCTATGTCGGCCCGATGCCCTAGCGTCGCGTCCCGATCACGATGAACTGATCGGGTAGCTTGGTCGGTGACAGCGCCGCGTCGAGGCCCGCCGCGCGCAGGTCGGCGAGGATCGCCTCGGGTGGCAACCGGTGCTCCTTCGGTGGCCCGTGCGTGGCCTCGCGGGTGAAGTCGACGATCGCGAGCTGGCCGCCGGGGCGCAGCGCGCTCGCCAGCCCCTTCGCGTAGCGCACGCGATCGGCGATGTGGTGCCAGACATCGACGACGAGGATCCGATCGACCGTGGTCGCGTCGAGCCGTGGATCGTCGCCCGTCGCGAGGACCGCGCGCACGTTCGCGAGATGCTCGCGCTGTGCGCGCCCGGTCAGGTAGCGGATCATGTCGGGCTCGATGTCGGTGGCGATGACCTGCCCCGAGGGCACCGCGCGCGCGAGTCGGACCGTGAAGTACCCGGTTCCCGCTCCGACGTCGGCCACGGTCATGGTCGCGGTCAAGCCGAGCGCCGCGACGACGTCGTCGGGATGCTGCCAGGCATCGCGCGCCGGATCGTCGAACACCTTGGCCCAGGCGTCGGCGTCCTCGAACCGATGCACCATCGTGCCCGGGTGATGATGTTCGGCCCCGGGCGGCAGGCTCGCCTTCGGTGGCGGCTCCGACGAGCTTCCGCAGCCGAGCAGGAGTGCAACGAGTAGCGTCGATGCGGTCACGAGCTTCATTCGGATCGAGTCCTTCCCTCGTCGGCGAGCTTGCCGACCATCCTGGCTCCCGGCAACCAGCGGCCTCGCATCGAGTAGAGCACCGGAACCGCCATGCGGCTGATGAGGAGCGACGCGATCTCGCCGGCGAGCAAGGAGATCGCGAGCCCCTGGAAGATCGGGTCGGCCAGGATCACCGCCGAGCCGGCCACGACGGCCAGCGCTGTCAAGAGCATCGGCCGGAACCGGACCGCACCGGCATCGACCACGGCCTCGGCGAGCGGCATGCCTTCGCGCAGGCGCTGCTCGATGAAGTCGACGAGAATGATCGAGTTGCGCACGACGATCCCGGCTCCTGCCATGAACCCGATCATCGACGTCGCGGTGAAGAACGCGCCGCCGATCGCGTGCGCCGGCAGGATCCCGACCAGCGAGAACGGGATCGCTGCCATCACCACGAGCGGCGTGGTGAACGACTTGAACCACCCGACGAGCAGCGCGTAGATCACGATCATCACGACCGCGAACGCCAGCCCGAGATCGCGGAACACCTCGAGCGTGATGTGCCACTCGCCATCCCACTTGAGCGCGGGTTGCGCGTCATCCTTCGGCATCGACGCGTTGAACGTCGCGATCGGCCCGGCTGCACCGCCGTAGTCAACCGCGTCGAGCTTCGCGAGCTCTCGATTCATCGCCGAGATCGCGTACACCGGGCTCTCCGCGCCGCCGGCGACATCTCCGGTGACGTACACGACCGGCAGGAGATCTTTGTGATAGATGCTGCGGTCCTCCTCGACGTCGACCGGTCGAACCAGCTCGCCGAGTGGAACGATCGAGCCATCGGAGGCACGTAGGCGCAACGCAGCGAGATCCACGGTCGACGACACGGTCGCGTCCGGAACGTCGAGCATCACGACCACGTCCTCGCGTTCGAGTGGCAAGTGGACGAGCCCAGCCGGCGCACCGCTCGTCGCGATGCGAAGCGTCGAGGCCACCACGTCGGGCGAGATGCCGTGGAGCGCGGCCTTCTCCTTGTCGACGACGAATCGGACCTTCGGGTGCGCGGCCTCGACGTACCAGTCGACGTCGACGACGCCGGGCGTTGCCCGGAACACGTCGCGGACCTTCGTTGCGAGGCGTGCGCGCGCACCGGTGTCGGGGCCGTAGATCTCGGCGACGAGGGTCTGGAGGACCGGCGGGCCGGGAGGCACCTCGACCACCGCGACCCGAGCGCCGTAGCGCTCCGCGACGCGCACCACGAGCGGGCGGATCCGGCGTGCGATGTCATGACTCTGCGCGCGACGTTCGCCCTTCGGCAGCAAGTTGACCTGCACGTCGGCGATCGCCGCGCCCTGGCGCATGTCGTAGTGGCGGACGAGGCCATTGAACGTGAACGGCGAGGCGGTCCCGGCGTAGACCTGATAGTCGGTGACCTCGGGCTGGCCACGAACCGCGGCGGCGATGTCGCGTGCGGCCGCGGCGGTGCGCTCGAGAGACGAGTCCTCGGGCATGTTGATCACGATGTCGAGCTCGCTCTTGTTGTCGAACGGCAGCATCTTCACGTGGACCGCGCCGAGCGGGACGAGAGCAATCGCGCCGACGAGCAGGGCGCCGATGACGCCGAAGAAGCCGATCCGCCAGCCCACGCGGCCGACCAGACGCGACATCAGCCAGCGATAGCCGCGGGTCAGCCGGCTCTCGCGGTCGTGCGAGGTCCCGTGCGCGCGCCCACCACGCAGCAGGCGGGCGGCGGCCCACGGCGTGACGACGAACGCGATCACGAGCGAGAACGCCATCGCGGCGGTCGCGCCGATCGGAATCGGTCGCATGTACGGCCCCATCAGCCCGCCGACAAATGCCATCGGGACGATCGCGCCGATCACGGCGAGGGTCGCGAGGATCGTCGGGTTGCCGACCTCGGCGACGGCACGGATCGCGATGTCTCGCAGCGACCGGCCGCGGTTCTCGGGCAAGTCGCGGTGACGGACCACGTTCTCGACGACGACGATCGCATCGTCGACCAGGATGCCGATCGAGAAGATCAGCGCGAACAGCGTGATCCGGTTGAGCGTGTAACCGACGAGATAGAACACGAACAGCGTGAGCGCGAGCGTCGACGGGATCGCGATGGCGACGACGAGCGACTCGCGCCAGCCGAGCATGAACAACACGAGCAGCGACACGCTCACGATCGCGATCGCCATGTGGAGGAGCAGCTCGTTCGACTTCTCCGACGACGTCTCGCCGTAGTTGCGGGTGACGGTCACCTCGACGTCGCGCGGGATCACGGACCCTTCGAGCCGCCCCACTTCCGCGAGCACGGCACCGGCGACGACGATCGCGTTCGTCCCCGGGCGCTTCGCGATCGACAGCGTCACCGCCGGCTCCTCGCGAGGGACGTTGGTCTCGGCGCCCCCGCGGCCAAAGAACACGTACTGCGCCGGATCCTCGGCGGCGTCCTCGATCGTCGCGACCTCGCGAAGATGCACCGGGTTGCCGGCATAGACGCCGACCACGGTGCGACCGACATCGTCCGCGTCCGCGAAGAATCCGCCGGCCTCGACGATGACATCCTGATCGTGCGCGGTGAACGCGCCGACGGTGGCCTGGTGATTGGCAGCCAGCGCTGCCGCGAGCGAGTCGGCCAGGCCGAGTCCTCGCGCGGCGAGCGCGGCGGGGTCGAGGCGCACCCGGACCTGTCGCCGGAGTCCGCCGATCAGCTTGGTCTCCGACACGTCGGTGGCGCGCTTCACGCGAGCCTCGACCTCGGCGGCCACGCGGCGAAGCACCTCGTGGTCGTAGACCCTGGAATGGAACGTCAACGCGAGGATCGGCACGTCGTCGATCGAGCGCGCCTTGACGAGCGGTGTGGAGGCACCCGGCGGAATCTTGTCGGCGTTGCCGCTCAGCTTCTGGTTCAGCTTGACGAGCGAGCGCTCGACGTCCTCGCCGACGCGGAACCGTACGATCACGGTCGAGCGTCCCGGCTGGCTCGTGCTGTAGACGTACTCGACACCGTCGATCTCCCACAGCAGGCGTTCGAGCGGCGAGGTGACTCGGCGCTCGACCTCGGCGGCGGTCGACCCCGGCATCGTGACGAGGACGTCCACCATCGGCACCTTGATCTGCGGCTCTTCCTCGCGCGGCAGGATGACGGCGGCGCCGAGGCCGAGCAGCACCGAGACGATGATGAGCAGGGGGGTCAGCTTCGAGCTCACGAACGCTCGGGCGATTCCGCCCGCGATCCCGAGCCTCATCGCACCACCTTCACCGGCTGGCCGTCGACCAGGACGTCCGCGACGTCGGTGACGACCAGCTCGCCCTCGCGAGCTCCCGATCGGAGCTCGACGCGATCGTCGGTGCCACGACCGGTGCGGACGAGGCGCATCCGCGCGACGTCGCCCGTGACGACGAACACCGCTTCGAGCTGACCATGACGGACCACGGCGTGCGCCGGCACGGTGAGCGCGCGGACCTCGGTCGCGGGCACGGTGGCGCGACCGAAGGCGCCGGCGCGCAGCCGCGGATCCGGCGGCAGCGCGAGCTTGACGAGCACGGTCCTGCTCGCCGCATCCGCGTTCGGGCTGACCTCGGCCACGGTCGCGGAGATCGGCGCGTCGACCGTGTCGAGCCGGATCTGGATCGTGGTCGCGTGCTCGAACGCGCGCGCGAGGTTCTCTGGCACGGTCGCCTCGAAGCGGAGCGACGACGGATCCTCGACGACACACAGCGGTCGGCCCGGCATCGCCATGTCGCCCGTGTTGGCGAGCTTCGACGTGATGACGCCGGAGAACGGCGCCCGAACGGTCGCATAACCCGCCATCGTCGCGGCCTCGGTCTCGGCGGACTGTGCGATCCGGTGGCGAGATACGGCTGCGTCGTAGTCGGCGCCGGGGAGCGCCCCGCTCGCATGAAGCCTGGTCGCCCGTGCGAGCTCGAGCGCCGCCTGCGCCAGGGTCTCGTGAGCCTGATCGAGGCGTGCGGATAGCTCCTGGACCGATAGGCGCGCGATCAGATCGCCGGCCTTGACGCGTGTGCCGAGCGTGCAGCGAAGGTCGGTAACCTTGCCCATCACGGTCGGCGCGATCTGAACGGAATCGCGCGCACGCACCGTGCCGATCACCTCTTCGCCGACGGTACGGGTCACGATCCGAGCGGGCTCGGCTCGCACCGCCTTTGTGGGGGGCGGTGAATCAGTCGGTGGGGAGTGGGAGGCGCAACCAGCGACGATCAGGAGTGCGAACGGCCAACGGGGATGCATGCGGTCGTGAGAGCCACGCGCGCACGAAAAGATTCATGATTTTTCCGGCGAGATCGCGGCCACGATCGCCGCCCGGACCGCTTCCCGCGCGGCGGCGGGCACCTCATCGCCTGGAATGCGCCGGCACAGCGACACCGTTCGCTTGAGCGCGTCGCAGGCGCCGGCGCACCGCGCGCACGTCGCGAGGTGGTTCTCGATCCGCACGCAGGTCGCCTGGTCGATCTCGGCCCCGACATACGCGGTCAGCTCCTGCGCGAGCTCCGGGCACGGGTCGGGACTCTGTTCGCCCAGGACGTCGGCGAGCTTGGTCCGGAGCGCCATCCGAGCGCGATGGAGGCGGCTCTTGAGCGCGCCGATCTCGATGCCGATCACCTCGGCTGCTTCGTCGGCGCTGAGCCCCTCGACGTCGCGGAGGATCAGGACCTCGCGCTGGTCGGGTGGCAGCGACGCGATCGCGCGCGACAGCGCCTCGCCGATCTGGCGGGCATGCACGCGCGCATCGGGTGCTGGTGCCGGATCGACGAGCTCGGGAGCGCTCGTGTCGAGCGAGCTCGTGGGACGCTGGCCACGGCGCTCCTTGATGCAGAAGCTGCGTGCGATCTGATACAGCCAGGTCGACAGCGCTGCGTCGCCGCGAAAGCCGGGCAGGTGCTTGAACGCGGCGAGCAGCGTCTCTTGAAGGACCTCGCGGGCCGCGTCTTCGTCTCCGCACATGCGCAACCCGAACCGGTAGATGCTCGGCTCGTAGCGGGCCAGCAGCTCGTCGATCGCGGCGCGGTCGCCGCTTCGAGCAGCCGTGATGAGCGCGGCGTCGTCCATGACGGACGAACTGTACCCCGCGTGAGAGCCGGGGCGAGCCGGAAGGGTTCGCTTAGCGTTGCCTAGCTGAGGCGCGCGTCGTGCTGCGCGAGCAGCGCGGCATCCGGCAGCTGGGCCGCGAGCCCGCGACTGCCGAGGAAGGTCCGCGTGGCGGCGTCGAGCTTCGCGCCCGGGCACCGCGACGCGACGAGCTGGACGAATGCTCGCGCGCGCTCGATCGGCCCTTCGCTGCCCTGGAGCAGCTCGCCGGTCAGCTCGGTCCACGGCAGGATCCGCAGCGTCGAGCCCGAGGTCGACACCAGATCGACGAACGTCTCGCCGTGGTACGGCGCGTCGGGCGGCAAGCGCCGCGCGACCACGCCGACCACGTCGCTCCACGCGACGGCCTTCGTGGCCCCGGTCTCGCACGTCGCATCGACGCCGTTGCTGGTCAGCGCGACGGTCGTGGTCGCGAAGCTGAGCTTGCCGCGCACGCTCGCCTCGGGTTTCGCGGGCGCCTGGGGCGCGCTCGGAAGATCAGACGCCGTCATGAACGGTGACGCCGTGGAGCGTTTGACCGGCGGGAGCGGTAGCTCGAAGTCACTGTCGAGCGAGCGCGCATCGAGGGGGATCGAGGACATCGCGCGTGCGATCGCATCGGGCGCGGTATCTGCCGACGAGGTGGTGCGTGCGATCGCGGGTCCGGCGTCGGGCGCGGTGGCGCTGGAATCGGGCGGTGCCTCGTCCGCCGACAGGCGCTCGTCGAGGGGGATCGAGGACACCGCGCGTGGCTTGGCGGGTGCGGCCTCGATCGGGGCGTCGTTCGCCGAGAGCCGGCGATCGATCGCGGGTGCGCTCGGTTTGCGTCCGTCGATCGGGATCGACTCGAACGGGATCACGGACGCTCGAGAGGCTGGCTTGTACGGCATCGGCGGCGCGGTGGGTGGGCGCACGCGCACCGGGGTCACCGGCAAGCGCTTGGCGTCACTCGTGGCGAGAGAATCGAACGAGTCCTCGGCGCTCGCGAGGTGCAACGTGACGAGCGCGAGCACGTCGGCGAGCAGCAACATCGCCGGACCCCACGTGCGCGTCACGGTCACCGACACCATGCCCATCGCGCCGAGGTTGCCGGCCGCGGTCTCGGGCTGAAACAGATAACCGGTCGCGCCGGCGGCGAGGAAGCCCCCGATCGCGAACAGGTAGCCGAGCCGCGTGATGCCCTCGCCGGCGGTGCCGCCGAGCAGGCGCGATCCGGCCTGGAACGCGACGATGAGCAGGGTCACGCAGCTCCCGTAGAACGTGGCGACCGAGATCGTCGGGTAGAAGCCCTGGAACTTCGACAGCGGCACGCTCGCGCACGAGCCATCCGGCATGCAAGCGCTCGCCGATCGCAGGTCGAGCTTGAAGCCGCTCATGCCCATCAGGTCGAGGCCCTCGATCGAGATCCGGAACCACTCGACGACGAACATCGACACGATCATGAGGGCGAGCGAGCTGCCCGCACACAGCAACAGCCGGAGCTGATGCTTCGTCACGCCGAAAGCGTATCACTTCGGTGGTGGCTTGGCGTCGACGACGAGCGGGCCGATATCGACGGTCTGGCCCGCCTGCAGCACCACACCGCGCTTCGTCGTCGGCGCGCCCGGCGTCATGGCGGCCACCACGACCGTGCCGGCCTTGGTCTCGACGCGAAAGCTGCCGTCGGGGCCGGTCCTCGGTGGTGGGGCGTCGAGCGAGATCTGGAGCCGGCCTGGACCTTGATCCGGCACGCACACGACCCCAACGTCGGGGATTGCCGCGCCGTCCTTGTCGACGAGCTTGCCGGTCACGACCGCGTTCGAGGCGAGCGTGATCTGCACCGGTGCGCCCGCCGTGGCGCCGACCTTGACCGCGGCCTCGCCGTTGCCCGCCGCCGACGTCACGCGGACCGTGTAGTCACCCGGATCGACGCGGCCGAACGCAAAGCTGCCATCGGTCCACCCGAACGTGCGTTGCGCACCGGTCGGTCCCTCGAGCTCGACCTGGAACCACGGCGGCGGCGTACCCGTCACGTGGACCTGACCGTGCAGCTCGCTGACACCGGCGATCGTGATCGTGATGGTGGCGTCGGGCTTCACCGCGTCGGTGTGACCGCGCAGCTTGCCGGCCTGCGCCTCGGCGACCACGCGCCACGGCGTGCGCGCGAGCCCGGAGATCTCGAAGTGACCGCTCGCATCGGTCAAGACCGGCGCGATCGCGTTCGATTCGCCGCCGTCGGAGCTGTCGATCATGACCGTGCGCGACTCGCCGGGGCCACCGCCGTCGCTGCCGCCGTCGCCGTGCAAGCCGAGCATGTCGTCGAAGCTCTGCTCGACCGACACCCACGCATCGGCGAGCGGCTTGCCATCGGGCCCGATCACGTTGCCCTTGATGACACCGTCGGGACGATCGACGACCAGCTCGACGCCGGTCTTGTGATCGGTCGCGCCGATCGCGATCTTCGTTGCCGCCTCGGTCGTCTTCATCGGCAACGGCCGGCCGCGATCGAGCACGCGCAGGCGATAGGTCGTCGCGACGAGTCCCTTCAGCTCGAACGTCCCGGTCGCGGACGTCAGCGCCGCCGAGCCGCTGGTCATCATGCCGTTCACGATCGTCGTCCGCTCGCCGGACGTCAGCGGCGCCGCGTTCACGGTCGCGCCCGCGAGTGGCTTGCCGCGCCCATCGACGACGCGCCCGGCGATCGACGCCCCGGGCTTGACCTCGATGACGACGTCGGCCATGCCGGGCGTGACCTGGATCTGCTTCGACCCCTGCTCCCCGCTCGGGCACCGCGCGGTGACGGTATACGGAGTTGGTTGCACCGGCCCGAGCGCGAACTCGCCATCGGCCGCGGTCTGTTGCGGTGCGATCATCATCGGCATCCCGTGCATGTCGTCGTTGTCGCTGTCGAGCTTCACCTCGCAGGCCTGGCGCGGTTCGACGTGCCCCTTCACGCGCCCGCCGCGCCGCACCCGGACGCGAACGTTGTCGACGTCCTTCGTCGCGACGTCGACCGCCGTTGTCCCGCTCGTGATGTAGTCGTCGCCGTTGCCGACGAGCTCGTAGCGACCTGGGGACAGCCCCGCGACGGCGAACGCGCCCTTCGCATCGGACTTGTCCTCGGAGCTGTACTCGCGATTGCCGAACGTCGAGACCTCGATCCCGGCGACCGGCGCATCGTGCTCGTCGACCACGATGCCGCGGATCGCGGCGCCGTTGCCGACGAGGATCACCACATCGCTGACCTGCTCCGCGACGCCGAGCCCGACCACGGTCGGCGCGTTCGAGTACAAGGGCCCGAGCGACGCCTCGAGCGAGTAGGCGCCGGGACGCAGGCCGGTGATGCGGAAGTGACCATCGGGTCCTGCGGTCACGCGATGCGCGGCTGCTTCGCCGAAGCTCATCGTCTGATCGCGCGACGCCACGACCCGCGCGCCGGCGACGGGCGCCTTCGAGCGCTCGTCGCGCACCTCGCCCTCGATCACGCCGCCGGGCACGAGCTGGAAGTTGGCGATGGTGCCGGTCTCGGCGATGTCGACATAGCGCTGCTGCGGCGCGTAGTCGGGATGATTCACCGCGACGGTCGCCTGACCTTCGCCGATCGTCAGCTTGTAGCGACCGTCGGTCGCGGTCGTGGTCGACGCGACGGCATCACCGGCTCGCGCCAACCCGCCCAGTCTCGCGGCATCGACGCGCGCCCCCGACACCGGGCCGCCGGTGGCATCGGTGACGAGCCCGGTCAGCGCGCGACCGCCGAGCGGGAGCACGATCGCGATCGCGGCGTTCTCGCCGGACTGCAGCTCGCGCGCCTTCGCGGCCGCGGGCTCGTGATCGGGAGCCGATGCGCTGGCCGTCCAGCTTCCCGGCGCGAGGCCATCGACGTGCGCGAGGCCATCGGCGCCGGCCTTCGCGACGACGATGTCACCGCCGGGTCCCGCGAACCGCACGACGGCGCCCGCGATCGGTCCCTTCGCATCGGTCACGGTCGCATCGACATGCGCGGGCGCGTGGTCCGTACCAGGTACGCTCGTGGTTCGCGGCGAGCCGCTGCCCGCGCTGCCTCGCGACGGCTTCGTCGTCGGTGACGCGCGCTCGTGCCCGTACAGCAAGAACCCTGCGACCGCGGCGATCGCGACGACGACGACGACAGGCAACACCCGCTTCATTCGCGCCACAACCTTTCCGAGCCGACCTCAATTCCTAGAATGCGTGCGACTGCGCGCCATCGACGACGAGGCACGCGCCCGCGATCCAGCTGGCGCGTGGCGACGCGAGGAACGCGACCGCATCGCCGACCTCGTCGGGCGTGCCGAAGCGACCGAACGGAAGGTCGCGGCGCACCATGTCCGCGATCGCATCGGGATCCGCCTTCATGCGGCGCTCCCAGCCACCGCCGGGAAACAGGATCGATCCCGGCGCGACCGAGTTCACGCGAATGCCGTGTTTCGCGTAGTCGCGCGCGAGCGCCTTCGCGAGCGCGACGACGCCGGCCTTCGCCACGTTGTATCCCGGGGCGCCGCCGGCCTCGCGACCCCAGATCGACGACACCATCGTGATCGAGCCGCGCGTCTTCGCGAGGTGTGGGATCGCGCGTTGTGCGACGCGCGCCGCGGTCCACAGATTCATGTCGAGCGACTTCGCGAGATCGTCGTCGTCCATCTGCGCCGCATCGCGCGCGA
>Ga0326726_10000867_pt1 | contig 27728 bp, 31 predicted proteins | sample MHFenrmetagenome_2_FD_207603 | JGI IMG/M metagenome (GOLD analysis project Ga0326726, IMG submission 207603) | Lab enriched peat soil microbial communities from Michigan Hollow, Ithaca, NY, United States - MHF15MN | ecosystem: Environmental > Terrestrial > Soil > Wetlands > Peat | place: USA... | reverse complement strand
CGATACCGGCCGGATGGGCGAACCGGCGCTGCCCTTCTCGAGGAGCGGCAGGACCATGGTGCAGGAGGTCCAGACCTTGTCGCGCACGAGCTCATCGAGCTTCGCGTTCTCGATATGGTGGATGCCTATCTGCGTCAGCATGTGGTGATGCGAGGCGAAGGGCAGGCCCGGCGGCGCGCCCGCTGCCGGTCCCGCCTTGCCCTCGAGCATGCCCTCGGGCACCGGGTCGACGAACGGCGTGTCCAGGCCGATCGCGACGATGCGGCGCTCGCCGAGGAACTTCGCGGCGTCGTAGGAAAGTCCCGGCGCCCTGGTGTAGTAGAACTTCTCGGTGTCGGGGTCGCGCCAGTAGTCGCCCCACCCGGTATACACATAGACCACGTCGCCTGGCAGGATGCCGCGCTTGGCGAGCCCCTGCGCCTTCAGCATTTCCTCGATGTGCTTGGCGGTGACGACCTCGCCCGCCTTCATCGGCTGGCCGTGGCCGACGGTGCGCTTGGCATCGAGCAGCACGGCGCTGGTGACGATCGGCGGCGCCTTTTCCATCCCGAGCTTCATCAGTCCCGATTCGGGCGTGGGCTTGACGTCTTTCTGGGTGTAGCCGCTGTAGTAGACCGCATCTTCGACCGGGATCGGCGGCTTGCCGTCCCAGGGCGCCTTCAGCACGCCGAAGTGGCCTAGCGCGTCGATCTGCGTCGCCTGCTGCCCGGGCTCGGCGCCCGCTTCGTACTGCTCGAGGTTGAACACGTGCGCCGTGCCCGGGATGCTCGCCGTGGGCTTGGGCTTTTGCACGTAGGGGCCGCTGAAGGCCGACATCGGCATGGTGTTGGAGCGCATGTGGGACAGCTCGTATGCCCTGGACTTGGAATTCCCCATGTGCCAGGCGCAACGGACCCATGTGGCCTGCCCGATCTGGTTGGCCATGCCGCGCTCATCGCCCGCGGGCCAGGGCGGCTGCGGCGTCAGCTTCTTCGATTGCGCGAGAATGCGCCAAGGCTCCATCGCGGAGGCTGATAGCGCCGCAAGGCTGAGCGCGACGGCAAATGCGATGCGGGATAACGGCGGACGGGTCATGCATCCTCCCTGGTTGACGAGACGCGCCGTCGGCGGACGGCGCCGCAATCGTAGCGCGATTCCATGTAAGCTCGCGCGTTTGCAAATCGAGGAGCGCACGCATTGCGCGGATGGCGCCTTATCCTTCTGTCGCTGTGCCTTGCGCCGCTCGCCGCGCAGGCGAGCGACTATCCGCTCGTCGATCCATTCCCGGAAGGCGGCGCCGGCGAAGGCGCCGCGGTGCGCGTCACGCGCTCGATGTACAGCGGCGAAGGCGTGCGCGTCGACTACCTTCCCATCAACCTGTACTTCGGCGACCACGCCTACTGGAACGCGGATCGCGTCGGGCTGAAGTTCGACTTCGGATCGACGAGCCGCGTCGACTTCTTCCTCGCCAACCGGTACGAGGGCACGCCGATGGATAGCATCCCGGTGGTCCTCAACGGCATGGCGGTGCGCGAGCTGGGCACCGATTTCGGCCTGGGCTACCGCCGGCGCCTCGGCGAAGGGACGGCGTTCGCGGAGCTGCTGCACAACGTGGATGGCGAGTCCGGTGGCACGGAGCTGCGCCTCGGCTACCGCTACGAGCGCGGCAACGGCGGCCTGCGCTATTGGCCCCAGGCGACGCTCGCCTGGCGTGACGCGAAGCTCAACAACTACTACTACGGCGTGCTGCCCGGCGAGGCTACGGCATCGCGTCCCGCGTACGAGGCGGGGGCGGGCCTCAACCTCGAGCTCGCCCTTTACGCCTCATATGCCCTCGACAAGCGCTGGAAGGTGATCGCAGGAGTCTCGGCCACGCAGTGGTCGAGTGCCGTGCGCCACAGCCCGATCGTGGAGGCCGGCCTGCAGCCCGCAGTCAGCCTCGGCTTGGTCTACGACCATTCGCCGGAGGTTCCCGTGCCCGACACGCGGCCGCTGTGGGTCAAGGCCTTCCACGGCAAAGCAAGCCCCTGTGATCTCGCCCAGATCATACTGCTGCGCTGCACCTCGACCAGCACGCCGGAAAATACGACCGTGAGCTCGATCGAGTTCGGGCGCACGCTGATCGAGCGCCTGAACGATTGGAACATCGACATCGCCGGCTACCTCGGACTGCTGTATCACGACGAGAACGGGTACCAGCCGGACTCCTGGCAGCTGAACGCCTATTTCAAGAGCTTCTGGTACGGCCTGCCGTGGCGCGACCACGTGAAGACGCGCCTGGGCATCGGCACGGGCCTTTCCTACGCGAGCCGCGTGCCCTTCGCCGAAGCGCAGTCCCAGGCGGAGCGCGGCCGTCCGACGAGCAAGCTGCTCACTTACCTCGATCCGACGGTCGATTTCAGCGTCGGCGACCTGTTCGGCAGCCGCGCACTGCGCAACACCTTCCTCGGGCTGGGGGTGTCGCACCGCTCGGGGATCTTCGGCTTCTCGCAGCTGCTGAACAACGTCAACGGCGGCTCGAACTACATTTACACTTACCTCGAGTTCGCCATCTAGGGAGGAGGCAGCCATGAGGATTCGCACGCTGATCGTCTTACTGCTATCGCTGCTCGCGGCCGTGCCGCTTGGCGCGATGGCGCAGGAGTGGCCGACCAAGCCGGTGAAGTTTGTGGTGCCGTTCCCGCCCGGCGGGTCGGTGGATCCGCTCGCGCGGCTGGCGGGCGCGAAGCTCGGCGACGCGCTCAAGCAGCAGTTCATCGTAGAGAACAAGCCCGGCGCCGGCGGCAGCGTCGGCGCCGCGTACGCCGCCAAGGCGCCCGCCGACGGCTACACGTTCCTCTTCGTCTTCGACTCGCAGGCGGTCAACCAGGCGCTGATTGCCAACCTGCCTTTCGATACGGTGCGGGACTTCGATCCGGTGATGCTGGTGGGCACCGCGCCTTACGCCTTCGCGACCCAGGCGGCCAAGCCGTGGCGCAACTTCGCCGACGTCGTTGCCGCCTCGAAAGCGAAGCCGGAGTCGGTGAGCGTCGGCTCGATCGGCAACGGCACGCTCGGCCACCTGTTGCTCGTGATGGCGCAGCAGCAGGCGGGGATCAAGCTCACGCACGCGCCCTACCGTGGCGGCGGGCCGATGGTGCAGGACATGCTCGGCGGCCAGATCGAGCTGGGCGTCGGCTCGGTGGCGCTGCTCGCGCCGCAGGTAAGAGGCGGCAAGATGCGCGCCATCGCGGTGGCCGGCGAGACGCGCTCCGCGGCGATGCCCGATGTGCCCACGCTCATCGAGCAGGGCTTCCCCGGCCTCACGGCGCACGCCTGGTGGGGCATCTTCGCGCCCGCCGGCACGCCCAAGCCGGTGCTCGACAAGTTCCACGCCGAGCTGGTGAAGGTCTTCAGCCTGCCCGACGTGCGCAAGACGCTCACCGAATCGCTGGGCATGGACCTCGTGGTCTCCAGCCCCGACCAGCTGCAGAAATGGCTGGCCTCCGAGATGCAGCGCTGGGGCAAGGTGGTCCGGGACAACAACATCCGGGCGGACTAGAGACGTAGCGGGCCCGGCTAGGCGGTTGTGGGGGTGCTCGCGGTGGCTTGCTGGACGCGATTGCGGCCGCCCGACTTCGCCTGGTAGAGCGCGCGGTCGGCCCGCACCAGCAGTGCGTCCAGCGTGCGCCCGTGCTCCGGGAAGCTCGCGGCGCCGATGCTGACGGTGCAAGGCAGGCGACTGTCAGCGGTAGCAAAGTGCGCCTCCTCGATCGCGCGGCGCATGCGCTCGGCGACCTCGAGCGCGCCGCGCATCGGCGTATCCGGCAGCATGACCACGAACTCGTCGCCGCCATAGCGCGCCGCGACGTCGGTGAAGCGCAGCTGCGCCTGCATCGCCTTCACGACGTGGCGCAGCATGTGGTTGCCGGCCTCGTGGCCGTGCGTGTCGTTCACCTGCTTGAGGTTGTCGGAGTCCACCATCAGCACGCTCGCCGGGCGGTCGTAGCGCTGGGCCTGCGCGAACAGGCGCGTGGCGATCACCGCGAAGCCGCGCATGTTGTAGATGCCGGTGAGCTCGTCGGTTTCCGACAGGAGCTTGGCGCGGTGCAGGCCGTAGCGGATGTCGGCCGAGAACATGGTGGTGATATAGGCCACCAGCACGATCGGCGTGAGTTGCGCCGCGAAGCCGCCCCAGTAGGCGAGGCGCCCCATGTCCTTGCCGCCGACTTGCCAGTCGAGGAACAGGCAGCACAGCCCGATCAGCCCGACCTCCGCGAGCGTCACCGTCTTGCCCAGCGTCAGCGCGCTGGTGATCACCACCAGCAGGTAGACGTTGAGCAGCGGGCTCGCCAGCCCGCCGGTGATCCACAGCACCCAGGTGATGAACGCGATCATCGCCACCGTCTCGATCGCGATCTTGCCGCGCGACTCGTCCTTGTAGAAGTTCGCGTAGCGGAAGCTCATGACGAAGGCGGCGTAGAAGAACATCGCCATCGACAGCGCCGGCTCGGTGTCGGGCTGCGGCCAGCCGAACGCCAGGTAGACCAGCACCAGGATCAGCAGCAGCCATTCGATCTCGGCCACGGTCCGCGAGATGCCGCGCAACTCCTCCTGCTCGATGCTGGGAAGGGTCTGGCGCTGGGTGTCGGTAGAGGGCTCGGCCATTTGCGCCGCTATGATACCGGGCTGGAGCGAAAAGCAAGAATGCATGCCACCCGGCTTTGCGTCATCCGTCACGGCGAGACCGCGTGGAACGCCGAGGGGCGGGTACAGGGGCAGACCGACGTGCCGCTCTCCGCGCTCGGCGAGGCGCAGGCGCGCGCGCTCGTGGCTGCGCTCGCGGGCGAGCGCTTCACCGCGCTCTACGCGAGCGACCTGGCGCGCGTGCGCCAGACCGCGGCGCCCGCGGCGCGCGCGTTCGGCCTCGCGCCGCAGCTGGAGGCGGCGCTGCGCGAGCGGCATTACGGCAAGTTCGAGACCCTGACCTACGCCGAGGCGCGCGAGCGCTTCCCGCACGATTACGCGCGCTTCAAGGCAAAGGAGCTGGACTACGACTTCGAAGGCGGCGAGAGCCTCGCGCGCTTCAGCGCGCGTGCGCTCGCCTGCGTCGCGACAATCGCGCGGCGCCACGCCGGCGAGCAGGTGCTGGTGTTCACGCACGGCGGCGTGCTGGAGATGGTGCGCCGCCACGCGCTCGGCATCGGCCTCACCGCGCCGCGCGATTTCGAGATCCCGAACGCGGCCATCAACTGGATCGAGGTGTCGGCGCAGGCGTGGCGCGTGCGGGCCTGGGCCGAGCGCGGCCACCTCGACGCCTCGCTCGACGACCTGCGCGAGTAGCGCTGCGGGTCGGACATTGCGAGAGGCCTCGCAGCAATTTACGCGCAGCTTTCTCCCGTGTCGGCGTCCCGGCGGCAGAGCTGCCGCGAGGATTGCCGGTGTCGCATGGCGCGTGGGAGGATACCGGCAATGGCGCTTCAATTCGAATTCCTGATGAACGTTGCCGCCGACGTCGGCGGGCTGATGACGATGGGCGGCGGGCCGCTCGGCGAGCGGCGCGTGGTAGCGATCGACGGCGGTACCTTTGAAGGTCCACAGCTGCGCGGCACCATTGTGCCGGGCGGTGCGGACTGGCAGATCGCGCGCGCCGACGGCGTGCTCGACATCGACGCGCGCTACGCGCTGCGCGCCGCCGACGGCGCATTGATCCGCGTGGTGAGCCAGGGCTATCGCCATGGTCCGCCCGAGGTGCTCGCCTCGCTCGGACGTGGCGAAGACGTGCCGCGCGAGAAGTATTTCTTCCGCACGGTGATGCGCTTCGAGACGGGCGCCACCGACCTGCTTTGGCTCAACCGCACGATCGCGATCGCCACCGCGCAGCGCAAGGCGCGCCAGGTGCTGCTCGAAGTCCATCGGCTGCTCTGACGCGCACTGCCGCAGGTCGGCATGCGCCGCGGCATGGCGCTCCCGGGCCGGTGGCTCTGCTGCGTGCTGCCTAAGGCCGCTCGAGGGGCGGCTCGTTCATCAGCGCGATCTGTTCGCGCAATTCCAGTATCCGGTCCTGCCAGTAGCGCTGGGAGCCGAACCACGGAAACGCCGCCGGAAACGCCGGGTCCTCCCAGCGCCGTGCGATCCACGCAGCGTAGTGGACGAGGCGCAGCGTGCGCAGCGCCTCGACGAGGTGCAGCTCGCGCGCCTCGAACGCGCGGAACTGCTCGTAGCCCGATAGCACCCAGCCGAGCTGGCGCGACATCGAGGCGCGGTCGCCGGACAGGAGCATCCAGAGGTCCTGCACTGCCGGGCCCGTGCGGGCGTCGTCGAAATCCACAAAGTGCGGGCCCTGGTCGGTCCACAGGATGTTGCCGGCGTGGCAATCGCCATGCAGCCTGAGCGCGTCTCTCGCGCCTGCGCGCTCGTAGCAGTGCGCCACCGCCTGCAGCGCCAGATCCACCGCGCCCTGCCATGCGGCGCGCAGGTCGGCCGGCAGGAGCGCGTGCGCGAGCAGCCAGTCGCGCGGCTCGCGGCCGAAGCTCTCCATGTCGAGCGCCGGGCGCACGGCGAATGGCCGCACGGCGCCCACGGCGTGGATGCGGCCGAGGAAGCGCCCGATCCATTCCAGGGTATCGCGGCGCTCCAGCTCCGGCGTACGGCCGCCGCGCCGCGGGAACACCGCGTAGCGGAAGCCCGCATGCTCGGAGAGCGTCCTGCCGTTCAGCGCGAGCGGCGGCACGGCGGGGATCTCGTGCTCGGCAAGCTCGGCGATGAACGCGTGTTCCTCGAGGATCTGCGCGTTGCTCCAGCGCTCGGGGCGGTAGAACTTCGCCACGACCGACGTTGCGTCCTCCAGCCACACCTGGTAAACGCGATTCTCGTAGCTGTTCAGCGCGAGCAGGCGCCCGTCGCCGCGCAGGCCCGCGGCCTCGAGCGCGTCGAGCACGGTCTCCGGGGTGAGGCCGGCATATGGCGCGGAGGCGGTCATCCGATCGATTAGACTATCACTGCTCATGAAAGCTTCCGTCGAGAACGTCGTCGAGATCGACGACCTGCACTTCGCCTACAACTCGAATGTCGTGTTCCGCGGCCTGTCGCTCATGGTGCCGCGCGGCAAAGTGGTGGCGATCCTCGGCACCAGCGGCTGCGGCAAGTCCACGCTGCTCAAGCTGATCGGCGGCCAGCTGCGGCCAGCGCGCGGTACGGTGCGCGTGAACGGCCAGGTAGTGCATGAGCTGGACACCGACGCGCTCTATGCCATGCGGCGCAAGATGGGCATGATGTTCCAGACCAGTGGCCTGTTCACCGATCTCACGGTGTACGAGAACATCGCGTTCCCGATCCGCGAGCACACCACGCTTTCCGAGGAGCTGGTGCGGACCCTGGTGCTGATGAAGCTGCACGCGGTGGGGCTGCGCGGCGCGCACGGCATGCGCACCGGCGACCTCTCGGGCGGCATGACGCGACGCGTGGCGCTCGCGCGCGCCATCGCCATGGACCCGATGCTCGCGATGTACGACGAGCCGTTCGCCGGACTGGACCCGATCTCGCTCAACGTCGTGGCGAGCCTGGTGCGGCGGCTGAACGACGCGCTCGGCGCGACCTCGATCATCGTCACCTACGACGTGAGCGAGTCACTCAAGATCGTTGACCATCTCTACGTGATCTCGGAAGGCGTGGCGATCGGCCAAGGCACGCCCGCAGAGCTGCTTGCCTCCGAGGACCCGCGCATCCAGCAGTTCCTGCACATGCAGCCCGACGGGCCGGTCAAGTTCCACTACCCGGCCCGCCCGATCCGGGCGGACCTGCGCCTCTAGCGCAGGCCTCCATAACGGCGGGGGTCGAAGGAGGGGGTAACGGGGGAACCTTGGTTCCCCTGTTCCGAGCTTACGGTTTTGGTATGAACTTCAGCGCGACACCGTTGTTGCAGTAGCGCAGGCCGGTGGGCGGCGGGCCGTCCTTGAATACGTGCCCGTGATGCCCGCCGCAACGCTTGCAGCGGTACTCGGTGCGCGGGTAGATCAGGTAGTAGTCGGTCTTGGTGGTGAAGACGCCCGGGATGGTGGTGAAGAAGCTCGGCCATCCGGTGCCGCTGTCGAACTTCATCGCCGAGGTAAACAGCGGCAGGTCGCAGCCCGCGCACGCGAACACGCCCGCGCGCTTCTCGCGGTCCAGGGGGCTCGTGCCGGCGCGCTCGGTGCCGTCCTCGCGTAGCACGTTGAAGGCGGCGGGCGACAGGCGCTTGCGCCACTCGTCCTTGGATAGGTTGACGGGCTCCTCGGGCGAGGGCGTCGCCGCCCCGGCGGCGAGGAACGTCTTCCAGTTCTGCTGCAGATCTTCGACCATCGCCATTCCTTTCTTTTGCGCCTGCGCGCACCAGGCCCAGCCCGCGAGGGGGGCGGCGGCGAGCGCCTTGAGCAACGTCCGTCGGTTCATGGGGCCTCCTTGCGCAGTTTAGTCGAAAGCGCCGCCCGGCCCTGACAGGCACGAACAGCCAGCCAGAGCCGGCCGATGAAAAGCGAAAACGGCCAGCGGGGGCTGGCCGTTGGACTGCCCGGGACGCGGCAGGTTCTAGTAGGCGGCGGCGTTGCTCGCGATCACCGCGCCGATCATGGCGCCCACGATGAGGCCGCCGAGGACGTCGTGTGGGCCATAGTCGCGGTACACGACCACCGGCTGCGGCCTCACGTACACCGGCCGCTGCACATAGACCGGACGATGGACCATCACGGGCCGTTCCGCGTATACCCGGTGCTGCGCGTAGTACGGGTACTGCTCGTGCACGACGGTGCGCTCCTGCGGCCGGTAGGTTCGATAGCCATCGGCCAAGGCGGGGGTGGTCGCCAAGACGGAGGCGGCGGCAACTGCGGCAATCGCGATCTTGTTCTTCAGCATGACGGTCTCCTTTCGTTGGTCCGGCGCTTCCAATAACGCCGGCGACGGAGACATCGTCGACCCGGGGGGCTGTCACGTGTGTTACCGAGTGTAATTCGCGTAACGCGGCCGGGCGTGAACTAATTCCGCGCGCGCTCCGGCCGCTTCTTCGGCTTGCGCCGCGGGGGCCTGCGGTACTGCAGGAGCGCGCCCGCCTTGCGCTCGAACGGATCGCGGCGTGCCACCCCCTTGAGTTGGCGGCGGCTCGCGAGGCGGAAATGGCGCAGCTCGTCCAGCGTCTCGGCGACCTCCCAGGCGTGCTTGGCGCCGCTCGCCCACACCCGCGGGTCCGCGCGGCGCAGGTCGTAAGGCACCGAGTACTCGCGCAGCGTCTTGTGGTCGCGCCGATTGCAGTACTCGTGAAAGTAGGACAGGGCGAGCTCGCGCAGCGTGCGGTACACGGGGTCGCGCCAGCGCAGGAACACGCCGTTCGTCTTGGAGATTGCGCCCCAGCGCCCGTTGCGTCGGAAGAGCGCCACCACGTGGTCGTAGTCGCGCTCGGCGCGCATGTCCAGGAGCAGCGGCGGCTCGCCGTGCACCCACAGCGCCGCCGCGGCCAGCATCGCGCCCTCGATGCAGTGCGCGCTGCGCGTGCGCAGCACCTCGCGCACGGGGCGGCAGGTATCGCCGTTCGGCTCGAAGTTCTGCTTGAGGCCGAACAGAAAGTCCTGGACCTTGCGAGGGGTATTGAGGCGGCGCAGCACGGCGAACTCGCCCTTGGTGAGGCCGAGATCCTCGCGCCGCGCAAAGCGCTTGCGGGCAGGCATGGGGGGATCTTGACACGGCCGGCGCGGTCGGTTAATAGTTAACCTTATGGTTCAGTATCAGGACGCCACCCTCGACCGCGTGTTCGGCGCGCTCGCCGATCCCACGCGGCGCAAGGTGCTGGAGAGCCTGGGCGAGGGCAGCCTCGCGGTCTCGGAGCTCGCCGAGCCGCACGGCATGTCGCTGCCCGGGTTCATGAAGCACCTGCGGGTGCTGGAGGACGCGGGCCTGATCGCGCGCAACAAGGAAGGCCGGGTGGTGAGCTGCGAGCTCTCCGCGGCGCCGATGAAGGCCGCCGCGGCCTGGATGTCGCGCTACGAGAAGTTCTGGACCGACAAGCTCGACGCGCTCGCGCGCTACCTGTACCAGCAAGAGGAGTTGCAGACATGGAAGCAGCCCGCATTGCCGAAAAGCCCTCGCTCACCCTCGCGCGCAGCTACCCCGTCGGGCCGGAAAAGGTCTGGCGCGCGTGGACCGACCCGCAGGCGCTGAAGCGCTGGTGGGGGCCGGGTGCTGAGCAGCCGGTCGCGCTCGCCGATCTCGACGTGCGCGTGGGTGGGCGCTTTCACATCGTGTTCGGCGGCCCGCAGGGCACCGACCACGAGGTACGCGGCATCTACAAGGAGGTGGTGCGCAACCGCAAGCTCGTCTTCACCTGGACCTGGCCGCGGACCACGCCCGAGCGCGAATCCGTCGTCACCATCGAGTTCAAGCGGACCGGCGGCGGCACCGAGCTCCTGTTCCGCCACGAGCAGCTGTTCGACGAGTCGGTGCGCGACGGCCACCGCCGCGGCTGGACCGAGTCCTTCGTCAAGCTCGAGCAGTTCCTTCGCAGCTGACCAACCGAGGAGAAATCATGGCTTACGTTGACGGTTTCGTGACGCCGGTGCCGAAGAAGAAGATCGAGGCCTACCGGCGTGTTTCCAAGAAGATGGGCCGCATCCTGCGCGAGCACGGCGCGCTCGAATTTCGGGAATGCATCGCCGACGACGTGAAATGGGGCAAGCGCACCTCGTTCCCGCGCAGCGTCAAGCAGAGGGCCGGCGAGACGGTGTTCTTCTCCTACATCGTGTTCAAGTCGCGTGCGCACCGCGACCGCGTGAACGCGCGCGTGATGAAGGACAAGCGCGTGATCCCGATGATGGACCCGAAGACGTTCCCCTTCGACGGCAAGCGCATGATCTACGGCGGCTTCAAGGTGATGGTGGATCTCTAGGGGGGCGCGCCATGACAGCCATCAATGACCAGCCGTTCGTCGTCAGCCGTGCGTTCGGCGCGCCGCGCGCGCGCGTCTGGCAGGCCTGGACCGAGGTCGAGCACCTCAAGCAGTGGTGGGGCCCGAAAGGCTTTGTCGTGACCCACTGCAACGTCGACCTGCGCCCCGGCGGGCTGATGCACTACTGCCTGCGCTCGCCCGACGGCAACGACATGTGGGGCCGCTTCGTCTATCGCGAAATCGTGAAGCCGGAGCGGCTCATCTGGGTCAACTCGTTCTCGGACGAGAAGGGCGGGATCACGCGCCACCCGATGGCGCCCCGCTGGCCGCGGGAGATGCTCACCACCGTACGCTTCGCCGAACAGGGCAAGGGCACGCTCGTCACCGTGCAATGGGTGCCGATCAATGCCACCGAGGACGAGCGCCGCATGTTCGACGAGGGCCGCGCCAGCATGCAGCAGGGCTGGACTGGCACCTTCGAGCAATTCGAGGAGTACCTCGGGCGATGACCGCGAACCCTTCCGCGCAGGCGCGCGAATACACGGTCAACGCCGAGCGCGTTTACGATGCGCCGCGCGAGCGCGTCTTTGCGGCATGGACGCGCGCCGAGCATCTCGCGCACTGGTTCGGGCCGCGCGGATTCACGATCCACTCCTGCGAGGCCGACGCGCGGCCGGGCGGCGTGTTTCGCCTCTGCATGCGCTCGCCTGATGGAACGGACTACTGGGTGCGCGGCAGCTTTCGCGAGGTCGCGGCGCCCGGGCGCGTGGTGATCCACTGCCACGCCGACGACGCGAAAGGCGTGCAGCGGCTGGAGGAAGTGATCACGGTCTCGCTCACCGCCGAAGGCGGCAAGACCAGGCTCACGTTGCACGCAACGGCGGCCGGTACAGGTCGAGAGGCAGCGGCGATGCTGAGCGGGATGGAGCAGGGCTGGAGCGAGACGCTCGATCGGCTGCGCGAGCGCAGCAGAACCATTACCTGAAGCAATTACCTGGAGAAAGGAAACGCATCGTGCTGGTGAAGATCCTGGTTGGTGTTGCCGTGATCGTCGTGGCGCTGGCAGCGTACGTCGCCACAAGGCCGGACGAGTTCAGCATTGCGCGCTCGGCGACGTTTGCTGCGCCTGCGCCGGCGATGTTCGCGCAGGTGAACGAGCTGAGGAAATGGCACGCCTGGTCGCCTTGGGCGAAGAAGGACCCGAATGCGAAGGAATCCTTCGATGGCCCCGCCGCCGGCACCGGTGCGAGCATGTCCTGGGCCGGCAACAAGGAAGTTGGCGAGGGTCGCATGACGATCGTCGAAAGCCAGCCGGCGCAGCTCGTGCGTTTCAAGCTCGAGTTCTTCAAGCCCTTCGCCGCCACCAACAGCGCCGAGTTCGCGTTCAAGGAGGAAGGCGACCGCACGGCGGTGACCTGGACGATGCGCGGGCAGAACAACTTCCTCGGCAAGGCAATGTGCCTGGTCTTCGACATGGACAAGATGGTCGGCGGCGATTTCGAGAAGGGCCTGGCGGGCATCGGACGCATCGTCGAAGCCCGCTCCCAGTAGCGCGACAAACCGGCAAGGAGGCACCATGCTGATCCAGCCCTACCTGTTCTTCGACGGCCGCTGCGAAGAGGCGATCGAGTTCTACCAAAGGAAGCTCGGCGCCAACGTCGAGATGCTGATGCGCTTCAAGGAGAATCCCCAACCCGCCGGCAATCCACCCGGCTCGGATAACAAGGTGATGCACGCGTGTTTCCGCATCGGCGATACCGCGGTGATGGCTTCCGACGGGCACTGCAAGGGCAAGCCGAACTTCCAGGGCTTTTCACTTTCCATCACCGCGAGCGACCCGGCGGAGGCGGGGCGCCTCTTCTCCGCGCTGGGCGAGGGCGGCCAGGTGCAGATGCCCCTGGGAAAGACCTTCTTCTCGCCGGCATTCGGCATGGTGGCCGACCGCTTCGGCGTGTCGTGGATGGTCGTCGTCCAGCCGAAGGTGCAGGCATGACGCTCGCGGCAAGTCGATCCGTCCAGCACGGCATGTTCGTCATCGAGCGCGAGTTTGCGCACGCGCCGGCGCGCGTCTTTGCCGCCTGGGCGGATCCGCAGGCCAAGGGACAGTGGTTTGCAGCGCCGGCCGGGCAGTGGAAGGTCCTCGAGCGCAAGATGGATTTTCGCGTGGGCGGCCGCGAGCGGCTGCGGGGCGAGTGGAACGGTGGCCGCGTGTCCGATTTCGACGCGACGTATCACGACATCGTGCAGGACCGGCGCATTGTCTACAGCTACGCCATGCACATCGACGAGAAGAAGATCTCCGTGTCACTCGCCACCATTGAGGTCGCGCCCGCGGGCAAGGGCACGAAGCTCGTGCTGACCGAGCAGGGCGCATTCCTCGACGGCTACGACGACGCGGGCAGCCGCGAGCGCGGCACGGCAGCCCTGATGGACAACCTGGCGAAGAGTCTCGGAGGCACCCCATGACGGCCGGCAAGCAGGGAATCACCCCCTTCCTCTGGTTCGACGGCGACGTCGAGGAAGCGGCGAACTTCTACGTGTCGGTGTTCAAGGACGCGCGTGTCGAGAGCGTGCACCGGCCCGCGCCGGGCAAGCCGGCGCATTCCGCGACCGTCACGCTGGGCGGGCAGCGACTGCACGTCTTCAATGGGGGCCCGCACTACAAGCTCACCCCGGCCTTCTCGCTCATGGTGGACTGCGAGACGCAAGGCGAAGTGGACGAGCTGTGGGAGAAGCTCTCCACGGGCGGCGCGAAGAGCCGCTGCGGCTGGCTGCAGGACCGCTATGGCCTGTCCTGGCAGATCGTGCCGACGATCCTGCCGCGGCTGCTGCGGGACAAGGATCCGGTGAAGGCGCAGCGCGTCATGCAGGCAATGCTGCAGATGGACAAGATCGACATCGCGCGCCTCGAGCAGGCGTAGCGCTGAGAGGAGTCCGCCATGGGCAATCCCGTCGTTCACTTCGAACTGATGTCGAAAGAGCCGGAGAAGGTGGCGCAGTTCTACGAGAAGCTCTTCGGCTGGAAGATCCAGCACCGGCCGGAGCTGAACTACCGCATCGTCGAGACCGGGGCCGAAGGCGGCATCAACGGCGGCATCGTCAAGCCCGATCGCGAGGGTCCCTGGCCCGGCAACATGCTTTTATACATCGCCGTGGACGATCTCGCCGCGTACCGCAAGAAGATCGCCGCGGCCGGCGGCAAGATCCACGTCGAGGAGCAGCAGATGCCAGGCATGGGCGCGTTCTCGCTGTTCACCGATCCCGAGGGCCGCATGATGGGGCTCTGGAAGCCGGCGATGTAGGGTTGCCGGCGCGCAGTTTCGCGCTACAGTCGGCGCTGTGTCGCGCTGGCTGATCGTGCTGTTCGCGTTGCTCGCGCCCCCGGCGATGGCGGCCGACTGGGTGCTGTCGGTCGCCGAGCCGCGCGTGAAGGCGGGGGCGCGTTTCGAGTTCGAGCTGTTGGGCCCCGCGGACGAGAAGCTGCCCGATGCGGTCGGCCTGCGCGTGCGCGACGAGCCCTCGAGGGCGGTGATCGTCGCGGAAGCGAGCGCCCCGCAGGACGGTTCGCGGCGCCGCTATGCGGCGCAGTTGCCGCGGCTGCCCGCAGGCGCCCTGCAGCTCGAGCTGGTGGACCGGGGCTCCAACGTGATGGTGCTGATCGTGCGCGGGGACGATCCGCTGCAGGCGCTCAGCAGCAGCGAGGCGCGGACCATCGAGCCGCCACTCTCGGAAAACGAGCCGATCTATTTCAGCGTCGGCACGCGCGGCGATACGACGGCGCGCTTCCAGCTGTCGTTCAAGTACCGCATCTTCGATCGCGAGCTCGGCTGGGGCCGCGATCATCCCTGGCTCGCCGGCCTGCACCTGGCCTACACGCAGACCTCGATCTGGAACCTCTCGGAGACCTCCAAGCCCTTCCTCGACACCAGCTACCGGCCATCGTTCTTCTGGCAATGGCGGCGCGGCGACGACAAGACCTGGATCGACGCCGCGCGGATGGGCTTCGAGCACGAGTCCAACGGCAAGGATGGCGTCGATTCGCGTTCGATCAACACGCTGTTCGTGCGGCCGGAGTGGCAGACCACGCTCGCCAACGGCAAGCAGTTCGAGTTCACGCCCAAGCTCTACGGCTATCTCGACAAGACCGACAACCCGGACATCGAGAAGTACCGGGGCTACGTCGACTGGGCGATGCGCTACGGCGACCGCGAGCGCAGCTGGCGCGCGCTCGCACGCCTCGGCACGGCGGGCAAGGGCAGCCTGCAGCTCGACTGGTTCGAGCGCACGCGCGTGCTGGGCGCCGGCTCCATTTCCGGCTACCTGCACGTGCAGTTGTTCACGGGCTACGGCGAGAGCCTGCTCGACTACAACCAGCGCAACAAGTCGCAGCTGCGCATCGGTATTGCGATCGTGCCTTAGGGAGACGGTCCGCGGGCCCGTAGCAAATCGGCGCGCGCAAGGACGCGGAACGGCGGCGCGGCATGCGCCGCGCGCAATTCAATGTGGCGACGGCCGCCAGGTGTAAGGCACGGGCCCGGTCGGGCGCAGCACCCGGATCATGCGCAGCGCCGCTTCGCGGCCGCGGTAGTAGCCCGGCACGACGATGGTCTCGTCGAAGCCCATCGCACGGTAGAAGCCGCGCGCCGCCTCGTTGCCCGCGCGCAGCTCCAGGTGCAGGCTCGCCATGCCGGCGACGCGCGCCGACTCCACCAGCCACTCCAGCAGCCGGCGGCCGATGCCCAGGCGCCGGTGCGCGGGGCGCACCGCGAGCAGCACCAGATGCGCGCGCTCGTCGCCGAACTCCATGATGGCGAAGCCGGCGATGCGCCCGCGCTCGCAGGCGACCGGCGTCAGCGTCTCGCGGTCGCGGATCGCCTTGAGCATGCGCGCCGCGTCGTACTTCCACGGCAGCCCGGTCTCGATCAGGTCGCGCGACATCAGCGCCATTGCCTGCGCATCGCTCGGGTCCGCAAGCCGGATCGCGATCGCGTGCTGCGTCATGCGGGGAAGTCTAATCGCAATCGCCCCGCATTGTCAGCGGGTTGGCGGCAAGGCGGATCGCAGGGCGCGCGCGCCGGCCGCTCAGCGCGCGGCGGCGTAATGCTCGCGGATGCGCGCCGCGCGCTCCAGGCCGTCGGCGGCTTGCAGCACCTTCAGGCGCAGGTCATCATCCAGTTTTCCCCGCAACAGGCGGTGCACCTCAGCAAGCGCGCGCGCGTCTGCCTGGCCGCCCAGGAACGCCGCCAGCCAGCGCTCGACGAAGAAGATCTTGCGCGTGCGCTTGAGCTCCGGGAGCGCGCCGAGCGCTTGCGCGAGCAGGGGCGCGGTGTCGACCGCGTGCTCGGGCGCATTGAACGGCTCGAGCGCTTCCTCCACCCAGCTCTCGGGCAGGGCCGGATCGCTGCGCAAGCGCTCGTACATCTTGCGCTTGGCGCTTGCGCCGGGCAGCGCGGCGCGCGCGGCGAAGGCGTAGCGCCGGGCGTCGTCGCCGCCTTCCTTTTCCTCCAGCGAGGCGAGCAGGGCGGGGCCCGCGGGATGGCCGCGTTGCACCAGGCGCGTCGCCAGGCGAAAACGGTCGCGCGCACCGAGCGTCACGCCGGCCAGCACGAGCTCGCCTTCCAGCAGTTTCTGCAGCTCGGCGAGTGCGGGCGGTGTCCACGCGAGCGCGGCATAGGCGCGCATCAGCACGATCCGGCGGCTGGGCGAGGCTTCGCCAAGCATCGCCTCCGCGACGACGCGCTCGAGGCGCGGCGCAAGCGCATCGCGCTGCGCGTCCGACAGGTAGCGGCGGAACGCCGTTTCCACCCGCGCCAAGAGGCCGGAGAGGATCACGTCGTCCGGCTCCTCGGGCACGAGCGCGAGCGCCCAGTCGATGAACGCCACAGGCTCGAGCTGCGCGTCGCGCACGCTCTCCCACAGCGCTTCGATGAGCTGCGCGCGCAGCAGCCCGTCGGGCAGCGCCAGCGGTTCGGCGAGCAGCGCTTCACGGCTCGCCTCGTCCAGAAGAAAGCGCCCATAGCCGAAATCGCCGGCGTTGGGGTAGAGCCAGCGTGCCGCGGGATGCGCCGCCGGGCCCACGACGCGCGCGCTGCGACGCTCCAGGCGCGTTTCCGACGTGCGTACCTGCCCGTCGCCGCCGGCCGCCGCGACGACCAGCTTCTGCGGCCAGACGCCGCGCTCGGCGAGCGCATCCTCCTGCGCCAGCCACAGCGCCCCTTCGCGCCAGCGCAGCGTGACGTTGGGCAGGCCGCGGCGATTCACCCAAGCCGCGGACCAGGCCTTGAGGTCGCGGCCGGAGGCGCGCTCGAAGGCGTGCACCAGGTCGCTCCAGTCGGCTGCGCCCCAGGCGTGCCGCCGCAGGAAATCGCGCATGGCGCGGCGGAAGGTGGCGGCACCGAGGTAGAACTCGGCTTGGCGCAGCACAGCCGGTCCCTTGGAATAGACGATCGCGCCGTAGGCCGACTTCGCCGCGGCGAGGTTGGCAAGCGGCTGCCTGAGGGGGGTCGTGCCCTGCGTGACGTCGATGCGGTAGGCGTTGGTCTTCAAGGCGTGGAACGCGCTCCAGGGCTCGAGCTCGGGCACGATGCGCGCGGCGGCCTTTGCCGCCATGAAGTTGGCGAATCCTTCCTTGAGCCACAGGTCGTCGAACCAGCGCATGGTGACGAGGTTGCCGAACCACTGGTGCGAGGCCTCGTGAAAGATCAGCTGCGCGCGCCGCAGGCGGTCCGGGCTGCTGGGCGCGAACGGAAACAGCACCGCGGCCTCGTTCAGGAAGGTGGCGCCGGCGTGCTCCATGCCGCCGTAGGCGAGTTCGGGGATCAGCACCAGGTCGTACTTGGCGAACGGGAATGGGCGCGCGAACTCCTTCGCAAAGTAGGCGAGCGCGGCGCGGTTCAGACGCAGCACCTGCCGCACGTGCTCGCGCGCGCGCTCGAGCTGCGAGCGCCGCACGAACAGTCGCGTTGCCTCGCCGGGCAAGGAAATGGTCTCGAACGGGCCGGCGGCGAAGGCGAACAGATACGTCGGAATTGGCTCCGTCTCGGCGAAGCGCGCGCGTCCCGGGGCCTCCTCGAGAACGGGCGCGTTGGATACCGCGCGCCACCCGGCGGGCATCTCGAGCGAAAGGCCGAAGCGCGCCTTCAGGTCGGGCTGGTCGAAGCACGGAAACACGCTGCTCGCGTCGGCCGGGACGAAGAGCGAGTAGAGATACTGCGAGCCGTCCTCGCGGTCGCGGTAGAGCGTCAGCGCGCGCCCGGCCACTGCGACCGGCGCCTGGAACTGCAGCTCCACGCGATTCGCGCCCGCCTTGAGCGCGGCGCGCGGAAGCACGAGATGCTCCTGCGCGTGGCGCGCCTGCACCGCCTTGCCGTTGACGCGCAGCGCGCGCACCGGCGCGCCGCGCCAGTCGAGAGCGACATCTGCACGGCGGGCGAGAGTGAACGAAAGCTCGAGGTGGCCCGAGGCGAGCGGCTTGCGCGCGTCCAGGCGCAGCTCGAGCGCGTAGCGCAGCGTGCTCAGTTGACGCGCGCGCCAGCGCGCGAGTTCCTGGGAGACGCCGGGCTCGAGCCGGGGCGCGGGTTGGGCGTGCGGGTCGGACATGAACGCCGCGAGCAGGAGCAGCAGCGCGGCGCGGGCTCGCATGCGCCCTAGTGTATAGGGACCGGCGATTTCCGCGTGGTCGGGTGCCGCCGGCGCTCGCGGCGAGGGGCGCCGCTAGCGCTCGAAGCGCGCGTACAGGATCGGGGCTGCCACCAGCAGCAGGATAAGCGGCACCGCCGCCCCCGGGGCCCGGCCGGCGAGCAGGATGAGCGGCGCGATGACGAGCAGCGCGGCGAGTAGCCAGGGCACGCGCGGCGCCTTGCCCAGGTCGGCGCGCAGCTTGCGCTTGACCCACCGGGCAAGCTTGCCCGGCGCGGATCCGGTGCGGTGGCCGAGCGACTTGGCGAGCGCGCGTTCCTCCAGCCAGGAGAAGAACACCAGGGCGAGCACGAACAGGCTGCCCAGAAGCAGGACAGGGGCAAGCAGCAGGCCCGCGAGCGATGCCGCCGGCCGCACGCCGACGAGCAGCATGATCGGGGTAAGGCCGCAGGCGATCGCGGCGACCAGGATCAGCAGCCCCGCCGGCACCACCAGCCGAACGTTGGCGCCGATGTATTCCTGGAAAGAATCGAGCTCCCGGTAGCGACGCACGAGCCCGAGCGCGTCCTCCAGCGGGCTGAGCAGCTGCTGGCCGAGCCGCTGGGGCAGGGAGTCCCGCGATTGGGTCGTCGGCATGTCCTGTCTCCTGTGTCAGGAATTGCAAGGCGAGCATACGGAACTCCCGGCGGGAATGCCGGGAATAATTCCGCATCGGCGGACGCCTCGCTTAGACTTTGCGGCATGAAACCCAATTTCCTCATCATCCTGATCGACGACCTGCGTTTCGACGAGTTCGGCGCGGGCGGGCATCCGTACATGAAGACCCCGCATGTCGACCGCCTCGCGCACGAGGGCGCGCTGTTCGAGCGCGCCTTCCACACGACGCCGATCTGCTCGCCGAACCGGGCCTCGATCATGACCGGGCAGTATGCGAGCCGCCACGGGATCATCGACAACGTGGCGCGCGACGCCATGAGCCACCGCCTGCCCAATTACCACCTCGAATTGCAGCGGCTCGGCTACGAGACGGCGCACGTCGGCAAGTGGCACATGGGCAATGACGGCAAGCCGCGCCCCGGCTACCACCATTGGGTGAGCTTCGACGGCCACGGCAGCCTGAACGATCCCAGGCTCAACGTGAACGGCACCTACGAGCAGCGCAGCGGATACATGACCGACCTGCTCAACCAGGAGGCGCTCGCCTTCGTCGAGCGCAAGCGCGCGAAGCCTTTCGCGCTATTCTTCGCGCACAAGGCGGTGCACCCGGATGCGCACCAGGCCGCGGACGGCACGCTCGACATGACGCGCTTCGGCGGCTACATCCCCGCGCAGCGGCACCGCGGGCTGTATGCGGATGGGCTGTTCCCGAAGAAGCCGAACATGCTTTCGCCGCGCGAACTGGTGAAGCAGGCGCCCGCATGGGCCGAAGCCTTCGAGATGCGCGCGACGGAGCCCGCGCAGCGGCTGCTCGCGGCGATCCAGGCCGGCACGCAGGAGGAGATCCGGCAACGCGCGCGCATGATGGCGGCGGTGGACGAGGGCATCGGCATGCTGCTCGAGGCGCTCGAGCGCGCGGGAAAGCTCGACGACACGCTGATCCTGTTCCTTGGCGACAACGGCTACTTCTTCGGCGAGCATGGCCTGGGGCCAGAGCGGCGCTTCGCGTACGAGGAAGGCATTCGCTCGCCGTTCATCCTGCGCTATCCGCGCAAGGCTGAGGCGGGCGCGCGCCTTCGCGACCTGGTGATCTGCCAGGACATCGCGCCCACCTTGATCGAGCTCGCCGGCGGCAAGCCGGGCGCGCAGGTGCAGGGACGCTCGCTCGTGCCGCTGCTCGCCGGGCGGCGCAGCAGCTGGCGCAAGTCGTTTCTCGTCGAGTACTGGGCCGAGCAGGCGATGCCGTGGCTCGTCGGCATGACCTACAAGGCGGTGCGCACCGAGCGCTACAAGCTCATCCACTGGGTGAACCGAGCGCGCGACGGCGAGCTCGACGAGCTTTACGACCTCGAACGCGATCCGTTCGAGCTAAAGAATCTCGCGCGCAGCGCGCGCCATGCGCGCATCCGGGCGGCCATGCGCAGCCAGATGCGCCGGCTGGCCGCGGACGCAGCCGGGCTATAGGGAAATACGGAGCAAGGGAGGCAGACTTGGAATCGATCGATCGTCCCACCATCCAGCGCTCGGCCACCGACCTCATCGAAGAGGTGAAGCTGCAGTCCGCGCAGAGCGCTGCGGACAAGCTCGCGCACTTCGGCGGCGCGGAAGTGGCCGCGGTGCTCACGCGCCTGAGCCCGGGCTTCGCGCAGGACATCCTCTCCGCGCTGCCGCCGGAGACGCGCGAGCGCGCGCTCGCCGCCGCGCCGGGCGAGTACGCGCGCCAGTGGCAGCGCAACGCGCTCTACGCCGAGGACACCATCGGCCGCATGATGGACCCGGTGTACGCGGAGTTTCCGCCGCAGGCCACAGTGGGGCAGGCGATCGACGCACTGCGCGAGCTGGTGAAGCAGGCGTTCATCACCTACATCTACATCGTCGATGACGACGAGCGCCTGCTCGGCATCGTGACGATGCGCGACCTGCTGTTCAACGACAACGACAGGGCGCTGCGCGACGTCATGCTGCCGGACGTGTTCGCGCTGCACGCGCCCACGCGGCTCGAGGATGCGATGAAGCAGGTGCTCGACCGGCACTACCCGGTGTACCCGGTGGTGGATGCCGAGAACCGGCTGCGCGGCCTGCTGCGCGGGCAGAGCATGTTCGAGGCGCGCGCGTTCGACATCGCGGCGCAGCCCGGCAGCATGGTCGGCGTCGAAAAGGAGGAACGCCTGGGCACGCCGTGGCCGCGCAGCCTGTTCATGCGCCATCCGTGGCTGCAGCTGAACCTGCTGACCGCGTTCTTCGCCGCCGCAGTGGTCGGCTTTTTCCAGGACACGATCGACCGGCTGGTAATCCTCGCGCTCTTTCTGCCGGTGCTCGCCGGCCAGTCGGGCAACACCGGCTGCCAGGCGCTCGCCGTGACGCTGCGCGGCATGACGATCGGCGAGCTCAAGCCGGGAGCCGCCCGGATGCTGGTCACCAAGGAGGCGGGACTCGGCTTTCTCAATGGTGTGGGCGTGGGCGTGTTCGCCGCCATCGGCATGTACGTGACCGCGGCCGGCCAGCACTCGAAGGACGCGGTGATGCTGTCGGTCGTCGTGTTCCTCGCGATGATCGGCTCGTGCGTGGCGAGCGGGCTTTCCGGGGCCATGGTGCCGCTCACGCTCAAGCGCCTCGGATTCGATCCGGCGACTGCCTCCAGCATCTTCCTCACCACCGCCACCGACGTGGTGAGCATGGGCATGCTTCTCGGCCTCGCGACGCTGCTGGTGCGCTGAAAAATCGGGGTCAGGGCCGAATTTCGGCTCGCAAGCGAAATTCGGCCCTGACCCCGATTTCCAATTCCGGCCCTGGCGCCGATTTTTTGGTCTAACATTTGGCGGGCAGGGGTTTTCGAGGAGGCTCGCCATGCAAGTGAAGGAAATCCTGCGGGTCAAGGGCAACCGGCTGCTCAGCATCGAGCCCTCGGGCCGCGCGGTGGACGCGGTCCGCACCATGTCGGAACAGAATCTCGGCTCGCTGCTGGTCCTCGACCAGGGCCGCATGGTGGGCATACTCACCTTCCGCGAAATCCTCCAGTCCCTCGCCCAGAGGAGCGGCGCCATCGGCGACGTGCGCGTGGGCGACATCATGCTGCGCGATCCGGTCACCGCGGCGCCGGACATGGAAGTCAACGACCTGCGCCGCACCATGCTCGATTCCGGCGCGCGCTACCTGCCGGTCCTGCAGGACGGTAAGCTGATCGGCGTGATCTCCTTCCGCGACGTGGCCAAGGCCGTGCTCGAGGAGCAGGACTTCGAGAACAAGATGCTGAAGGGATACATCAAGAATTGGCCCGCGTAGGAAGTTTCTCCTAGGAGGGGCGGCGGCGCTCGCCGCTGCCGGCGGCCTCGCCGCGTGGCGCTGGTGGCCTGAGCAGGGGCTGTGGAATCCGTGCCTCGCGAGCCTGCCGCGCCGCCTCGCCGAGCACGAACTCGTCATGGCTGCCTGGCACGGCATCGATCCGGCTCAGGTCTGGGACGCGCACGCGCACTTGGTCGGCACCGGCGACGCCGGCAGCGGGGTGGTCGTCAACCCGGAGATGGAAAGCCTGCTCAACCCGGCGCAATACGCGCGCCGGCTGTTCTTCCTCAACGGGGGCTGCGCGCACGAAGCGCCTGGGAGCGTGGACCGCGCCTATGTCGAGCGCATGCACAACCTGGTGGACGGACTGCGCCCGGGCGCCAAGCTCGTGCTCTTCGCGTTCGACCGTGCGCACGACGAGCGCGGCGAAGTGCGCGGGGACCGCACCGGCTTCTACGTGCCCGATGCGTACGCGCGCGACACCGCGCGCGCGAATCCGCGCTGCTTCGAATGGGCGGCGTCGGTGCATCCGTATCGGGCCGACTGCGTGGACGCGCTCGAGCAGGCAAAGCGCGAAGGCGCGCGCGCGGTCAAGTGGCTGCCGGCGGCAATGGGCATGGACCCGGCCTCGCCGCAATGCGACCGCTTCTACGCCGCGCTCGCGCGCTTCGAGCTGCCGCTCATCACGCACGCCGGCCTGGAGCGCGCGGTGCTCGGCACCGACCAGCAGGATCTCGGCAACCCGCTCAAGCTGCGGCGTGCTCTGGATGCGGGCGTGCGCGTGGTGGTGGCGCACTGCGCCTCGATGGGGCAGAACCGCGACCTGGACCAGGGCGCGCACGGCCCGTTCGCCGACAGCTTCGAGCTGTTCGCAAGGCTGATGGACGAGCCGCGCTACGCGCGGCTCCTCTACGGCGACCTCTCGGCGCTGACGCAGGTGGACCGCGCGGGCCTCACGCTCGCGCGCGTGCTGGAGCGCGAGGACTGGCACGCGCGGCTGCTGAACGGCTCGGACTATCCGCTCCCGGGGCTGATGCCGATCTTCTCGGTCGAGTTCATCGTCTCGCTCGGCCTGCTCGAGCCCGCCGCCGCGCCGGTGCTCTCCGAGATCCGCAAGCACAACCCGCTGCTCTTCGATTTCGTGCTCAAGCGCAGCCTGCGCCGCGGCGGCAAGGCGCTCGAGCGGCGCGTATTCGAGACGCGGCGCTTCTTCGAGGGCCGCGTGTAGAATCCTTCGCATGTCCGGCAACACCTTCGGCACGCTGTATTGCGTCACCTCGTTCGGCGAATCGCACGGGCCGGCGTACGGCGGCGTGATCGACGGCTGCCCGCCGGGGCTGGAGCTCTCGGCGGCCGACCTGCAGGCGGAGCTCGACCGCCGCAAGCCCGGCAGCTCGCGCCACGTCACGCAGCGGCGCGAATCCGACGCGGTGGAAATCCTCTCCGGCCTCTACGAGGGCAGGACCACCGGCACGCCGATCGGCTTTCTCGTCAGGAACGAGGACCAGCGCCCCAAGGACTACGCCGAGTTCGCGCGCAAGTTCCGCCCGGGGCACGCCGACTACACCTATTGGCAGAAGTACGGCATCCGCGACCCGCGCGGCGGCGGTCGGGCGTCCGCGCGCGAGACCGTGGTGCGCGTGGCGGCGGGCGCGGTGGCGAAGAAATGGCTCGGCGCGCGCTACGGCGTGCACGTGCGCGGCTACCTGGCGCAGCTCGGGTCGCGCAAGCTCCCGTTCCGCGACTGGGAGGCGGTGAACGCCAATCCATTCTTCGCGCCGGACGCGGGCGTCGTGCCGGAGCTGGAGAAGATGATGGACGCGCTGCGCGCGAGCGGCGACTCCTGCGGCGCGCGCGTCAACGTGGTGGCGCACAAGGTGCCGGTGGGCTGGGGCGAGCCGGTGTATGGGCGCCTGGACGCCGACATCGCGGCGGCGATGATGTCGATCAACGCGGTGAAGGGCGTGGAGATCGGCGCCGGCTTCGCCGCCATCGAGCAAACGGGCAGCGAGCACGGCGACGAGATGACGCCGCGGGGGTTCCTCGGCAACAACAACGGCGGCATCCTCGGCGGCATCTCGAGCGGCCAGGACGTCACCGTGTCGATCGCGCTCAAGCCCACCTCGAGCATTCGCCTGCCGCGGCGCACGATCGACGTCGAGGGCAAGGCCACCACGATCGAGACCACCGGGCGCCACGACCCCTGCGTCGGCATTCGCGCCACGCCGATCGCGGAGGCGATGCTCGCCTGCGTGCTGATGGATCACGCGTTGCGCCACCGCGCGCAGTGCGGCGACGTCTCGCCGCCGACGCGGCCGCTGTAGCGCTGCAGTGGCGTCGCCGGTAGAAAACCCATCGGGAATCCATTAGAGTATCCCCCCACCCCACGCAAGTGAGGCAATAACATGAGCAACAAGGGGCAGCTGCTACAAGACCCGTTCCTGAACACCCTGCGCAAGGAGCACGTTCCCGTCTCGATCTACCTGGTGAACGGCATCAAGCTGCAGGGCCAGATCGAATCCTTCGACCAGTACGTGGTGCTGCTGCGCAATTCCGTGACGCAGATGGTCTACAAGCACGCCATTTCGACGGTCGTGCCCTCGCGCGCGGTCAATCTGGGCGTGGAGCAAGACAAGGAAGCTTGAGCACCGCGGCGGCGCCTGACAACCAGGCCGCAGTCCTCGTCAGCCTCGATTTCACCGCTGCCCCCCGCGAGGAGGCGGCCGAAGAGCTGGTGCGCCTCGCCGAGAGCGCGGGCGTGCGCCGCCATGCCACCGTGCGCGGCCGGCGCCAGCGGCCCGATCCCAAGTTCTACTGCGGCAGCGGCAAGGTGGCGGAGATCGGCCAAGCGGTGGCCGCGCTCAACGCCGCTTGGGTGATCTTCAACCACAACCTGTCGCCGGCGCAGGAGCGCAACCTCGAGCTCGAGCTGAAGTGCCGTGTGCTCGACCGCACCGAATTGATCCTCGAGATCTTTTCGCAGCGCGCGCAGACCAATGAAGGCAAGCTGCAGGTGGAGCTGGCGCAGCTGGAGCACCTGTCCACGCGCCTGGTGCGCGGCTGGACCCACCTCGAACGCCAGCGCGGCGGCCTGGGCAAAACCGGAGGGCCCGGCGAGAAGCAGATCGAGCTGGACCGGCGCTACATCGCGAAGCGGGTGCGCGTGCTGCGCGACAAGCTCGATACCCTGCGCAAGCAAAGGACCGTGCAGCGCCGGGCGCGCGCGCGGCGGGACGTGCTCTCGGTATCGCTGGTCGGGTACACCAACGCCGGCAAATCCACGCTGTTCAATGCGCTCACACATGCCAGGGCCTACGAAGCGGACCAACTGTTCGCCACCCTCGACACCACCACGCGGCGCGTGTGGTTGCCCGAGGCGGGCAACGTCGTGGTGTCGGACACCGTCGGCTTCATCCGCGACCTGCCGCACGGCCTGGTAGCGGCGTTCCGCGCCACGCTGGAGGAGACAGTGCACGCCGACCTGCTGCTGCATGTCGTGGACAGCGCCTCGGCCGTGCGCGGGGAGCAGGCTGCCGAGGTGGACAAGGTGCTCGCCGAGATCGGCGCCGGCGCCATCCCGCAGATCTTGGTCTGGAACAAGGCCGATCTCTCGGGCCTCGCCCCGGGCGTCGAACGCGACGAGTATGGTAGGATCCGACGCGTGTTTGTGAGCGCGCGCACCGGCGCCGGACTCGCCGAACTGCGCGGCGCGGTCGCCGAGGCGGCGCAGGCGCGACAGGCGCGCAACCCTTCTCCCGAACTGATCTCTCTGTAGTCGAGCAACCATGTCGCTGAACGACCCGAACTGGGGACGCCAGGGCGGAAGCCGCGGCCCTGGCGGCAACCAGGGCCCGCCCGACCTCGACGAGCTGTGGCGCAGCTTCAACCGCCGCCTGAACGACCTGTTCGGCCGCCGCGGCGGTGGCGGCGAGCGGCCGCCGTCGCCCTCGGGGCGCATGCTCGGCGGCGGCGCCGGGGTGCTGGCCGCCTTGGTGCTGGGCGTGTGGCTGGCGAGCGGGTTCTACATCGTGGATGCGGCCTCGCGCGGCGTGGTGCTCACTTTCGGCCGCTTCGCCGAGGAGACCAACCCGGGGCTGCGCTGGCGCATGCCCTATCCCCTGCAGTCGCACGAGATCGTGAACCTTGCCCAGGTACGTACGCTGGAGGTGGGCTACCGCAACAGCGTGAAAGCCAAGGTGCACAAGGAATCGCTGATGCTCACGGACGACGAGAACATCGTCGACCTGCAGTTCGCCGTGCAGTACATCGTGCGCGACGCCAAGGATTTCCTGTTCAACACCAAGCGCCCGGACGAGACCGCGATGCAGGCGGCCGAGAGCGCGGTGCGCGAGATCATCGGCAAGAGCAGGATGGACGCCATCCTGTATGAGTCGCGCGAGGCGATCCAGATCGCAACGCAGCAGCTGATGCAGCAGATCCTCGACCGTTACAAGACCGGCATCACGGTAAGCCGCATTACCATCCAGAGCGCGCAACCGCCCGAGCAGGTGCAGGCTGCCTTCGACGACGCGGTGAAGGCCGGCCAGGACCGCGAGCGCCAGAAGAACGAAGGCCAAGCCTACGCCAACGACGTGATTCCCAAGGCCGCCGGGACGGCGGCGCGCCTGAAGCAGGAAGCCGACGGCTATAGGCAGCGGGTGATCGCCAACGCCGAGGGCGAGGCCTCGCGCTTCCGCCAGGTGCTGGCCGAGTACGCCAAGGCGCCGGCGGTGACGCGCGAGCGCATCTACATCGAAACCCTCCAGCAAGTTCTGTCCTCGACCTCCAAGATCGTCATCGACACCAAGGCCAGCGGCAACCTCCTGTACCTGCCGCTCGACAAGCTGATGCGCGAGAGCAGCGCGGCAGGCGCGCTGCCCGACGCGCAGGCGACACCGCGCGTGTCTCCCGATCAGGCGGCGCCGGCGGAGGCGAGCCCGCGCTCGCGCGAGAGCCTGCGCAACCGGGACCGGAGCGAGCGATGAGTGCCGCACGGAGCCGCCCGTTGAGCGCCGCGAGGAGTCGCCCATGAGGGCTCTCGGTCCGATCGCCGCGGTCCTGATCGCGCTCGCGCTGATCGCCTCGAGCGCGCTGTTCAGCGTCGACCAGCGCCAGAACGCCATCGTGTTCCAGCTCGGCGAGGTGAAGGAGGTCATCGTCAAGCCGGGCCTGCACTTCAAGTGGCCGCTGATCCAGAACGTGCGCCTGTTCGACATGCGCATCCTCACCTTCGATGACGCCGAGCCGCTGCGCTTCATCACCTCGGAGAAGAAGCCGGTGCTGG
>Ga0326726_10000866_pt1 | contig 27742 bp, 25 predicted proteins | sample MHFenrmetagenome_2_FD_207603 | JGI IMG/M metagenome (GOLD analysis project Ga0326726, IMG submission 207603) | Lab enriched peat soil microbial communities from Michigan Hollow, Ithaca, NY, United States - MHF15MN | ecosystem: Environmental > Terrestrial > Soil > Wetlands > Peat | place: USA... | reverse complement strand
CCTACACGCCGTTGCATCACCTGCTGTTCGCCGCCGGCGCGCCGGACGTGCTGGTGATGACCAGCGCCAACCGCTCGAACGAGACCATCGCCTACGAGGACGCGGACGCCCTCGAGCGCCTCTCGGGCATCGCCGACGCCTTTCTGGTCGGGGAGCGACCGATTGCCCGCCGTGTCGAGGACTCGGTCGTCAGCGACGGGGCGTTCGGGCGGACGATCCTGCGGCGCGGCCGCGGGTACGCCCCGGGGGCCGTGGCCACGCTACCGACCACTCGGCCGATGCTGGCACTGGGCGCCGACCTCAAGAACGCCCTGACGCTGGTGGTGGATGGCCAGGCGTTCGTGAGCCAGTTCATCGGGGACCTGGATGATCTGTCGGCGCTCACCGCGTTCGAACAGACGATCGCCGACCTGCTCGCGATGTACCGGGTGGATCCGGCCGAGCTGGTCGTGGTCCGGGACGCCCACCCGCAGTATCGTTCGACGGCACAGGCGGAGCGCATCGCGGCGGCGGAGCAGATCGTGATCCAGCATCACCGGGCGCACGTCGCGTCCGTGCTCGCCGAGCGCGGCGCGTGGCGCGAGCGGGTCCTGGGCGTCAGCTGCGACGGCACGGGCTATGGCGACGACGGCGCGATCTGGGGCGGTGAGATCTTCGCCGGGAGCGTCGCGGAGGGATTCGCGCGCGTCGGCCACCTCCGGACCGCCGACCTGGTGGGTGGCGACGCAGCCGCCAAACATCCGGTGCAGGCGGCCGCGGGGTTCCTGTATCAGGTGGACGGGTTGCCCGACCTCCAGACCGAGCCATTCGGCTTCCCGGCCCGTTACCGCGACGTCGTGCGCCTCCTGGAGGGCCGGATCCGGGTGTTTCCCACCACTTCACTCGGACGGCTGTTCGATGCGGCTGCTGCCCTGGTTGGGTTCACCCGCCCGGTGAGCTTCGAAGGGCAGGCCGCGATCTGGCTCGAGCACCTCGCACGGGACTCCGCGGTGGTGGAGCCGTATCCGTTTCCGTTCGTCGCGGGCGAGCTCGATTTTCGCCCGCTGCTGCACGCCCTGGTCCAAGACCGCCTTCATGCTCGTCGGGCATCGGACGTCGCGCGGGCGTTTCAGGCGGGAGTGGCGCTCGGCCTCACGCAGGCGTGCGTCGCGCTGGGTCGCGCGCACGACATCAAGACGGTCGTGTTGTCGGGGGGCGTGTTCCAGAACGAGCTGCTGTTGCGCGATCTCAAGCGATCGCTCGAAGCGGAAGCCCTGCAGGTCTGGACCAACCACATCGTGCCGCCCAACGACGGCGGCATCAGCCTGGGACAGGCGGCGCTCGCCGCGCTCCGGTGACTCGGGGTCAGCGGCGCGTGGTGCGCCGCCACACGGAGGAGAGATGCTCGAGCCGGATCAACGGCTGCGGTGACGGCACGTAGCGGAAATCGAGCGCCGTCGGGCCGTCCACGTCCTGGTACTCGACGTGGTACAGCACGAACAGGCCGCTCGTTGTCCGGCGCACGCTGAGGATGCGGTGCACCGTGAAATGGGTGTCGTCGGTGTGCAGGATGACCGATGCGCGGGTGAATTCCAGGGCTCGGTCTTCGTACCCCGGCGCCGTCGTCACCCAGACTCCGACGACCTCGGCCGGCGTGCCGGTCGACCCGAGCGCCAGCGCCCGGGAGATCGCACGCCAGGCGGGAACTGCGAGCGCCACGGCCAGCACCGCTCCCAACACCAGGACCCGGCGCCGCCGCGGCGATCGCAGGGGAAGCCCGCGAATCCAGTAGCCGTGCAGCGGCCGCCGATCGCCCGCGCGCCGCGGCGCCGTTCGCCGATCTCCTCGGCGACGCTCCGTCACGCGTGCTCCACTGACTGCTGGTCCAGGACGCGGCGCACCGCCGACGCCAGATCGCGGGGATTGGCGGGCTTCAGGAGCAGCTCACGGATCCCTAGGGCCCGCCGCTCGGGGGCGCCGGGGACCTCGGCGAACCCCGAGGTCAGAATGATGGGGAGGTCGGGCCGCAACGCGTGCACCGCCTCCGCCAGCTCCATCCCGGTCAGGTGCGGCATCGTCTGGTCGGTCAGCAGGAGGTCGAATTGCGCCGGATCGGCGCGCACCAGGGCGAGGGCCTCGGCGCTCGAGGTGCGCATGGTGACCCGGTAGCCCGAGCGCTCCAAGACGCGCTGCGTCACGGCCGCCACCGGGGCATCGTCGTCCACCACTAGCACACGCTCCTGGCCCGTGAGATCGGCGGGGGCGCTCGCTGCATCGGCGGGTGCCGCCGCCACGCTGACCGGCAGGTACACGGTGAACGTCGTGCCCCGTCCCGGCGCGCTCTCGACGTGAATCGCGCCGCCGTGCGCGGCGACGATGCCGTGGACGACGGAGAGGCCGAGCCCGGTGCCTTCCCCCGGGGGCTTGGTGGTGAAGAACGGCTCGAAGATCCGCTCCATCGTGCCGGGGTCCATCCCGTGTCCTGTGTCGCGCACGGTCAGCCGAACGTAGCGGCCGGCGCCCAGCGTGGCCGGGGCATCGGCCTGGCCAGGCGCCAGGTCGGTCACGGTGAGCCCGAGCTCGAGCACGCCACTGCCATGCATCGCGTGGGCGGCGTTGGTGCACAGGTTCATGAGGACCTGGTGGATCTGGGTCGGGTCCGCCTCGATGGGCGGAATCTCCGGGTCGACGTGGCGTCGGATCTCGATCGTCGTGGGCAGCGAGGCGCGCAGCAGGTGTAACGCTTCCTCGACGATTTCGTCGAGGAGCACCAGCTGGCGCCGCTGCTCGGTGCGCCGGCTGAAGAGGAGAATCTGTCGCGCCAGATCGGTGGCCCGTTGCGCGGCGCGCTGGACCTCCAGGAGGTACTCGTGCGCGGGGGTCTCGGGCGGCAGCTCCGCGAGCGCCAGATGGAGATAGCCGATGACGGCGGCGAGAATGTTGTTGAAGTCGTGGGCGATCCCGCCCGCCAGCGTGCCGATCGTCTCGAGCTTCTGCGCCTGGCGCAGCTGGGCCTCGAGATCGGCGCGCTCCGCCTCGGCGCGCTTGCGGTCGGAAATGTCCCGGACGAAGCTCGTGAACACCGATCGTTCCCCGAGCCGCGCCTCACCGGTCGACAGTTGGATCGACACCGTGTCGCCGCCCGTGCGCCGCGCCAGCAGCTCGCGCTCACCGGGCTCCCGGAAGGGGTCGGCGTCCGCCCCGTCGGAGAGCAGCTGCGCCGCCGGTTGTCCGATCAGGTCCTCGCGTCGGCGGCCGAACAGCCGCTCGGCGGCGCGATTGACGGACTCGATCGTCCCGGCCGCGTCGGTCGTGACGACGCCTTCCGGCGCCGTCTCGAGGATGGTCCGCAGCCGCGCCTCGCTCTCGTGCAGCGACGCGCTCGCGTGCTGCACCTGGGCGGCCATCGCGTTGAACGAGGACGCGAGATCCTGGAACTCGTCGTGACTCGCGACCTGGACCGGATGCGAGAAGTCGAGGGCGGCCAACCGGCGGGTGCCCTCCTGGAGCTGGGCGAGCGGCTCCGTACTGCGCCGGATGAGCCAGTACGCGAGCGCCAACGCGAGCAGCAGCGTCAGGAGGACGGCCAACGGGAAGGTGCGCCTGAAGTCCGCCATCGGCGCCAGGACACTCGCGGCGGGTTGACTGACGACGACCGTGAGCGGCGGCGCGGAGAACCGGCCGTGGAGAAACAGGGACCAGCGACTGGCGAGGAAGTCCTCGCCGTCGCGACGCCAGGTCAACAACGGGAATCCCGTCGCCGAGGCCGGTGGTGTGGCGTCGAGCAACGGCGGCGGCACGCCCGCCGGACAGTGGAGCGGCCGTCGCGCCGCGCTCAGGATGCAGAGGCTGGTCCCGGACGGCAGCACGTCCTCGGTTTGGTCAATGCCCCACAGGGCGGGACCGCGGATGTCGACCCAGAGGAGGGCGACCCGAGGGGCGCGGGGATCGACGGCGCGAACGAGCCACGCGCGCGTCGAATCGGGAATCAGCAGGAGCGGCTCACCCGAGCGCAGCGTCCGGATCCCTTCGGCGGGCAGCGCGGGGGGTGCGGTCGCATCACCGCCTGCTGTTCGCATGGTGCCAGCCGAGTCGACGAGCACGAAACCCGAGATCCAGGAGCGGGGTTCTTCGGCGTCGGCGCTCGCCGCTGTTGTCGTTGCGACGCGCGACACGCCGGTACTGAACTGCGCGGCCGCCGCCCGCAGCTCGTCGTCGAGGTCCGTCAGGCGCTTCATCAGCACCATGGCGGCGCCCTTGCTGATCTCGTGCAGCCGTTGTGTGGCTTGCTGGGTGAGCTGCGTCGACACGCGCCGGTAGGACAGCACGGCGAGTGTGCCGATCGGGACGAAGGCGCAGACGATGAAGAGCCCGAGGATGCGGCGCGCGACGCGGGTGCGCAGGGCGGTGAGCTGAAACGGCACGCGGCCGCCGAATCAGTAGTGGGCGGCGAGGCCGATGAAGCCCCCGTCGTTGGCGCGGATCACGTCGTCGAGGCTCGCTTTGGCCGTGAGAGGCGACTGACTCTGTCCGTCTTTCCCCATGCTGTAGAGGTCATAGGTCGAGTTGAGCGGCACGAGAAACCGGTCCTTGCGCGCCTGGCCGGCAATCCCTTTGGACAGGTCGAACTTCACGTACACATAGGGGCGCCCCCATGGGTCGAGATAGGCGGCGCGCCCGATGCCGGCGAGCGAGCTGGGCAGGGAGTCGTCTCCGGCTTCGAATCCGGCGAGCTCGAGCTGGATCGCTTCGATGTCGCCGATCGCTTTCGCTACGCGGGCACGCTCGATCATGTCCTGCATCTTGAGCATCGTCAGCGACGACAGGATGCCGACGATCGCCAGGACCATCAGCAGCTCGACCAGCGTCCACCCGCCGTTCCCGACCCGTCCCCGTAGCGACTGTCTGAGCGTCACCGCGCCGGTTCTCCTCCGAAATCCCTCCGAATCATGTATCCGCCGCGCACGAGCGCAAGGCGACCGCGGGCGGTTGCGGCCCGACGCCGCTTCCCCCGGGCGGTGGCCGGGGTAGCTTGGCAGGATGACCCGCTGCGGCACCGTGGTCCTGGCCGGTCTCCCGAACGCCGGAAAGTCGTCCCTCCTGAACGCCCTCGTCGGCGAGCGGCTGGCGATCGTATCGCCCAAGGCGCAATCGACCCGCACGCCCGTGGTGGGCGTCCTGACTCGCGGGGACGACCAGTTCATTTTCACCGATCCACCCGGCCTGCTCGTTCCCAGCTACCGGCTCCAGGAGAAAATGCGGGAAGCGGCGTTGCGGACGGTGGCCGACGCGGAAGTGATCGCTCACCTCCACCCCCTGCCGGACTTTCCGGCGCCGCCCTTCGAGCAGGTCGCGGGGCTCGGCAAGCCGCCGGCCGCGCCGGTGGTGACCGTGTACACGAAGGGCGACCTCGTGCCGCCGGCGCGACATCCGGCCGGCGCGCTGATCGTCTCGGCGGTCACGGGGGAGGGCCTTGACGGCCTGCTCGACCGCCTGGCGGAGCACCTGCCGGCCGGCCCCTACCACTTCTCGCCCGACGAGATGGCCACTCAACCCCTGCGGTTCTTTGCGGCCGAATATGTGCGCGAGGCGGCCTTCGATCTGCTCGAGGAAGAGCTTCCCTACAGCGTCGCCTGTGAAATTGACGAGTTCCGAGAGGACGAGCGCCCGGCGTATATTCGGGCTGTGGTGTATGTGGAGCGGGAGAGTCAGAAGGGAATCGTCATCGGCGAGGGGGGGCGCACCATCAAGGCGATCGGTCAAGCCGCGCGCGCGCGCATCGAGGGGCTGATGGGTGTGTCCGTCTACCTCGACTTGCACGTGAAGGTGCTGGGGAACTGGCGACGCAACGACCCGGTCCTCCGGCGTCTGGGATACGCCTCATGAGCCTCGCCGCCGAGCTGCGCGAGATTCTCGTGTGCCCCAAGTGCAAGGGGACGCTGGAGTATCGCACCGAGCCGGCCGAAGAGCTGGTGTGCCATGCCTGCCGGCTGATCTATCCGGTGGAGGACGACATTCCCATCATGCTGATCGATGAGGCGAAGCCCTTCTAGCGGCGGGTGGCCGGCGGCCGTCGCCCTCGTCGCGCTGTGCGCCCACCCGGCGAGCAGGCTGTGCGCGCAGGATCAGCCGCTCAACTCCGGCGGTCTGTTCCTGCTGTTCCCGGTCGGCGCCCAGTCGATCGGGATGGGACAGACGGCGGCCGCGCTCGACGGCCGCGGCGAGTCGGTGTTCCTGAATCCGGCCGGCGTCGGATCGTTGTCCGAGAACGAGTTCACGCTGGACGCCGCCCGCCTCGCCGCCGGCAATACCACCGCGCTCACCGTGTTCTTCCCGCACCATGGGGTGGGGGTATTCGGAGCCGCGTTCGACCTGGTGGACTACGGAGACCTGCCCGTCACCGATTCCATCACCGGCGCCACGATCGGCCGCATCGCCGCTCGAAACTTCGCGTTGCTCGCGACGTACGCGACGCAGCTCACCGGGGCGTTCGCCTTGGGTGTGAGCTACAAGCTGATCGGGTTCCGAGTGGACTGCAGCGGCACCTGTCAGGGCGTGCCGGGGAACGGGCAGGGACTCACGCACGCGCTCGATGTCGGCGGCCAGTTCAGTGTCGGCCCGGACCACGCGCTGCGCGTCGGCATCGCGCTGCGCAATCTGGGCTTCCCGTTGCAGGTGAACAATCGCGACCAGGCGGACCCGCTGCCCACGCGGTTGGTCGTGGGCGCCGCCTACCGGTTGATGCTGCGGCCGACGACCAACCTCCCGGGAGCCGACCGGTTCGACGTGCGGGTGGCGGCGGACGTGGAGAGCAAGTGGCGGGAGACGGGGACGCCCGGGGTGCGGGTCGGGGTGGACGTCGGGTACCGGGAGGCCGTGCGGGTCCGGGGCGGCTACGCGTTCGTGCACGAGGGGTTGTCGGGGCCGAGCGTCGGGCTTGGTGTGGCCACCGGGTCGATCGGCGTCGACGTGGCGCAGACCTTTCTCACCGCCACCGATCTGGTGGTGGGGAATCCCACCTTCGTCTCCTTTCGAGTGACGTTTTGAGGCCGTCGGCCGCCGGCGCGCTGGTCGCCGCTGCGGTGACGGCGGGAACGGCGGCGGCGTTGCCGGGGCAGGGGTTCGATTCGGTCCCGGCTGCCCGGTCGCGACTCTGGTTGCCTCCTCTCGCGTCGCTGGTCGTGCCGGGTTCCGGGCAGCTCCTGCTGAAACGCGATCGCGGTATGGTGTACCTGGCCGCGGAGGCGTTCATCCTGTCGCGCTTCCTGCAGCTCACCCATGACGGACGGCGCGGGGCCGACCGCTATCGTGACCTGGCCTTCGCCGTCGCGCGGCGGGGGTTCGCGTCGTCGCGGCGCGATACCGTGTTCGAGTACTACGAAATCATGGAGCGCTTCCCGGCGAGCGGCGAATACAACCGGAACCCGGACCCTCGCGGTCGCGTCATCCCCGAAACCGATCCCACCACCTACAACGGCTCCATCTGGCTATTGGCTCGGCGAACCTACTGGTCGGATCCCAATAGTCCTCCGCCCCCGGGGTCGGGCGCGGATATCGCCGCGCTCAACTTCTACAGTGCGCACGCGGTCGGGCCGGACTTTCGCTGGTCGTGGCACGACGCCTCGCTCGAGCAGCAGGAGTACCGGGCCACGATCCGGTCCAGCGACGACGCGTTTCGCAGCGCCCAGAACCAGCTCGGGTTGCTGCTCGCCAATCATCTGGTGAGCGCCATCGACGCCCTGATCTCGAGCCGGCTCTCGGCGGGCCTCCGCCGGGAGGCGACGCTCGAGACGACCTGGATGGGACGGCGCTACGGTTCCCGCGTCCGGGTGACCATCGCCTTCTAGCGCGTCGCGCGTTCGCCCCACATCCTCTTCACCATGCCCCGCCCGGATGGACGTGACCCGACCGCATTGCGCCCCCTCGCGTTGGAGCGGGGCGCGAATCCGAACGCCGAAGGCTCCTGTCTCGTGCGGATGGGCGGCACGGTGGTGCTGTGCGCGGCCTCGGTCGAGACCGGCGTCCCGGGATGGCGCAAGGGCTCCGGTCTGGGCTGGGTGACCGCCGAATACGCCATGCTGCCGCGCGCCACGCTCGAGCGCACGCCGCGCGAGCGTCAGGGGGCGGGGGGACGCACGCACGAGATTCAGCGCCTGATCGGCCGCAGCCTGCGCGCCGCGCTGACCGGGTTCGCGTTCGGGGAATACACGATCCGCATCGATTGCGACGTGCTGCAGGCGGACGGCGGGACGCGTACGGCCGCGATCTCGGGTGCCGCGGTCGCGCTGGCGGATGCCTGCGACTGGCTGGCCCGGACGGCGGGCGTGGCGAATCCGTTCCAGGGACTCGTGGCCGGCGTGAGCGTCGGGATCGTCGCCGGCGAGCCCCGGCTGGACCTCTGCTACGCCGAGGACAAGGATGCCGCGGTGGACGCGAACGTGGTGGTGGCCGAACCCGAGCGCCTCATCGAAGTCCAGGCGACCGCCGAGCAGGGGACCTTCGACCGCGCGGGGCTGGACCGGCTGCTCGATCTGGCGCGGGACGGCACGCACCGCATTTTCGCGGCGCAGCGCGCCGCGCTGCGGTGACGGGCCTCCGCTGGCTGCTCCTCGCCCTGCCGGTCTCCTGGAGCCTGGCATTGTTCCACGGGCCCCCGCTCGCGGTCTTCCTGGTGTCCGGGCTGGGTGTCATCCCCCTCGCCGCCGCCATGGGAGAGGCGACCGAGGCGCTCGCCCTTCGCACCGGTCCCGCGGTGGGCGGATTGCTGAACGCCACGTTCGGGAACGCCGCGGAGCTGATCCTCGCGATCGTGGCGCTGCGGGCCGGCCTGCTGGATCTCGTCAAAGCGTCGCTCACCGGATCGATCCTCGGGAACCTGCTGCTCATCCTGGGCCTGTCCCTCGTGGCCGGAGGCGTCAAGCGCCCGGTGCTCTCCTTCAACCGGACGGCCGCCGGCATGAGCGGGGCCATGTTGCTGCTGGCCGTGGTCGGGCTCGTGATCCCGGCGCTGTTCGCCGCCACGCATCCGGGAGCGAGCCGGGAAACGACCATGCATTTGTCCGAAGGAGTCGCGGTCGTGCTCGGCGCCACCTATGCCGCGGGATTGGTGTTCTCGCTGGTCACCCACCGGGAGCTGTTCGGTGTGGGGGCCCATGGGGGGGGAGCGGGCGCCGGCGCCGTCGGCCGGGCGGTCGGGATTCTCGCCGGCGCGACGGTGCTCGTTGCGCTGCAGAGCGAGATTCTGGTCCACGCCACCGAGCAGGTCGTGCTGCATCTGGGCTGGTCCGAGTTCTTCCTGGGGCTGATGGTCATCCCCCTCATCGGCAACGCCGCCGAGCACGCCACGGCGGTGGTCGCGGCCCGCAAAGGGGATACGGACCTCGCGCTCACGATCGCTCTGGGCTCGAGCACGCAGGTCGCGCTGTTCGTGGCCCCGCTGCTGGTCCTGGTGGGGGTGATCGTGGGCCAGCCGATGCATCTGGTGTTCACCTCGTTCGAAATCGTCGCGCTGGGGCTCGCTGCGCTGATCGTGACCGTGATCGCCCTCGACGGGGAATCCCACTGGTTCGAGGGCGCCCAGCTGCTGGCCGTCTACGCCATTCTGGCGATCGCCGCGTGGTTCATTTGACACACGAGCATACGCGGCGTAAGTTTAGGCGCGCTCGACCCTTACGCGAGGTGCCGGTTGCGGACGCGCCCCACGATTCTCTTCTTTTCCGCAGCTGGCCGTCCCGTTCCGGACTTCGTGGCCCGTTGGATGCGGAGCAGCGGCAAGACGCTGGTCCCGGTGCACGACCCCACCGAGCTCGAGCAGATGGTGCTGCGCGCGCTCCCCTCCCTGGTACTCGTGGATACGGATTCGACGGGGACGCAGGGGTTGGAGTTGTGCCGCCGCCTCAAGATGGACCCCTTCACGGCGATCGCGCCGCTCGTGGCGGTGGCGGGGCGGCACACGACGGAACGGGTCATGGAGTGGTTCGCGGCGGGCGCGGACGAGGTCGTGACCCCGCTGATCGAGCCCAGCGAGCAAGGGGGCCGGCTCGACGCGCTCTTGACGCGGACCGCGCGGGATGTCGCCGTGAACCCCTCGACCCGGCTTCCGGGCACGACGGAGATCGAGCGCGACATCCGGCGGCGCATGGAGAACGGAGAGCTGTTCGCCGTCTGCTACGCGGACCTGGACCATTTCAAGGAATACAACGACCGCTACAGCTATTACGACGGGGACCGGGTCATATACCTCGTGTCGCGGATCCTGCACGACGTGGTCAAAGGCATGGTCGAGCGGCGGGGGTTCGTGGGGCACATCGGGGGCGACGACTTCATCTTCATCATTCCCGTGCCCGATATCTCGGAGGTCTGTACCGAGGTCCTGTCGGTGTTCGACACCCTGATTCCGTTTCAGTACAATGAGCAGGACCGGCGGGCGGGCTACTATTTCGGAAAGGACCGGCGCGGTCAGTTGCATCGCGTGCCGCTGATGACGCTCTCGATCGGTATCGTGACCAACGAATACCGGCGCTTCGCGCATCCGGCCCAGGTGAGCGAGCTGGCCACGGAAATGAAGAGCTACGCCAAGACGCAGCCCGGGTCGGTGTTCGTGGTCGATCGCCGGCATGATCCGGAGCCCGGGGCGGTGGAGCCGAACGCGAGAACGAGCGCGAGGTCGTCGCAGTGAACGTCACCTGCACGTCGTGCGAAACCATCTATCGGGTCGATCCCGCGAAGGTCCCGGCCTCCGGGGTACGGGCCCGCTGCGCCGTGTGCGGCAACGTGTTCGCCGTCCAGCCCGATGGCGTCGGGGCGATGAGCGGGGGCACAATGGCGCCCCCCCGGCCCAGCGCGCCAGTCGCGCCGGTGTTCACCCCGGCCCCGGCCCCGGCCCCGGCCGCACCGCCCGCGCCGCCCGCGCCGCCATCGCGGCCACCCATTACTGGACCGTTGGCACGTCCGGCGTTCGTGGTCCCCGCTGCCGCACCGCAGCCGGAGCGGGCGCCGATCGTGAGTCCCCCGGCGCCGCCACCGATGCCGCCGCCAGCCGTCGCCGCGCCTCCGGCGGCTCCGCCGCGGCCGTTCGCGCCGCCCATGACGCCGCCGGTCGTGCGGCCGCCGCTCGTGGCGCCGCCCGCGGTGAGTGCGCCATCGGTGACGCCGCCGCCGGCCGCTCCGCTGCCGCCGGCTCCGCCGGTCGCTCCGGTCGCGCCGTCGATACCCGTCGCGCCCAGGACGACGTCGCCCAGCAGCGCTCCCACGATGCCGCCGATGCCGCGTTTCTCGCAGCCGACGACGCCGCGCCCGGTGCCGTTCGGCTCGGTGCCGGTCGCGCCGCCAGCGCCGGCGTCCGCGCCCACCGCCCCCCCCGTGGCGCCTCCCGCGGCCGCTCCGGAGCCGCGCAAGACGGGGCCGCTGCGCCCGGTGAACCCGTTCCTGGTGCAGGATCCGAAACAGAAGGCGCGGCGGCTTGCCCGGGCGCTGATTTCCGACATGCTCGTCTATCATCCCGAGAAGCGGCAGCAGGGCATCCGGGACGGGACCCTGCCGCTCCTGTTCAAGGACGAAATCGAGAAGAGCTGGTTGGAGTACGTCGAGCAGGTCGGCCGGGACATGGCGGACACCACGCCCTTCTGGAATGAAGCCCTGAACGAGATCCTGGCGGGGGGCAAGAAGCTGTTTTAGCGGCCGGCCGCCCGGCGGGGTAGAGAAAACGGGGCTCACCCTCGATATTCACGGCATGTCAGAGCCGCTCCCCGGCGACAACGGGGGGCGGCTCATCTCGTAACCGCCCATGCAACGCAAGGATCATCCGTGGCTTTGACCGATCGTTTCGTCGAGTTCGACCGCCGGCTCCAGGAACTGCGGAGCTTTCTTTGACGTCGACACCAAGACCGCCCGGCTGACGGAGCTGGAGCAGGTCATGGCGGACGCGGGGTTGTGGAGCGACCAGGAGCGGGCCAAGAAGGTGGTCGAAGAAGTCAAGACGCTGAAGCGCTGGCTCGAGCCCTACCACGCCCTGCGCAAGCGCGCCGACGAGGCGCGCGAGCTGGCCGAGCTGCTGGAGGCGGAGTCGCACGTCGATCTGAGCCTGCAGCGCGGACTCGACGAGGAGGGCGACAAGATCGCCCGGGATCTGGAAGCGCTCGAGCTCCGCAACCTGCTGCGCGGGCCCGACGACGGGCGGGACGCGCTGCTGCACATCCACCCCGGGGCGGGGGGGACCGAATCGCAGGACTGGGCGGAGATGCTCGTGCGCATGTACACGCGCTGGGCGGAGCGGCGCGGCTTCACCGTCGAGCTGCTCGATCTCGAGCCCGGGGAAGAGGCCGGGATCAAGCGGGCCGAGATGGAAATCCGCGGGCAGTATGCCTACGGCCTGCTGCGGGCGGAGATCGGCGTCCACCGGCTCGTCCGCATTTCCCCGTTCGACGCCCAATCGCGCCGTCACACCTCGTTCGCGTCCGTCTTCGTCTATCCCGTGGTCGATGAGGACATCGAGATCGACATCAAGGAAGACGACCTGCGCATCGACGTGTATCGTGCGTCGGGGAAGGGTGGCCAGCACGTCAACAAGACCTCGTCGGCGGTGCGCATCACCCATCTCCCGACCGGCATTGTGGTGGCGTGCCAGAACGAGCGCAGCCAGTTCAAGAACAAGGCGACGGCGCTCAAGATGCTGAAGGCCCGGCTGTACGAGCGCGCCGTGGAGGAACAGGCGGCGAAGAAAGCCGAAGTGGACAAGCAGAAGACCGACATCGCGTGGGGCAATCAGATCCGATCCTACGTGTTCCAGCCCTACACGATGGTCAATGATCATCGTACGGAAATGAAAGTGGGGGACGTGCAGAAGGTGATGGATGGGGACCTCGACCAGTTCATCGAGGCGTACCTGAAGCGCTTTGGGAGCAAGGCGGCGTGACGGGAGCGGGAGCGGGGCCGGAGGCGGCGCGGCGCGACAAACTGACCGAGCTGGTGCGGCGCGGCATCGCTCCGTTCGCCTACGAGTATGCGCGCACCAGTCCCATCCAGGCGGTCCTGGACGGCTATCGGGAGGGGGACGAGACCGTCCATCGGTTGGCCGGCCGGCTCGGCCCGGCCCGCTCACACGGCAAGACGACCTTTGCGCACCTCGAGGACGTGTCCGGCCGCATCCAGGTGTACTTCAAGCGGGATCACATGGGCGCCGATGCGTACGACATCGTCGGACTGCTCGACCAGGATGACGTCGTCGGCGTGGAGGGTCCGTTGTTCCGCACGCGGACCGGCGAAGTCACGGTGCGCGTGAACACGCTGACGCTGCTCACTAAATCGCTGCGGGCGCTGCCGCGCGGCAAGCTGGACGAGGAGGGCGTGCTGCACGGGGCGCTGGTCGATCCCGAGCTGCGCTCGCGCCAGCGCTACGCGGATCTCGCCGTGCACCCCGACGTTCGCCAGGTCTTCCAGCTCCGGGCACGGGCCGTGGCCTTCATCCGCCGGTTCCTCGACGCCCGGGGGTATCTGGAGGTGGAGACGCCGGTGCTCCAGCCGCAGTACGGCGGCGCCGCGGCGCGGCCGTTCACGACGCGCTACGAGGCGCTGGACACCACCGTCTATCTGCGGATCGCCGATGAGCTGTATCTGAAACGGTGCATCGTGGGCGGCTTCGAAAAGGTCTACGAGATCGGGCACGACTTCCGCAATGAAGGACTCGATCGCTGGCACAATCCGGAATTCACGATGGTGGAGTGGTACGAGGCGTACGCCGACTACCGGCAGATGGCCGATCTCACCGAGGCGATGCTCGCCGGTCTCGTCGGAGACCTGTTCGGGACGCCGGCGCTCGAGCGCCACGGCACCACCCTGTCGTTCGCCCGGCCGTTCGCCCGGAAGGACTTCAACACCCTGGTGCGGGACACGGCCGGAGTCGAGCTCCCCAGCGCGGGCGAGCCGGAACTGCGGGCCGCGCTGCGCCGCCGCAACGTCCCGGAGGCCGATGGGCTTTCGGGCGCCAAGCTGCTGGACGAGGTGTTCAAGACCTACGTGGAGCCCACCCTGGTGCAGCCGACCTTCGTGCTCGACTATCCCGTGGCGCTCTCACCGCTGGCCAAGCGGAAACGGGACGATCCGACGCGAGTGGAGCGCTGGGAGCTGTTCATCCTGGGCCGGGAGTTCGCCAACGCCTTCAGCGAGCTGAACGATCCCGACGAGCAACGGCGGCGCTTCGAGGAGCAGGCCCGCTTCCGCGCCGCGGGAGATGCCGAGGCGCAGCCCCTGGATGAGGATTTCCTGCGGGCGCTCGAGTACGGCATGCCGCCGACGGGCGGCGTCGGCCTGGGTCTCGACCGGCTGATGATGATGCTCGCCGACCGGCCCACCATCCGTGACGTCATCCTCTTTCCCATGCTACGGCCCGAATGACCGTGCGCGACATCATCCTCGTCGGCGTCGGCGCGCTGTTCCTGGTCGCGGTGGCCGCGTTCATCCGCGCGAACTGGCCGTCGCGGCTCGAGGCCCGGATCGCCATGCGGTACCTGCGCAGCCGGCGCTCGTCCCGTCTGCTGTCGTTGATCACCGTCATCGCCACCGGTGGTGTGATCGTCGGCGTCACGGCGCTGATCCTGGTGCTCGGCGTCATGAACGGGATGCAGGCGGACCTGCGCGACAAGATCCTGGTGGCCAGCCCGCACCTGCGCGTCCTGACCTTCGGCGAGGGTCTGCGGCTCGACGATTGGCCGACGGTGCTGGCGCAGGTGCGCCGGACGCCGGGCGTCGTCTCCGCGGCGCCGTTCGTCATCACGCAGGCGGGGCTCACGGCCGGGCACGACTACGCCGAAGGGGTCGTCGTGTTCGGGATCGATCCGGATACGGGGACGCGCGCCGTGACGACGCTCGCCCGCCACTTCACCCGCGGCGATCTGCGCTTTCGCACGACTCGACCCGACGTGGAGGCGGGGATCGTGCTCGGGACGCGCCTCGCGAGCAAGATGTCCGCGTTCCCGGGAGACGTGGTCACGCTGGTGGCGTTCGCGGGAACGAAATTCAACCCAAGTCTGGGCGCCTACGTGCCGCGCTTTCACCGCTTCGAGGTGACGGGACTGTTCGACACGGGGATGTTCGAATACGACAACTCCTACGTCGTCATGGATCGGGCGACCGCCCAGCGGTTCGCGGGTCTCGACAGCGCGGTGACCGGGCTCGAAGTCCGCCTGGCCGATCCGTGGAACGCGCAGCGGTTGGGCAAGGATCTCGAGAATCGCCTTGGGTATCCCTACCGGGTGGTGGATTGGCAGTCCCAGAACGTGTCGCTCTTCTCCGCGCTGAAGCTCGAGAAACTGGTGCTCGCGCTCATCGTGTTCCTGATCTGCGTGGTGGCGGCGTTCAACGTCGTGGGCACGCTGACGATGGTGGTGCGCGACAAGACCCGGGAGATCGGCATTCTCCTCGCGATGGGCATGCGCGGCCGCTCGATTCGACGGATCTTCCTGGTGCAGGGGGTGCTCATCGGCCTGACCGGGACCGTGATCGGGGCCACCTTCGGGGTGGTCATCGGCATCCTCGTGAACCGGGGGCAGCTCGTGCCGATCGATCCGTCGGTCTATTTCATCGACCACCTGCCGGTGCATACCCAGCCGCTCGACGCGCTGGTGGTCGTCGCCGCGAGTCTCCTGGTGGCGACGCTGGCGCCGCTGTACCCGGCGCTGCAAGCGGCGCGGCTCGACCCCGTGCCCGCGATCCGCTACGAATGACCGCCCTGCTCGAGGCCCGAGGTATCCGCAAAGTGTTCGCGGGTGGCGACGGCCGCCCGCTCGAGGTGCTGCGGGGCATCGACATCGATGTGCACCGGGGAGAGCTGATCGCCGTGGTGGGGGCGTCGGGTGCGGGGAAGAGCACGCTGCTGCACCTGCTCGGCGCGCTGGACCGGCCCTCGGCCGGAGACGTATGGCTCGACGGGTCGCGCTACGCCGATCTGGGGCCGCCCGGCCTGGCGGAGCTGCGCAACCACAAGCTCGGATTTGTCTTCCAGTTCCACCATCTCTTGCGCGAGTTCACCGCTCTGGAGAACGTCATGATGCCCCTGTTGATCGGGGGGGTGCCGGAGCGGGAAGCCCGTTCCCGGGCGGAGGAGAAGCTATCGACGGTCGGGCTGGCGGGGCGGATGGCGCACCGGCCGGCCGAGCTGTCGGGGGGCGAGCAGCAGCGCTGCGCGGTGGCCCGGGCGCTGGTGCACGATCCGAGCCTCCTGCTGGCGGACGAGCCGTCGGGGAATCTGGATCACACCTCGAGCGAGCGCCTGCACGAGCTGCTGTTCCGTCTGGCGCGCGAATTCGAAACGGCGGTCGTGATCGTCACGCACAACCGCCAGCTCGCCGCCCGAGCGGACCGGATCCTGTGGCTCGAAGACGGGCGGCTCGTGACCGTGCGATCGGTGGATGCGATACCCTGATGCGCTGTGACAACTGCAAGGAACGCGACGCGGTCATCAACCTGACGCAGGTGGAGCACGACTCCAAAGTCACGCTTCATCTCTGCGAGCAGTGCGCCCAGGAGAAGGGGATCGAGACCGGCACCACGGCCCTCAAGTCCACCCTGGGGACGTTTCTCTCGGCGATGGGGAAGGGCACCAACCTCCCCGTGCCCGCCGATACCGCCCGCTGCCCGAGTTGCGGGGCGACCCTGCTCGATTTCCGCGACAGCGGCCGCCTCGGCTGCGCCCAGTGCTACCAGACGTTCGGCGATCACCTCCGCGACCTGCTGCGCCGGCTCCACGGCTCGAGCCAGCATGTGGGCGAGCGCTACGTCGCGCCGGGGGGCAACGGCGAGGCGAGCGCGGCGAGTGAGCTGCTCGAGCTGCGCGACCAGCTGCGCCGCGCCGTGGAGAGCGAGAACTTCGAGCGCGCGGCCGAGCTGCGCGATCAGATCCGGGTGCTGGAATGATCGACCTCGCGCTCCTTCCCGACGGCGGCCTCGGCTGGCTCCACGCTTCCGGACCGAACCCGCAAATCGTGTTGTCCACGCGGATCCGGCTGGCGCGCAACCTGGTGGGCCATCCGTTCAGCCAGCGCGCCAGCGATGCCGACCGCCGGGCGGTGTTGGCGCGCGTCACCGATGCGGCCCGGGCCAGCGAGCGGCTGCAGCACGCCGTGGTGCTGCGGCTGGACGAGCTGGAGCGCCCCGATCGCCAGCTGCTGCACGAGCGCCACTTGGTCAGCAAGGAGCTCGCGGCCCTGGAGGGCGAGCCGGCCCGGCCGCGGGCCGGCGCCGCGGTCCTGGTGGACACGCCGGCGGGCGTCATGGTGAATGAAGAAGACCACCTTCGGCTGCAGGCGATGTTGTCAGGCTTCGATCTCGAGACCGCGTATGCGTCGCTGGAATCGGTAGATAGCGACCTCGGTCGGCTGCTCCCGTTCGCGTTTCATTCCGAGTTTGGCTATCTTACCTCCTGCCCCACCAACGCCGGCACCGGCCTTCGGGCCAGTGTGCTTATCCACTTGCCGGGTCTGGTCTTAACCAAGGAAATCGGCAAGGTGTTGCAGGGGCTCACGCAAGTCGGCCTCACCTTTCGGGGCCTCTACGGGGAAGGCAGCGAAGTCGTCGGTAACTTCTTTCAGCTGTCCAATCAGACGACGCTGGGGAAGGCCGAAAGCGAGTTGTTGGATCACCTCGGCCGCATCGTGCGGCAGGTGATCGAGTACGAAGAGCAGGCACGGGACGTGCTGCTGAAGACGGCGGCGGGGACGGTGGAGGACAAAGTGTGGCGGGCGTACGGATTGTTGCGGTATGCACGCTCGCTGTCGTTCGAGGAGACGATGAACCTGTTGAGTGGCGTGCGCCTCGGTGTCGGTTTGAATCTGATCACCGGCCTGAGTGTATACACGCTCAACAAGCTGCTCATCCACACGCAACCCGCTCACCTGGCGGCGATGGAAGAGCGGCAGGTCGGCGATCCCGAGCTGCCCGCCATCCGGGCGACGTATGTGCGGCGCCTGCTCGGCGCAGAGACCACCTGAGGATGGAACGGCGATGAACGGCTACAACTTCACGGATCGTGTGCGGAAAGTCCTGCAGATGGCGCGGGAAGAAGCCGCCCGCCTGCACCACGAGTACGTCGGCACCGAGCACATCCTGCTCGGCCTGATCCGCGAGGGGGAAGGGGTGGCCGCGGCCGTCCTGACCAACCTCAACGTGGATCTCGAGGAGATTCAGCAGAAGATCGAAGAGACGGTCAAGAAGGGCAAAGCCGCCGCCGCGGCCGGTCCCGATCTCCCTTATACCTCCCGCGCCAAGAAGGTGCTCGAGCTCGCGATGAGCGAAGCGCGCGAGCTGAACCACTCCTATGTCGGCACCGAGCACCTGCTGCTCGGCCTGCTGCGCGAAGAGAAGGGCATCGCGGCCCAGGTGCTGACCGACGCGGGCGTGAACCTGGAGCAGGCCCGGGCGGAAACGCTCCGCCTGCTGGGCAGCGAGATGCCCTCGGCCGCGCCCAGCGGGACGGCGGGCGCCCCGGCCCCGAGCCCCAAGAGCGAGAAGAAGTCCAAGACGCCGGCGCTGGACCATTTCTGCCGCGACCTGACGCAGCTCGCCGCCGACGGCGCGCTCGATCCGACGATCGGGCGCCAGAAGGAAATCGAGCGCGTCATGGAGATCCTGTCGCGCCGCAAGAAGAACAACCCGGTGCTGATCGGCGAGCCGGGCGTCGGCAAGACGGCGATCGTCGAAGGCCTCGCCCAGTTGATCGCCAACGGCCAGTGCCCCGACGCCCTGAAGGATCACCGCGTCCTGTCGCTCGACATGGCGGCCGTGATCGCGGGGACGAAGTACCGCGGCCAGTTCGAGGAGCGGCTCAAGGCGGTGATCAACGAGATCGCCCAGAACCGCAGCATCATCCTCTTCATCGACGAGCTGCACACGCTGGTGGGCGCCGGCGCGGCCGAGGGCGCGGTGGACGCGTCCAACATGCTCAAGCCCGCGCTGGCGCGCGGTGAGCTGCAGTGCGTGGGCGCGTCGACGCTCAACGAATACCGCAAATACATCGAGAAGGACGGCGCGCTGGAGCGGCGCTTCCAGACGGTGATCGTGGATCCGCCGAGCGTCGACGAGACGATCGAGATCCTGAAGGGCCTGCGCAAGCGCTACGAGGACCATCACCGTGTGGTGATCCCCGATCTGACGCTCGACGCGGCCGCCAAGCTGTCGGAGCGCTACATCACCGACCGGTTCCTGCCCGACAAGGCGATCGACGTGATCGACGAAGCGGGTGCCCGCGCCCGTCTGGCGACGCAGGTACCGCCGCCCGAGGTGGCCGAGCTGAAGGACAAGCTGGAGCAGATCAGCCGCGACAAGGAAAACGCCGTGCGCGACCAGAATTTCGAGCGCGCCGCGGCGCTGCGCGATTCGGAGCGCGAGCTGCAGAGCGAGATCCGCCGCAAGCAGGACGAGTGGGAGCGCGAGCGGCAGACCCGCCGGCCGACCATCGGCGAGGAGCAGGTCGCGTTCATCGTGTCGCGCTGGACGGGGATCCCCGTCACGCGGCTGCAGGAAGCCGAGACGGCGCGCCTGCTGCGGATGGAAGAAGAGCTGCACCAGAGCGTGGTGGGCCAGGACGAGGCGATCACCGTCATCTCGCGCGCCATCCGGCGCAGCCGGGCGGGCCTCAAGGATCCCAAGCGGCCCATCGGGTCGTTCGTCTTCAGCGGTCCCACGGGCGTGGGGAAGACCGAGCTCGCGCGGGCGCTGGCCCGCTTCCTGTTCGCCGACTCGACCGCGCTGATCCGCGTGGACATGTCGGAATACATGGAAAAGTTCTCCGTGAGCCGGCTCATCGGGGCGCCTCCGGGGTACGTGGGCTATGAAGATTCCGGGGCGCTCACCAAGGCCGTGCGCCGCAAACCCTACTCGGTCGTCCTGCTGGACGAAATCGAGAAGGCGCATCCGGATGTCTTCAACATCCTGCTCCAGGTGCTGGACGAGGGACATCTGACCGACAACTACGGCCGCATGATCGACTTCAAGAACACCGTCGTGATCATGACGTCGAATGTCGGCGCCCGCGACATGCTCAAGGGCCGGACCCTGGGATTCGCCCAAGGCGACTTCAAGGGGGACTTCGAGCGGATGGCGGAGAAGGTGAAGGAGGAGATCGGGAAGGTGTTCAACCCCGAGTTCCTCAACCGTCTCGACGACGTGATCGTGTTCCATCCGCTCACGCGGGAGCACATCGCGCAGATCGTGACGATCATCCTGCGCGACGTCCAGAAGCGGCTGGGAGAGGAGGAGCTGACGCTCCGCCTCACGCAGGCCGCGAACGACTTCCTCGTGGACCACGGCTACGACGAGCACTACGGCGCGCGGCCGTTGAAGCGCGCGATTCAGAAGTACGTCGAGGATCCGTTGTCCGAGAAGATCCTGGTCGGCGAGTTCGCGCGGGGGGACGAGATCGAAGTCGACGTGGCCCCCGACAAGGAGCGCCTGGCGTTCCGCGCGCTCTCCGGCACGAAGGCGTGATCCGCCGGCTCCTGCCGTCGGTCGCCGTCCTCGCGGTCCTTCTGGTCCCCGCCCGGGCCTCGGCCCAGGAGCAGGGACCGGGGGGCCGTCCGGATTCCGTCCTCACCGTCGGCTCCAAGCGCGTCGCGCCGGCCGTCGTCCTCCAGACCGCCGGGCTCGTGCCCGGCCGCTTCACCACCTATCGCGACATCCAGCGGGCGGTTCGGGCGCTGTACGCGTCGGGACAGTTCGACGACGTCCGGATCGATCAGGATACGTCGAGCGGCCTCCAGATCCTCGTGATTCGGGTGAAGGAGCGGCCCATCCTGCTGCACTGGACCGTGCGCGGCGTGGCGCGGCTCAGCGAAGGCGCGGTGCGCTCCAAGGTCACGCTGTCGGAGGGGCGGCCCTACGATCCCGCGGCGGTGGCCCGGGCCCGGGGCCGGATCGACTCGCTGTATCGGGCGCGCGGCTACTACCTGGCCGAGATCAAGACGATTCCCGTCTACGAGGCCGACTCGTCGCGGGTGCGCCTCGTGTTCGACGTGTCCGAGGGTCGCCGCGTCGCCATCGCCCGGGTGAGCGTCGATGGCAACACGCATTTTTCCGACGGCGAGATCGTCGCCCACATGGGCACCCGGCCCGAGGGCTTCTGGTGGTGGCGCAAGGGCGACTACGACGACGAGAAGCTGCGGGCCGACATGCAGGAGCGCCTGCCCAAGTTCTACGGCGAGCACGGCTTCGTGGACTTCCAGGTGCTCGACGATACGCTGATCGTGAACGACTCGAGCGGCAAGGCGGAGCTCGTGCTGCGCGTCAGCGAGGGCGAGCCCTACCACGTGGGCACCTTCGAGATCGTCGGCAACCGGCGCTTCTCCACCACGGATCTCCAGCAGCTGTTCCCGTTCAAGACGGAGCAGCGGACCGGTCTGCTCGGCATCGGCGGCACGACCCGTGGTCCGGCGGTGTTCAGCGCCGCGCGCTGGGACGACGCCACGACCTCGCTCTACTCGCTGTACCACAACGAGGGATACATCTACACGCAGGTCCGGCCCGACGTCATCCGCCGCACCGGCGCCGATCGCAAGCCGGTGGTCGACCTCCGCTGGGTGATCAATGAAGGCCAGCCGGCGATCGTCAACAAGATCGAGATCGTCGGCAACGACGTCACGCACGAGCGGGTGATCCGCGATCAGATCGTGCTGCTCCCGGGAGACGTGTTCCGTCAGGACGCGCTGCTCCGCTCCTACCAGAACATCTCCAACCTCGGGTTCTTCAATCAGCCGCTGCCGCCGCCGGAGACGCCGCAGGCCAACGACCAGGGCGACATCGACATCGTGTTTCACGTGAGCGAGAAGCACACGGGGAACGTCAATTTCGGCGCGTCGGTGGGGCAGGGGACCGGATTGGGCGGATTCCTGGGCCTGGAGGAGCCGAACCTCTTCGGGCAGGGCAAGCGCGGCAAGTTCCAGTGGCAGTTCGGCAAGAACATCAACGACTTCGACATCTCGTTCACCGACCCCGCCATCCGGGAGTCGCGCATTTCGGGAACGCTCGACGCCCACAACACCCGACTGCGCTACAACATCGCGGATCTGGGGCAGGTGCGGCGGCGCGGGGCGAGCCTGCAGTTCGGCTTCCCGGCGTTCCACGATCGCTATGCCCGCCTGTTCGTGTCCTACGGGCTGGACGAGCAGACGGTCACCGGTTCGGCGTCCAACGTGGCGTTCAGCGCCGTGTTCAACTGCCGCAACTGCCTGCGATCCACCTTCGGCGTCTCGGTGCTGCGCGACAACCGGATCAACCTGCCGTTCCCCACGGGCGGGGCGATGGCGTCGGTGGGTCTGTCGCACAGCGGCGGCGTGCTGGGTGGCGACGGCGACTTCGAGCGGCTGGATCTCGAGGGGCACTGGTACACGCCGCTCGGGCAGCTCGGCGGCAAGACCGGCGGCAACCCCATGGCCGTCGTGCTCGGTCTGTCGACGCGCTCGGGGCTCGTGTTCGGCAACTCCCCGTTCTTCGATCAGCTGTTCAGCATGGGCGGGACCCAGTACGGCATCCCGCTGCGCGGCTACGACGAGTTCTCGATCACGCCACAGGGGTACGATCCCCTCGCCAGCTCGCGCGGCGCCGCGCCCAGCGCGTTCGGGAAGGCCTTCTTCCTGATGACCGGCGAGGTGGGCCTGCGGTTGTCGCAGATGTTCTACGTCAACGCGTTCTTCGACGCGGGCAATCTCTGGTCGCGTGCGGTGGACTTCAACCCCACGCGGCTGTTCCGCGGCGCGGGGATCGGTCTCGACGTCATCTCTCCCCTCGGGCCACTCGGCCTCGACTGGGCCTACGGCTTCGACAAGGTCGATGCCGCGGGCCGGCCGGCGCCGGGCTGGAAACTGCACTTCAAACTCGGCAACTTCTTCTGATGCCCCTTTTCCACGGAGTGGTTATGCGGCGGGTGGTCCTCGTGTGTCTCGCGGCTGGCCTGGCGGCGCCAGCAACGGCTCAGAATCCTCCCGCGGCGCCCCGGCCCAGCGCCCAGGCGCCGGGCGGGACGCGCCTGGCGTTCATCAGCTCGCGGACGATTCTCGACAGCACGCCCGGGTACGCGGCGGCCGAATCCACCTTCTACCGCGAATTCCAGGGGATGCGGGACGAGGTGCAGAAGCTGCAGCAGCAGCTCGACTCGGCCGTGCAGGCGTTCGATCAGGCCTCGATCGCCCTCTCCCCGGCGGCCAAGGACGCCAAGCGGCGGGAGCTGCAACAGATGCAGAGCCGCATGACCCAGCGCTCCAGCGATCTCGACTCGCTCGCCCGCGCCCGCAACCAGGAGCTGCTCGGCCCGTTCCAGGCGCGCATCAACACGATCATCCAGGGCATCCGGGCCGAGGGCAACTACGCGTTCATCTTCGACGGCGATGCGCAGGGTGCCGGCATCGTGGCGGCCGATCCCATGCTGAATCTCACGTCGAGAGTCATCAGCCGACTGCGGCAGTCGGGCCCCTGAGCGGGAGCGCACGGTGAGCGCCGTCCCCCGGCGGGCTCTGTCGGCTGCGGAGGTCGCCGCGCTCACGGGCGGCCGGCTCATCGGTCCCCCCGACGTGCAGGTCGCCGCGGTCGCGCCGCTCGAGCGGGCCGGTCCCGGCGACCTCTCGTTTCTTGCCAGCCCCCGCTACCTCCCCTACCTTGAGCGGTCGCGCGCCTCGGTCGTGCTGTGCGTGGAGGCGTACGCCGCGCAGCCCGCCGGACCGGCCACCCGCATCATCGTTCCGGATCCGCACGCCGCGCTGGTCACGGTGCTCGGCGTGCTGTATCCGGCGCCGACCTGGGCCGCCGGCATCCACCCGACGGCCGTCGTCGGCCCCGGCGCGACCTGGACCGATCCCGTGTCGATCGGCCCGCACGTCGTGCTGGGGCGCGACGTCCGCCTGGGCCGGAACGTGCGGCTCGGCGCCCACTGCGTCATCGGCGACGGCGTGGCGATCGGTGACGACTCGGAGCTGTATCCGCAGGTCACCTGCTATCCCGGCACCACCGTCGGACAGCGGGCCCTCCTGCACAGCGGTGTCCGGCTCGGCAGCGACGGATTCGGTTTCGTGCCCGGGCGGGACGGCGCGGCGCACCGCAAGATCCCCCACGTGGGGCGGTGCGTGATCGGCGACGACGTGGAGATCGGGGCGAACAGCTGCGTGGACAGGGGCAGTGTGGACGACACCGTGATCGACGACGGGACGAAGCTCGACAATCTCGTGCATATCGCCCACAATGTGCACGTGGGCAAGCGCTGCCTCATCCTGGCGCTGGCCGGGATCGCGGGCTCGAGCCGGGTGGAGGACGACGTGATCATCGGCGGCGAGGTGGGCGTGTCGGACCACGTGACCATCGGCCGGGGCGCCCGCGTGCTGGTGCAGTCCGGGGTGATCGGCGACATCGCCCCCGGCGCCACGGTCTGGGGGACGCCCGCCCGTCCGCATCGGGAAGTGCTGCGGGGCATCGCCGCCCTGTACCGGTTGGCTCCGCACGCCGCGGATCTCGAGGCGCTCACGCAAACCAAAGATGACGACGCCCTCTAAGCGACGCAGCATCGCGCAGGAAACCGCTGTGACGGGCACGGGGTTGCACACCGGGGCGGAGACGCGGGCGACATTCCGTCCGGGGCCACCAGGCTCGGGCGTCGTGTTCCGGCGCACCGATCTGGAAGGCGCACCGCTGGTCCCGGCCCGGCTGTCGGAGGTGGAGGCGCTCGAGCGTCGCACCGCCATCGGGCACGGCGCGGTGACGATTCACACGGTCGAGCACCTGCTGGCCGCGGTGGCCGCCCACGAGATCGACGATCTGCTGGTCGATCTGTCCGGCCCGGAGCCGCCGATCCTGGACGGCAGCGTGGGTCCCTATTTCGCGGCCCTCGCCGAAGCGCGGCCGGTCGAGGTGGAGGGCGAGCCGACCGTGCTCACCGTATCCGCACCCTTCACCGTGACCGAGGGCGACGCGAGCTACCTGGTCGCTCCGAGCAAGCGGCTGCAGCTCACGGTCACCATCGAGTTTCCCCACCCCCTGATCGGCCGGCAGGTCGGCAGTTACGACATCTCCGCCGAATCGTTCGCGCGGGAGCTCGCCCCGGCCCGGACCTTCGGATTCACCAGCGAGGTCGCGGCACTGCAAGCGAAGGGGTTGATCAAGGGCGCTTCCACCGCGAGCGCCATCGTACTGGACGAGCGCGGCGTGGTGAACGGCGGGCGTCTGCGCTGGCCCGACGAGTTCGTGCGCCACAAGGCGGCCGACATCCTCGGGGACCTGGCGCTGACCGGCGGGCGCGTCCGCGCGCATATCGTCGCGACCAAGCCGAGTCACAGCGGCAACGTGGCGCTCGCCCGGGCCCTCGCCCGGGCCGCGAAGCGCAGCGGCGTCCCCGCGATGGACATCGGCCGCATCATGGACGTGCTGCCGCACCGCTACCCCTTCCTGCTGGTCGACCGCATTCTGGAAGTGGAGGGGGAAAAACGTATCGTCGGGATCAAGAACGTCACGATCAACGAACCCTTCTTCCAGGGGCATTTTCCCGGGCATCCCATCATGCCGGGCGTGCTCATCATCGAGGCGATGGCTCAGGTGGGCGGCATGCTGCTCTTGAGCCACTTCGAGGCGCAGAACGTCGAAGACAAGGTCGTGTACTTCATGTCGCTCGACAACGTGAAATTCCGCCGCCCGGTGCTCCCCGGCGACCAGATTCGCTTCGAGCTCGAGATGATCGCGTTTCGTGGCAAGACATGCAAAATGAAGGGACAAGGATTCGTGGATGGCCAGCTCGTGGCGGAGGCGGAGATGATGGCCGTGGTGGTGGACAAGTGATTCACCGCACGGCCCTCGTCGATCCCTCGGCGGAGCTCGGCCTCGACGTGAGCGTCGGACCCTTCTCCATCATCGGGCCGAGCGTCGTGATCGGCGACCGCTGCCAGCTGGCGGCCCACGTCGTGATCGAGCGCAACACGCGGCTCGGGACCGGGGTGAAGGTCGGGTACGGCACCGTGCTCGGCGCCGATCCCCAGGACCTCAAGTACAAGGGAGAGGAAACCTGGGTCGAGATCGGCGACGGCACCATCCTGCGCGAGTACTGCACCATCAATCGCGGCACGCCGGCGACGGGGAAGACCACCGTCGGGCAACGCTGTTTCATCATGACGTACGTGCATGTCGCGCACGACTGCGTCGTGGGTGACGACGTCATCCTCGCCAATTCCATCCAGATGGCCGGCCACGTGACGGTAGACGACCGAGCCATCATCTCGGGGCTGGTCCCGATCCACCAGTTTGTCCGGGTGGGGACCTACGCCTTCGTCGGGGGCGGTTCCCGGGTCAACCAGGACGTGCCGCCCTATACCAAGGCGGTGGGGAATCCCGTTCATCTATACGGGCTGAACTCGGTCGGGCTGCAGCGGGCGGGGTTCACCCCGGAGGTCAAGCTCGCCCTGAAGAAAGCTTACCGGCTGGTCTTCAACTCCCATCTGACCGTCAGCCAGGGGATCGCCCGGGCGCGGGCGGAGCTCCCGGCCGTCTCGGAAGTCGAGACCTTCCTGCGGTTCATCGAGGCATCGCAGCGCGGGGTGCTGGTGTGACCCAGCGCCGCGTGCGCGTCGGGGTCATCGGCACCGGCGCGCTCGGGTTTCATCACGCGCGGCTGTTGCGACGGATGGAGGGGGCAGAGTTCGCCGGGATCTATGACGTCGATCCCGCGCGGGCGGCGCAGGTGGCGCGCGAGCTCGAGACCGTCGCCCATCCCTCACTCGAGGCGCTGCTGGGCGGCGTGGACGCGGTGAGCATCGCGGTCCCGACGCCGGCACACGCCGAGGTGGGCCTGGCGGTGCTGTCGCGAGGCATCGCCGCCCTGATCGAGAAGCCGTTGGCGGACTCGCTCGCCGGTGCCGAGGCGCTCGTTCGCCAGGCGGCGCAGGCGGGCGTCGTGCTCCAGGTGGGACACGTCGAGCGCTTCAATCGCGCCGTGCGGGCCGCCGCTCCCTATCTGGCCGAGCCGCGCTTTCTGCAGACCGAGCGGCTGGCCCCGTTCCAGCCGCGCGGCACCGATGTCGCGGTGATCCTCGATCTGATGATCCACGATCTCGACCTGATCCTCGAGCTGGTGCGGTCGGAGGTGCACGAGGTCCGGGCGACCGGGGTGCCGGTCCTGACGCCGCACGTGGACATCGCCAACGCACGCGTCGAGTTCGCCAACGGCGCCGTGGCGCTCGTGACCGCGAGCCGGATCTCCCGGGAACGCACCCGCAAGCTCCGCATCTTCCAGCCCACCGGCTATTTCTCGCTCGACCTGGCGCAGGGCAGCGGACGCTTTTATCGGCTGAAACCGGGATGGCAGGAGATGGGCGCGCGGCACATCGAGGACATCGTGGAGATGGTGCGGCTCGAAGCGCCGGAAGCGGAGCCGCTCAAGCTCGAGCTCGAGAGTTTCCTGCGAGCCGTGCGCGGAGAGAGTGAGGTCGTGGTGTCGGGGGCAGCCGGAGCGCAGGCGCTGGCGCTGGCATGGCGCGTGGCGGATGCGATCCAGGCATCGCCGCTCGCCGCCATGAAGCCGTGAGCGGCGGACCGCGGGTCTACTGTTCCGCGGGAGAGCCGTCGGGGGACTCGCATGCGGCACCGGTGATCGCTGCGCTGCGCCGCCTCGTGCCCGACATCTCAATCGAAGCGTTCGGCGGTCCGCAGATGGCAGCCGCGGGCGCCCGCGTGCTCGACCGGATGGAGGCGTTCTCGGTCGTCGGGTTCGTCGAAGCGCTGGAAGGCATCCCGCGCCACTACCGGCTACTGC
>Ga0326726_10000865_pt1 | contig 27756 bp, 19 predicted proteins | sample MHFenrmetagenome_2_FD_207603 | JGI IMG/M metagenome (GOLD analysis project Ga0326726, IMG submission 207603) | Lab enriched peat soil microbial communities from Michigan Hollow, Ithaca, NY, United States - MHF15MN | ecosystem: Environmental > Terrestrial > Soil > Wetlands > Peat | place: USA... | reverse complement strand
GCGGGCCCGCTCGCGAGCCTGTTGTTCGCGCTCAACATGGCGATCTACACCGGCGGTGGCGACGTCTATCCGACGTCGCAGCTCCGCGCGTGGCTCGAGGCCGCGGGCCTCGTCGCGGTCGAGGAGCGCCGCCTCGCGAGCTCGCCGGATTCGATCGTCGTGATCGGACGCAAGCCGCACGTGTTGCCGAGACCGCTGCGCGACATGCTCGCACACGCGCGCGAGGTCGCACCCGAGCTCGCACCGGCGCTCGACGCGCACTACCTCGAAACGATGCCGCGGCTCCGCGACGCCCAGCGACATCCGCTACTCGACACGAGGCTCGACTGGGCGAAGCTGCCGCGCCTCGGCGCGGCGCTCGAGCGACTGTTCGATGTGCTGCACGCCTGCGAGGTCCCGGGCGTGCTCGGCGCGACCTCGGCCGGCGAGCTGCGCGCGGCGAGCCCGACGATCGCCGCGCTGTACGCGCGCACGCACTACGGCGGCTCCATGCCGCTCCTGTACGGCTATCCGGCCGACCTCGCGTACTTCGCGTCGCGCGGGCTCGACACCCACGCGGCGATCGATCGCTACCTCGCGTCGCCGATCCTGCACGAGCTCTGTCACTTCGGGGTCGAGCGCGACGCGCTGCCGATGCATCTCGACGAGTGCATCGCCGGCTGGCTCGCCGTGCACGTGTGGCCCGAGTTCGCGTATCCGGCCGCCGGGCACGACGACGCGATTTACGCCGCGCCATGGCTGTCGCAGATCGGCCAGGCGTTCGCGCGCGCGTTCGGCATCGCGCCCATCGTGCGCGCGCAGGCCGGCGTGATCGGGTGGCGCGACGCGTTGCCGCCCGCGGTGCTCGATCGGGTCACGCGGGCGTGTCGCGACGACTGGGCGCGGCGCCGCACGCTGCACTTCCTGTCGGACACGTTCGATCCGGATCCGTGGATCGCGCTCGCCGCGCCGTTCGGAGATGATCCGGCGTTCGATCGCACGATCGTCGGCGACGCGCTCCGCGCGATGTGCCTCGCGAACGCCCAGGTCGCGGGCTCGTTTCGCACGCGGACGGTCGTCCCCGAGTCGATCGAGATCGACGCGATCGACGCGCAAATCACCACCGCGCAGACCGGCGAGGTCGATCGCGTCGCCCCGCGATACTGGTTGCCACCGGCCGTCGCGGCGACGATCCGCGCGCGCGGTCACGCCGGCTACACGCTGTACCTCGGCTCGACCGAGGCCATCCCGGCGGTCGTCCGGACCGTGTGTGACGGCGAACCGCCGGCGAACTTCGTGCTCGTGCCGCGCTAGGATGTGTGGTCATGGCGCGTGTCTTCCTCGTCAACCCGCCATCGCCGGAGCCGGTCCGCACGCCGCTGTTGTCGTTCTGCCACCTGGCGTCGGCGCTGCGCGAAGGCGGTCACGAGGTCGCGCTGCTCGATGCCTCGGCGCCGTTCGCGCCGACCGATCACGCGGCGATCGTCGCGCGGGTCGCCGCGTTCGCGCCGGATCTCGTCGGCCTGCACCTGAAGACGCTGCACGTCCAGCCGGCCTACGCGCTCGCGCGCGCGCTCGACGGCTTCACTCTGGTCGCCGGCGGGCCCCACGCCACGATCGTGCCGGCCGAGCCGCTCGCGCGCGGGTTTCGCTACGTCGTGCGCGGCGAAGGCGAGGATGCGCTCGTCGAGCTCGCCGAGGTGATCGACGGCGCACGACCGGCCGGTGACGTGGCGGGGCTGTCGTGGATCGATCGCGGCCTGCCGCGCCACAACGCGGAGCGGCCGTTCATCTCGGAGCTCGATCGCCTCGCACCGCCGCTCGCCGCGCTCGATCTGTTCGATCCCGCGTGGTACGGCGCGACCGCGACCCTGCCGCCCGCCGGACTGCTGTCGAGCCGCGGCTGTCCCGCCGCGTGCACGTTCTGCTCGAACGATGTCACCGGGCGCAAGTTCCGCTACCGCAGCGCCGGCTCGATCGCCGCCGAGATCGCGATGCTGCGCGATCGCTTCGGCGCGCCGGCGTTCTCGTTCTTCGACGACTCGTTCGCGGTCGGCCGCCGCCGCGTGCGCGAGCTGTGCGATGCCATCGTCGCGATCGGCACGCCGGTGTACTGGACGTGCACCGCGCATCCGTCGCACCTCGATCGCGATGTGCTCGCCGACATGAAGCGCGCCGGCTGCGCGGGTGTCGACATCGGCATGGAGAGCGCCGATCCGGGCATGCTGGTGCGGATCGGCAAGGGCGTCACGGTCGAGCGCGTGCTCGACGTGCTCGGCTGGGCACACGAGCTCGGCATCCACACGGTCGTGAACCTCATGTTCGGCTGGCCCGACGAGACCGATGCCGAGCTCGACGCGACGATCGGGTTCCTCGATCGCGCGGCGTCGCTCGCCGGCGGCTTCAACGCGCGCGGCGTGGTCGTGCCGTATCCGGGCACCGCGCTCTACGACCGCGAGCACGAGCGCTTCGGCTTCACCGGCTGGTGGATCCGCGAACCGCCGCTCGTCTATCCCGCGTTTCCGACGAGCTGGAACGAGTCCGAGATCCTGCGCGCGTATGCCGACGACCCAGCGCTCGACCGCAACTTCTTTCACCATCCGCCGCATCGCGTGGCGAAGATCCGCGATGCGCTCGCGAAGAAGGCGGCGGTCACGATGGCGATCCAGCGCCGGCGAACCGGTGCGTGTGGTCAGGGCTCCGACGCCGTCGGTGTCCCCGCTGCCGGCGCCCGGTGATCCCTCGACCGCAATGCGCGGCTTCGGACGCTGGCGACGGCGGGCGAGCCGGTGTTAGCTCGGGGCCATGAGCAACGAGGACAAGAAGCCGCAGCAGCCTGCGCCTGCCAAGCCCGCCGAGCCGGCGAAGCCCGCCGGTGCCGCTGTGAAGAAGGACGAGCCGTTGGTTCTCGACGAGCGCCGGTTGTCGTTCGACGAGCTCAAGCGCAGCGCGTCCCAGCTCGATACCGAGAAGCTCGTCGAGATGCTGACCGACGGGCGCGTGATCGTGCGCGCGAATGCCGCGCTCGGGCTCGCCGCGCTCGGTCAGGCTCTCCCCCAGCTCGTCCCGCTCCTGCGCGATAGCGAGGCCGCCGCATCGGCCGCGGTCGCCGAGGCGATCACGCGCCTGGGCCAGGCGGTGCGCCCGATCATTCCGCAGATCGTCAAGGCACTCCAGAGCACGCAGCCCGAGGTCACCGACAAGGTGGTCGCCACGCTGTCGGACCTCGTCGGCGTCGCCGATGACGAGCTGATCGCGGCGCTCGACGTGCCGTACGACCTCGCGATGAAGTCGGTGGTCGAAGCCTGCCGCAAGCTCGGCAAGGCCGGCATCGCGTTCCTCATCAAGGCCGCGAAGCACGATCGCACGAGCATCCGGATCAATGCCGTCGGGGGCATCGGCCGGCTCGGCAAGGTCGACATCGACGCCTCGATGGCGTTCCTCACGAACCTCGAAGCGACCGATCCGGTGCCCGACGTGCGCACCGCCGCGAAGCAAGCCGCGCTCGCGGTGATCGCGCGCGAGAAGCAGGTCGTGGTCGATCGGCTGCCGAAGAACATTCCGGACTTCGAGGCGCGCAAGCTGTCGGCGTCGGAGCTCGCCGAGTACGAGGCCGGGATCATCGTCGAGGAGATGGTGTACGCGCTGCAGGATGGCCGCGCGCACGTCAAGATCAACGCGGCCCGCGCGCTCGGCGTGAAGGGCGCGGCGGCCGGCCGCGACGCCGCGGCGGCGATGGGGCTGCTCATGCGCGATAGCGTCGCCCAGGTGCGCCGCGAGGTCGCGAAGTCGCTCGCGAAGCTCGGCCACGAGGCCGCCGGTGCGGCGCACGATCTGGTCGGCGCGCTCGGCGATGCCGAGGCCGAAGTCGCGGAAGCCGCACACGAGACGCTGGCGCCGCTCGGCGACAAGGTGCTCGACGCGCTCGTGAAGGGCCTCGAGACCGGCAGCGAGGAGGGCGGTCGCCGCGTCGGCGAGCTGTTCTCGAAGATCAACAACGCGCCGGCGATCCTGGCCGAGCACTTCAAGAGCCCGGCGGTGAACGTCCAGGTCAACGCCGCGCTCGCGCTCGGCATGCTCGGCAAGAAGGTCGGCGCCGCGCTCGCGGCGCTCCACAACGCGCGCACCGGCGGCGATGCCCGCACGCGTGATGCGGTCCGGCGCGCGCTCGACATGATCGAGCCGCGGGGCGCGACCGGGCCGAAGACCGTGAACGTCGAGGGATTCGAGGCGCGGTTCTTGACCGCGGCGGATCTCGAGAAGGGAAAGCCCGAGCTCGAGAAGGTCGGCGTGGCGGATCTGACCGGCCACCTTCAAGACGGCCGCGAGATCGTGCGCGCGAACGCGGCGACCGCGCTCGGCGTGATCGGTGCGCCGGCCGCGTCGGCGGCGCGGTCGCTCGGCGTGTTGCTTCGCGACGATGCCGCGCGCGTGCGGCTGTCCGCGGCCCAGGCCCTCGACAAGCTCGGCGACGCCGCGGTGGTCGAGGTCGCCGACGATCTGGTCGGCGCGCTCGGTGACACCGACGAGAAGGTCGCGGAGGTCACGGCGAACGTGATCCGCGCGCGCAAGGGCAAGATGATCGGGGCGCTCGTCCGCGGCCTCGAGACCGACAAGCCGAATCACGGGCGTCGCATCGGCGAGCTCGTCAACGTGTTCGACGACGCGGCCGAGATTCTGTGCGACGCGTTCGAGAGCCCGGCGGTGAACGTGCAGGTCAACGCGGCGCTCGCGCTCGGCATGCTCGGCAACAAGCGCATCGGCAAGGGCCGCAAGGCGCTCGAGGGCGCGCGCACCGGTGGCTGGGAGCCGACGCGCATCGCCGTGTTCAAGGCGCTCGAGATGCTCGACGGGCCCAAGAAGATCGGCCTCGACCCCGTGAAGGTCGACGGGTTCGAGACCAAGTACCTCGACGCCGCCGCGTTCACCGATCCGACGAAGCTGAACGTCGCGGATCTGATCGCGTACGCGCAGGATGGTCGCGGGATCGTGCGTGCGAACGCGGCGACGGCGCTCGGCACGCTCGGCGACGCCGCGAAGGGCGCGGCCCTCGCGCTCGGCGTCTTGATGCGCGACGACGACATGCGCGTCCGCATCGCGGCGGCCCAGGCGATCGACAAGCTCGGCGACGACGTCGTGCGCGAGACCGCCAGCTACCTGGTCGGCGCGCTGCGCGGCGATGCCGAGGTCGGTAAGGTCGTCAGCGGCGTGCTCGGCGCTCGCAAGGCCAAGGTGCTCACCGCGTTGCTCAAGGGACTCGAGACCGACGACGACACCCACGCGAAACGGATCCTCGAGCTCGTCAACGCACTCCCGGATGCGTGCGAGATCCTGTGTGACACGATCGAGAGCCCGGCGGAGAACGTCCAGGTCAACACCGCGATCGGCATCGGGATGCTGGGTGCGAAGCGCGCGGGAGCGGCGGGGCGAAAGGCCCTCGAGACCCGCCGGACCGGTGGGTTCGTGCGGACCCGCGAGGCCGCGTTCAAGGGCCTCGCGCTGCTCAAAGAGCTGCCGTAATCACCTTCCGCGCGGTGTCGTGATCTAGGCTCGCCGCATGATCTACGACAGCATCGCCGACACGATCGGCCGCACGCCGATCGTGCGCATCCATCGCCTCGCACCGCCGAACGTCACGATGTACGTCAAGGTGGAGTCGTTCAACCCGGGCGGCTCCGTGAAGGACCGGCTCGCGATCGGCATCATCGAGGACGCCGAGCGGCGCGGCACGCTCAAGCCGGGGCAGACCGTGGTCGAGGCGACGTCGGGCAACACCGGCATCGCGCTCGCGATGGTGTGCGCGGCGCGCGGTTATCCGTTCGTCGCGATCATGGCCGACTCGTTCTCCGTCGAGCGGCGCCAGGTGATGCGCGCATACGGCGCGAAGGTGATCCTGACCCCGGGCGCCGAGCGCGGCACCGGCATGGTGAAGAAGGCCGCCGAGCTCGCCGAGAAGCACGGCTGGTTCCTCGCGCGTCAGTTCGACAATGAAGCGAATCCCGCCTACCACCGCGCGACGACGGGGCCCGAGATCCTCCAGGACTTCGCCGGCAAGCGCCTCGACTACTGGGTCACCGGCTGGGGCACCGGCGGCACGCTGACCGGCGCGGGACAGATCCTCAAGGCCGCGCGGCCCGATCTCAAGGTCGTGGTCACGGAGCCCGAGGCCGCGCAGCTCCTCGGCAACCAGGAGTGGAAGCCGCACAAGATCCAGGGCTGGACGCCGGACTTCGTGGGCACGATCCTCGATCGCAAGATCGCCGACCAGCGCGTCCCCGTCACCGACGACGAAGCGCTGCAAGCCGCACGCGCGCTTGCCCAGAAAGAAGGCCTGTTCGTCGGCATCTCGTCGGGCGGTACGTTCGCCGCGGCCCGCAAGGTCGCCGACAAGGCCCCGGCCGGCAGCGTGATCCTCGCGATGCTGCCCGACACCGGCGAGCGCTACCTGTCGACCGTGCTGTTCGAGGGTGTCAACACCGGCTCGGATCCGGAATGATCGAGGAGGTGAACGGGACCGAGCTGTACGTCGAGCGACGAGGCAGCGGGCCGACGATCCTGTTCATCCACGGCTCCACGCTCGATCATCGAATGTGGGCGCCGCAACTCGAGGCGCTCGGCAGCTACGACTGCATCACGTACGACCTGCGTGGCTTCGGTCGCTCGCCGCCGCCGGCCGGCCCGTTCAAGCACTGCGAGGACGCGCTCGCACTCCTCGACAGGCTCGGCGTCGAGCGCGCGGTCGTCGTCGGGCACTCGATCGGCGGCCTCTACGGCCTCGAGCTCAGCTGCCTCGCACCCGAGCGCATCACCGGCTACGCCGCGCTGTGCATGTCTGGCCTCGGGACGCCGTCCTTCCCGGCCGACATCCAGGCCGTGTTCACCGCCGTCCGCACCGCCGCGCGCGCCGGCAACCTTCCCGAGGCGAAGCGGCTGTGGCTCGACACCGGCTGGTTCGCGACCGCGCGCGCCAAGCCCGAGCTGCGCGAGCTCATCGATCAGATGGTCGGGGACTACTCCGGCTGGTACTGGCTCAACGACTCGCCGTCGCAGAACATCGTGCCGCCCGCCATCGAGCGGCTCGAGACGCTCAAGCTGCCGACGATGGTGATCGATGGCGAGCTCGACCTCGACTACAACCACGAGATCGCGAAGATCCTGGCGAAGCGCATCCCGAACGCGACGCTGGTGAAGATCGCCCACGGCGGCCACATGGCGAACATGGAAGAGCCGGCCGAAGTAAACAGGGCCCTGATCGCGTTGGCGCGGATCGCGACGCTCTGACCGCACTTCGGTTCTACATGGCGGGCTGAGCGTCGACGGTGACCGCGGCCGGGCCGTCGTTCGGCTTGATGCGTAGCGCGGACAGCTCGGCGGCGAGGCGGGCGAGGTCGGCCTCGCTGCGGTGGCGCGCGGCCTCGGCGCGGTCGCGGTCGGCGAGCGCGCGATCGCGATCCTTCTCGACGGTGGTGCGCGCCGTGTTCGCGGCATCGCGCTCCTTGATGGCCTGATCGCGCTCCTTGCGGGCCGCGTCGCGGTCGTGCTGGGCCTGATCGCGATCGCGCGCGGCCTCGTCGGCCTCGGTGCGGGCGCGGGTGAAGAAGCCCTCGTACAGCTCGCGACCGAGGCGCGCTTCGTCGCGCTCGGTGCGCGCGTTGGCGAGCGCCTCGGCGAGCTGGCGGGTGGCCGCGTCGGCATCGGCGAGCGCGCGATTCTTCGCGGCGACGATCGCCTTGTACTCCTTGTCGGCGTCGGCGAGCGTGCCGCGCAGCTCCTCGAGCTCCTTGCCGCGGGTGCGGAGCTCGGTCTCCGTCGTGGCCAGCTCGCGACGCGTGTCGCGGGCGCGCTGGGACAGCTGCTCGTTCTCCGCGGTGGCGCGCCTGGCCTCGGCGGCGAGCGCGTTGCGCTGGGCGCGCACCTCGACGACGTTCACGTACGCGACGATGCTGAGCGTGGCCAGCACGGTGGCGAGCGCGACCGTGATCGTCAGCTGCGGGTTGCGCCGGCACCACAGCGCGAAGCGCGAGGTCCGCGACGTGTCATGGCTCGTCGGGGTCGCCGCGAGGTACGCGTCGAGGTCGTCGGCGAGCTCGCCGGCGGTCGCGTAGCGGGAACGCGGATCGATCGCGAGCGCCTGCTCGATGATGCGGCGCAGCCGGCGCGGCAGCTTGCGATCGAGCGCCGGGGGCGTCGTCGCGGCGGCGGCGACCTCCCACGCATCACACGGCTCGGGTGGGGGCGCGGGCTGCCACACCGGCCGGTTCGACACGAGGTCGAACGCCAGCGCGCCGAGACCCCACACGTCGAGCGCCACCAGCACCGCGCGATCGTCGAGATCGTGCGGATCGAGCGCCGGCGGCAGGCCGCAGGCTTGCTCGGGGGCGATGTAGCCGGGCGTGCCGGCGATCTCGAGCGCGCCGGCGCGATCGTGGCCCTCGCTCACCGCGAGCCCGAAGTCGGCGACGCGCGCGCGGCGCGAGAACGGCGTGATGAGCACGTTGTGCGGCTTGAGATCGCGGTGGAACACGTTGCGCAGGTGGGCGTCGTGGACGCCGCGCGCGACGTCGCGGACCCACCGCGCCGCTTCGTCGAGCGAGCGCGGCCGGAGCGTGGCAGCCGACGAGCCGGGCGCGAGCACGCCGTTGCGCGGCTCCCACTCGCCGACGAGCTCCATCACGATGTACGACGGCTCGGCATCGTGGACGTCGAGCACGCGCACCACGTGATCGCTCGTGACCTCGGCCGCGGCGCGGGCTTCGGCGAGGATCTCGTCGACGACGGGCGAGTGCTCGCCGCGGAAGATCTTGATCGCGACGTTGCGCCCGAGCTTGTGATCGTACGCCTGCCAGACCGACGCCGTCGCGCCGACGTCGAGCAGCACCCCGAGCTCGTAGCGGTCGCCGTCGAGGTGCGGCGTCGCTTCGTCGTCCGCGACGCGCTCGCGGGCGGCGCGCAGCCAGATCAGCGCCTGCGCCACGAGCGCCGGATCGCCCGGAAAGCTCGCGGCGACGAGCGCCGGCCAGCTCGCCTCGGGCTTGGTCGCGATCGCGGCGAGCAGCTCGAGCACGTCCTTCACGACGCCAGCCCTTGCTCGATGCTCTGCACGAGCACCAGGTAGTTCGTGCCTTCGACGATGCGCTTGTTGACGACGCCGAGCGACATCCCGAGCGCGGTCGCGATCTCGCGCTGGGTCTTGCCGGCGAGATACAGGCGCAGGATCGCGCCGACCTGGGCCGGGCGCGTGATCGGGATCCGCACTCGCGGGTCGACGACGTCGCGCTCCAGATCGGCGATCCGATCGATCACCCAGCCGCGGAGCTCCGCCAGCTCGACCATCTCGCCGAGCGTCTGCTCGTCCGGAATCGCGATCTGATCGCGATCGAGCTCTTCGCGCTGACCGCGGCGGCGCAGCTGATCGAAGCGATCGAGGATGAACCGCCGCACGCTCTCGCCGAGCTTGCGCTCCCCGGCCGGAAGCTCCTTCAGGCGTGCCCACTCACCACTCGTCACCCAGCGCGCGACGAGGGAGCCGAGGATGTCGCGCGTGCTGTACGAGCCGCGGTAGTTCATCGATTGCTTGACGCGCCGGATGATGCGCTCGAGCTGGCCGGCCATCTCGGTATCGATGACATCCCTGGGCATGGCGAAAAGGTAGCAGAGCGTGAACACCCGCCGCCGAGGCCCGTCGTAGTGGATATGTACAGGATCTCGATTGCCGTCATCGCCCTAAGCCTCGGTTGTTCCAAGCACGCGGCCGTGAAGACCACTCCGCCGGCCGTCACCGCGGTGCCCACCGCAAAGCCCGTGCCGGCCACGCCGCCCGCGCCGGCGAGCCCGAACGTCGCGGTCTCGGACGATCTCGCGAAGGCGTGCATGCTGAAGCTCGACAACGTCCAGAGTGCCCCGAAGTTCGACTTCGACACGTTCGAGCTCCTGCCCTCGGATCGCGACGTGCTCCAGCAGGTCGCGACGTGCGTCACCAGCGGTCCGCTCAAGGGCAAGAAGCTCGAGCTCACCGGTCGGGCCGATCCGCGCGGCACCGAGGAGTACAACCTCGGGCTCGGCACGCGTCGCGCCGGCGCGGTCGCGAGCTACCTCGAGAAGCTCGGCGTCGGTCAGACCCAGCTCGCCGAGACCACGCGTGGCGCGATCGACGCCGCGGGCACCGACGAGTCGACCTGGAAGACCGATCGTCGCGTCGATCTGCGCGTCGAGAATTGAACTAGCTGCGCGGCGGTGGCGCATCGAGCGCAACGGCCGAGATGTCGTGCTCGTCGAGCAGGCCGACGATCTGTCCCGCGGCGTCGGTCACGGGGAGCGAGCGCAGATCGCGCGCCACCATGAGCTGCGCGGCGCTGCGCAGATCGGCCTCGAGCGGGATCGAGACCGGCGGGCTCATCATGTCGGCGGCGACCGCGACGCGATGGAGCTCGGGGTTCGACGCGATGACGCGCAGCGCTTCGGCGGCGATGATGCCGCGAAGCACACCGGCCTCGTCGACGATCGGGAACACGTCCTGATCGGCGGCGGTCGCGATCTGCTCGGTCAGCACCGGGATGGTCGTATCCGGCGCGAACTTGAGGAACGGCCGATCCGGCCGCACGATATCGCTGCAGCGGAGGCGGACCAGCGGGTCCGAGTCGCGCCGGTGCGCGGGCGAGTCGCGCAGGGTGGGGACCTGCGCCGGATACAGCGACACCTTGCGGAGCGCGATGAACGCGATGCCCTCCGCGAGCATGAGCGGCACGAGCAGCTCGTAGCTGCCGGCCATCTCGCACACGAGGACGAGCGCGGCGAGCGGCGTGTTCGCGATGCCGCCGTAGAACGTGCCCATGCCGACGAGCGCGAACGCGCCGACCGAGATCGTGGGGTCGTCGAGGAGCAGGCGGGCCGCGAGGCCGAAAGCACCTCCGAGCAGGCCGCCGATCGCGAGCGCGGGCGCGAAGTCACCGGCGCTGCCACCCGAGCCGATGGTGAGCGCGGACGCGAGCACCTTCACGAGCGCGAGCAAGACGAGGATCTCGACGCCACGCCAGCCGAGCGGCAGCCAGTCGGCACCGACGATCGCGACCTGTGCCGCCCCGTAGCCGCCGCCGAGAATGCCGAGCCCCTGGTCGCCGCGCCCCACGGTCGGCCCGACGTAGTGCAGGAACATCACCACGAAGATGCCGAGCGCGAGGCCGCCGACCGCGGGGCGGAACCATTCGGCGACCCGGAGCCGCAGCGCGATCTGCTGCGCGAGGCGAAGTGTCCCGACGAAGAGCGACGCCGACGCGGACACCACGATCGCGAGGCCGATGTAGAGCGGGATGTGACCGGGCCGGAACGAGTAGGGCGGCAGGTGACCGAACAGCGTCGCCTGGCCGAACACCGAGATCGACACCGAGTACGCGATCACCGACGCGAGCACGCTCGGGATCAGCGCCTCGGACTCGAAGTCATCGCGATACAGCATCTCGATCGCGATCAGCGCGGCGCCGAGCGGCGCGCGGAACACGGCGGAGATGCCGGCGGCGACGCCGGCGATCATCAGCACGCGACGCTCGCGCTGCGAGACCCTGAGGTAGTGACCGACGGTCGAGCCGAGCGCGGCGCCGATCTGCATCGTCGGGCCCTCGCGACCGCCGGAACCTCCGGAGCCGAGCGTGAAGATCGACGCGAGCGGTTTCACCCACAGCACCCGCCGTCGGACGACGCCGTTGTCGTGATGGAACGCGTCGATCGTGGCATCGCCACCACCACCGCGACACTCGGGCGCGAAGCGCGTGATGAAGCCGCCGACGAGCGCGCCGAGCGCCGGGATGATCGCGAGCAGCCACAGCCGGAAGTGCGGCCCGGCCTCCGCGCCCCACACGCGCTCGCCGCTCGCGCGCAGCGGCGAGTAGCCGGCGAGCTGCTCGAGCAACAGGTTCTGCACGAGCTCGGCGCCGGCGAAGAACAGGACGCCCATGATCCCCGCGCCGAGGCCGACGAGCGCGGCGTGAAGCAGCGTGCGCCCGACGATCTGCAGCTCGAGCGGCTTCTCGTTCGGCGTCAGGAGCTGGACGAGCCCACGGACCGGCCGCAGCACCGCGGCCGCATAGGCGAGCGGGCTCCCGCCGGGCTCGCTCGGCGGTCGCTCCGGAGGCGGTTCGCCCGGCTCAGCCACCGGCCGATTGTACGCGCGGCTCGAACCGCACGTCTGGTCGCCACGCGATCCAGATCAGCGATCCTGGGATCGCCCATGCACCGAGCGCGAGCGCCACGCCGCGGTAATCGTGCTGGCTGTCGACAGCGGCGCCGATGATCGGGTTCGCGATGATGAGCGCGAGCGATTGCGCACCGGCGAGGATGCCGCCCGCGAACGACACCGACGCCGCCGGCATCCGCGACAGCAAGTCCGCGGTGCACAGCGTGTACAGCGCGCCGCCGCCGCCCATCGCCGCGCCCATCACGGCCATCGCCTGCCACGGCGTGTCGACGGCGGGCAGGAGCGCGATCGTCGACGCGAGCACCATCGCGATCGCGTACAGCAGGCGCGGCGGTGCGCCGGGCAGGCGCGGCAGCCGCGACGCCAGATCGCCGAACAACAACGCGCCGGCATCGAGGCACAGAGGTGGCAACCACAGGTAGCCGCCGACATCGCCCTGATCGGTGTGGAACGTCTTGACGAGGTACTTCGAGCCCCACGCGCTGATGAAGCCGAGCACGGGTGCCGCGGCGAACACACCGACGAGCCCGCGCACGACGAGCGGGTGCTGCACGAGCTCGGCGAACTTCGGTCGCGCGCGAGTCGCCGGCTCGGGAGGCGGCTCGAGCTGCGCGCGCACGTCGCGCCGGCTCGTCAGCGCGATCCACAGCGGGATCCACGCGAGCCCGGCGATCGCGGTGCCGAGGAACGCGACGCGCCAGCCCGCGTTGCGAAACAGCAGGCTCGCGAGCGGTGGCGCGACCATCCCGCCGATCGACGAGCCCATGAACAGGACCCCGAACCCACGCGAGCGGTCGCGGGCCGGCAGCACGCGGTAGACGGTCTGTGCGCCACCCGGAAACCCGGGCCCCTCGGCGATGCCGAGCGCGATCCGCAACCCGAACAACATGCCGAAGCCCGGGACGATCGCGTGCATGGCCGCGACGGTCGACCACACGAGCACCGAGTACACCAGCCCGCGACGCGCCCCCACGCGGTCGATCCACCACCCCGAGATCGGTGTCGCGACGAGGTAGGCGAGCGAGAACGCCGAGGTGAGCCAGCCGTAGCCGGTGTCGGAGATGTCCAGGGCTTTCGTGACGGTGGGGGCGAGGACCGCCAGCGTCGTGCGGTCGATGTAGCTGACCGTCATCGTCAACATGGCGACGATCACGACGGCCCAGGCGACGGGGCGAGACAGCACGAGCGGACCGCCTCTATAATGAAGAATGCCGGGTCGCGTCTCGATCGCATGCATCGTCCTGTGCGGGTGCGGTCGATTGGCGTTCGACGACCTGGCCGACGCTCCCAGCAGCGAGGTCTCGGCGGTCACCCTCAGCTACCCGACCGAGAACCTGATCGCGGTCCAGAACACGAGCTCGATCTCGCTCACCCCGACGGTGACCGGAGGTCCGGTCGCGTTCTCGGTCACGCCCGCGCTCCCGGCGGGGCTCGTGCTCGCACCCACGACCGGCACGATCACGGGCACGCCGACGGCGGAGGCGAACCGCACGTCCTACGTCGTGACGGCGTCGAACAGCTCCGGCAGCGCGTCGGTGACGCTCTACGCGAGCATCGCTCCCGGCTACGTCGTCGACACCACCGCCGACGGGCTCGACGACGACGGCGGTGTCGACGCGACGTGCTTCTCGACCGCCGCGGCCGGCTGCTCGCTGCGAGCGGCGGTCCAGACCGCGAATCGGCGCACCACGCCGCAGCTCGTGCTGCTCGGGGCGAACACCTACACGATCGGCGGCGCGCTCGAGGACGTCGCGAACGGCCTGGTGATCGCCGGCGTCGGTTCCGCGCAGACGATCGTGCGCGCGCCGACGCTGCACCCGGGCTACCAGTTCGCGAAGCTGGCCTCGCAGCACACGCTGAGCGTGATGGATCTGCGTGTCGACGGTTTTGGCTCGGTCAACGGTGGTGCGATCGCGGTCTTGATGGGTGAGCTCTACGTCGACGAGTGTGACTTCCAGAACAACGACTCGGCCGGCTCCGGTGGCGTGCTGTTCATCAACGGCGCGGCGCACGCGCTGCTCGAGCATTCGACGTTCGAGAACAACACGTCGTTCGGCGGTTGCTGCGGTGGCTGGGGCGGGGTGATCGACGGCGAGGGCAGCGCGACGACGGTCATCGTGCGGACCTCGACCGCGGTCGGGAACTCGACAGGCTGGGGCTCGTTCGCGCACATCACGACCGGCACCACGCTGACTCTCGAGAACTCGACGCTGTACGGCAACATGTCGACAATCTCGGGCACGCTGGCGTCGCCGGGCGGCGTCTACACGCTGACGAACGACACGATCGCCTACAACACCAACACGAACACGAGCGTCAACGGCAGCGATCTGCCGTCGGCCGGCATCTACCTCTACAACCCACCGTCCGGATATACGCTCACGAACGTCATCCTCGCGCACAACACGATGACGACCGGGGCCGAGCGCAGCTGCAGCCACCGCGTCGTGGGCACGACCGTGACCACGAAGGGCGGCAACGTCGTCACCGACGACGCCTACAACTGCGGGGTCGACTTCACCGCGACGACCGATCGCCTGACCACCGAGCCGGGCCTCGATCCCGCGGCGCCCGCGAGTCACGGTGGCGAGACCCCGACGATGTTGCTCGTCCCCGGATCTCCCAGCATCGACACGGGGGTGAACGACGGCTGCCCGGCGACCGACCAGCGCGGGGTCCCGCGGCCGATCGGCCCGCAGTGCGATGTCGGCGCGGTCGAGATGGAATAAGCCAGAATCGACACCGGTCGTGGATCGTTTCTTGGACTGGCGCGTTTGCGTGGGTACGGAGGCTGTCCATGTCCAAGCTCGTGGTTTGCGCCGGAGCGCTCGCGCTCGGGCTTTCGTCCACCTACGCCTCGGCGCAACAGATCGCGACCGAACGCATCGAGGCCATCATGATCGCCGGCGGCCGCGACGTCGCGCTTCCGATCCACGAGGAGCGACTGACCGTCGAGATCGACGGCGAGTACGCATCGTCGACGTTGCTCCAGACCTACCTCAACAACACCTCGGGCCGGATCGAGGGCAACTACCGGCTGCGGCCGGGCTCCGGCAGTCACGTCGACGGCTTCGCCTACTGGAACGGCGAGCAGAAGATCGTCGGCGAGGTGTTCGAGAAGAACACCGCGCACAAGGTCTACGATCAGGTCACCGCGCAACGTCGTGACCCCGGCCTCCTCGAGGCCGATGGCGAGGGCTCGTTCACGTTCAAGGTGTTCCCGGTCGAACCGAAGGAGAACAAGCGCGTCGAGGTCCGGTGGGCGAAGTGGCTCGAGCGCCACGCCCAGACCGTGCACTACCGCGCGCCGATCGGCAGTCGCGATGCCGAGATCGTGATCGCGATCAACGGCCCGATCAAGAACCTCAAGTCGACGACGCACAAGCTGCACGTCGAGAAGCTCGCGAACGGCGTCCGCCTGCGCTCGCAAGGCGCGATCACGGGCCCGGGTGGCCCCGGCGAGATCGATCTGGAATGGGATGTGGATGAAGCGGCGTGGACGCCCGATGTCTACGTGCAGACCAACGGCAAGGACGAGGGCTGGTTCGCGCTCGCGCTCGCGGCGCCGAAGCTTCCGGAGAACACGGTCACCGCGAAGGACATGACGATCGTCATCGATCGCTCGGGCTCGATGCAGGGCGAGAAGATGGAGCACGCGAAACAAGCCGCGGCCGACATGGTCCGGCTGCTCAACGCCGGCGACCGCGTGAACGTGATCTCGTTCTCCGACGAGGTCGATCCGCTGTTCAAGACGCCACAGCCGGTCGATGCCGACACGCGCCAGAATGCCGAAGCGTTCATCAAGCGGCTGCACGCGACCGGAGGAACCGATATCGCGCTCGCGCTGAAGACGGCGGTCGGGGCGCAGGACAACCGGTCGGAGCATCCGCAGGTCGTGGTGTTCCTCACCGACGGACAGTCCGATGCGGCGCAGGCGTCGGCTGTCGAGACCGGGAACGTGCGCCTGTTCACGCTCGGGCTCGGCCAGGACGTCAATCGCCCGCTGTTGTCGCGGCTCGCCGCGCAGAAGCGCGGTCGCTTCGTGTTCATCGAGGACGCGCGCGCGATCGAGAAGGAAGTCGGCCGGCTCGCCGCGAACATCGCGAAGCCGTTGCTCGTCGACGTGACGGTGGACATCGACGGCGCGAACGCGACGCGGATCTACCCGCGCACGTTGCCCGACGTGTTCGCCGAGGACGAGCTGCGCATCTCGGGCCGCCTGCGCGGCACAGGCACGACGAAGTTCATCGTGCGCGGCAAGCTCGCCGGCAAGAAGGTCGAGTTCACGCGCACGGTCGAGCTCGGCAAGAGTGCCGGGCGGACGTGGACCGCGTCGCTGTGGGCGCAGGCGCGCATCGATCACCTGCTCGAGGAGATCTCGCTCGACGGATCGAAGCAGGAGATGAAGGACGAGGTCCTCGAGCTCGCGCTCGCGTACAACGTCGTGACGCCGTACACCGCGTTCCTCGCGGTGCCGGAGAGCGAGCTCGGGGCGTCGCGAGATACCGTGATGGCAGCGCGCGAGCGCAAGCACAAGATCATGGCCGAGAACCCGGACGCGGCGCAGGTGGCGATGCGCGGCCAGGGCCAGGGCTCGGTGGGGCGGATCGATCCGACCAGCACGACCCAGGGCATCTCGCCCGACGTCGACCTCGTGCAGAGCTCGCCGGCGCCGAAGGCCGCGATGGACAGGCGCGTCGCGAGCAAGGACGACGACGGCGAGGACGATGGCCCCCGCGAGTCCAGGCGGCCGAGCGCGCCGATGACCGCCGAGACCACGTCGTCGCACGCTCACGGCTGCGCCGGGTGCGCGATGTCGGGCCCCGGCAACGGCGCCGCGACGATCCTGCTCGTCGGGCTGACCGCGATGCTGCTCCGCCGCCGCCGTCAGCGGTAGGTCGCGAACTGGTTCGCCATCCGCGTACCCTGACCCGCGGTGAACGTGTTCATGCACGCGTCATCCGTGTAGTCCATGAAGTTCGTGATCGGGTCGTTGCCCGGATACTTCGTCCCGGTGCACGTGTTGCGACCGGTCGGGCAACCGAACGCGGCGCTCTTCTCGGCCGGCGTGTCGCTGACGCCGTCGTTGGTCTTGCTGCAGCCGCCCTGGAACGTGTGGTAGAGGCCCATCCAGTGGCCGATCTCGTGCGTCGCCGTGTCGCCGAGGTTGTAGGGCGTGGCGGTGCCACCCGGCAGTGACGAGTTCAGGATCACGACGCCGTCCATCTTCGGGCTGCGCGCGTAGTCGGCCGGGAACGTCGCCCAGCCGAGCAGGCCACCGCCCATGTTGTTCGTGTAGACGTTGAGATCCGCCGCGCCACCGATGCGGAGTGCGGTCTTCATCTGGGTCTCGGCGGTCGTGCCGTCGGTCGCGGTGTACCAGGTGTTGTTCGTGGTGTCGTCCGTGCTCGCGAGCACGAAGCTGAAGCCGTCGGGACCATAGGCGGCGTTCAACACCGCGATCTGATCGGCGACCTGCTGATTGGTCGGAAGGTTGGTCACGGTCGTGCTGTGGATGCGATGCACGTGCACCTGGATCGGCGCGTTGGCGAGCGCGAGGTCGCCGCGCGCGGCGAGGAAGTCATTCACTTCCTGATCGATCTCGGCCTTGCGCTGATCGCTCGGTTCGATCGTCACGCAGCCACGAGCTGAGGTGGCGGATCCCGGCTCTTGAACGCCATTGGATTCGGCGTCGCTCGGGCTGTCACTCGTGTCGGTAGTCGTGTCGTCGGTCTGAACACATGCAGTGATCGAAACAATCGAGAAGATCGATGCAACGAGTAGTTTCTGCTTGGTCATAACGCCTCCAACGTTGCCCGAACGGTATGCTCGAACTAGTTGGGGCTCCAAGTGTTTGAATCTCGTTTGCGTGGTGCGAGACGTGCGCACATTGCGGGTCGCTGTGTGATGTCAGGAGACGCCAGCGCACCCGCGCCATGCGCAACATCGCCGTGGTCACGCGAGCTGATCGAGGTACGGCTCGGTGTGGAGGGTGCGCATTCAAGTCCGCCGGATCGCACCGACGATCAGCACGACCACGGTCGCGAGCGCGCAGGTGGCCGCCGCGAGATCGAGCGTCGGCACCATGACCATCCAGAACGGTGGCGGCACGTCGAAGTACGGCGGTGAGAACCACGCGCGGACGAGCCCGATGGCCCCGAACGCGATCGCGAGCCCGACGAACGCGATGCCGTTCGTCGTCGCCATGCGATCGGTCGCGTGGCGAAGCACGCGCCAGCTCGCGACGACCTGCAAGACCACGGCGATCCCCGCGCCGATCGAGCCGAGCTCCTGGGTGCGTGCGAGGCTGGGGACGTACGATGGCGACACGCGCCCGCGCGTGATGACGACGATCACGAGGATCATCACGACCAGCGCGAGCGCGCCGGCGAGTGATCCTGGTGTGATCGCGAGGATCGAGTGGCGCCGGAGCACGAACGCGAGCGCCACCGCGAGCCCGAGTCCGCCGAGTGCGAGGGCGAGCCGGATCGGATCGGGTGTGGATTCGCGTGCGCGCGCGGCGTCGACGACCGTGGCGAGCGCGCGCCCGCGTGTCGCGTCGGTGACCGTGCGTCGCGCCGCTTCGTCGGGCGCGAGCGCGAGGAGCTCGACGAGCGCGCGACCTTCCGCGTGACCAGGGGCCGGCACGCCGAGCAGGGCCGCGATCGTCGGTGCGACATCGATCAAGCGCGCCTCGCGCGCTACCGCGCCGGGCACGATGCCCTTGCCCGCGAGCACGAGCGGGACGTTCGAGACCTCGGGCTCGTCACCGCCGTGCCCGCCCGGTGTGACGTGACCGTGATCCGCGGTGACGATCACGGTGTCGCGCGCGAGATCGATGCCGGTGAATCCGGCGCGAAGCATGCGATCGACCGCGAGCGCCGCGTGGCGATAGGTGTCGCCGACGCCAGACGCGTGACCCGCGCGGTCGACATCGAGCACGAGCACCGCGATGAATGCAGCATCGGTCGCGGCGAGCTCCGCGATGGTACCAGCGAGCTCGCCGAGCGACCCCACGCGACGCGCGTCGTCGACCGGCCACGTCACTGGCGGTGGTGGCGTCACGTGCGTGTCGTGCTCGAGCCACGCGATCCCGGCGAGCGACGTCGCGTGGCGCACGAACAGCGACGGCAGCACGCCGTAGTCGCTCGCGGTCGCGACGTGGAGGCCCGCGTGCTGCACGCGATCCATCACGGTGTCGACGGCGACCGAAACGTAGACGCGATTCGCGCGCACGCCGCTGTCGCGCGGCGGGACGCCGGTCAAGATCGTGACGTAGTTCGGGCGCGAGATGGTCGGGTAGGGCACGCGCGCGGTCGTACCGGCGCCGTGCTCGCGAAGCTCGTCGAGGAACGGCAGCCGTGCCTCGTCCGCGCCGAGGCCGTCGACGATCACGAGCACGACGCGTCCGGTGAGCCGTGGCGTGTGGGGATCGTCCAGCTGGGGCGGCACGGCTGCCAGCGGTGGCGAGGCGAGCGCCAGCTCGTCGTTCCACTGCCGGGCGCGGTTGCCGAGCACGATCGCCATGACGATCGCGATCGCGACGAGGCATGCGGAAGCGAGCGTGCGCATGTCAGCGATCGGGCCGGAGCGACATCATAGCGCCAGGATCCACCACCCGAGTCTCACGCGTGTGGGATGACGTCGCCGGGGGTAAGTGCTCCACGTTTCCATGCGACTTGTGGCTACGTACCCCCAAGGTTCCGAGCTAAGTGCGCGAACGTGGTTGGCACCGGATGTGAAGATATTGCGCGCATGCGCAAGCTCATCGGCCTGATCCTGTTTTCGGCGTGCACGGGCACCATCGGCACCGGTTCTGGCGGTGATGACGATGTTCCGCCGGTGCCGGTCGACGTACAGGTCACGGTGCGCGATGGCGCCGCTGGCCAGGCGAACGTCCGCGTGATCTTCCAGAACGCCGACAACACGCCGATCGCCGAGAAGGTGACCGACGCCGCCGGCATCGCCGCGGTCGAGATGCCGAACGGCGGCAACGTCACGGTGATCCGGACCTACGCGCCGATCGCGCCGGCGCCGGCGAACCCGACGGAGGTCTACACGTACGTCGGCGTGAAGTCGGGCGACCGCCTGGTGCTCGGTCACGAGCTGGACACGATCGACACGCCGACCGCGATCATCGTCAAGGTTCCCGACTCGCTGCAGAACACCGTCAAGGTCGTGACGCCGTGCGGGTCGGGGCAGGGCACCGCACCGTACGTGCCGATCACGGTCGCGGGCTGCCCGTCGAACCTGACGTTCTACCTCACCGATGGAAACCAGTCGTCGGTGCTCGCGCATGCGGCCTACGGCGCGAACGTCGACCTCGGCTTGCAGAGCCCGGTGGGGAACCTCACGACCACGCTGTCGTCGACGAACCTCTTGCCCGGCGTGACCACGGTCGAAGCGGAGACCCGGATCATGGACGGCACGTATCAGCTGTACTCGTCGGGCACCAAGCGCGTGGACGCGACGCCGGCGAACGTGAACATGCCGAACCTCCAGGGCGTCGACGAGATGGTCGTCGCGACGATCAAGGCCACGGACGGCACGCAGATGGTCGCGTCGCGGCAGCCGTACGCGGTGACGCCGACGATCATCGACGCCGGCGCGAATCTGTTGCCGTACGTCACCACGCCGGAGTACACGCCGACCGCCGTCACCTGGGTCGAGACCGGCACCGGGGCCGCGGACTTCGTCATCGCGACGCTCGACGTGACGCCGAAGAACGGCGCCGACGAGTACATCCGCATCATCATGGCGCCGCACACCGGGTTGTCGCTCGCGGTGCCGCTGATGACCGGCGCGGATGCCGTCTTCAACCCGATGACGAACGACCAGATCGCCGGCACGCACGAGCTCGTCAGGTCGACCGGGGGCTACGATGCCGCCCGCGGTCATGCGTTCGGCGTCCCGAGCGTGCTCCAGAACGCGCCGATGAATGGCTCGGTCACGATCTCGTACGCCGGCAACACGCCGCCGACCCTCTGAGCCCGCTCGCCAGCTAGCCGCCGAACAGGCGGCGGAGGATCCCGGACTTCTCGGGCGGTGGGCCTTGCTCGAGTGCGGCCTTCATCGCGAACGCGGACTCGAAACGGTCCTCGCGTTTGTGCGCGAGGGCGCGGGCGACGATCGCGTCGAGCCAGGTCGGAACGTCGGGGCGGCGATTCGCGGGGTGGCGCTCGAGGTCGCCCTTCATGACCTTGCTCAGCAGATCGCGCTTGGTCTCCCACGTGTACGGCCAGTCGCCGGTGAGCGTCTCGAACATCACGATCCCGAGCGAGAACAGATCGGCGCGGCCGTCGACGGCGGACGGATCCAGGTATTGCTCGGGGCTGATGTAGAACGGCGTGCCCAGGATGTGTTCCTTCGACGTGAGCTTCAGCTCGTCCTCGACCTTCGCGAAGCCCAGATCGAGGAGCTTCACCTGATCGCCGGCGGGCGTGGAGATGATGTAGATGTTCTGGGTCTTGAGGTCGCGGTGGATCACACCGCGTGAATGGAGGACCGTGAGCGCGTCGAGGATCGAGGTCGCGATCCACACCACGCGCTCGGGCTCGAGCGGGCCGAACTCCTTGCGCATGCTGTACAGCTCGCGCCCGTCGAGCTTGTCCATCTCGATGTACGGCACGCCGTCCTCGGTCGTGCCCGCGTCGTGGACGTGCACGAACGCGGGATGGCCGAGCGCCGCGGTCTCGCGCGCCTCGCGCACGAAGCGCGCCGCGAGCTCGCGATCCTTCGCGAACCGCTGGTGCAGGATCTTCACCGCGATCACGCGGCGCAGCATCGGATGCTCGGCGGCGTAGACGGCCGCGATCCCGCCGATGCCGATCACCGGACCGATCGTGTACTTGTCGTTGAGGCGCTGGCCGCTGCGCAGTTGCGGGCACGGGACCTCGTCGGGATGACGCGAGCCGCACAGCTGACAATCGACCATGGGCGTCGAGGATACCCTCAGCGCTGGTCGACGGTCTCGGCGAGATGCGCGATCCGCGCGTACCCACGTACCCGGGCGTCCTTGGCGAGCTGGCGCCGCTCCTTCTGCCACTCGGGCTTCGACAGCTCGAACATGAGCTGCGCGTGGGTGAGCCGTGCCGCGAACACGAGCCCGACGAAGCCCTGCGTCTCGGCCTCGGCGCGCGCGGCCTCGATCCGCTGGAAGCCCTCGTCCGGATCGCCGAGCAACGCGTACGCCCGTCCGGATGCGAGCTGGTGCTGGATGCGGATCTGGAATGGCTCCAGCGACTCGGGCTTCACGTGCGCGAGGTCGTCGTGCGCCTGCTGCGATTCGCCGAGGGCGAGGTGGGCACGTGCGATCAACACCCAGGCCTCCGCCTCGGGCGACGTCGCGCCGCGCTCGGCCGCCGCGACCTGCAGCGCGGTCGCCTGGGCGAGCGCGTCCTCTTTCTGGTCGGCGTCGAGCTTCGCGGTGGCTTGCGCGAGCTCGAGCGTCAGCGCGCGTGGCTGGCGATCGAGGCGCTTGACGATCGCCAGACCGTCGTCGAATGACTTGCGCGCCGCGTCGAGCTCGTCACGCTCGACGGCGGCTCGGCCGTGGAGCTCGAGACACAGCACGGCGAGCTCCGGGACAGTGGTCGCGAATCCGGCCGCGCAGCCGGCGCTGTGCGCGGACGCTGGCTCGAGCTCGCCGGCCGCGAGCGCGAGCGCCGCCGTGGCCAGATCGACGTACGCGATCGCGATCGGATCGTTGTTCTTGTTCGCGTCGGCATCGTGCAGGTGCGTGCGTGCCTGATCGAGGTGGCCCCGGAGCACGAGCACGAGCGTACCGGCGGATCCCGCGATCGAGGCCTGCACGGACTCGCCGGCCTCCTGCATCAGCGCGCCGGCCATCGCGTACTTCTCGATCGCGTCGTCGAGCTGGCCGCGCTCGACCGCCGCGAGCAGCCACTCGATGCCGCGGTCGGTGGACAGGGTCTTGGGATCGAAGGCCGCGATCGGGGGCCGCTTGACCGGCTCGTCCTGGGAGCGCAGCACGTAGCCACCGACGACGGCGGCGGCCACGAGCGACAGCGCGGTGGCGGCGAGCAGCACCCGACGGAACGTGCGGCTCGGCGGTCGCGTCAGATCCGCGAGCAGCGCGTCCATCGACGGGTAGCGCGCGGCCGGATCCCGCGACAGCCCGCGCAGCAGGATCTCGCGCAGCCGCGACGGCACGTGACGGCCACGCGGCGGGCGTTGCAAGCGGCCCTCGATCACGGCATCCGCGAGCGCGACCGCGGTCTTGCCGGCGAATGGCCAGTCGCCGTAGAGCGCGTGATAGAGCGCCACGCAGAACGCGAATTGATCCGAGCGCTCGTCGGCGCGCTCGCCGTTGTGCTGCTCGGGCGCCATGAACATCGGCGTCCCCATCACGGCCCCGGTGCGCGTGAGCGGGCTCATCGGGCTGCGCGACAGGTCGAGCTGCGCGCGCGCCATGTTCGCGCGGGTCGCCGCGGGCAGGCCGTCGTCCGCGGCGAGCGAGCGGGCGAGCCCGAAATCCGAGACGCGCACGCGGCCGTCCTTGCCGAGCAGCACGTTGTCGGGCTTGAAGTCGCGATGCACGAGACCCGCTGCATGCGCGGCCGCGAGCCCGCGACCGGCCGCCTCGAACTTCGCGATGATCTCGGCGTGCGAGCGCGGCTTCTCGAGCCAGCGCCCGAGCGTGCCGGCATCGAGCAGCTCCTGGGCCAGGAACACGAGCGTGCCCTCGACGCCCACCTCGTAGACCGTGATCACGTTCGGATGCGTCACGCGCGCCATCGCCTGGCCTTCGCGAAGCATCCGCATGCGCTCTTCCTCGGTGGCCGCGGCGGCGCGCAGCACCTTCAGCGCGACCTGGCGATCGAGCTCGCGATCGTGCGCCGCGTAGACGACGCCCATACCGCCCTTGCCGAGCTCGCCGACCACGACGAACCGGCCGATCTTCGATCCGTGAAGGATCTCCGCTTCGCCGGTGACCACGCCAGTAGCTTAATCGATCAGGTGTACTCGCGCTCGAGGTCGGCGAAGAAGCCTGAGCTCGACGTCGAGGCAACCGCCTCGCGGGGGCGCTGGACTTCTTCCCTGGCGTTGACTACGACATCGACATGACCAGCTCGACTACCGCGTTCATCGGGTCGATCCCGGAGCTCTACGATCGCTACCTCGGACCGGTCTTGTTCGAGCCGTACGCGATCGAGGTGGCGCGCCGGCTGCCGCCGAACGCGACGCGCGTGCTCGAGGTCGCCGCCGGCACCGGCCGCGTCAGCCGTCACCTGCTCGCGGCGATGTCACCCGCGGCGACGCTGGTCGCGACCGATCTCAACGACGCGATGCTGGTGCGCGCCGCGCAGCTCGTCAGCGATCCGCGCGTGACGTGGCGTACCGCCGACGCGCAGGCGCTGCCGCTCGGCGATGGCGAGGTCGACGTGGTGGTGTGTCAGTTCGGGCTCATGTTCGTGCCCGACAAGCCGCTCGCATTGCGCGAGATGCGTCGGGTGTTGCGCGCGGGTGGCCGGCTGCTGCTCGCCACCTGGGATCGTGTCGAGCGCAACGACGCCACGACGGTGCTCCAGGAGCTCGCCGTTGCCGCGTTCCCCGACGATCCGCCGCAGTTCATGCTCACGCCGTTCTCGATGCCCGACCCAGACGTGCTGCGCACGCTCGTCGCCGACGCCGGGTTCTCGACGGTCGAGGTCGAGACCGTGCAGCGCACCGGCCGCAGCGAGTCGGCGGCGAGCCTCGCGACCGGGTTCGTGCGCGGGAATCCGCTCTGGAACCAGCTCGTCGAGCGCGGCGTCGATGGTCCGGCGTTCGAGGCCGCGGTCACCGCGGCGCTCGTCGCGCGGTTCGGCGATCGCCCGTGCGATTCGCCACTGTCGGCGCATGTCGTGACCGCGATCGCGTGAGGCGTTGTGGATTTTCTGGCATCGTTCACACGTGAGCTGGAAGTGCTGGCCGCTCGTCCTGATCGCCGGTCGCGTCGATAGCTATCGTTGATGCAGTGGACTCGCTATCTGGCTTCGGCAGCGCTGGGCGCGGCGTTCGGATGTGGCCGGGTGGGGTTCGAGCCGTGGACCCGGCCACAGTCCGATACGAGCACCGTCGCCTGTACGGCCGACTTCTTGGTCGACACGGCCGCGGACGATCCGGGGCAGGCACTCACGTGCGACGGGGCGGGGTGCTCGCTGCGCGCCGCGGTCGCACGCGTGAATGCCGGCGCCGGCTCGACGATCTGCATCGCCGACGGACTCTCGATCGCCGTCGCGACGCAGCTCGTCGTGACCCGCGATGTGACGATCACCGGCCCGTCGGCGATCTGCGGAACCGGATCGGACCGCGTGTTTCACGTCGCGCCGGGTGGCGCGCTCCGGCTGCGCGATCTGACCGTGTGCCACGGTCGACTCACCGACGCGCAAGGGGCCGGCGTGCTGGTCGCATCCGGTGCGACGCTCGATGTCGATCGCGTGGTGTTCGACGATCACGCCGTGATCTCCGACACCGCCGAGCAGGAGGGTGGCGTCATCCGCGCGGACGGTGACGCCGTGGTCGAGATCCGGAACGCGCGGTTCACCAACAACCACATCACCGTGAGCGCGGCGGCGACCGCGTTCGCGCGCGGCGGGGCGATCGCGATCCAGGCGGGAAGTGCGGCGCGGGTCGTGATCGAGGACACCGCGTTCGAGGACAACACGTCCACCGACGTCGGCGGCGCGATGTACCTGGCGATCGATGCCGCCAACCTCACGCTGGCGCGGTTGCTGTTCGCGCGCAACAGCTCGGATACCGGTGCCGCGATCGATATCAACTGCGCGTCGACCGGCACGTTCGTGATCGACAGCTCGACGTTCGCGAGCAACATGGCACCCAACGGCGTGATCTACGTGTGCACGGCGCAGACCGTCCGGCTGTCCTTCTGCTCGGCCGACGGCAACACCACCTCGCTGGTCCAGTTCGGCGCCGCGACCGGGCGGGCCGAGTGGCACGCCAACGCGATCCACGCGGGCGCGTTCGACCTGTGCGCTGGCCTCGGCACCGGCGCGAGCCTGGACTACAACGTCGCCGATCGCGCCGGCGCGGTCTGCCCGCTCGGCGGTACGAACGGTTCGCACGATCGCTTGGTCGATCCGATGCTCGGGCCACTCGCCGATCATGGCGGGCCCACCGCGACGCTCGCGCTGTCACCTGGAAGTCCGGCAATCGACGCGGGTGGCGCGATGTGCCCACCTATCGATCAGCGCGGTGTGGCGCGCCCGGCAGGCGCGGCATGCGATGCGGGTGCGTTCGAGGCCGAATGAGCGGCGAGATTGCCGTAGACTGGGATCGTGGGCGTCGTCTCCCTTGCGCTCGTGGCGCTGGTCGTCGGGTGCGGTCGAATCGGGATCGAGCCGATCGAGCACGGTGACGCCACGCCGAAAGTCGACGCGGCGGCCGATGGTGCGATCGATGCGACCGCGGCGACGCTCGCGGGGACCTACACGCTCGACAGCACCATCGCGTACACCTGCGCGAGCGCGCTCGTCGACGTCGCCGTCACCAAGTTCACGTTCGCCCCTGTTGGAATGATGATCTCCGCGACGAGTGACGATCCGGGCGCGCCACAACAACCCTGCGCGATGCTCGGGCCGACGCCGGCCGGAGCCGTCTTCGACGTGACCTGCACGCTGCCGGGCGTGTGCAACGAGACCTACCGGCTCACCGGGTCGATCGTGGACTCGAAGCACTGGACCGGGACGTTCACCGCGACGTTCTCGGGCACGTGTCTCGATTGCACGCTGCAAACGTCGGCAAGGATGGGAACCGCGCCGTAAGTGGAGGTTCTCGACGCAGAGCGGCATCTGCAAGTGAGTCGGCTTCTCGCGCGCTGTCGGATTCCGGTTGTGGTCGGCCGGAGCGTTCGCCATCATCCGCGCCATGCGGGCAGTCCTCGTCGCGTGGGTCGCGGTCACCGCGTCCTGCAACCATTCGAACGCCAACGATCCGAGTCCGGACTCGGCGTCGAATCCCGACAGTGTCGTGCCCGACGCGGTCTCGGTCCCGATCCCGATCAAGCACGTCGTGGTCATCGTCAAGGAGAACCACACGTTCGATAACTACTTCGGCTCGTTCCCGGGCGCCGATGGCATCGCGTCGGTCGTCACCGCGAGCGGCACGATCACACCGCCGCACGCGCCCGATCGCACGCTCCGCGATCTCTGCCACGCGCACGATTGCGCGCTCACCGACTATGCCGGCGGCGCGATGAACGGCTGGGATCAGGTCGATGGCAGCTCGGTGAACGGCGACAACCTCGCGTACGCGCAGTACGCCGAGTCGGATATCCCGAACTACTGGCAGTACGCGCGGCACTTCACGCTCGCCGATCGGTTCTTCGCCAACGAGCTCGGCCCGAGCTTTCCGGGGCACACGTTCGTGCTCGCGGCGCAGGTCGGCTGGTCGACCGGCAACCCCAACACCCAGATCACGCATCCGTACTGGGGTTGCGATCAGGACTCGAGCACCCGCGTGACCGTGCAGAACCAGACGACGTGCCAGGACGAGGAAGTCTTCCCGTGCTTCAGCATCCCGAGCGTTCCAGACGTGTTGCCGGCCGGCGTCGACTGGAAGTTCTACGG
>Ga0326726_10000864_pt1 | contig 27761 bp, 20 predicted proteins | sample MHFenrmetagenome_2_FD_207603 | JGI IMG/M metagenome (GOLD analysis project Ga0326726, IMG submission 207603) | Lab enriched peat soil microbial communities from Michigan Hollow, Ithaca, NY, United States - MHF15MN | ecosystem: Environmental > Terrestrial > Soil > Wetlands > Peat | place: USA... | reverse complement strand
CGACGATGCTCCGGCATCGCCGTCGTCGCGCTTCCTCGCATCTGACCCCGCGGCGCTCGTAACGCCGCTCCACACCTTTTCTCAGCACCCTGCTAGGGCTTGCGGGTCGGCGAAGGCGCGGGAACAGCCGTCGCCTTCCGGAACGCCGCCTCGAGCCTCTCGGGCGCTTCGCGGTCGATCAGGAAGCCGCCCGGGCGCGGCGCGACGCGCGCGACCATCCCGCCCGCCCTCGGATGGAGCGACAGGGTCCAGGGCCCTCCGCTTTTCGTCCGGACGGTGACGGTCGCGACCGGAAGCGCGAGCCCCTTGACCTCGGCCTCGTCGACGAAGTCGCGGCTCTTCAGGTCGGAGAGCGCCGCGACGACGTCGTCCGCGGACGCCGCGAGCAGCGGCCGGCCGTCGGCCGTCCAGCCTCCGTCCTTCTGCACCAGGACGTAGCTCGCCTTCGCGAAGGCCGCCTCGACGCCGACGACGTCGCCCCGGTTGAACCCGAAGAGCGTGCGGCCTCGAAAGGCCTCCGCCTCCTTCGACAGGTCGTCCAGAGCGTCGCGGTCCACCGTCAGCACCTGCCCGTCGCGCCGCGCGTAAACCGTGTTGCCGTCCGAACGCGTCGCGCCGAAATCGACCGCCGTCACGGCGCCCTTCGGCCCGGTCAGGGAGACCTTGTAGAGCGGCGGATTCAGACCGATCGCGGCGAGGTCCTGGCCGCCGTGCAGAAAGTCCTTGGCGCGCAGGCCCGAGAGCGCTCCGGAAAGCCGGTCCACCTCGCTCGCGTCGGCCAGGTCCGACATCGGCTCGGCCAGCCACCACGCGCCGTCCTTGCGAACGAACGCGAGTTTCCCTCGCCCGCGCAGGATCTCGATGCGGGTGACGTCGCCGGCGGTCGAGCCGAAGACCTCGCGGCTCTCGAAATCGTCGGCGTTCTTCCTGAGGGAGGCGAGGACGGCGGCCGGCACGAAGAGAACCTTCTGGGTCCCTTCCACCCGGGCCGCCACGACGTCCGTCCCGGGGATGGCCGAGCCGAACTCGACCGTGCGAGTCTTCAGGCTCTTCGGATCGCCCGGGTCGCTCCAGACGATGGTCGCCTTCGCGACGGGCGTCTCGAGGCCGTAGTCGGACGGCTTCACGTCGGCCGCGTCGTCCCCGCCGGCCCGCTTCATCTCGGCGAGGTCCGACACGACGCTGCCGACCGCGAAAGAGTCCGCCGGGTACTTCTCCGGCCGGACCATCCTCCAACCCGCCTCGCCCGCGCGCTGGAACTCGAGGGTCTCGCTCCCGCGCGCCAGCTCGATCCGCTCGATGCGGTCCTGAGGGATGTCCCAGTAGAGGTCGCCCTTGCGCGACCGCTCCTCGGTCGTCGGCATCCGGCGTTCGAAGAGCAGGATGAACGCGAAAAGCGCGACGACCACTGCGGAGAGGGCGAGGAGCTTCTTCGGCGACATTGCGGTGGAAAGACTAGCAGGCTGCTGAAAAATGGATGCGGGCGTCGTGTCCTGGGCTTTCGGCCGCAGGCGTTCGCCTCGCGAACGGCGGCCGAGAGGTTCTGCTACCGGAGCCCATCATGCCGAGCTTCCCTTGAGCCGGGAACAACTCTCCGCCCATGTCGGGCGCGTCGAGCGCCTGCACAAGAACCTCATCGCTCCTCGACGATGCGAAGGCATCGCCGTCGTCGCGCTTCCTTGCATCTGACCCCGCGGCGCTCGTAACGCCATCCCACACCCTTCTTCAGCAACCTGCTAGTCGCGGCGGCGGTACCAGACCCAGATCCCGAGCAGGACGGCGAGCGCCGGCAGGCCCGCGATCGCGGTCCAGCCGATCCGGCGAACCTGGGCGTCCGTCAGGGAAAGGGACGACTGCGCCGGCGTCTTCGGAGGGATGCCCACCTGCTTGTCGCTTCCGGCGAGCCAGTGCGCGGCGCTCGCGAACAGCATGCCGTTGGCGCCATTCTGGATCGCGCCGTCGGCGGCGAAGCGCGAGTTGCCGATCACGACGAGGCGCGGCGCCTTCGCGTCGGCCTTCTTCGGATCCGCGGAGAGGGCAACCGCGAGGGACACCGGCCCCGGGGTGTCCCCCGGGTCTTTCTTGATCTCGGCGTCGAGGCCCTTCAGGTTCGTCTCGCCCCAGCCTTCCGGCGACGTTTCGACGAGCATGGACTCGGAGAGGCCCTCGGGCGGCTTTTCCGCTTTCGTCACCGACCGCGCCAGCTGGAAAACCATCTGCAGCCCCTCGCCGGCGAGAGCGCTGACGATCGGGCTCGACCCGTAGTGGCTGGCCAGGAACGTCTCCGCGCCCATCATGGGCACGGCGTTCGACGGGTCGACGACGAGGTCGTCGCCGAGCTTGATGCCGTACTTTCCGAGGAGGCCCCCGAACCCGAGGTCGAGCGGCGGCGCGCTCGGCCCGGGCAGGATCGGGTCGAGCAGCAGGAGCACATGGCCGCCTCCGGCGAGGTATTTCTCCAGGGCGCCGGCCTCGGGCTCCAGGAACCCGGCGCGGGGCCCGGCGACGACGATGAGGTCCGCGTCCGCCGGCAGGTTGTCCTTGCCGAGAGAGTCCCAGGACGAGACGGTCATGTTGCTGCGCTCGAGGATCTGCCGGGCGTCCGCGAAGCCGCGGCCGCGCTCGGCCGAGTCGATCGCGCCCTCGCCGTGGCCCTTCGAGAAGTAGACCCTCGGCTGCTTCTGTTCGGTGACGGACAGGATCGCGGAGGTGAAGGCCTCCTCGGCCTTGAAGGCCTTGACGCTCGGAGCGCCTCCCATCGCGGCTCCCGCGAAGTCGAGGTCGGCGAGCTTGTCCTCCTCGACGTACTTCCGGCGATCTCCGCTGCGGAACACGACCGTGCTCTCCCGGACGTTCGCCTCCTTGACGAGCGCCTCGGCACGCGCCGGATTGCGCTGCGGATCGAGGTACTCGACCTCGATCTTCGAGCTCGCCGCCTGGTACCGCGACAGGAGCTCCTTGACCTCGGGCAGGAACCGCGAACGGTTGGGCACCATGAACACCGTGACCTGCACGGGCCCTTTCAGGCCGGCGAGGATCTTCTTCGTCGTGTCCGAGAGCGAGTAGATCTGGGTGTGCGTCCAGTCGAAGCGCTTCCAGTGGCGAAACGCCAGGTAGTTCACGCCGAGGAGGACGGCGGCGGCAAGGACGATTCCGGTCGTGGACGCCGTCAGCCGCGAGGACCGGGCGCTCACGGCGTTTCCTTCTTCGAGGAGAGGACCGTGGTCGCGAGCAGGAGGAAGAAGGCCGTCCCCGACAGGTAGTACGCGAGCCGCCGGGAGTCGACGACGCCCCGTGCGAACTCGTCCATGTGATCCCAGATGTTGACGTACCCGAGAAGCCCCTGGCGGGCGGGATCGGCGCCGGCCTCGTAGAGGCCGGTGGAGAACACGACGATGAGCATGGCGAAGGCCAGGACGGCCGCGAGGATCTGGTTCTTCGTCACGGCCGAGGCAAAGGTGCCGATCGACAGGAAGTACGCGCCGAGCAGCGCGATGCCCGTAAAGCCCGCGGCCACGGCGCCGAGGTCGACGTCCGTCTTCGAGCGCAGGTACAGGATGAAGGCGAGGCTCGGAGCCCAGACGACGAGGAAGAATCCGAGGGCGCCGAGAAACTTGCCGACGACCACCGTCCCCTCCGAGACGGGCGACGTCAGGAGGACCTCGAGCGTTCCCGAGCGCCTTTCCTCGGCGAGCAGCCGCATCGTCAGAATGGGCACGATGAAGAGCGTGAAGATCCAGAAGAACGTGTTCGTGAACATGATCGACAGGAACCGCTCCCGGGGGCCGCCGGGCGCGGAGAGAAAGGCGACGATCCGGGAGAAGATCAGGCCGTTCAGGAACATGTAGGCGGTCAGAATCACGTAGGCCAGCGGCGACAGGAAGTACGCGCGCCACTCGCGCCCGACGATGGCGAAGAGCTTTCTCATGAGGGCGTCGCCCCCGCGTCGGACTCGGCCGCCGGCTCCCCTTCGTGCCGGGTCAGCCGGACGAAGACGTCCTCGAGCGACAGGGCCTCGCGGGAGAGCTCCCGGAGCACCCAGCCGCGCTCGACCGCCAGGCGAAAGATCTCTTCCCGGGGGTCGGCGTTGCCGGCGCAGAGGACGCGCGCGCGCGTCTCTCCCGGCGTTTCCTCGATGTCGACGGCTGCGATCCCCGCAAGCCCCGCCAGCGCGTCGCGCGCGGGAACGTTGCCGCGCACGGCGACGCGAACGACGGGAGACCCGGCCAGTTTTCCGCGCAGCTCGGCGGGCGTGCCCTCGGCGACGATCCGCCCGCGGTCGATGATGAGCACGCGATCGCAGACCGCTTCGACCTCCGGCAGGATGTGCGTCGAGAGCAGAACCGCGCGATCGCGCCCGAGGTCGCGAATCGTCTCTCGGATCTTGATGATCTGGACCGGGTCGAGGCCGATCGTCGGCTCGTCGAGAATGAGAACGGGAGGCTGGTGGACGAGCGCGCCGGCCAGGGCCACCCGCTGCCGGTACCCCTTCGACAGGGTCTCGATCCGCCGTCGCGCGACGTCGGCGAGCAGGCACCGCTCGAGGGCCTCGCCCACCCGGCGGCGCACGTCCGCCCCCGCCACGCCCTCGAGTCGGGCGCGGAACGCCACGTACTCCGAGACCCGCATTTCGGGGTACGTCGCCGCGGACTCGGGCAGGTATCCGAGCGAGGCGCGGGCGGCGTAAGACCGGGTCGTCACGTCGTGCCCCTCGACGCGGGCGGAGCCGGACGTCGGGGGAAGAAAACCCGTCAGGACCCGCATCGTCGTGGTCTTCCCTGCCCCGTTGGGGCCGAGAAATCCGACGATCTCGCCCCGCTTGACGGAGAACGTGACGTCGTCCACCGCAAGGCGGGTCGGGTACCGTTTCGACAGTCCCTGTACTTCGATCATGCGAAAACCGCGTTTGGAAACGCGGAAGGATAATGCATATTCCCGAAAATCGAAATCCGAGATCCCCCCGCATCCCCGCGTATCATTGGGCCGGTGATCTCCGTCCAGAGCGTCTCGAAGACCTACGGCCGCTTCGGCCGCCAGACTCGCGCGCTCGACGGCGTTTCGCTCGACGTGCAGCGCGGCGAGACGCTCGGCCTGATCGGCCCCAACGGCGCGGGAAAGACGACGCTGCTCTCCTGCCTGCTCGGATTCCTTCGGCCGGACTCCGGGCGGATCAGCGTCGCGGGCCGCGAGGTCGACGACCTCTGGGTGCGGGCGCGGACGGGCTACATGCCCGAGCGCCTCGGCTTCGAACCCGACCTCTCGGGCGCCAGCTTCCTGGCCTTCCACTGGCGCCTGTCGGGAGGCGACCCGGCCCGGACGGCCGCCGAGGTACAGGCCGCGGCCGACCGCGTCGGCCTCGACCGCCCGGCTCTCTGGAAGAAGCTCCGCACCTACTCCCGCGGCATGCTCCAGCGCATCGGCGTCGCGCAGGCGACCCTGGGCGCTCCGGAGCTCCTCTTTCTCGATGAGCCCGCGTCCGGCACCGATCCGCTCGGCGTCGCGATCGTCCGCGATCAGATTCTCGCGGCGAAGGCCCGCGGAGCCACGATCGTCCTCAACTCGCACCAGCTCGCGGAAGTCGAGCGCGTGTGCGACCGCATCGTGTTCATCGACCGGGGGCGGCTCACGCGCTCCGAGACGCTGCGGGGCGAGGCCGCCTCGCGGCGCCGCGCGGTCGTGCGCGTCCCGCCGGCCAGAGTCGAGGAGGCCCGGGCGGCGCTGTCCGCCTCGGGCATCGCCGCCGAGGCGAGCCAGGACGGGTCGCTGCGGCTGGCGCAGAGTACCGACGCCGACGTGGCCCGGGCGGTCAAGGCGCTCGCCCTGGCCGACGTTCCCGTTCTCGAGGTCCGCTCCTCGGCCGAGCTCGAGGAGCTCTTTCGACAGGCGCTCCCGTCGTGATCGAGATGGTGCACCGCTTTCTGCGGCAGAAGTTCTCGAGCGGCGGCGTGGTCGTTGCCCTGTCGGCCCTGGCCCTCATCGCGGCGGCGCAGATCGCGGGCAGCGGCGGCGCCCAGATCGCGACGCTCGCCCTCCTGATCCTGGCCGCGGGCTGCGTCGCCAAGGACGCGTCCGGCGGAGCCCTCCAGATGATCCTCTGCAGGCCCATCCGCCGCAGCGAGTACCTGCTCGGGCGATACCTCGGCGTCCTCGCCGGGTTCGGCGGCTTCCTGCTCGGGTCGTCGGCGCTCGGAATCCTGTTCGCGCGGGGGATCCTCCCGCTGCTCGGCTCCCCTGTCCGGCCCATCGCGTTCGGCGAGCTCGGAATCGAGGTTGCCGCGACGTTCCTCGGCGGCGTCGCCTCGGCCGCGACGATCCTGCTGCTGTCGACCTTTCTCCCCGGGTATGGCGACGTTCTCGGATTCATTCTCCTGACTCCGCTCGCGATGCTGCCGGACCTGGCCGCGAAGGTTCTGCGCGCCCCGTGGCTGGAGAAGCTCGCGCAGTCTCTTCGCGACAACCTGCTCCCCTCGCTCGACTGGAGCGCCGTCCTGCACGGCCGCGACGTCCTCGGCGAGCCGACCGGGCGCTGGGTGCTGGCCGTCGTTCTCTACCTCGTCTTCGCGCTCGCGATCTTCAGCCGACGGGAGTTTGCATATGGACAGGACTGAAGTTCCGCCCGCAGCCCCCCCGCAGTCCCAGTCGCGGCTGTCGCCGGTTCTCCTGTGGGTTCTGATCGCCGCCGTGCTCCTGCGCATCGTCACGGCCGTGATGAGCCGCGAGAAGTCGGAGGAGGCCGTCGGCCTGGTCGAATGGGAGCCGCGCGAGAAAGTCGCCGCGCTCGCCAAGGCGAGCGGCAAGAAGATCCTTTACGACTTCGGCGCGGCCTGGTGCGGCCCCTGCAAGCTGCTCGACCGCGACTGGGCCGACCCCGCCGTGGCCGGGCTGGTCAACCGCGCCTTCGTGCCGGCGCGCATCACCGACAGGCAGCGCGAGGACGGGCGCAATCCCGAGGACGTCAACGAGCTCCAGCGGCGCTACGAGATCGTCGGCTTCCCGGCCGTCGTGGCGGCCGCCCCGGACGGCCGGCTTCTCGGAAAGCTCGAGGGCTACGCCGGCAAAGAGCGACTGATGCATTTCCTGGAAAACCCCGGAGCCGAGTAGCCGGGCCCCGGATCCCGCAGAAGCCCGTCAGTCTTCCTCCTCGTTGCCCGTCGCCCCCGTCCGAATCGCGACCGGCCCGTTCTCCGTGGAGAGGCGCACCACGACGGGACCGTCGCCGAGCTCGACCTTCTTGCCGTCGTCGTCCCACGTGCGCCGCACGCCGCCGCAGCCCTCGCCGCGGCAGGAGAAGGGCGAGTGACCCAGCGATTCGACGCTGGTGCCGGAGCGATAGCCCGCCGGAACGGCGAGCGTGACGGGTCCGTTGACCGCGTGCGCGTCGAGGCCTTCGCCCCTCCACGCCGACCCCGACAAGGACACCTCGATGGGCCCGTTTTCGGTCGCGAGTCGCAGCCGGCCTCCGTCGCCCCTGGCCGAGATCGGACCGTTCTCGGCGCGGACGTCGATGTCGCCGGAGGAGTCGGTCACGGAAATCGGGCCGTTCTCGGATCGCACCGTGACGCGGCCCGAAAGCCCTGACAGAGCGATGGGCCCGTTCTCTCCCGAAAGCTCCATCGCGGCGCCCCTCGGAGCGGCGATGACCAGGTACCCGACCCAGTCCCCGCCGGCGGGCCCGCGGACCGAGAGCGCGTCGCCCTCGCGGGACGCGGCGATGGCTTCGAGCCCGGCCTTCGAGGGGGCCGCCTTACAAACGAGGACTTCGAAATCCGCACGATCGGAGCCGCGGACGCGCGCGCCCGAGTGCTCGGGAATCCGGACTCGCAGCGGCTTGCCCGCCTCGGCCGCGAAAGTCAGGCGCTCCTCGGCGCGAGCCGCCGGCCGCTCGGCGAACTCGACCTCGAGATCCGAGCAGGCCTTGACGTCGCCGTCGTCGTGAATCGAGACGTTGACTCCCCGATGGCCGGCCCGGGCCGTCGCGGGACCGAGCATCAGGGCCGTCGCCAGCGCCGCCGCCGAAAAGGAGCGTGAAATCGTCATGCCGTCCTCCCCCTCCGGAGACGCAGCCCAACCGGGGAGGTTACGCGCCGCCGGTCAGTCTTCCGAGACGACGACCGGACCCCCGTTGCGCACCAGGGCCACCGCGGAGCCCTCGGCCTCGGTCAGGGGCTGCTCCCACCACTCGCCGCTGCGGCCTCCGACCTCCCCGTAGAGGCCGGCCGGGACGACCCCGACCGAGCGATTACGGCCCGACTGCTTGGCGAGGTACATCGCGCGGTCGGCGAGCTTGAGCACCTCCGTGAAGGCGAACGTGCGCGTGGAATCGGGATACCAGGGGAAGGGCGCCCAACCGACCGAGCAGGTGCGGCGCATCTTGTGGCCGCCGCCGAGGTCGAAGGGCTCGGAGCCCACCGACTGCATGACACGCCCGGCGAGCACGTCGCCGCGCGTGCGGTCCGCGTCGCGGGAGATGAGCAGAAACTCTTCGCCTCCCCACCGGATCAGGCGGTCCGAGTCGCGCACGACGTGCGTCAGCCGGCGCGCGACCTCGGCGAGAACGCCGTCGCCCCGGTCGTGCCCGTACTCGTCGTTGATCTCCTTGAAGTGGTCGATGTCGACGATGTAGAAGATCAGGTCGCAGTTGCGCGGCCGGTTCTGGGCCGGCGTCGAGTGGACGCGCAGCGTCCGGTTCACGTCGTCCTCGATCACCGTCGAAAAGAACCGGCGGTTGCGGGCGCCCGTCAGCGCGTCGGTGAACGAGGCCTCGCGCAGCTCGCGGTTGGCCGCTGCGAGCTCGGCACTGCGGGCAGCGACTGCCTCCTCGAGCCGGCGCCGCTCGGCCTCGAGGTGCCGCGTCCGCCAGCGCACCACCGCCGCGAGCGCACCGGCAGCGAGGAGGACCCAGAGGATGCGCGCCCAGAGCGACTGCCACCAGGCCGCCTTCACCTGGAGCTGGACCACCGCCGGGGCGCGCGACACCTTGCCGTCGGCGGCCACGCACAGGACCTCGAAGCGGTAGTTGCCGGTCGGCAGAGCCGGGAAGCGCGCCTCGGTCAGCTCCGTCTCGGTGTACTGGTCGACGAGCCCGAGCATCCGGTGCCGGTAGCGCACGCGGCGAGGCTCGATGAACGTCAGCCCCGACCACGAAACGCTGAAGTTGCGCTCTCCCGAGGCGAGCACGGCAGGCCGCAGCGGGTCGAGCGGGCGGCCGCCCGCCTCCGCGGCCGTGATCACGATGGGAGGCGGAGGCTCGGGGGCGGGCGTCGTGCCCGCCTGGAACCGGATCAGGCCGCGGCTCGAGCCGAGCCAGACCGACCCGTCCGGCTCGGCGAAGAAGGCGTTCTGGTCGAGGTCGTCGCTCACCATGCCGTCGGGCTTCCCGTAGCGGGCGAGGTGCTTCCAGTCGGGCCCGAAGACGTCGGCGCCGGTGCCCGTGCCGACCCATACCGCGCCCGAGGCGTCGCGCCCGAGCAGGACGACCTTGTTCGAGACGAGGCCGCTCGCGACGTCGATCGGGCGCACGGTCAGGCGGTCTCCCTCGATGATGACCTTCGCCGCGCCGATCGATTCCCGGTAGGCGATCACGGCGCTGCCGTCGCCGGCGAAGACGAGCGAGGAGAGGAAATTCTCCCTCAGGCCGTCGCGCGTCGTGAACTTGCGCGGCGAGGGCCCCGTCAGCCGAAGCAGGCCCGAGCGGCTCGGCGCGTAGAGAGTGCCCGAGGGATCCTCGGCAAACGCCCGGACGTTGTCGAGTTTTTCGCCCGCGATCAGAACGGCCTCGAACGTCGACGACGACGATCCCGCGGGCAACCGGTACGTCCCCTCCACGGCGCCGACCCAGACCTCGCCGTCGGCGCGAACGTGGATGGCGCCCACTCGGAACTGGTCCGGCGTCAGGTCCGGCGCCGCGTACCGCCGCACCTTCCCGTCGGGCAGAAAGCGCACGACGCCGCCGGGCCACGACCCGACCCAGAGGCTGCCGTCGTTGCCGGCGGCGAGGGCGTTGACCGTGTTGCCGCCGAGCCCGTCGCCGACGCTGTAGGTGCGCACGTCGCCCGTGCGGGGATCGATGCGGTTCAAGCCCTGCTCCGTCCCGACCCAGATCGCGCCCGGTCCGGGCTTCGACTTCTGCCGGACGACGGACCAGACGACCTCTTGCGAGAGGCCGTCGGACCGCGTCCAGTTGGTGAACTCTCCCCGGCCGAGCCGGCGGTCGATTCCGCCGCCGAGCAGCCCGATCCACAGGGACCCCTCGCGGTCCACGAGCGCGGAGAGGGCGGCGTCGGAGGCGAGGCCTTCGCGGCGCCCGATCACGCGCCAGGCGGCCTTCTCCTGGTAGGCCAGCCCCCGCACCGTCGGCACGAGCAGCTCGCCGCGATCGTCGAAGGCGAGGCGGCCCACCTCGCTCGACTCGGGGAGGCCCTCGTCGTCGCGCTCGAACCGCTGGCTTCCCCGCGCCAGGAGGTAGAGGTGCTTCACCGTACGGGCCCAGAGGCGGCCCGCGGCGTCCGTCTCGACGTCGTCGATCGTCTCGTCGGAGGGCAGGCCCCGCGGGCGCCCGAACTCGACGACGCGGCCGGACTCCTTGCGAAAGAGGAGTCCGCCGCGCGCGAAGTACAGAATGCCCGCGGCGTCCACGTGGACGCCGTTGACGGGGCCCTGACCGAGAGCATTGGCTTCCTTGTCCCACTCGTAGCGGTCGCCCTTTCCCGAGTAGAGCCCGCGGTCCGTTCCGACGTAGACCGTTCCGGCCGCGTCCGACGCGATGCCCTGGTGGCTGACGGCAAACGGGCCGAGGCCGGCTTTCTCGCCGATGACCGTGAAGTGATCTCCAGCCAGGCGCGCGAGCCCGGCGCCCGTCGCCACGTAGAAGCGGCCGTCCGGCGTCTCGTAGAGCTGGTAGATGCGCGTGCGGGGCAGGCCCTGCTCGCGGCTGAACTTCGTGAACTGGCGGCCATCGAAGCGAAACAGCCCGTCGTCCGTGCCGGCCCACAGGTACCCGACGCGGTCCTGGAGGACGCACTCGACCGACGCATCCGAAAGGCCGTCGTCCTGGGCGTAGGTCCGGAACATGGCCCGCCCGAGAAACGGCGGCTCCCGGGCGACCGCGGGCGAAGGCTCCCCCGGGGCGACGCCTTCCGCAAAAGCCAGGGCCACGGCGAGACAAATCCCGCCGAGACAGTCTCTGAGTCGCGGGGCTCCGTTGCTGCGTGAGATTCGCACGGCCTCTATTTGGGAACGGACTTTCCCATTATAGGGTCGCGCGACGCCGGGCCCGCGCCGAAAGGCTTCAGGTCGCCGGGTCGGCCGAATCCCGCCGCGCGCCGCCGGCCTGGGCCGGGCGCGCGCCCGAGGCCTCGGCGAGAAACGGACCGGTGACGCTGCGCGGATTCGCGCGGATGTCCGCGGGAGTCCCCTCGGCCACGATCCGCCCGCCGGCGTCGCCGCCGCCGGGCCCGAGCTCGACGATCCAGTCGCAGGCTTCCAGGAAGCCCAGGTTGTGCTCGACGGCCAGCACGGAGTGGCCTCGCGCGATCAGGCGGCGCAGCGTCGCGAGCAGCCGGTCGACGTCGCGGGCGTGGAGGCCGGTCGTCGGCTCGTCGAAGAGAAAGAGCGCTCCGCGCGAGGCGGCCGGCCGGATCCCGAGGAAGGCGGCGAGCTTCAACCGCTGCGCCTCGCCGCCCGAGAGGGTGGCCGTCGGTTGTCCGAGGCGCACGTAGCCGAGGCCCGCCTCGAGCAGCGGCTCGAGGCGGCGGACGATCTTCTCGTCGGCCGCGAAGAAGGCGGACGCGTCCTCGACCGTCATGTCGAGCACGTCGTCGATGTTCTTGCCGCGCAGGCGCACTCCCAGGACGCGCGCCTGGAAGCGCCTCCCGTCGCAGACCTCGCAGCGAACGGTGACGTCGGCCAGGAACTGCATGTCGATCGTCTGCCAGCCCGTCCCGCGGCACGCCTCGCAGCGCCCGCCCACGGAGTTGAACGAGAAATCCCGCGCCGTGATGCCCCGGGACGCCGCGCGCCCCGAGCGGGCGAAGAGCTGGCGGATCTCGTCCCACGCCTTGGTGTAGGTCACGGGGTTGGAGCGGGCCGAGCGGCCGAGGGGGCTCTGGTCGACGAGGAGCAGGTCGGAGATCGCGTCGAACCCGTCGATCCGGTCGTGCGCGCCCACCTCGAACTGGGCCGCGCCCTTGACCCGCCGGGCGTACGCATTGTGGAGGATGTCGCGCAGGAGCGTCGACTTGCCCGAGCCGGAAACGCCCGCGAGCGCCACGAGCCGCCCGAGAGGAATCCGGACCGTGAGGTCATGGAGGTTGTGCTGCCGCGCGCCCGCGATCGTGATCGCGCCCTCCGCTCGGCGAAACGGGACGACGCGCTTGCGCAGTCCCGCCTCCAGGGTCGAGGGCCCGGGGTCGAGGGCGGGACGCGCGCGGCGGCGCAGCAGCTCGCCGGTGGCCGATTCCCGGACTCGGGCCAGGGCGCGGGGGGTCCCCGCGAACAGGACCTGCCCGCCGCGGCTGCCGGCATCCGGGCCGAGGTCGATCACGTGGTCGGCCGACTCGATGGCCTCGGGGTCGTGCTCGACGACGACGACGGTGTTGCCGCGGTCGGCCAGCCGGCGCAGGATCGCGAGCAGCCTGCGGGTGTCGATGGCGTGCAGGCCGATCGTCGGCTCGTCCAGGACGTACAGCGTCCCGGTCAGCGCCCCGCCGAGCGCCGACGCGAGGCCGATCCGTTGGGACTCGCCGCCCGAGAGCGTCCGGGCGGCGCGCGAGAGCGTCAGGTAGTCGAGGCCGACGTCGTTCATGTATCGCACGCGGGCTCGAAGCTCCGCCACGACCGAGGACAGCCGCTCCTGCTCCGAGGGCGAGAGGACGAGGTCGTCCAGGAAGGTCCTGAGGTCCGACAGGGACAGGTCCGTGAGCTCGGCGATCGTCCGGCCGCGGAACCGGACCCACAGCGCCGGGGGCGCAAGCCGCGCGCCCCGGCAGTCGCCGCAGAGCGTGTAGGCCCGGTAACGGGCCAGGAGCACGCGGACGTGGATCTTGTAGCGCTTGGTCTCGAGCCAGTCGAAGAACCCCTGGACGCCGTAGAAGTCGCCGCGCCCCTGGACCAGCACCTCGCGCTCGTGGGCCGACAGGCGCGACACCGGGACGTCCGTGCGGACCGAGTAGCGGCGGCAGGCGCGGAAGAGATCGTCGTAGGCCGACTCGTAGGCCGGCGTGTTCCACGGCGCAATCGGGCGCTCGGCGAGCGTCAGAGTCCGATCGGGGATCGCCTTCTCGAGGTCGACGCCGATCACGCGGCCGAACCCCTGGCACACGGGGCACGCGCCGAGCGGCGAGTTGAACGCAAAGAGCGGCGGCGTCGGATCCCGGAACTCCCGGCCGCACCGCGGGCAGTGCAGCCCGCGGCGGAACGTCCGCACCCGGCCGTCCATGCGGGCCTCGAGCGAACCGGCCAGCGCGAACGCGGTTTCCGCGGCCGCCGCGAGCTCGGGCCGCGACGCCGCGCCCACCACGAAGCGGCCCACGACCAGGCGCAGGCGGCCCTCGGCGTCGAGCAACTCTCCCGCCTCCTCGCCGATCTCGACGACCTCGCCCGAGGCCGAGAGGGCGCGGAAGAAGCCCGCCCGCTTGTACTCGTTCAGGCGCGCGGCGTCCGGCGCGGCGCGCTTGCGGCGCGGGGCGGGCGCGGCGGGGTCCCTCCAGGGCAGCGGCGCGACGAGCACCGCTCGGGCCCCGTCCTCGGCCGCGCAGAGCTCCTCGACCGCGCGATCCACGCCGCCCGGCACGGCCGCGACGCCGCAGTCGGGACAGGACGTCGTGCCGCCGTGCGCGAAGAGCAGGCGCAGCGAGTCCTGGATCTCGGTCTGGGTGCCCACGGTCGAGCGAGCGTTGCGCACGCCGTTCTTCTGCTCGAGGGCGATCGCCGGCGGCACCGGCTCGATCGAGTCCACGTCGGGCCGGTCGAGGCGCTCGAGGAATTGCCGCGCGTACGTCGAGAGCGACTCCGCGTAGCGGCGCTGGCCCTCGGCGTACAGCGTGTCGAAGGCGAGAGAGGACTTGCCCGAGCCGGAAACCCCGGTCACCACCGTCAGACGCCCGATCGGAATGTCCGCCGAGACGTTCTTCAGGTTGTGGGTCCGCGCGCCGCGGATGCGGATCGGGGAGGAACGCGGTGGATTGGGCCTCTTCACGAATTCACCGAATCGGTGAATCTATCAGGAGTCCGCTCTTACTGTCCTCCCCCGTGGACCGGGCAGCTCACGGTCGGCGCCGTGCCCTCGATGAAGACCTCCGACGCCGTTTGCGGGCAGCCGGGCGCGGCGAGAAATCCCGTCGTGGGGTCGATTTCGGCCGTCACGATGTCCGAGGGCTGCGGAAAGTCCTCGCTGAAGAACTGGGCCGGCACCGAGCGCGAGAAGTCGGCGAAGATCGGGATGGCCGCCTGCGTGCCCGAGAGATTCAGGCCACGGTTGTCGTCGTAACCGACCCAGACCGCCGCGAGAAACCGCGGGGAATAGCCCACGAACCAGGCGTCGCGGCCGTCGTTGGTCGTCCCGGTCTTGCCCGCGAGGACGCCGGTCAGGCCGCGGCTGCGGGCTGTCGTGGCGGTTCCGCGGTCCACCGCGCCCTTCAGGATCGTGTTGACGAGGAACACCGCGTCGGCCGGCAGCGCCGGCGCCAGCGCCGCGGCCTTGCGGTCGAGCACCGTGCCGTCGCCAGTCATCACGCCGACGATGGCGTTGGGCGCCACGTGCACGCCGCTGTTGGCGAAGACGGCGTAGGCGCCGGCGATTTCCATCGGCGAGATCTCGAACGCGCCCAGCGCGACCGACGGGTAGCCGCGCAGGCGCGAGCCGATCCCCGCGCTGCGCGCGGCCCCGAGGACGAAGGGCAGGCCCGCCGTCAGCGAGACGCGCACCGTCGGGATGTTGATCGATCGCTCGAGGGCCTGGCGCGCGGACATCGGGCCGCGGTAGTCGCCGTCGTAATTGCGCGGCGTCCACATCTCCTCGTCGGTCTTCTGCCCCCACTCGACGGTGATCGGCGTGTCCATCAGGATCGTCGCCGCGGTGACGGGAGGATCGAGGTCGCGGCGCGCGAAGGCGGCCAGGTAGACGAAGGGCTTGAACAGGCTCCCCGGCTGGCGGTGGGCCTGCGTCACGCGGTTGAACTGCGAGAGGCGATAGTCGCGGGCGCCGACGAGGGCGCGCACGCCCCCCGTCTGGGGCTCGAGGACGATCAGGGCGCCCTGGAGAGGCGCCTGTTTCGAGGCCGACGCGAGGCGCCGGTACGTCTTCTCGAGTCCCTCGAGGCCCTGCGTGACGGCCCGCTGGCCCGCCTGTTGGAGATCCACGTCGAGCGTGGTGTAGATCTGCAGGCCCTCGGTCTGGAGCTGCCGGCCGTACCGCTCGACGAGCTCGCCCTTGACGAAGTCCACGAAGTGCGGAGCGCGCGTCCGATCCTCGACGCGCGTCTTCGGCGTCACGGGCTCGGCGACCGCGGCGCGCAGCGCGGCCTCGTCGATCTTTCCGTCCTCGAAGAGCAGGCGCAGGACGAGGTCTCGGCGCTGCCGGGTGCGCTCGGGGCTGCGGAACGGCGAGTAGGCGTTGGGAGCCCGGATCATTCCGGCGACGGTCGCCGACTGTGCGAGGTCCAGATCCGAGACCTCCGTCCCGAAGTAGTAGCGCGCCGCCTCGCCCACGCCGGTGATGGCGATCCCGCCCCGGCGCCCGAGGTAGATCTCGTTCAGGTAGGCCTCGAGGATCTCGTCCTTGGAGTAGCGGGCGTCGAGGATCACCGCCATGACCGCCTCGGTGGCCTTGCGGCGGACCGTGCGCTCGGGAGAAAGATAGAGGTTCTTGACGAGCTGCTGCGTGAGCGTCGAGCCGCCCTGCTTCATGCCCCCGGTCAGCGTCTTGAAGCCCGCTCCGATGAGGCGCCGCACCGAGACGCCGGTGTGGCGGTAGAAGTCGCGGTCTTCCGTGACGAGGATAGCGTCCACGAGCGACTGCGGCACCTCGGCGAGGCGGACGACCGTGCGGTCCTCGAGCTCCGCGCCGAAGACCGAACCGAGCAGCTCCGGCTCGAGTGTCACCGCCGGCACCGGGTCGCCCGCGCCGTCGGTCAGGGAGCGCACGCGGCCGCCCGAAAACACCGCCCGGACGCGCTGGCCCGGAAACGTCCGCCCGGGGTAGCGGAAGCCGCGCGTATGGATCTCGAGAGCGTCCTTCTCGCGGCGAAAGTGGCCCGGCCGCTCGGCGGGCGCGTCCGACTCCTGGTAGAAGAGCCGCCCGAGCTTTGCCGTCAGGCCCGCGATCGACGCGGCGTCGCCGGGGCGCAGCACGTAGAGGTCGGAGTAGATCCGCGACGGGAGATTCCAGCGGCGGCCGTCGAAGCGCGAGACGACCCGCGTCGTGAAGTAAGCCAGACCGAGCACGCCGACGAGGAGCAGGCCCCCGAACACTCCGAGGATCGGCACCCGGTGCCGGTACACCCAGACCGGCAGCGAGACGAGCCGCCCGCGCGGCGTTTCGTCGTTCACGGCGGGAGGATAACGTCATAACATCCCGTCCGCTTGGCGAAGAAGCGGCGCAGACCGGAGAAGATCGACCCGCGCGCCCCCGCCCGCGCCGGCGCCGGCGTGGTCGTCGCCGCCGCCGCACTCGCCGCGGTGCTCGCCGGGACGGCCCTTCTCGTGGACACCGAGGCGGCCGCCGCCTTCGACGCCCCCAAGCGGCTGGTCGCCCTGCTCGGAACGGCCCTGGCGGCGGCCGCGGCGTTCGCCTTCGCCCGGCGCGCGGGCGGGCCCGCGGCGCCGTCCTGGACCGCCGGGCCCCGCGCCCGGCGCCATGCCCTTTGGCTCGCGGCGGCCGGTCTCGTCCTCGCGCTCCTGGCCGCCCTCGCCTCGCCGCGGCGCGCGATCGCGTTCGACGGAATGCGAACGGTCGCGCTCTTCGCGCTGCTGCTGCCCCTCGGCGCGTCGCGGGCGACCGAGCGGGGGAAGGCCTGGCTGGCGGGAACCTTCCTGGCGGCCACCGCGGTGAACGCCGTCGTCTCGATCCTCGAGAGCCGGGGACTCTTCCACCCGTTCCCGCTCGAGACCTTCGGCGAGCGCCAGGAGACCGGGGCGTATGCCGGCAACGTCGGCTACCTCGCGATCACGCTCTCCCTCGGGGCCGTCTCGGCGTTCGGCCTGCTCCTGACCTCGAAGCGCGCGGCCCTGCGCCTCGTCTGGGCCGGCGCGCTCGTCCTCTACGGCGCCACCCTGCTGGTCAACCAGAACCTGACGGCCCTGACCTCGGCGCTTGCCGGCGCCGGTGTCCTCCTCGTCGTCCTGTACGGCCGCCGCGCCGCGCTGCCGATCGCCGCCATCGTCCTGGCCGCCGTCATCGGCGTGGCGGGCTACGCTCCCCTGCGCCACCGGGCCACGGAAGTCGAGGCAGCCGTCCGAACCGGCAACTGGGACGCCCTCGTCTCGTTTCGCGGGGGTGCGTGGGCGGCGGCGGTCGAGATGACGCGAGAACGGCCGCTCGTCGGATACGGCCCGGGCACGTTCGCGGCCGAGTACGTCCCGCACCGGCTCGCCGCCGAGATCCGCGCCCGGCGTCGCTTCGTCACGCCCCTCGTGACGAGCTCCTACGCCGAAGCGCACTGCGACTACCTGCAGGTCTTCTCCGACGCCGGGGCCCCCGCAGGCCTCGTCGTCCTCTGCGCCGCCGGATGCCTCTTCGCCGCGATCGGGGCCGCGGCATGGCGGCGCAGAACGCCCGAGTCCGTCATCCTGCTCGCCGTGCTCGCGGCCGGCGCCACCGCCGCCCTGACCTGGTTTCCGCTCCAGCGGCCGGTGACCGCCGTTCCGATCCTTCTCGCCGCCGGCCGCGCGTGGAGAATCTCCGCGGTCGACGAAGAGCCTCAGGTGCCGTCGTGAGGCGACCCATCGCGGTCGTTGCGCTGCTCGCAGCGCTCGCCGCGCTCGCCTGGCCCGAGATCCCGCGATACGCGGCCGAGCGACGCGTCGGCTTTGCGACCAGCTCGTTGCGCTCCCTGCTCGACCGCGCCGGCGATCCGGAGACGGCGAGAAACATCGCGGCCGTCGGTGGGATTGCGCTCTCGGCGGCGGCTCGCCTTCCCGGCGATCCGAGGCCCTGGGTTCTCGCGGGATCCTCATGCCTCGTGACGGGACGGCCGGAGAAGGCGCTCGAGTTCTATCGCGAGGCCTTTTCGACCGGAGAACGCGCCGAGGTCGATCTGAATCTCGGCCGCGCCTACGGGACGCTCCGGCGCGAGGACAGCGCGCGCGCCGCGTACCTGAGGGCGGGCTGGATCAGCCCGGAGATCCTCGCGTCGCTGCCGGCCGCGGTGAAGGATCCGGCCCTGGCCGAGATCGGGCGTCTGTCCGGGGAGTTGAGCCAGGGGCTGCTCGCGGCGCCACCGCCGCTGCCGCCGGAGGAGAGACGGTAGCTCGACCCCCGGGCCGTCAACCCTTTTCTCTGAAGATCCGGCTCGACCAGATGCCCCAGACGTGCAGCTTGTAGAGGAGCATCGTCTTCAGGATCGCCAGGCCGTAACGCACCGACGGGCCGAAGGCGATCTGGGACGCTTCGTCGAAGTAACGCGTCTCGATCGGGATCTCGCAGATCCGAAGCCCCTTCGCCATTCCCTGCGCGATGATCTCGGTGTCGAAGACGAAGCCGTCCGAGTCCGCCTCGACGTTGACGGCTTCGAGGTACCTGCGCGTGTAGCCCCGGAAGCCGCTGTGGTACTCGGTCAGGTAGATCAGGAACGTGGCGTTCTCGATCGCCGTCAGGAGGATGTTGCCGAGGTACTTCCACTTCGGCATGCCGCCCTGGATCGGCCGGCCCCCGAGCATCCGGCTACCGAACGCCGCGTCGAAGCGGCCGTCGGCGAGCGCCTCGAGCAGGTGCGGGATGACCGTCGGATCGTACTGGTGGTCGGGATGCACCATGACCACGATGTCCGCGCCGCGCTCGAGCGCCGTCCGGTAGCAGGTCTTCTGGTTGCCGCCGTACCCTCGGTTCTTCGGGTGCACGACGACGTGGATGCCGAGCGCCCTCGCGATCTCCACGGTGCGGTCGCGCGAGCCGTCGTCCACGAGAATGACGTCGTCCACGTGCGTCTTCGGCACGTCGGCGTAGGTCCGCTCGAGCGTCTTTTCGGCGTTGTACGCCGGCATGACCACCGCGACCTTGCGCCGGGCCGGGGCGTCAGATCCCACGGCGTGTGAGGACGACCGGCAGCGTGCGCAGGAGGATCGCCAGGTCGAGAAAAAAGGACCAGTTGTTCAAGTAGGCCAGATCGTAGCGCAACTTGATGTCGGGCTCGCTCGTGTACTCGCCCGAGATCTGGGCCAGGCCCGTCAAGCCGGGACGCGCGGCATGGCGCAGTCCGTATCCCGGCACCGAGGTCGCGAACCGGCGGGCGAACTCGGGGCGCTCCGGCCTCGGGCCGACGAGGCTCATGTCGCCGAGCACCACGTTCCAGAGCTGCGGGATCTCGTCGATCCGGGCCCCGCGCAGCGCCCGGCCGATGGCGGTGACGCGCGGGTCGTCCGGCGTCGCGAGCACGGCGCCCGTTTCGACCTCGGCGCCCTTGCGCATCGTCCGTAGCTTGAAGAGCTCGAAGAGCCGGCCGTCGCGTCCCACGCGGGTCTGCCGGTAGAAAACGCCTCCCCGCGACGTCGCGGCGACGAGCACGGCCGCCAGCAGCAGACCCGGGGCGAGCAGGAGCAGGGCCGCGGCCGCCACGACCGCGTCGAAGGCGCGCTTGACGAAGCCCGCGGCGCCGGCGAGCGGGCGCACCCGCGCCTCGAGCAGCGGCAGGTCTCCCACGATGCGGAAACGCAGCCGGCCGATCATCGTCTCGAACGGCGACGGCCAGACGAGCAGGTCCGCGCGCCAGCCGGGGGGAATCCGCTCGGAGATCTCGTCGCGCCACCACGAGGCCTCCGGCGTCAGGATGACCTCGTCGACGGCGCGGGCCTCGACGACGGCGATCAGGTCCTCCACGGAGCCGAGCACGGGCAGGTCCGTCGGACCCCCGTCGCCCTCGCCGATGATCCCGATCAGCTCCACCCCGGTCCACGAGTGCCGCCGGATCGTGTCGGCGATCAGGGCCGCGGCCGGCCCGCCGCCGACGATGACGGCCCGGCGCCGCGGCTGCGGAAACATCCGATCGAGTCCGACGCGCCAGGCGGCGAGCGCGAAGCCGTTCAGGACCAGGAAGATCACGAGGACCGACCTCGGAAACGAGTACGGCTGGGCGAGAAAGTAGATCGAGGCGAGCGTCAGCAGCTCGATGAAGAGGGCCGGCAGGAGCAGCCGCCCGAGCGGCTCGCGGAACCGCTCGTGGTCGCGGTAGAGCCCGAAAAACGACAGCGAGACCGCCTGGACGACGGCCACGATCACGATGTTCCAGAAGGTGAAGCGCGCGTTCTCGACCGGCAGCAGGCTCGCCGTGCCGGGGATCGCCACGTGCGTGCGCAGGAAGAACGCGGCGTAAAGGACGCCGACGGCGATCGCCAGGTCGCCCGCGAGCGCGACCACCCGGAAGGGCGACGAAGTGCGGCCGGACATCAGGACCGCGCCGTCCGGGTCCAGACCGGACGGGCGTAGCCGGCGAGTCCCGCCGCCACGCCGAGCGCGAGCGCGACGTTCAACACGGCGAAATAATAGAGCTTCCCGACCGGACCCCGGACGCGAGGCTTGAACCGCGCGGCGGCGAGGAGAAGACCCGCGACCGCGAACGCCGCGGTCCCGGCCGGGCGCAGGGCCGCCGAAAAGAGGGCGGCCCCGCACGCCGCGAGAGTGAGCACGGGCGCGAGCCACCGGGCCGCCTTGCGCGAAAGAAACGCGAAGGTCAGCTGCGGGTGGCGCGGGGCGGCGTAAAGCCACCGCTCGCGGCGCAGGACCTGGCCCGCGCCGATGCCGATGCGAAACCGGCGCGACACCTCCGCGGCCACGTCGCGGGCCGCGTCCTCGCGCGCCACGGCGTCGCCCGCGAATACGACGCGACGTCCGGCCCGGGCGACGCGCACGGGAATCAGGAAGTCGTCCATCGAGGTCGTGTCCTCGGGCAGCGGTTCGACGAGCTCGCGACGGGCGGCGTAGATGGCCCCGTTGGCGCCCAGGCAGATCCCGAGCGCGCCCTCCGCCGCCTTGAGGCGCGTCTCGCGGTCCCAGTAGACCGACTCCGGCGTCGCGCGCGCTCCCGGCGCGGTCTCGAAGACGAGCCGGCCGCAGGCGGCGCCGACCGAGGGGCCGGCGACGGCCGCGACGAGAGCCCGCACGGCCCCCGGGTCGAAGCGCGTGTTGGCATCGGTGAACACGAGAACGTCCGCGGCCGACTCGCGAACCAGGTCGTTGACGACGGACGCCTTGCCCCGCCGCGACGAGAACTCCACGACCCGCGCGCGCCCGGCGCCGGCCGACCGCGCCGCCTCGGCCGTCCCGTCGCGGCAGCCGTCGCAGCCCACCGAGACGGCGAGGCCGGGAACGTCCTGAGCGAGCAGGTTCGCGACCCGCGCTCCGATCACCCGCTCCTCGTCCGCGGCCGAGAGAATCACTTCGACGGAGACCGCGTCCGTCGCCGCGCCGGCGGGCGGCTCCGACCGCGCCGCCCGCCGCGCGATCAACGGCGGATAGAGCGCATAGGACCAGGCGAACAGCGCGAGCGATCCGAGCAGAAGGGCGCCGGCGACCGCCGTCACGGCCGCGCCGCCGCGCGGCGCGCGAGCTCGGCCGCGAACTCCCGGCCGATCCGGGCCCAGTCGTAAAGCGCCTCGACGCGGGCCCGCGCCGCTTCGGCCTGCCGCCGAGCGGCTTCCCGGTCGGCGAACAGCCGCACGATCGCCGCCGCGAATTGCTCCGGCTCGTCGTGCAGGCGGATCTCCTCGCCGGCTTTCAGTTCGAGCCCCTCGGCGCCGACGTGGGTGGAGACGACGGGCACGCCGCAGGCGGCCGCTTCGAGGATCTTCAGCCGCGTCCCTCCCCCGGCCAGGAGCGGGACGATCCCGACGGCAGCCCGGGCCCAGTGCGGGCGCGTGTCGTCGCCCTCGCCCGAGAAGACGAAGTTCGCCGCGCCCAGGCGCTCGAGGTCCGCCGGCGCTCCCCGGCCGAGGACCTCGACCCAGGCGATCGGCCTCTGTTTGTGGACGAGGGGCCAGACGTGCCGCGCGAACCAGCGGATCCCTTCGGCGTTGGGCGGCCAGGAGAGGTCGCCCACGAAGAGAATCATCTCCTCCGCCGGGGGCCCCTCTCGAAAGGCATACCGCGACAGGTCCGCGCCGTTGGGAACGACGAGCGGCTGCCCGGCCGCGCCGAGGGCCATCAGCGCCGCCGCATCTCGCGCGGACACGCACGAGATTCCGGCGGCCCGGCCCGCGAGGGCGCTTTCGAGGGCCCGGATCCGCGGCGCCTGCGTCCGGGCGAAAGCCCGCCGGGGGATCGACGACGCGCTCTGACCCATCCGCTGCCAGATCTCCGAATCGACGTTGTGGAAGTCGATCCAGACGGGCGCCCCCCCGTCCATGACGAGCGGCGCCACGTGGTACGAGTGGGCCACGATCCAGCGCGGCGGCCGGGAGGCGCAGGCCTCGGCGACGCGGAGGGAGAGCTCGGCCGAGTTGTAGAGGATTTCCGAATAGGAGCGCCCGGTCGTCAGGCTCGCCGCGACCGCCGCGACGCGCCGCGCTCCCCGGGGGCGCTGCGGCACCCACTCGACCGCGACGCCGGTCGGGAGGCGGCCCCGGCCGTAGGCCCGCTCCGGGTCGAGCAGCGAGAACGCGCGGACCTCGAAGTGCTCCGTCAGCGCCTCGAGCAGGTGGTAGTTCCGGATCGCCAGGCCGTCGCGCGAGGGATGCGGCGGGCGCGGAAAGACGCTGTAGAGAAACGGCTTCATCGCGCCGGCACCGCGCGGGGGCCGTCCCGGCGGCGCAGAGCTGCGCCATACCGCGCCCGACGCGACCTTCCTCGTTCCCCGGGTGTGACGAGCGCGGCCGCATAGCGCAGCGCCGCCCCCCCGTCGAGGGCGAGCCGGGCGAGGCCGGCCGCGCGGCGCCCGTGGTGCTTGGCGACGTAGCGCACGAGCGAGGCGTGCAGCTGGCCGAAGAGGGCATCGCCGCCGGACCGGCCCCCCTCGTGGACGATCTCCGCCGCCGGTTCGTAGAGGAGCTTCCACTTGCGTCCCGCCCAGCGCGCCATCAGGTCGGTCTCCTCCGCGTAGAGGAAGAACGCCTCGTCGAATCCTCCGGCGTCGTCGTAGGCCTCGCGCCGCACGAGCAGCGCCGCGCCCATGAGGGCCTCGACCTCCCGCGCGCGCGCATGGTCCTGCCTCGTCGCAGCGTGGCCTTCGAAGGGCGGCCTGCCTCCCGACACGAACGCGAGCCCCGAGCTCTCGCAGAAAATTCTCCAGGGCGTCGGAAAGCGGCGGATCGACGGTTGCAGGGAGCCGTCGGCGTTTACGAGACGGGGGCCGGCGGCGGCGACGCCCCGGTTGCCGTCGAGCGCGGCTTCGAGGGCAGCGACCGCGCCCGGCCGGACCACGGCGTCGGAGTTCAGGAAGAGGAGGAAGGGCCGCGAGGTTTCCCGCGCGCCCCGATTGCAGCCGGCCCCGTATCCGCGGTTTGCATCCTCGACGAGCAGCCGCGCCGCCGGCACGCGGGCCGCGAGCGCGGTCGCCACCGCGTCGCGCGACGCGTTGTCCACGACGACGATCTCGGCCGCGGGCGCCGTCGCCGCCACGGCCGCGGCAGCCCGCACCGTCTCCGCGGGCGTCCGGTAGTGGACGATGATCGCCGACACCCGCTCTCCCGACCGCGCGGCGCTCATTCCCCCCACAGCTCCCCGCTCCAGAGCCGGTCGAGGAACACCCTCCACGGCAGGATTTCGATCCCGTCCTCCGTCGAGCGCGGGCTCGGCTCGAGCGAGGCGACGACGCGGCGGCGCACCGATGGCTGGTCTACGGCGAGTTGCCTCAGTCCCTTCAGGTGGTCCGAGGTCACGCGGGCGACGGCCTTCGCCTCCACCGCGCAGCGCAGGTCGCCGATCACGAAGTCCACCTCGATCCCGCTCGCCAGGCGCCAGTACGTGAGGTCGAGGTAGCGCTCGCGGTAATGCGAGGCGGCCGTCAGCTCGTGGAACACCCAGTTCTCGAACGCCCTGCCGAAGAGCTCCGAGCCCGGCGTGAGCGCGCCGCGGCCGGCGAGCGTGTTGACGATCCCGACGTCGGCAAAGAAGAACTTGGGGGCGCCGATCACCCGCCGCTTCGGCCGCTTCGTGAAGGCCGGCAGAAAGCGGCCGAGGCGGGTGTCGACGAGGATCTGGTAGTACTCCCGGGCCGTGGGTGCCGACACGCCGCACTCCCGCCCGACCGTCGCGTAGTTGACCAGCTCGGCGTCCGAAAGCGCCGCGCAGGACAGGAAGGCCGAGAAGGCCGGCAGGCTGCGGGCCAGCCCCGGCACCATGACTTCCTCTTTGATGAAGTTCTGGATGTAAGCGCGCAGGGGCCGAGCCGGAGCGTCCGCGAGGTAGTGGCGCGGCAGGTACCCGTGGTTGAGCATTCGGACGAGGTCGAAGGACCGCCCGATCTCGGCCGACGTCAGCCCGAAGAGGTCGAACCGCGCGACGCGGCCGGCGGGCAGGGCCGGCGCGGCCTGGCGCAGGGCCCGCGAGCTCGAGCCCGACATGGCGAAGACGCGCCCCCGGTTCTCGACGAGCCACTGCACTTCCTCGTAGAGGGGCGGCACCTTCTGGATCTCGTCGATGACGACGACGGGGTCGCCGGCTCCCTCCTCGAGCTCCTCGCGCAGGAGCGCGGGCCGCTCCCCGTACCGGACGAATTCCTCGGTGCGCGCCAGATCGATCCGGCGCGCCTGGGGGTAGACCTGCTTCAACAGCGTGCTCTTGCCCGTGTGTCTCGGACCGAAAAGAAAGAAAGACTCGCGGGGGCGCTCGGGAAGGCGGACCAACCTCCGGAACATTAGGCTCAGGATATCATGATAATCGAAACTAGTTCCTTCTATTGTTGCCAAAGCTTTTGTGCATCGCGAGACCGGCGGCGGAGCGGGTATATAACCCCCGCATGCGGTGGGAGGACGGCCGGGAGAGCGATCAAGTCGAAGACCGCCGCGGGTTCACGGGAGGCCGGGTCGCCATCGGCGGGTGCGGAACGCTCATCGTCGTCCTCGTCATCTCCTTGCTGACGGGCACCAGCCCCGAACGCATCCTGCAATTGCTCGGCGGGGCCTCGCCCTCGGGCAGCGTCGCCGCTCCCCCTTCGGGTGGCTCCCCCTCGGGGCCGGGCGCCGAGGACCCAGGAAAGAAGTTCGTCTCGGTCGTCCTCGCGAGCACCGAAGACACGTGGTCCTCGATCTTCGCCGACTCGGGCAAGCGGTACGAGCTGCCGACGCTCGTCCTCTTCACGGACTCGACGCCCACCGCCTGCGGCCACGGATCCGCTGCCCAGGGCCCGTTCTACTGCCCTCTCGACCAAAAGGTGTACCTCGATCTCGGCTTCTTCGACGAGCTTTCGCGCCTCGGCGGTCCCGGGGACTTCGCGAGGGCCTACGTGATCGCCCACGAGATCGGCCATCACGTCCAGAACCTGCTCGGCGTGGAGGGCAAGGTCCGGCAGTTGCGCGAGCGGGTCTCGGAGGAACAGGCCAACCAGCTCTCGGTTCGTCTCGAGCTCCAGGCCGACTGCTTCGCCGGCGTCTGGGGCAACCGCGGGGGGCGCAGGGGGCTTCTCGAGCCCGGGGACGCCGAGGAGGGCCTGCGGGCCGCCGCAGCGATCGGCGACGACCGCCTCCAGCGGATGTCGTCGGGGCGGGTGCAGCCGGAGTCCTGGACGCACGGCTCCTCGCAGCAGCGCGTCGAGTGGCTGCGCCGGGGGCTCGCGTCGGGCGATCCGGGAGCCTGCAAGACGTTCTAGGGGACCCGGGCCGTTTCGTTGTCATCCCGAGGAGCGCAGCGACGAGGGATCCCGGCCTGGACCGCCACGCACGGCAACCGAGTCCGGATCCCTCGGTAAACGCCGGCCGTGGGCCGACGTTGCTTACTGCTGAGGGTCTACCTTCGGTGGTCGGCTCGATCGGGATGACAGGCGGATGGCCGAGAGATCGGGACGGCGCCATGGTGCCCCGCAGGAAAAAAAAGGCCCCGGCTCTCGCCGGGGCCTTCGCGAATCAGTTCCGAAGCCTTTAGTACATTCCGCCCATGCCGCCCGGCATGCCCGCTCCGCCGGCCGCCGGCTTCTCCTTCTCCTTGATCTCGGAGACGAGCGCCTCGGTCGTCAGCATCAGGCCGGCCACCGACGCCGCGTTCTGCAGCGCGTTCTTGGTGACCTTGGTCGGATCGATGATGCCCGCCTTGAGCATGTCCTCGATCTTCTCGGAGTTGGCGTTGTAGCCGAAGTTGCCGCCCTTGGACTTGAGCTCGTTGATGATGACCGAGCCCTCCCCGCCGGCGTTGGCCACGATCTGGCGGGTCGGCTCCTCGAGCGCGCGGATCACGATCCGCGCCCCGATCTTCTCGTCGCCCGAAAGGTCGTTGGCCTTCTTCGTGACCGCGTCGATCGAGCGCAGCAGGGCCACCCCGCCGCCCGGGACGATCCCCTCCTCGACGGCCGCCTTGGTGGCGTGCATCGCGTCCTCGACGCGGGCCTTCTTCTCCTTCATCTCGGTCTCGGTGGCCGCGCCGACCTTGATGACGGCCACGCCCCCGACGAGCTTGGCGAGCCGCTCCTGCAGCTTCTCGCGGTCGTAGTCCGAGGTCGTCTCCTCGACCTGCGCCCGGATCTGCTTCACGCGGCCCTGGATGGCCTCCTGCTTCTTCTTCGACCGGTCATCCACGACGATCGTGGTGTTGTCCTTGTCGACGGTGACCTTCTTCGCGTCGCCGAGGTCCTCCCACTTGACGTTCTCGAGCTTGATGCCGAGATCCTCGGAGATGAGCTTGCCGCCCGTCAGGATCGCAATGTCCTCGAGCATGGCCTTGCGGCGGTCGCCGAAGCCCGGGGCCTTGACGGCCGAGACCTGGAGCGTGCCGCGCAGCTTGTTGACGACGAGGGTCGCGAGGGCCTCGCCCTCGATCTCCTCGGCGATGATCAGGAAGGGCTTGCCCTGCTTGGCGATCTGCTCGAGGATCGGGAGCAGGTCCTTCATGTTGGAGATCTTCTTCTCGAAGAGCAGGACCTTGGCGTTCTCGAGGATGCACTCCATCCGCTCGGCGTCGGTGATGAAGTAGGGCGAGAGGTAGCCGCGGTCAAACTGCATGCCCTCGACGACCTCGAGGGTCGTCTCGAGGCCCTTGGCCTCCTCGACCGTGATCACGCCGTCCTTGCCGACCTTGTCCATGGCCTCGGCGATGATCTTTCCGATCTCGGAATCGTTGTTGGCCGAGATGGTGCCGACGTGGGCGATGTCCTTGCCCTCGACCGGCTTGGAGAGCTTGTCGAGCGACTCGACGGCGGCCCGGACGGCCTGATCGATGCCGCGCTTCAACTCCATCGGGTTGGCTCCCGCCGTGACGTTCTTGATGCCCTCTCGGTAGATCGCCTGGGCGAGCACCGTGGCGGTCGTCGTGCCGTCGCCGGCGACGTCCGAGGTCTTCGAGGCGACCTCGCGGACCATCTGGGCACCCATGTTCTCGAGCGAATCCTGGAGCTCGATCTCCTTGGCGACCGTGACGCCGTCCTTGGTGACGGTCGGGGAACCGAACTTCTTCTCGATGACGACGTTGCGGC
>Ga0326726_10000863_pt1 | contig 27775 bp, 17 predicted proteins | sample MHFenrmetagenome_2_FD_207603 | JGI IMG/M metagenome (GOLD analysis project Ga0326726, IMG submission 207603) | Lab enriched peat soil microbial communities from Michigan Hollow, Ithaca, NY, United States - MHF15MN | ecosystem: Environmental > Terrestrial > Soil > Wetlands > Peat | place: USA... | reverse complement strand
CGCGTGATCTGGCCTACGAAGCGATGCTGCTCAGCCACGTCAACGACGGCGTCGTCGGTGCCGATGCCGATTCCCGGATCACCTATTGGGGCAGGGGCGCCGAGAGGATGTACGGCTTCACCGAGTCCGAGGCGCTCGGCAAGGCCCCGCTGGAGCTGCTGCGGCCGACGTACGATCCGGGGGAACGCGAGAGGATCCTCGACGAGCTGAATCGGGTCGGCACTGCCGTAGCCACGCTGCGCACGAAGCACAAGGACGGCACCGAGGTCATCGCCGAGGTGAATTCGACCGAGTTGGCCGATGAGCACGGCCATCGCATGGGGTACGTGGTCGTCTATCGGGATGTGACCGAGCGTGCGAGGGCCAAGAGGGAGCTCGGAGAAGCCAACGAGCGCCTGCGGGTCCAGGCGGGAGAGCTGCAATTGCGGGAAGGAGCGTTGCGGGGGATCCTGAACGCGACCACGGAATCCATCTGGCAGTTCAGCCCGGATGGCGTCATCCTGATGGGGAACGAAACCGCCTTGAAGCGCTTCGGCAAGTCGGCGGACGAAGTCATCGGCCATCATCTCAGTGAGGTCTTAACGCCTGAGCTGGCCGCGTCGCGCCAGATCAAGCTCCGAGAGGCGGCGGAGTCCCGGGCGCCCGTCGAGTTCGAGGACGTTCGGGCCGGCATTTCTTTTCGGCACAGCTTCTATCCCGTCTTTGATCCCCAGGGGAACGTGTTCAGCATCGCCTGCTTCAGCCGGGACGTCACTGATGGGAAGAAAGCCGAGCAGGCGCTCCGGGGATCCGAAGCGAAGGCCAATGCGCTTATCAAATATGCCCCCACCGGCATTTACGAGATCGACTACCGGGGCCCCCGGTTCATCAGCGTCAACGACGCGATGTGCCGGATCCTGGGGTATTCGAGGGATGAGCTGTTCGTCATGGGGCCGGCGGCCCTCCTCGACGGGGAAAGCCGGGCCCTTTTTGCGGACCGGATCCGGCGTCAGCTGACCGGCGAAGAGATCGAGGACGTGGTCGAGTATCGGGTCCGGAGGAAGGACGGCGAGATCATCTATGCGATCTTGAACGTCGCGATCAGTCCGACCCCCGACGAGCCGCACAGGGTGTTGGTCATCGCTCACGACATCACCGAACGCAAGCGGATGGAGCAGACCCTGCGCGACCGCGGCCTCGAGCTCCAGCGCCTGACGGAGGACCTGGAGTCCCGGGTCCGCGAGAGGACCGCGGAGCTGGCCGCTGCCAACGAGATGCTAAAGGCCGAGGCGGCCGAGCGCGTCCGCCTCGTCGCGGCCGCCGAACAGGCCGACGAGGGTCTGGTCATCATGGACGCCCAGGGCCTGATCAGCTACGCGAACTCGGCCTCGGCACGATTGAGCGGGCGCAACCGCGGCGAGCTCCTGGGCGTGAGCTATCGGCAGCTCCTTTCGGGACCCAAGGAGTCCGGAGGCGACTGGGCCGGGATCCGGGCGTCGCTCGAGCGGGGGGAAACCTGGCGCGGACGTCTGACCCGGGAAGAAGGAAGCGGCGATTCCGTCGAATTGGAGGTGACCGTCTCCCCCATTCACGACGCTTCGGGCCGGGCGATCAACTATCTGGCGGTCGAAAGGGACGTCACCCGCGAGGTCCGGCTGCAGCAGCATCTCCGGCAGGTCCAGAAGCTCGAAGCCTTGGGAACGCTTGCCGGCGGGATCGCCCACGATTTCAACAACATCCTCAACCCGATCTTCATCAGCACCGAGCTGCTGCTCCTCGAACCCTCGCTCGATCCCGACAGCCGGCACCAGCTGGAGATCTCCCTGAAGGCCGCCGAGCGCGGCCGCGATCTGGTCAAGCAGATCATCGCTTTCAGCCGGCAGAAGGAAAAGGAGAGGAAGCCATCCAAGGCGGGTCCGGTGGTCAGGGAAGCCGTCAAGTTCCTCCGGGTCTCGCTGCCGAGCACGGTGGAGATCCGGTCGGACATCCGGGACGACCGGGACGTCGTCCTCGGAGACCCGGCCCAGATCCACCAGATCGTCATGAACCTCTGCAACAACGCCGCCTATGCCATGCGGGAAATGGGCGGTATCCTCCACGTAAGCCTGGCCGAAGTCGATGTGGACCCCGCTCTCGCGGCCGAGGTGCCCGGCCTCAAACCGGGAGCCTACCTGCGCCTGGCCGTTTCCGACACCGGCACGGGGATGGCGGCGGAAGTCAGGGAAAGGGCCTTCGATCCCTTCTTCACAACGAAGAGCCCGGGCGAGGGCTCGGGCATGGGCCTTGCGGTCGTGGCCGGGATCGTCAGGGATTACGGCGGGGCCGTCTCCGTTGTCAGCGAGGAGGGCCGGGGCTCCATGTTCACGGTCTATCTCCCCCGGGTGGCCTTGGAGAGTCCGTCGTCGAAGCCCGCCCCCGAAGCCCTTCCCCGGGGGGCGGAACGCATCCTCCTCCTCGACGACGAAGCAGTCCAGGTCATGAGCGTCCGGAGCATGCTGCAACGGCTGGGCTACACGGTCGTTGCGCTGACCGATGGCCGGGAGGCGCTGTCGTTGTTCCAGGCCGATCCTCAGGCGTTCGACCTGGTGATCACGGACCAGACGATGCCTCATCTGACCGGGGTGAAGCTGGCGAAGGAGATCCTGCGGCTCCGCCCCGGCCTTCCGATCGTGCTTTGCACGGGCTACAGCGAGGCCGTGGACGCCAAGGAGGCCCACACCCTGGGCATCCGCGAGTTCCTGATGAAGCCCTATTCCGTGCGGGAGATGGCGGAAACGGTGCGACGGGCCCTCGCCGGCGGCCCCGGGAAGAAGCCTTGAAACCCGGCCTGCCGACTCGTATCGCGCGGGAGCCAAGGCCCAGTGGCAGACTGACATTATTGTTATCAGCTGGTTACAGGGAATCTGAGGCCGGATCGGGAAAGCAATGGCGGTTTGTGGTATAATAAGCCTGTTCATAGGCAAAGGGAAACCTCATCTATCAACACCTGAATGACTAAAGGAAGGGGCCAGAGGCCCTGATCGGTTTCATACTCCTCTCCTTTATGGCGTTCAAACATCTTTAAGAACCGGGAAGGCTCGTGAGAGTCTTTCCATCGTCGAAAGGAGACGAGAATGAACATCTATGTGGGTAATCTATCCACCACCGTCAACGAGAACGACCTGAGAGAAGCCTTTCAGGCGTTCGGCGAAGTCTCGAGGGCGGCCGTCATCAAGGACAAGTTCAGCGGCGAATCCCGCGGCTTCGGCTTCATCGAGATGCCGAAGAAGGAAGAGGCCGATAAGGCCATTTCCATGATGAACGGCAAGGACATGAAGGGCCGGACGGCCAAGGTCAACGAGGCCAAGCCTCGGACGGAATCATCGCGGCCCGGCGGCTTCGGCAGCGGCCGGAGCTACTAAGGTCACCACCCCCGGAGAGCCGGGGGATCAACAAGGCTCTACAAAGGGGAGCGGCGGATTCAGCCGCTCCCCTTTTTTATTTCATGCTATTTCACATATCCGACGGGCATGTTCAGGAACGGGTATTGCGTCTCGCTCAGCTTGAGCAGCTCCTTGATCTTGGCCTTGTCCATCGAGGCCCGCGGCCTGGTGGCCAGGCCCGTCCCGGCGCAGAAAAGGCCGATGTTCTCTGAGACGATGCCGGCGTCGAGGGCCGCGATCTCGAGCTTCCCTGCGGTCTCCCCCCTGGTAAACCTGGAGATGTCCGAGATGAGGAAGATCTGGACAGGCGCAGGTGTGCCCGGGCCGCCAGGTCCGGGCTTGGCCTCAGGCTTGGCTCCAGGAGGCGGCGTCTGCGGCTTGGCTTCCGGCTTGGCGCCCGGACCGCCGGGTCTCATCGTAACTTCGGACCGATGGTCGCCGGCCACGATCGGCTTGAGCATGTGTCCGGCCGCATCGTAAAGGTAGGCCCCGTCCTTCATGAAGACATAGATATCGATGTCCTGAGCGTTCATGGCCGAGGGGGCCGTCCGCTTGCCGTCGGGCCGGTTGACGCCGTTGGCCGCCCAGAGCAGGTCGGAGAGGTCCTGGAGGTTGAGGTCCTTTTCGGACCAGTCCCTGACCGACGCCCGAAGGGCAAAGGCCTGCATGACGGGCAGTCCCCGCGTCTTATTCGGCTCATTGAGCTTGATCGTCTTCAGGTCCTGCGGCTGCCCCCAGCTCAAGACGGGCCCGAGGACGAGCGCCGCAAGCAAGAATCCCGCAAGGCATGCTCTTTTCATGAGAAGCCTCCTCCATGAGAATTCGCGTCGATTTAAACACCTTTGAGGAGCTCGGTCAAGGCGCGGCGGACCGGCCGGTCAGCTCCGCTCGAAGACGACCGGACTCACCCGGAGGCTCTTTCCCGCGGCACCGAACGCCTCGAGCCATCTCTTGGCCGCGGCGTCGCCCTGGCCGGCCCGTTCCGCGTTCTCGGCGCAGGCCTGGCGCCCGCCCGCGACATAGAGATTCTGGCTCTTCCACAGGTCGATGTCGATCTCGAGCGGCTTCAGGGCCGCGAGCAGCCGGTCGACCGATCTCAGGACCGCCGGATCGCCGGGGTTTTTCGCCCATCGCGCCATCAGCGCTTCGACCTTCCTCCCGGCCAGAAACGCCAGGTCGGCGGGGCCGGGGACGAGGGACCACTTGAGGTATTCGTCGACAAGCTCGTTGAGGCCCTCGAAATCCGTCCCGGGGGCTTCGAGGAGACGGCGGTACTCGGCGTTGAGGACAAAGGCGGCCGGGCCCAGCAGGGTCTCCGGGAGGGGGACTTGGATCTTGACCATGGTCTCCATGATCGGGCGATTGGTCTCGAAGATCCGGCGGAAGTCGGCATCGAGGGCCTGCAGGTTGTTTTCGAGGATCGCGGCGACCACCTTCCTCCGCTCGTCTTTGAAGAGATGCCACAGGGAGTAGCTGTGGTCCCCGAAGTGCCGGTCGACGAGCTTCAGGACGGCCGTCATGTCGCCTTTGGAGAAGGCCTCGCGGATCCCGGCGCACATGTTCCGGAAAGGCTCGTCCCCTTCGAACTCCTTGACGCCCGCCGTCAGGTTCTGGTCCCCGAGGTGAATGACCGCGTAGGCCATCGTCCGCTCTTCCCAGGTGATCTCCGACCTGATCTTCACTCGCCCCACGGCCAGCTTCTGACGGCCGGCCGCTTCATGGTCGCAGACATCCGCCGTCACGTCGTAGTGCGCGATCTTGATCGCCTGGGGGTACTCCTCGAAAAGGGACGACACGGCATAGTGGGCGCCGAGCCGCGGATAATCGACGATCGAGGGCCTGACGAGCATCTCGTAGACCCGGGCCCCGTCCTTGTAGGCAGGCAGGTTGCTCCTCGCCGCAGCCAGCCGTCCGATGAACTCCGATTCGAGATCGGACCCGGTGACGTCCCGGAGAAGCTGCAGGGCGCGCGCGGCGTACTGGATGACTTGGACCGTCTCGACGTTGGAGATGTCGTCGAAGAACCAGCCGTCGCTGGTGAAGGCGAGCATGGCGTGCCTTTGGATCTCGAGGTGCTTCAGGGCCTTCGTCTTGTCCCCGGGCGAGAGCGGACGGGGGAAGCTCCGGGCGAAGAAGGCCTCGATGTTGGCCGGCGAGCGGTCGAGGATGACCGAGATGTAGTCGTCGCGAACGCGCCAGGCATCCCCACCCCACGCGGACAAGGCCTGGACGAAGGAAGGGGCGGCCTTGTCCCGGAGCCAATCCATGGCCGCGCGCAGGGGGGTCCGCCATTTCTGGTTCCAGCGCGGGTGCGAGCCGGAGCTGTCGCCGCAATCGCTGCGCCACCGCTCGACGCCGTGGGCGCAGCTCCAGGCCGTGTTGGCAGCGATCTCCACTTCGTCGGCGGGAGGGAACCTCTCCAGGTAATCGGCGTAGACGGTGATCTCGGCCAGCCTGTTCGTTTCGATGTAACGGAGGCAATAGGCCAGGGCCATGTCCCCGAAGCGGTGATGATGGCCATAGGTCTCGCCGTCCGTCGCGACGTGGACGAGCTCGTCGCCCGCCGCGCCGGCCGAGAAGGCGCCCAGCAGGCGGCCGGCGAAGCCTTCGCCGTTGTCCAGGAGCTTGCCGAACGCGATGTCGTGGGAGATCGGGCCGCTATAGAAGAAGAGGGCGATCGAGCGCCCCGACGGAAGACGGCAGAGGTAAGGCCTCCGGAAATCGATGGCGCCGCGGGCGGCCGGGGTCCAATCCGTGTCGCCGATCCGGCGCGTGCGGACCGCCTGATAGGGAGACAGGATCGTGAAGCCGATGCCCAGTTCGGCGGCGATGTCCAGGCTCTCCGGATCGACGGCCGTCTCCGGCAGCCACAGACCCTCCGGCTTGCGGCCGAACCGGGATTCGAAGTCCCGGATGCCCCAGAGGATCTGGGTCCTCTTATCGCGGCTGTTCGCCAGCGGCAGAATGAGGTGGCTGTAGGCCTGGGCGATGGCCCCGCCGTGGCCCCGGAACCGCTCGCGGCCCTCGCGGTCTGCCTGGAGCATGGCCTGGTAGACGTCGGGCGCGGACCGCTCCATCCAGGCCAGGAGCGTCGGCCCGGCGTCGAAGCTGATCCGGGCATAGTTGTTGATGATGTCGATGATCCGTTCCTCATGGTCGAGGATGCGCGAGGCGGAGTTCGGCGCGTAGCTCTCGGCCGAGACGCGCTCGTTCCAGTCGTGGTAGGGGGAGGCCGATTCCTGGAACTCGATCTCCTCGAGCCAGGCGTTCTCGCGCGGCGGCTGGTAGAAGTGCCCGTGGATGCAGATGTGGCGGTTCATGCCCCATCCTTCTTGAAGATCAGGACGGACAGCGGCGGCAAGGTCAGGCTCAGGGATTGACCGTGGCCGTGGAACGCCTCGGGAACCGCCTCGGCCGCGCCGGCGTTGCCCAGGCCCCTGCCGCCGTATTCGAGGCCGTCGCTGTTCAGGATCTCCGTCCAGGTCCCGCCCTCGGGGACCCCGACGTGATAGTTCCCGTGGGGGACCGGCGTGAAATTGCAAACGACGAGGACGAGGTCGCGCGTCGAGCTCCCCTTGCGCAGATAGCTGATGACGCTGTGGTCGGCGTCGTTGAAATCGACCCACTCGAAGCCGGCCTGGTCGAAATCGAGCTCGTGGAGGGCCGGCTCGCGGCGGTAGACCCGGTTGAGGTCCTTGACCCAGAGCTGGACGCCGCGGTGCGGCTCATAATCGAGGGCGTGCCACTCCAGGCTCTCGTCGTGGCCCCATTCCCGCCACTGGGCGAATTCCCCGCCCATGAAGAGAAGCTTCTTGCCCGGGTGGGTGAACATCAGGCCGAAGAGCGCCCGGAGGCCGGCGTACTTGTCCCATTCGTATCCCGGCATCTTTCCCACGAGCGATCCTTTGCCGTGGACGACCTCGTCGTGGGACAGCGGCAGGAGATAGTTCTCGGAATAGGCGTACCACATGCTGAAGGTCAGGTCTTTGTGGGAGTACTTGCGGAAGATCGGGTCCTTGCTGAAGTAGGCCAGCATGTCGTTCATCCAGCCCATCTTCCATTTCATGCCGAACCCCAGGCCGCCGGCGTAGACGGGCCGGGTGACCATGGGCCAGGCCGTCGATTCCTCGGCGAACGTCTGCGTGTCCGGGCAGGCGCCGTAGACGACCTCGTTGAACCTCCGGATGAAGCTGAGGGCCTCCAGGTTCTCCCGGCCGCCGAAGGCGTTGGGGGTCCATTCGCCGGCCTTGCGGGAGTAGTCGAGGTAGAGCATAGAGGCCACGGCGTCGATGCGCAGGCCGTCGGCGTGGTACGTGTCGAGCCAGAAGAGGGCCGAGCCGATGAGGAATTCCCGGACCTCGTTGCGTCCGTAGTTGAAGACGAAGCTCTTCCAGTCCGGGTGGAACCCCTTGCGCGGGTCCATGTGTTCGTAAAGATGGCTGCCGTCGAAGGACTGCAGCCCGTGGCCGTCCGTGGCGAAGTGGGACGGCACCCAATCGAGGATGACGCCGATCCCCTTCTGATGGAGATGGTCCACGAGGAACATAAAGTCCTGGGGGGTCCCGTAGCGGCTCGTGGGGGCATAGTAGCCGAGGGTCTGGTAGCCCCAGGAGCCGTAGAACGGGTGCTCCATGAGCGGCAGGAACTCGACGTGGGTGAAGCCCATCTCTTTGACATAATCGGCCAGGAGCGGCGCAGCTTCCCGGTAGGTGAGGAAGCGGTTGCCCTCCTCCGGGACCCGCCTCCACGACCCGAGATGGACCTCGTAGATCGAAATGGGGGCGTCGAAGCTGTTCCGGGCCTTCCTCGCGGCCATCCACTCCCCGTCGCCCCACTCGTAATCCAGGTCCCAGACGACGGACGCGGACCGGGGCGGGACTTCCCAGAAGAAGGCGAACGGGTCCCCCTTCTCCGCGGCGCGGCCGCCGATCTTCGGGGTGATGAGGTACTTGTACATCGCCCCCTTTTCGAGCCCGGGGATGAAGCCCTCCCAGATGCCCGAGCCGTCCCAGCGCGGCCCGAGCGGGTGGCGCCCCGCCTCCCAGCCGTTGAAATCGCCGACGACCGAGACGTGTTCGGCGTTCGGCGCCCAAACGGCAAAAAGCGTGCCCGCCTGGCCGCCGACGGTCAGGAGATGGGCTCCGAGCTTGTCGAAAAGGCGGAAGAAGCTGCCTTCCTTGAAAAGATACGTATCCTGCTCGGTGAGCAGCGTCGGTCCGAGGACGACCTTTCCGGCGCTCATCCTAGGGCTGCTTCCGGGGCGCCGGTCTGGTCACGGCGTACGTGACAAAGAGGGCCGTGAGGCCGAGCGCGACGATCAGCGTCAGAGGCTCGGGAAGCCGGACGCCGAGCGCTTGATCGAGCGAGTACCGGCCCGGCCCGACGAGCCCGATGACGAAGGCCAGCACCGCCAGGACGAGAGGGAATTCGAGGCCGCCGTCGTGGTTGAAGAAGCCGTGCGGCCAGTGCACCTTGATAATGGCCACGGACATCGCCCCGATGATGGCCGCGGCCGGGAGAGGCATCAGGAAGCCCGAGAGGACGCCCAGGCCGCCGAAGAACTCGCCCAGGCCGCTGACCGCGGCAAAAAGGCGGGCCGGACGCACGCCCAGACTCTCCAGGAAGCCGGCGTGTCCGGAGATCCCCCGGCCGCCGAACCAGCCGAAGAGCTTCTGGGCCCCGTGGGCGAAAAAGGTCCCGCCGAGGGCGATGCGCAGGATCAAGAGTCCCGCGCTCATGAGGTCGTTCATGCCGTTCCCCTTCCCGTCCTCTGTGCCGTCACGCCGGCGGCCCGGCGGCGGCCGAGGTCAGTTGTCGCGGCGGATCTCGACGCGGTCGAGGCCGTTGTCGTTGAATTCCTTTTCGTACTTCTCGATGAGCGGGCGCTCCCGCTCCATGCCCTTCTCGGTATAGATCTCCTCCAGGGCCTCCTCGCCGAACTTGCGGGCGTAGTCGCGGTCGGCCATGCGGTAGATGAGCTGGTCCCAGAAGGAGTTGTCGTTGTAGAACTCGACCGTTTCGGCCATCTTCTCCTCGAGCTCGCCAGAGGGGATGGCCTTCTTGGTCTCCTCGTCGAAGTCGACATAATCGCCCACCCCGTGTTTTTGAGCGGCCTCGAGGACGAGGCTCTCGACCTCGTCGTATTCCTCGATAACGTCGTCGGTCCGCCAGTCGTTGGCCATGCGGTTGCCCAGATAGACGAGCTTGACCAGGGACGCCATCTGTTCTTTCGTCAATTGGATATTCATCGCGGCCTCTCCCGAGAAAATATATCATGTCCGGCCGAATTCGCCAAGCCCGGGCGGCCTCCCTCCGCCCCTGTTGACAGGCCCGGCGGCGGCGGCTATAGTTCGGTCTCGCGTATCCCGCCGAGGAGGTTCCTCCCATGAAACAATCGTGCCTCGTCCTGGCGGCGGCGCTCGTCCTGCTGACGGCCCCGGCGGCGGCCCGGCCGCAGGCCGCCAAGCCGGCCCCGGCGCCCCTCTCGGTCCGCTATGAAGAGCTGACGTCCCCGGACTTCGCCCGCGCCGTGGCCCGATCCGGAGGCGTCTGCCTCGTGCCTCTGGGCATCCTGGAAAAGCACGGCCCGCACCTGCCGCTCGGGACCGACCTCATCGATTGCCGCGAGATCGCCCTGAGCGCGGCGGCCGCCGAATACACGATCGTCTTCCCACCGTACTTCGTCGGCCAGATCTTCGAGGCCGAGCACCAGCCGGGGACGATCGCCTATGGCAGCCGGATGATGCTCGACGTCCTGCAGCAGACCTGCGACGAGCTGGCCCGCAACGGCCTCAAAAAGATCATTCTCGTCAACGGACACGGCGGCAACGACGCGTTCCTCCACTTCTTCTGCCAGGCCCAGCTCGAGACGCGCCGCGACTACGTCGTCTACCTCTTCGAGCCGTCGTACGACGAGGCGACCGAGGCCAAGCTCGACAGGATGCGCCAGACCAAGGTCGACGGGCACGCCGGTGAGGAAGAAACGTCGGTCATGCTCGCCCACTACCCCGGGCTCGTCCACCTCGACCGGGCCAAGGACGAAAGCGGCGAGGACCAGAAGCGCCAGGCCGGGCTGAAGAACGCCTACACGGGCATCTGGTGGTATGCCGGCCAGCCCAACCATTACCGCGGCGACGGGAGCGCCGGGAACGCGGCCTTCGGCCAGGCCTTGATCGAGGCCGAGACGGGGGCCCTCGTCGAGATGGTCCGTTCGGTCAAGAAAGATACGGTAACGGCTGATCTCCAGAAGCGCTTCTTCGACGACGCGGCCAAGCCGCTCGAGACCAAGCCCTTCGTCAAGAAGTAATGAAGCGGCTCTTCGACCTGGCCAACCTGATCTTGCTCTTCCTGCTGGGAGCGCTCGTCTACCGATCGTACCCCGGCCTGCCGGAGCGGGTCCCCATGCATTTCGACTTGGCGGGACGGCCGGACCGATGGGGCGGCCGGGGCGGCCTGGTCGGGCTTCTCGCCGTGCCCTTCGTCATCACCGTCGTCCTTTACGCGCTCGGCCATTATCTGCCCCGCCTCGGAGCGAACGCCCGTTCGATGAACATCCCGCACAGGGAGGAATTTTTGAAGCTCCCGGCCGAGAAGCAGGAGATCTTCTGGGTGGTCTTTAGGGACTTCTTCGCGGGCCTTACGGCCTCGACCAATCTTCTGTTCTATCTCATCATCCGCGGCACCGTGCGGATCGCCGCGGGAGGGGCAAGCATCCTGCCCTTCAAGCTCATGCTTCCCGCGCTCGGCCTCATGGGTCTCGTCATGATCACCTATCTGAGGCGCCTGATCACGCTGCCCGGGAAGCTCGTCCGGGGTGAAGAATGAATGTTATAATGAAACCGCAAGGGAGGCCGACATGAGACCGAACACGAATAGGTTCATCTTCTTGGCCGTCATCGCCTTCAGCCTGGCCCTCTTCGCCTGCGCCGACACGCGCAAAGGCGAACGCGGGGCCGCTCCGGCGCCCGCCCCGGCCTCGGGAGTGATGGCCGGCTCGCAAGGGGCCGGCGAGACCGCGGCAGGGGTGTCCTGGGGCGCCGCCAGGCAGGGACAGGCCGAGCCGCAGGGCCAGGTCTCCGGAATGTCCCGGCTGACCGAGGACGAGCGGAACACGATCGAGGTCGTCCAGAAGAGCCGGAATTCCGTCGTTTACATCACCAACCTGCAGTATATCCGGGACTTTTTCTATTCGTCCGACCAGCCCGTGCCGCAGGGCAGCGGGTCGGGGTTCGTTTGGGACGACCAGGGGCACATCGTCACGAACTTCCACGTCATCGCCGAGGGCGATAAATTCATGGTCAGCCTGCCCGATCAGAAGCAGGTCGAGGCCACGCTCGTCGGCCGCGACCCGAGCAAGGACGTCGCCGTTCTCAAGCTCGGCGAGCCTGTCGCCGGCCTCGGCCCGGTCTCGATCGGAACGTCGCACGACCTCCAGGTCGGCCAGAAGGTCATCGCCATCGGCAATCCCTTCGGGTTCGACCACACGGTCACCAAAGGCATCGTCAGCGCCCTGGGCCGGTCCGTGCCCGGCGCCGGCAACGTCACGATCCGGGACATGATCCAGACCGACGCCTCGATCAATCCGGGCAATTCGGGCGGTCCGCTTCTCAATTCGTCCGGCGAGCTCATCGGCATGAACACGATGATCATCAGCCCTTCGGGGACGTCGAGCGGGGTCGGGTTCGCCGTGCCGGTGGACACCATCCGGAAGATCGTGCCCCAGATCATCCAATTCGGCAAGGTCACCCGGCCCGATATCGGCGGCGTCTCGTTCGTGCGCGACGAGGTGGCCCGGAGAGCCGGCATCGAGGGGGCGGTCATCCTCGAGGTCTCGAAGGGGAGCGCCGCTTACAATCAGGAGCTGCGCGGCCTCTATCGGGACAACTTCGGCCGCCTGCTGATCCGGGATGTCATCACAGGCATCGATGCCATGAAGGTCAAATCGTACGACGACCTTTTCGCCGCTCTCGACGGCTACAAGATCGGCGACAAGGTGACGCTGACGGTCCTGCGCGAAGGAAAGACCCGTAAGGTGACGATCCAGCTCGTCGGCTCCGACTAGGTCGATTTTTTAAGGGGAACGATCCCGGCCATATCGCCGATCACATTGACCAGGTCCTTGTCCGACGGGACGATGATCTTGGCGTTGCCCTGGAGGGCCGTCTCAAGGGCCTGGAGCCGGCGCAGGACTTGGGCGTTGCCGACGAAGTACTTCTCGGCGGCCTCGTTGACCAGGCGGATGGCTTCGGCCTCGCCCTGGGCCTCGAGGATCTTGGCCTGGCGGACGCCCTCGGCCTTCTTGATCTCGGCCCGCCGCTCGCCGTCGGCAACGGTTTCCCGCGCCGTGGCGAAGTCGATCGCGGCGATCTTCTCGTTCTCGGCCTTGACGACCTTGTTCATCGTCTCCTGGACGTCCTTCGGGGGATCGATCTCCTTGAGCTCGGTCCGGACGATGTCGATGCCCCAGCGGGCCGCTTCCGCGGACAGCGTCTTGAGGAGCTCGTCGTTGATCTTGCCCCGCTCGCTGTTGGCCGACTTGAGGGTCAGCGTGCCGATGATGTTGCGCAGCGTCGTCCGGGCCAGATTGACGATCTGCCACTGGAAGTTGTTGACGTTGTACTGGGACGCCTTGACGCTCGGCTCGTCTTCCTTGACCCGGAAGTAGACCTGGGCGTCGACCCGGGCGTTGAGGTTGTCGTTGGTGATGATCTCCTGGGGCGCGGCGTCGACCATCATCTCGGTGATGTTGATCTGGCGCATCGTCTCGATGACGGGCATGACCCAGCTGAAGCCCGGGTGGGCAAAGCGGTTGTACTTTCCCAGACGCTCGATAAGCCCCCGGTGCGTCGGCCGGACGATGCGGATGCCCGCCAGGAAGATGAAGACGACGATCACTGCGATCCAAAAATAGTACGGCATGGATGTCCTCCCCTCGGTGAAAGTGCCTATTGAATGTAACGCCGCCCCTTCGCGATGTCAATCAAGAAGGGGTCAAACCTAAATTTATCCACTTTCCGCGATCAATAGGTTTTTCTACGAAAAAAAAGTGGAAAAGTTTAGGTTTGACCCCTTCCTACATCTTCCAGGTGCCGGAGACGATGACGTTGGAGCCGGTGATCGCGGCCGCGTCGTCGGAGGCGCAGAAAGCCACGGCCTCGGCCACGTCTTCGAAGCTCCCCAGGCGCGACTCGGCGAGGTCCCGGACCTGGGGCAGGACCCCGCCCCGGATGAGCCCGGGCGAGACCATGTTAACCGTAATGCCGTTCCCGACCTCGGAAGCGGCCGCCGTCCGGGTCAGGGTGAGCAGTCCTGTCTTGGCCACGGCGTAGGGAACGATCGTGGGGAACGCGCCGATGTGCTCGGCCCGGCTGAAGCCGAGATTGACGATCCTCCCCCACTGCCGCTTGCGCATGCCGGCCAGGGCGGCTTTCATGCAGAAGTAGGACCCGAGGAGGTTGCCCCGAAGGACCCGCTCCCAGTCGGCGACCTCGAGCTGGTCCCAGGGCTTGACCAGGAACGGCCCGACATTGTTGACCAGGATGTCGATGCGGGCGAAACGCTCCTCGACTTTCTTGATCAGCCCGGCGGCTTGGGCCTTCTTGGTCAGGTCGGCCCTGAAGACGGCGCTGAGCTTGCCTTTTTCGCGGATCGCGGCGGCCAGCTCCTGGGCCTCCTCGCGGCGGCTGAAATAGTGGACGGCGACCCCGGAGACGTCTTCGGCCAGCCGGAGGGCGATGGCCCGGCCGATGCCGCGGCCGGCCCCGGTGACGAGGGCGATCCTCAGTCCCATCGCGCTAGGCCAGGGTCCCGACGGCCCGCTCGACGGCCTCGAGGATCTCGCCGGATTCGACGACTTCCTTGAGCGTGTTGATGTCCGGGTAAAGGGGGCGGTCCTCGTCGAGATGGGCGACATACTTGCGGATGACCTCGTAGGCCGCCTGGGTCCCCTTGCCGGGGCAGTGAGGCTTGCGGAAATCGACGGCCTGGGCCCCGGCGATGAGCTCGATGGCCAGGACGGCCTGGGCGTTGTCGATGATCTGGCGCGTCTTGAGGGCCGTGGTCATGCCCATGCTGACGAAGTCCTCCTGGTCGGCGGCGGCCGGGATGGAGCCGGTGGCCGCCGGGTGCGACAGGACGCGGTTTTCGCAGATGAGGGCGCCGGCCGTGTACTGGGTCAGCATCAGGCCCGAGAACATGCCCGCCCCCTTGGTCAGGAAGGCCGGCAGGCCGGCGCTGAGGTGCGGGTTCATCAGGCGGTTGTGGCGCCGCTCGGAGAGGACGGCGATCGTCGTCACGGCGGTGCCGAGGAGCTCGAGCGGAAAGGCCATGGGCACGCCCTGGAAATTGGCGCCGGTCAGGACGAGGTCCTCGTCGGGGAAGAAGACCGGGTTGTCGGCCGCGCCGTTGAGCTCGATCTCGATCATGTAGCGGGCCCACTTGAGGGCGTCGCGGGCCGCGCCGACGACCTGGGGCGTGCTGCGGAGGCTATAGGCGTCCTGGACCTTCTTGCCGGGCCGGGTCAGGAGCTCGCTGCCTTCGGTGAGGCGGCGGACGTTGGCGGCCGACTCGAGGGCCCCGGGGTAGCCGCGGGTCTTGTGGATGCGCTCGTCGTAGGCCAGCATGTTGGCGTTGAGGACCTCGAGGGTCATGGCCGCGGCGATCTCGGACAATTTGAGCCAGCGGTGGACGTCGTGGATGATCAGGGCGGACATGCCGGCGATGACGTTCGAGCCGTTGATCATGGCCAGGCCGTCCCGGGCGTGGAGGACGATCGGCGCGATTCCGGCCCGCTTGAGGGCCTCGGCGCCGGGCAGCCGCTCGCCCTTGTAGAAGGCCTCGCCCTCGCCCATGGGGACAAGGGCCATCTGGGCCATCGGGGAGAGGTCGCCGCAGGCGCCGACCGAGCCCTTCTCGCACATCACGGGCGTGACGCCCTTGTTCAGGAGCTCGGCCATGGTTTCGGTGACAACGGGGCGCAGACCCGAGTGCCCGTGGCAGTGGCAGTTGATCCGGCTGAGGATGGCCGCCCGAACGACGTCCTCGGGCATGGGCTTGCCATAGCCCGCAGCGTGGCTATAGATGAGATACCGTTGGTACTTCTCGATCTGGTCCTGGGTCAGGACGACGTTGGCCAGCTCGCCGATGCCCGTGTTGACGCCGTACATTATCTCTTTCTTCTGGAGTTTATCCTCGAGCAGGGCCCGGCACTTCTCGATGCGCTTCCTGGCGGCGGGGTCGATGGCGACGGACATGCGATCCCGGGCCACCTGGACGACTTTATCGATGGTCAGTCCGGTGCCGGTCAGGTTTATGGACATGGGGAGGCCTCCTCATTCATGGCAAGCCCTCACACTTTAGCCGAAGTCTCAGAGGGGGTCAAACCTAAACTTTTTAACTTTTTGTTTGACCTGTCGGCCTCTTCGCCTGAACAGGCTGCAAAAAGTTTAAAAGTTTAGGTTTGACCCCTTCTTGGGCGGCCTGCGCTCCGGTTGATTGGCCCAGGCGGCTATGCTATATATAGCCTTCTGTTTTTTGAGCATTTCCCGAGCGGAGACGACCCTGATGACAAGAGAGACCAAGCGAGTCCTGATGACGGGCGCGGCCGGGCAGATCGGGTCCGAGCTGGCCCGGGCCCTGCGGGCGAAATACGGCGACGCCAACGTCGTCGTCACCGACATTTTCCGGCCGGCTGGCGATCTGGCCGAAGCCGGGCCCTTCGAGCTGCTCGACGTCACGGACGCCAAGGCCCTCGACGCGATCCTCGGGAAGTACGAGATCGACACGGTCTACCATCTGGCCGCTCTGCTGTCGGCAACAGGCGAGAAGAACCCCCAGAAAGCCTGGCGGGTCAACATGACCGGGCTTACCAACGTCCTCGAAGCCGCCAGGGCCCGCAACCTCGTCCGGATCTACTCGCCGAGCTCCATCGCCGTCTTTGGGCCGTCCACCCCCCGCGAGAGGACCCCCCAGGACACGGTCCTCGGCCCGGCGACCATGTATGGCGTCACCAAGGTCGCCGGGGAGCTCCTCTGCGACTATTACGTTCAAAAATACGGCCTCGACGTCCGCGGCTGCCGCTATCCCGGGATCATCAGCCACCTGACCCTGCCCGGCGGCGGCACGACGGATTACGCCGTGGCCATCTTCTACGATGCGGTCCGGCACGGCCGCTACACCTGTTTCGTCCGTGAGGACACGCGCCTGCCGATGATGTACATGCCCGACTGCCTCAAGTGCACGATGGACCTCATGGATGCGGACTTCGCCCGGCTCAAACACCATGCGAGCTTCAACGTGACGGCGATGAGCTTCAGCGCCGGGGAGCTTGCGGCCGAGATCCGCAAGCATATGCCGTCCTTCGAGGTCCGCTACGAGCCGGATTTCCGCCAGGCCATCGCCGATTCCTGGCCGGCCTCCATCGACGACAGCGCGGCCCGGGCCGAGTGGGGCTGGAAGCCGGACTACAACCTGGCCGCGATGACGGCGGACATGCTCGCCGCGCTCACGAAGCGGCGCGACGCCGGGACGCTGGGCGTCTGAAGGGTAAAACGCACCTCATCCACCATGCGGACGGTGCCGCACATGAGGGGTTTCCCTCACCCCCGCGGAAACGTTTTGACCATGCGTGCCTCCTGATTTCGTTCTGGACATTATTTTTCAGGCAGGTTCACGTAGTTTTTAATCCTAAAGCGCTGGGCGAATTCGAGGCCCTGATTCTCGAAGCCAGCTTGCCGATGACGTCTTTCATCATGAAGTCGACTTCGTCGAAGAAACCGAAGCTGTTGGTGAAGCCGAGATAAATTGCTCCGGTCGCAGGTTGGAATGCCATTAGCGTGTTCACACCGCCCGGGCCATCGCCTTCCTTGTACACGAGCGTTCCGTAAGGCTGCCGGATCGCCTGCATCGCCCAAGTGCGATGCTCTCCAATATCGACCTTATCCATGCCATCCCCGGCGGCCATGAGAAACTTCTGGCTTTCCGGCGAAAGCAGGCGTCCGCCGAAAAGGGCTTCGGCAAACTTCAGAAGATCAGGAAGCGTCGAGACAATGCCCGCCGCCGCGTCGATGCGTTCAGCCGCAAGTGTAGTGTTCAGAAAGCGTCCCGCTGGCCGGAACATCGGATTGATTGCGATGAACGATTTGATCTCATCGGTCGGCAGCAGATAACCCTGCGTCGTCCGGCCATGCGCGGTGGCACCCATTCCAAGCCGCCGCGAGTAGTAATAGCTGTCCGTCATGTGCAGCGGCCTGAAGACTGTATCTCTGACCTGGTCGCGCAGCGGCCGCCCTGCAATTTTCTCCACGATCATTCCAAGCAGGATATAGTTCGTGTCGGAATAGTGATGGCCCGTGCCCGGTTCGCCTTCTGGCTTCGCACGGCCCTCCGATGCAAGCTCGACGAACTGTTGCGGCGCCCAGACGACCGTAGGGTTGGCTTGAGGCCCAAGCAGGGTGTTGAGGTAGGGCAGTTCGTTGTTGATGGGATGAATGCCGCTCGAATGATCCAAAAGCTGTGCCACGGTGATTCTCGCAGCGAATGGGACACGGCCCACCACGTCCGGGCCCAACACGTCGATGATCCTGTCGTTGAGCGACAGTTTGCCCTGATCGACAAGCCGCAGCGTCGCCACCGCCGTGAACACTTTCGTCACGCTAGCAAGGTGGAAGGCATCGTCCGTGCGTAGCTTCCTTCGCATCTCCAAATTTGCATATCCCTCAGCGGCTGTAAGTGTCCGTCCGTCCGGGTAGTGCACCAGCATCGCAAAACCAGGATAGCCGTGCGCGACCCCCGCGTTCAGACCTTGGCGCAGCGTATCGGTATCCGCAGCTGCGCCGCTCATCAGGCCGATAACAGCGAGGGCGAGAAAGCTCATAGCGCTTTGAACACGGCCGAGACGGATCATGGACACCTTCCTTTGCAGAAGATGCGCGTTCGCTTGAAGATACATACATCCCGAAAGCCGGGCCGGGCGCATTGCGCGTGCCGCATGGACACCAAATACTGGCCACCATGCACCCCGCTGGACCCGCCGGATCCCCGCTGATAGAAGAACCCTCGTGATCTGCGGGCTTTGGCTATGGAATTCCTGGGTTTTGTGGGATATTCGCGAATTCGCCGCCGGGCTCCGCCGCTGGGGGCATGACGCTTCTTTGGTGACGCGGAGGCCGGGCGCCCGCCGCTTCCGCCAACCCCTAAGGCCCGTTGAAGACCGATGCCGAACTCCCAAGACACCGAATCGGATAGGAATTTCCTTTTTTCGGTCTGGCTTCGAATCCCCGGCGTCAGGCACGGGATTGACCTTCCCCATCACAAAAAGAGGATACCCCCGTCCCTAACAGGCGTCAAGCACGGGAGGTCCGGCAAGCGGTCGGCTCTGGGGGCCGATCGTCGTTCCGGAAGACCATCAAAGCGGCCCCTAGAGGCCAGACCCCTCCACCTCCCAAAAATCGTTATTCGTACTCCCCGCTTTCCTCGGCAGCCATCAGGGCGACTTGCTCGAAGGCATAGGCCGGCGGCGGCTTCTCCGCAGTGAACGTCAACTCCAGGTGACGGATGATCCGGTCGACGACGGCCAGGCCGGGCCGTCTCCTATTTCCTCTTCGCCAGCCGTTCCGCCAGGAAGTTCGGCAGGGCGAAGGACGCCCGGTAGACGTCGGGATTGAAATAGCGCAGTCCGCCGGGGATGTAGAGCGTCCGGACCTTGGCCGGATCGACCTTGTCCGAGAGGAAATTGTAGCACCACATCCCGACGGGATAGGTCGGCACGGGTCCGAGATAGAGCGGCGAGTGGCGGAAGATCTTCTTCAGGAAGACGCTCTTCCGCGCGTGCGAATCCAGGTGGAGCATGAGCGAGCCGGCCTGGGCGGCGATGATGCCGCCGGGGTTGAGCTTCGACTTGAGCTTCCTGTAGAAAGATTCCTGGTGGAGCACCGTCGAGGGGCCCACCGGGTCCGAAGAGTCGACGAGGATGATGTCGAACGTCTCCCGGACCTTGTCGATGAACACGTTGCCGTCGGCGACGACGAGCTCGGCCCGGGGGTCCCGGAAGGTCGCCTTCAGCCAGGGGAAATGATCGCGGCAGGCCTCGAGGACCTGGCCGTCGATCTCGACCAGCCAGGCCTTTTTGACTGGGTGCTTGAGGACCTCGCGGAGAGCCCCGCCGTCGCCGCCGCCGATGATGAGCACGTTCTTCGGCCGCGGATGCGAGGCCATGGCCGGGTGGACGAGCATCTCATGGTAGTAGAACTCGTCGCGCTCGGTCGTCTGCACGAGCCCGTCGAGGAAGAGCACCCGGCCGTAGTCCTTGTTGCGGATGATCTCGATCCGCTGGAACCGGGACCGCCCCTCGTAGAGGACGTCTTTGACGGTGAAAAAGATGCCGGAGGCCGGCGTCTGGTACTCCCGCGCCTCGGTCTTCTTGGCGTTGAGCGCTTTAGTCATCTTCATGTTGTCCTCCTGCCTTCACATTGGCCGCCGACCTACTGCCTGGGCCTCCGGAACGCCCGCCCATGATAGCACATCTTCCTGTCATGTTTATCGGCGCTCCTGCATAAGTGAGGCGAGGTCTCCGTGAGGCGGCGATGGATGTCGCCCCGAAGCCCCCGTGATGGAAGGGGGGCCCGCCGGAGGCGGGGGAAACCGGATTCGCAGGTTTCCGGGGTGCGGGGGCTGGGGGCGATATCCTGAGCAAGCCGAAGAGGAGATTTCCTCCAAGTCTCGACGCGCAGCTGAGAGCGGGACTTAATAGATCTTATCGATCTTGACGCCGCTGTAGTACTTCTTGAGGATGTCCTGGTACTTGGCGCCGGCCACGGCCATGCCGTAGGCGCCGACCTGGCACAGGCCGACGCCGTGCCCCCAGCCTCTCCCCGAGAAGGTGAACTGGTCGACGCGCCCCTCTTCATCATAGGACCGGTCGACGACGAACAGCGTGTCCCGCAGGCCCAAGGCGGCCCGGATCTGGAAGCCGCGGACGGTCGCACTCGAGTTCGCCCCGGTCAGCAGGAGGTCGGTCACCCGGCCCGAGTCGCCGCGGGCCTTGACCTCGACATCGACGAGCGGGCCGATCGCGTAGGATTGGTTGATCAGCCGCTCGAGCTCCTGCCTCGTCTTGCGGACCTGCCAGCGGTTATACCGCGACGACCGGTCGAGGACATTGGAGTTCGGCGGGTAGAACACTTCGAGGTAGGCGACCTGGCCCTCCCGTTCGAGCCAGCGGACGTTCTCCCCGCCGAGGAGCGTCAGCTTGGTGGCGAAGGACGTCTCGCCCTCGATCGTCCGCAGCAGCCGGACGTGGTTGGACAGGGCGAGCGTCCGCCGGTCGAAGTCCTGGCCGACCTCGATGGTGCCCTTGCCGGCCGCGCGGAACGTCCCCGTCTTGAAGAAATCCTTGTGGTCCTTGACGACCCGGGCCAAGCCGACGGCCAACTCGGCGCGTCCGACGGGCCGCAACGGGTCGCCGGTCCTGACCGAGACCGGGAAGAGCCCTGATTGGAAGCAATAGGCCATGGGCCCGCGGTCCTTGCCCTGGACTTGCGGCAGGTCCTTGAGGAGGAAATCCACTTCGCCGGGGAGAAGCAGCTCCGTGATCCGGTCCTGCCAGCCGAACGCCTCGACGAGAAGCCGGGCCAGGCTGACGAAGTCGAGGGCCGAAGAATCGGGGATGAACCCCTTGTCCTTGACCCCGACAAGCCTCCTGGCGTCCCTGATCCATTCGAGGGCCTCGTCGAAGGTCGCATCCTGGCGGAAATCGATCGGTTGGGCGCCCATGGGGACGATCCCGAGCCCGACGAGAAAGGCGACGTCGAGGCTGGCGTTCCGGCCGTCGACCATGATCGGCGTGACAGGCGTCTTGGCCTCGATCAGCCATTCCTTCTGCTTCTCGGAGGCGCACTCGACGCCCCGGAGATAGGGGACGGGCCGGCCGGCAAAGACCTTTTCCGCGTCCTCGGTCCGGCCGCCGCAGGTGCTCGTGTAGAGCGCGTTGATCAGCTCGCCCCGGTAGCGCACGACCTCGCCCTTGGTTTGTTCGACGGCCTGCGTGCTCAGGGAATTCTCCGAGGACATCCCCATGTAGAGCTGGGAGCGGGGCGTGTCGACGAGGTCATAGCCGAACTGGTCGAACTGCTTCATGTTCTTGAGGGCGTAAGTCCGGGCGGCCACGGCCTGGGCCTTGAGCGCTTCGATGACGTTGAACTGCCCGGGAGAGAGCTCGCCGGGGACGACGCTCTTCAAATAGTCCTCGATGTTGACGTAGTTGACGATGACGATGCCGCGCGGGCTTCCCGACAGGACCAGGAATCCCCGGTAGCTCTTGCCGTTGAGGGTCAGGAAGCTCTGGGGATTGGCCGGGATGAAGTAGAGATCTGACTCGCGATTGAGCGATTTGAGCTCGTTCGCGACGATCATCCAGATCGGACGGGAGGGCTCTTCGATGATCTCCTCGCGGTCGATCCAGACGTCCTTGTAGCCGGCCGCATTGAGCTCGGCGACCTTGGCCAGCGCGTCGCCGCGGGTCAGGAAATCGCCGAGCTTGATCTCGAAGACGCCCGCCGCATCGCCGTCGTGATCGGCGGCCACGGAGACGTTGCCGCCGAACCGCGACCGGAAGGTCGAGGCCAGCTGGTCGGCCTCTTCCCGTTCCTTGGCGTGGGCCAGGAGAATGACGTACTTCTCGGTCAGCTTTTCGCCCGCGCCCTTGATCTCGACCTCGTCGGCGTCGTCGTTGACGATCCGGTAGCCGGTATTGACCTCGTAGATCTTCATGCCCGACGAGGAGCGGATGCGGATGTCCTTGAGGTTGGTGCCCAGGCCGACCCGGATGACGGGCTTGGGGATCATGAAGCCATGGAAGAAGGCGCCTTCGGTCCCGAATTCGACAGGGATCCCCCCGAAGAAAAAGAAGCCGACGAACAGAATAAGGACGTACTTAAATCTATTGAACATCATAAGGAACCCCGACGCTTGGACGATCATATGGTAGATGACGACGGGCGCTTTGTCAAGCGCAGAGATCAAGGGGTGCTACAGGTGCGCCTAACCCGCACTATATATGGTAGTTAAAGGGCTAGATTTTTTCGAACTCGGCTAGCCAGCCGACCGTCCCGGAGGCCGCGGGCAGCCAGCCGGCCTTGACCAGCGCCCCGTCCCTCGCAACCGTCACATCCGCCCCGGCCGGCCCTTCGAAACGGGCCAAACGGTACCCCTCGGGCTCGGTCAAATAGACCTCGTAAGGATCTCCCGCGATGACGCGGCTCGTCCCCGTGAGCGTCGTGCCGGACCAGCGGACGTCAGCCAGGTCGACCCCGCCGCAGGTCAGGTGGCGGCTCGTCGCCAGCACCTGAGGAGCGGATTTCCTCTCCCGGATGGCCAGGGCCTGGCAGCGGTACAGCGGGTCGAGAGGCCCAGGAGCGAACGATCCCGAGAAGCTGCCGAGGAGGCGCTTCGACCAGAACTCGAACACGTAGTACTCCTTGGCCGCGTCCAGGCCGAGATCGGCGAACGAGATCTCGCGCACGGACTCGCCGGTCCGGCCGAGAACGGCCCAGGACTCGAACGGCCGGTCGATCTCGAGCAGGAAGAGATCGCAGGTCGGCCGGATCGAGGCGTCGAAGACCCGCGGCCCGGAGCCGCTGACCTCGGCCCCGACGCGGCCGAGCTCGTCCGACCGCGAGGGGTCGACGTCGAAGATCTGTCCCGGAACGGTCCCCAGCACGGGCGCCGCGCGGCGGGCCGGCTCGATGACGCCGGTCCGATAAACCTCCGGCTTGTCCGTGAGCAGGAGCACCGAGCCCGTCAGGGACGTGACCAGGGTCGACTTGAACCGGTCCTCGTTGAGCTCGATGTGGTCGGGGTCGTTGCGCCAGACCACGTTGTTCCAGGAGTTGAATTGGGCCAGGCCGGCATAGGAAAAACCGTCCGTGCCGATGCGGCAGCCGTCGATGAGGCCGATGAGCTCGGGCCGGATGCCCCAGCACCCGAGGATGAAGCGGTCCCGGCCGGTCTCCTCGCGGACGGCCTCGACATAGCCGCGGAAGGCCCTGACCGGGTCTTTTTTGTGCTTCTTGAAAAACCCGGCGTGGGCGTTGTAGCCCTCGTAACGAAGGTGGCGGAGGGCGTCGACCTTGAAATACTCCCAGCCCATGCCCCGCAGCTCCCGATAGATGGGCCTGACGACCGCGTCGACCGCCGCCGGATTGGAGCCGTCGAGGCTGAACTCGACCCAGTTGCCGCGGGCGGGCTCCCCGTTCTCGTCGGTCACGAACCAGTCCTTGTGCCCGGCGGCGTAGTCGGCCTGCTTGAAGGCGACGTTGGTCCAGAGGCCCGGCGTGAGGCCCTTGCTCTTGATATAGCCGGGCAGGAAGGCGAGGCCTCGCGGAAACTTGGCGTTGGCCGTGAGCCACAGGTCCGGACGCCCCTCGCCGGTCTGATAGCCGTCGTCGATCTGCAGGTGGTCGTAGCCGAAGGGCAGGAGGGTTTCGGAAAGGACATCGGCCGTCCGGACGATATCGTCTTCGGTGACCTTGTCGAGGAAGGCGAACCAGGAGATCCAGCCGGCCACGGGGTCGGGCCAGACCTTGTAGGTCCAGGGCTCGAAGAACTCGAGGCCGCGATGGATCTGATAATAGCGAGGCCGGAAGCGAAGAACGATCTCCGATCCCTCCGCTCTGAAGGCGTAGGCCCTCTCCGTCTTGGTCGTGGAGGACGGCTGGACGACCGCCCGCGGTCCGGCGTCGACCGAGAGGACCCAGTCGCGGCCACGGTCGTAAACGGCCCTGTTGAGGGCGCTGCGGCTCTGGCCGGAAACGTGGCGGACACAGACCAGTCCCCTGTCCCTCCGGTCGGCCTCGCAAGGGAACGACTCGGGCCCCCCGGCGAGCGTGCCCTCGACCCGGACCCGGCCGTCCTTGTCGCGGGGCGTCAAGAGGATCGTCTGGCTGAGGGCGTCACCCTCGCGGAAGACATTGACCGCGGCGTCGAACCCGGACTCGCCCGCTTGGACCTTGCCATCGAGAATGGCCCGGCCGTCGTAGCGGAGGCTGATCGCCGCCTTCCCGATCTTGACCTTGGCCGCCTCGTTCTTCGGCGCCCCGGACGGCGAGCCTTTGCCGCAGGATGATCCGAGGACGAGCGCGAAGAGTAGGCCGATAATCGGGATCAGATTCATTCTGGTGGTTCTGTCGGGTTTCTTCATCGACCGCTCCTCGTGCGTTTGTGCGATTTGGGCTTATTCTATTCCCGGCGCCAGGCAAATCGCAATCTCTGCTAGGCCAGATCGAGCGACAAGGGCGGTGGCGCAGGGGCGATGCCCGGAGGAGGGCGTAGTAGGGCCGAAGCGGGCACGGACGGAAGATGGGACAAGGAAATGGGGACGTTTCTGTTTTTCGTGGCGAAAAATAGAAACGTCCCCATTTCCTGATCGACATTCCCATCTTCTGGAGCGAGGCCCGGATCCGAGCGCGTTTGGCTCGCCGGGCCAAACGCGCGACCCGACGGAGCGGCACGCCCCGAGCCGAGAAGTCCTTGTGAGCGAGATCTGGCTCTTGCTGCGATCATTCTCTGCGCCCGTGTGATAGAATCGCTCTTGAATCCAAGCCGGAGAGCGATCATGAAACGTGCGCTGCTCGCCGCGTGCGCGGCACTTATCCTATCCCAGACCGCCTGGGCCGACCTCGGCAGCCTGTCCCGGATCTTCGTCCCGGGCCGGGCCGTCCTCGATCTCGACGGCGACGGCTTCCCGGAGAAGCCCGTCCTGACCGTCGTCATTCCCGACAAGCCGACCGCCGGCGAGCTGGCTCTCGCCGCCGACATCGCCGCGCGGGCCAACTTCGAGAGCCTGGCCATCGAGTTCGGGCTCGTTCGCCGCGAATCCGAGATCGCCGGGGACACGCCCCTCCCGTTTCCCGTCTTCATCGGGAACAATCTCAGCTGGGTCCGCGAAGCCCTGAAAGAGGCCGGCTCCGCTCCCGTGAGCCTCGCCCCGAACCAGGGCCGGGTCTTCCTTGTCTCCCGAAAGAACCGGACGGCGATCGCCTGCATGGGCGGCTCCGACGAAACCCTGCTCAGGACCGGGCGCGCCTTTTTCCTGCGCTGGCCCTATTTCTGGGAGATCTGGGGGCGCGAGACCGGGGCGACCTACGAAAGCCTCGAAAGGGACATCGCGTCGTTCCTGGCCGGGGCGGGGGTTCCCCTGCAGAAGACGATCGTCCGCGAGGCCTTGTACGAATTCCCCGCGGCCGCGCCCGTTTCCGACGGCCTCAAGGCCCTGTCGTTCGATCAGGGCCAGATCCGGGACCTCGCGGTCGAGATCCACTTCGCCGCGGACCCGGACCGTCAAAAGGCGCACGACGCGCTTCTCGCGCTCGCGGCCGACCAGCGCCGCGGGAACAGGACCGAAGTCCTCTCCTACCCCGCCTGCGCCGCGCTGACCTTCGAGCTCTATTACGGAGCCACCCGCTCGAAGATCTCGCTCTCGAGGACGGGAACGACGAAGCGGCTTCTCACGCCCGGTTTCAAGGAAAGACCGGCCACCGACGCGACGGGCAAGGAGTTCGACCTTCTCGGCCTCTTTTCGAACCGGGGGGTTTATGCCGACCAGGACCGCGACGGCATCCCGGACACCCTCGAGGCTACGGTCGTCGCCCCCAAGGACCTGACGGGGCTGGGCCTGGCCGATCTCGCCAGCCGGCTCGTCTTGGGCACGGCCGGGGCGTCCTTCCCGGTCGTCCAGCTCGACGACGAGGTCGAGAGCCGCAGGGCCCTGGCCGCTCCGATCCTCGTCGGCGGCAACTCTCTGACCGCCGATCTCGTCAAGACCGGCAAGCTCAAGCTTCCGGCGCTCGAAGCCGGCTCGGGGCTGATCAAGATCGTTCCCAAGGCCTTCGGCAAGTCCACGGCCCTGGTCGTCCATGGCGCGGACGCGGCCGGCCTCGACCGGACCCTTTCTTATCTCGCGCGGACGTTCCCCTATTTCGAGGACTACGGGGAAGGGCATCTTCAGCTGGCCGACCTCGCCGCCGACGTCGACAAGCTCATGGCCGGCGAGAAGGGCGCGGCCGAAGCGGTCGTCATGAGCGCCGTCGAAAAAGCCGCGGCTGAGATCAAAGGCCGCGACCTCGAATCCGTCGGCGCCGAGTTGGTGCTGCCAGGACCGAACGCCCCGTTCGAAGAGGCCGTGAAAGGCGCCTTGCGGGGCGCCGCCGGCAGCGCGCCCGTTTCGGTCACCGCCTCGTCGCTCAAAGGCGCGCGGACCGTGTTCGAGCAGGACGAGACTTTCACCTGGGAAGTCGACGACGCCAAGGCCGTGCTCAAGGACAAGCTCAAGGCCCTCGTCGACGCGGCCAGCAAGGGCGGCGCCGTCGAGGTCGGTCTCGGTGTCAGCGAATCCCCCGCGGTCCGGGAAAGGGTCCGCGGCGAGATCAAGGCCTGGCTCGAAACCTCCGGATTCCCGGCGGCCCGGGTCGAGGTCCTGTCCGCCTACAAGCCCGGCTTTTTCTGGCTGGTCGAAAAGGTCCTGCCGTCCCTCAAGGGCAAGGGGATCGACCGTTTGACCGTCCGGTTCGCCGAGGAGCGGGAGGATTTCGGCCGGGCCAAGCGCACATATGCGGAACCCGGACGCTGGCTCCAGGAGCTTTATCCCGTCGATGAGATCCTTTCCCGCGAGCTGGCCCTGCCTCTCGATCGGATCTCCTTCGAGATCGCCGACTCCGGAAGCGCGACCTATCAGGTCGAGGCCCTGGACGGCAAAGGCGCCGTCATTTTCACCTCGAGCTTCACCCCGAGGACGCGGGAGATCCCGCTCTCGGAGGTGCTGCCCGAGTGGGGGACGGCCAAGGCCACCACGGGCTGGCTCCGCGCCGTCGCCGGGGGGACCGTCGTCTGCGATCAGACGCTCGAGACCGACCTCGAGAAATTCTGGGGCTTTTACCAGAAGGACGTCCTGCCGGCGGTCGTCGCCCATATCCGGAAGAAGACCGGCGGCGAGCCGACCTTTTCCAAGCAGCCCTATTTCAAGCGACTGCTCGTCGATCTGCAGGCGAGCGAGCCGGATTACAAGATCGGGCTCGACCAGGAGATCGTCTCGTCGCTCGAGGCCATCCACGACGAGATCTACTTCGACACGCTCGACCTTCTGCGCGGCATCACCCGCTTCGACCCCGAGGACAAGGACACGGCGGCCGACACCTCCCGGTCCTCGGCGCCGGGCAACGTCTTTCCGTCCCTCCACCCTTCGCTCGAGGGCGGCCCGGCCCGGGCCCGGGTCGTGCTGGATGATTGGCCGGCCCCGTCGCCGCAGATCATCATCCACTGGAAGGAAAAAGGCCACGAAGATGTCACGCGGAAGACCATCGTCCCCGTCCTCAAGCCCAAGGACA
>Ga0326726_10000862_pt1 | contig 27778 bp, 28 predicted proteins | sample MHFenrmetagenome_2_FD_207603 | JGI IMG/M metagenome (GOLD analysis project Ga0326726, IMG submission 207603) | Lab enriched peat soil microbial communities from Michigan Hollow, Ithaca, NY, United States - MHF15MN | ecosystem: Environmental > Terrestrial > Soil > Wetlands > Peat | place: USA... | reverse complement strand
AAGCGATTGGACTGAAGTCCGAAGAGTTTTAATTGAAATTGTTTTTATCTCTACCCCCCCCGGGTTAAAACCCGGGGCAACTGAAGAGGATGTAAGAGCTGAATGTCCGGAGGGTTAAAACCCTCCTGAATGTGGGAGGTTAAAACCCAGGGCAACTGGATGATAGACTCGATCATCCCTTTTCCAGTTGCCCCGGACTTCAGTCCGGGGATAGCTGATTAAAAAAATAATCCGGACTTCAGTCCAATATCTTCGATAAAAAGAAGACAGGTTGTCGTCGTGCGAGAAAAGAGAAGAGATTGGACTGAAGTCCGAAGAGTTTTAATTGAAATTGTTTTTATCTCTACCCCCCCCGGGTTAAAACCCGGGGCAACTGAAGAGGATGTAAGAGCTGAGTGTCCGGAGGGTTAAAACCCTCCTGAACATGGGAGGTTAAAACCCGGGGCAACTGAAGAGGATGTAAGAGCTGAGTGTCCGGAGGGTTAAAACCCTCCTGAACATGGGAGGTTAAAACCCGGGGCAACTGAAGAGGATTTAAGAGCTGAATGTCCGGAGGGTTAAAACCCTCCTGAACATGGGAGATTAAAACCCGGGGCAACTGGATGATTGACTCGATCATCCCTTTTCCAGTTGCCCCGGACTTCAGTCCGGGGATAGCTGATTACAAAAATAATCCGGACTTCAGTCCAATATCTTCGATAAAAAGAAGACAGGTTGTTGTCGTGCGAGAAAAGAGAAGAGATTGGACTGAAGTCCGAAGAGTTTTAATTGAAATTGTTTTTATCTCTACCCCCCCCGGGTTAAAACCCGGGGCAACTGAAGAGGATGTAAGAGCCGAATGTCCGGAGGGTTAAAACCCTCCTGAATGTGGGAGGTTAAAACCCGGGGCAACTGAAGAGGATGTAAGAGCTGAATGTCCGGAGGGTTAAAACCCTCCTGAATGTGGGAGGTTAAAACCCGGGGCAACTGAAGAGGATGTAAGAGCTGAGTGTCCGGAGGGTTAAAACCCTCCTGAATGTGGGATGTTAAAACCCGGGGCAACTGAAGAGGATGTAAGAGCTGAATGTCCGGAGGGTTAAAACCCTCCTGAATGTGGGAGGTTAAAACCCGGGGCAACTGGAAGAGGGAGAAGAGTGAATGTCCGTCGTCCGACATGTCGGGACTCCTGAATAACATTTCAGTGAAACTCTTCTGTGGTTATAAAATGAAATCAGCCCTGACTCATGAGTACGGGGCTGTTTTCATTTTTTTGTTACCTTTGTTTGACAGGGTTTTTCGGAAGGTAATCGATTCATCATTGCATGTTTACAGGAATTATCAAGGATGTCGGCACTGTGGGTGGCATTGTTCCCCGTGAAGGGGGACTACGGCTTAGGGTCAACTATACCTCTTTTGATGCTTTCGGCGATCTCTCGGTCGATGAGAGCGTGAGCGTGAATGGCGCATGTCAGACTGTCGTGGCAGCGGGCAAGGGTTGGTTCGAGGTCGATACGGTAGCCGAAACCCTCAAAAAGACCACCTTCGGATCGTTCCGGCCGGGCACAAAGGTCAATCTTGAACGCGCAGTCCGTCCGATTGACAGGCTCGGCGGCCATTTCGTGCTGGGCCATGTCGACTGCGTCGGCAGCGTAGGGGCGATCGAGGAGTCCGGCCAGAGCCGCACGATCACAGTATCGTTTCCCAGGGAGTTCGATCCCTGGATCGTTCCGGTCGGTTCCATAGCCATCGACGGCGTCAGCCTCACGGTAGCCCATACGGAGTCGTCGAGCTTTTCTGTTGCGATTATCCCTTATACTTTCGGTCATACGACCATTGCCGACCTTCGCAAGGGCAGCGAGGTCAACCTCGAGTTCGATATTCTCGGCAAGTATGTAGCCAAACAGCAGTCGGCCGGAAAATCCGCCGCCGGGAGCCGCATCAGTGAATCCTGGCTGGGAGAGCAGGGGTTCGCATGAAGTCCTCAGGCCAGTCTCAGTCCGATCTTTTCGGAAATTCCGGCAGGGAAGCCTCCTCTGACCGGTTTCAGCCACTCGCCGAAAGGGTCAGGCCGCGAGAGATCGGTGATCTGTTCGGCCAGGAGCATCTCGTTGGGCCTGATGGGCCGATCAGGAGATATATCGAGCAAGGCCGGATTCCTTCCATGATATTCTGGGGGCCTCCAGGTTCGGGCAAGACCACGCTTGCCGAAATCTGCGCAGGATCTCTCAACTACCGCTTCGAGCAGCTCTCCGCCACCGATGCAGGCGTGAAAGATGTGCGACGGGTGCTCGAAACGGCTGAAAAGACCCGCAGGATCGAGGGTCGCCAGACACTTCTTTTCATCGACGAAATTCACCGTTTCAACAAGGCACAGCAGGACACCCTGCTTCATGCTATCGAGCAGGGGCTTATCGTTCTCATCGGCGCGACGACCGAAAACCCTTCGTTTGAAGTCAACAGGGCGCTTCTGAGCCGCATGCAGGTCTATATCCTGCAGCCGCTGAACGACGACGAGGTGCGCAAGGTCATTGACCGCGCCATTGCAAGCGACAGCGTGCTTTCTGGCGCCAGCGTGGTCGTCGAGGACATGGAGTTTCTCCTGCAATATGCCGGAGGCGATGCCCGCAAGGCACTCAACGCCCTCGAAGCCGCAATGTCGCTCGTGCCTCCAGGAAAGCGCCCGTCGTCCATCGACAGGCACATGCTCGAAAAGGCGCTTCAGCACCGTGCACCCGAGTACGACAAGGGAGGAGAGTCGCATTACGATACGGTCTCCGCGTTCATCAAGTCCATGCGTGGTTCAGATCCCGATGCGGCCCTGTTCTGGATGGCCAAAATGATCGAGGGAGGGGAGGACCCGAAGTTCATCGCCCGCCGCATGGTGATCTTCGCCAGTGAGGATATCGGCAACGCCGATCCCTATGCACTCACTCTGGCGATCTCGGTATTCCATGCCGTCGAGATGATCGGCCTGCCCGAAGCCAGGATCAACCTCGCACAGGGTGTGACCTACTTGGCCGGGTGCCCTAAATCGAACGCGAGCTACCAGGGGCTCAACGAAGCCTCGGCAGACGTGAAGACCGGCGGACCTTTTTCCATCCCCCTCTATCTGCGCAATGCGCCAACGTCGTTCATGAAGGAGATCGGTTACGGGCAGGGGTACCGTTATCCCCACAGTTATCCCGGACATTTCGTCGAAGAGCACTATTTTCCTGACCAGATGGAGCCGAAAGCCTATTACCGCCCGGGCACCGAGGGGCGGGAGAAGTTCCTGAAAGAGCGGCTCGAAGCTCTCTGGAAAGGCCGATACGGAAGCTGATTGCCGGAACTTGCATCAGTGATATATTAGAAGAAAAATCAACGATCAACATCAAGCCATGAGTCTGCATCGATTGTTTTCATTTCTCGCCATTTTCCTTTTTTCTGTATCTGCCGGAAGGGCCGAAGCTGCTTCCACACCCGCTGGAAAGCCTCCATTGACTATCAGCCTGGAGGATGCCGTCCGGATCGGCATGAAGCAGAACCGGGATTTGGAGATCGCAAAACTGGACAGGCAGATGGCAGGTCAGAAGGTCAGGGAATCCTGGTCCGAAGTGCTGCCGCACCTCACTTCGGGAATGACCTATACCCGCACGCTGAAGCCGACCGTGATGTTTCTTCCGGGCAGCCTTTTCGGCCTGCCGGATGGGGGAAGCCGGGCAATCGAGGTAAGCCAGGACAATTCGTCCATGGTTTCGCTCAACCTGAGCCAGAACATTTTCAAACTTTCCGCCTTCGCCGGAATCAAGGCTTCATCCCTTGTCCGCAAGATCAGCGACGAGTCGTTCCGTCAAACAAACGCAGAGGTCGTGACCTCGATCCGCAGGGCATACTATGATGCACTCATCGCCTCCGAAAAACGCAAGCTGGTAGAGCAGAGCATCGCCAGATGGGACGAGTCGAGGAAGGATACAGGATCGCTGTTCAGGCAGGGAGTAGCCGCGGACATTGATACCCTCAAGGCCTGGCTTTCGGTAGAGAACCTCAAGCCGGATCTCATTCGTGCACAGAACAACGTGGCCATCTCCTCGACGAAGCTGAAAACGGTCATGGGGATCGACCAGGATACAGAAATCGTCCTTTCCGATTCGCTTGTTTTCCATGAAACCGAGTCGCCTCGAAACGTTGCGGCCGCATATGGTGAAGCTCTCGAAAAGAGGCCGGACGTGCGCAGCCTTTCTCTTCAGCTGGATGCCGAGAAACATAAGGTGACCGCTGCGCGATCAGAAGGGATGCCTACGCTCAGTGCGTTCGGGTCGCTCGACGCCCAGACTCAGTTCAGTGACAAGACGGCTGTCGACCAGACACGCTGGCCGGTATCTTCTTCCGTAGGTCTACAGCTTTCCGTTCCGATTTTTTCCGGATTCGGTACCAGCGCGAGGATCGAGCAGGCAAAGATTGCGAGATTGCAGACGCGTACGAGGTTTGAGGAGCTCAAGTCCCAGGTGAGGGCTGATGTCGAGGTCCGGTTGTCGAATCTCGTCGAAGCTCGCAGGAGGATAGATGTGCAGTCCAAAACGATCGCCGTAGCCGAACGCAGCTACCGGATCACCAGGCTGCGGCTGCGTGAGGGGATAGGTTCACGTCTCGAACTCACCGATGCCGAGCTTCAGCTCAATACGGCCAAAACGAACTACCTGCAAGCAGTGTACGACTATCTTGTGGCCGCTGCGGAGATGGAGAAATCGTTGGGCCGGGTCAGTCCTGAAGATCTTAAATCCTGATCTGTTCTTACCGCCCGGCAGATGAAGGCGGAGGCTTTACGAGGGTCGAGACCTGCCATTACCGATGAAACTGTACGCGTGGCAGCCCTTGACGCCGACCTGATGCCGAAGTCTTGTCCGGTACGTCTGCTCTCAAGCTTTTCGCTGTACCATACGTTGTAGATCGCGTCCGGTAAGAATGCCCTGATGTCAAGTATCGAAAATCCGTGTTTCTTCAGCAGTTGCCCCAGGGTGTCAGGAGTGAAGTGGTAGAGGTGGCGCGGTGCGTCCAGCGCGATCCAGTTCGCTCCGTAGCGTCCGGAATCGTCGCTGTCGATGTTCGGCAGGGCGATGACCACCATGCCGTCAGGTTCGAGAAGCTCATGCGCCTTTTCGAGGGCTTTTTCGACCTTGTGAAGATGTTCGAGGGAGTGCCAGAACACGATTCTGTCGAAGCGCCCGTTGAAGGTGGTTTCGCTCAGGTCAGCTCCTGATATCCTGCAAAGTCCCGCTGCCGTTGCGACTGCAGCGGCCTGCCTGTCTGGTTCGATGCCGCAGAGGTTTTGCAACGGAATCCCGTAATCCTTGTGCAGACGAAGAAGCAACCTGCCCGTCGAGCAACCGGCTTCAAGTACACGTACAGATGCCGTCGTTTTACTCAGCCCATTCATTACTATACCGGCTTTCCAGGCCAACAGCAGGGAACTCAGATAAAGATATGCGCGGTCACGAAGCGTGCTGCAGTTACCGGAGTGCAGGAATGGGTCGTATGCTTGTTCAGGATAGTATCTGGATGCCTCAGCGGCTTCAGGTCTCGGATTGAGCATGACCAGGCCGGAAGATGAGCGGACGAGCGTCCACATCGGACCTGATAACGTGAATCTGTCGGGAGCTTCGAGTATCGGCTTGAAATCCCGATTGCCATTGATCGGGCATGGGACCAGTTCCATTATGCTGCCGCTACTGTGCTTTACCGCTCTTGAGGTCGGCTATCGCTTCCCTTAGCTGCACGTAGAGTTTGCGGAGGTCGTTGCTGAGCACTTTGGTGTCGCCAAGAACCGGCATGAAGTTGGTGTCGCCTTCCCAGCGGGGGACGATATGGAAATGGATGTGAGAATCGACACTTCCTCCGGCGACCTTGCCGAGGTTTGCTCCGAGATTGAAACCCTGCGGATTGAGGGTTTTTTTCATCGCACGCATGCAGAGATCAGCCATCTGCATGATTTCCAGCTTTGTCTGGTCATCGAGATCGGAGAATTCTGGAGTCTGGCGATAGGGGATGACCATGAGATGCCCGCAATTGTAGGGGTAGAGGTTCATGATCGCAAAACAGCGCTCACCCCTTGTGAGCACATAGCGCTCTTCGTCCTCTTCAGGAGGGATGTCCGCGAAGATCGACTTGCCCTCTTCTTTCGCCGAAGGCTTTTCATCCTTGAAGGACTGCATGTAGACTTCACGCCATGGAGAGTACATTCTTTGCATGGTGCAGCGAATGTAATAGTGTAGAAATGCTCAATTGTGTACCAAAGGTGGGACTCGAACCCACACGAGTTTGCACCCACTGGATTTTGAGTCCAGCGCGTCTACCAGTTCCGCCACTTTGGCATGTTGACATGTGCGAGAGAAGGGACTCGAACCCTTACGCCTCACGGCACTAGTTCCTAAGACTAGCGTGTATACCAATTTCACCACTCTCGCGTCATGAATCGCTAATATACGTGGTTTTTTTCTGATATAAATAATTTAGTCGAATTTTCTTTTATCCCTCCTCATCCCCAGTGGTCTGATCGATCGTATTATCCATTTTTATAACGAGTTAACTGCGCGTTATGCTGGCTCTGACGGATTGCCTGGATGAACAGCCACAGTCGTTTGTGTGTTTTCGACGATGTTAACAGCGTTTGCGCTTCGCAATGTTCAGTACTATCCCTGACGTTACGGGAGCTGCATCCATGGGAATTGTGCAGATAGACAAGACCATCAACCCATCCGATGGTGCAGTCATCTATCCCTGATGTAACCGGACGTGATTACTCCGTATTATTGCTTTGCATACATGCATAAATGTATGGTCGCGATCCGGGTTTATATTTTAAAATATATAAAACAATTATTTGATGACCGCTGAGATGTGTTGGGTGTAAATAATAATACGTATAAGCGCGGCGTGAGTTTATATTTTAAAGATATATTTAGCGGCCGTTTCTGTTTTGATATGATATATCGACATACACATATAAATGTATAGGTGTGATTTGCGTTTATATTCTAAAGATATACTATGTTATTATTTTTTAATAACTTCCTTGTATTATCGAGTTTCATTCTTATTTTTTCTGATAAACATTCTCGTTATTCCTGACGTATGAACTTCTTTATTCCTTCTTGATTGTTTTATTTCTGTTTGTTTCGTTGGCTTGTATATATATGATATGATCTGTTGCTCGGGGTGATGTAGATATAATTAATGTAAGCTGCTACTCATTTTGGTATATGCAATGATGTGTGCCGTACAGCCGGGAATGGCTGATGTCTTTTAATGATGCCCTTATGGGGCTCATCTGCCAGATACACGGTTTGCTTCTGAAAGACTGCAATGGCAGAGCTTGAGATGAAATCTGGTAGTGTAAAAAAAACGCTGAAAAGGGATTGCATCGGCGTTACATCAAGATGTATCGACTCTTGCTTTGTGTCTGGTTTGATTGTCTGGAGGCTCTTGGAATACCGGTATCGGGCAGGGAAGCGATAAGCGTTGTTTGAGTGATTGATGCCGTCATTCTCCTGGAACTCTGTTCTCATCCTTGTCGAGCTGATCGTGTGAATCCTGAAAGACGGTTTACGATATCACGAAATCAAAGGGCTGTTATTTCTCCTTGTAAATATTTCATTTGAGGCTATTTCAGTTGTGACTGAAGGTAGCGGAGCTTTTCGTCTGTTTTAAGTGGGTCCGATCTTCTTTATCGATCGAAAGCAATGAACTTTGACTCATATTCCGGCAACGTGATAATAGTAATCACAGATGAATATTATTCTTCTGCTGATCAGAAAATTTCTGAAATGTATTCGATAAACATGGAAACAGTTAGAGGCAAAGAGCAGATGATTTTCAGGAAAGCCACTCTTCATGTGAGCATCTCCATAATTCAACGATAGATGTACACCATGCATTCAAAGCTGTCCCGTATTACGATAGCAGCATTTATCACTGCACTTTCTCTGGGCGGGTGCGCCTCATACAGGGATCTTCCGGCTGGCAGCCATCAACAAGTCAACGCCAGGCCCGAAGCTGATGTCGTCCGCGAAGTCATCGACATTTCGCCAAACCCGACTCCCGTTATAGCGCCTCTTCAGAGCGGCGACTACATTATCGGTCCCAACGACGTCCTTTACGTAAGCGTCAATGGAAAATCAGAAAACAGTGTCGCCGGTACCTCGAATGCTTTCAAAGGACATCGGGTCGATGGCAGGGGGTATGTCTATCTGCCCCTCGTCGGCAAGGTGCCTGTAGGCGGATTACCTCTTTCCGAGGCCCGAGCCCGCATCGAACAGGCAATGCGTCAATATTATAATAACCCCTGGGTCGTTGTTGAGATTTCAGATTTCCGTATACGCCAGGTTTTCATTTTTGGAGCGGTCAGAAAACCGGGCCCATATCCAATGCCTCCATCCGGCATGAACCTGGCCCAGGTCATCGCCGGCGCGGATCTGATCGATACCGCCTATAATTTCCGACAGGTCAGGATCATCCGATCGAATTCCCCAACGCAGGGTGAACTGCTCGTAGTCGATTTTGACAGCGTATTGCGTGGCAAGGCACTTCCTACACAGCTGAAGGAAGGCGATATCGTGTATATCCCGAAAAGCACGATCGGCAGTTGGAACGAGGTCATCGCAGAGCTGCTCCCTTCGCTTCAGACCGTCAGCTCGATTCTTCAGCCTTTCGTCAACATCAAATACCTGAAGCAGTAACGTGCATCAGCTATGGCTGTCATGACAAGAATCAACCCTTTTATTTACCAGGATTGTGACTGAACTACAAGAACAGAAACAAAATCACCTGCAGCATGAGGAGATAAACCTCGCAGACTATGTCAACATTTTTCTGCGAAGGAAGAACGTCTTTATAAAAGCTTTCCTGGCAGTCTTTATCTGCATTTTCCTTTTTACGTTCCTCATGCAACCGGTATACCAGTCCTCATCGACAGTGTATGTCATGAAGGACAATGCGAAGATGGGCCTTAATGAACTGATACTTCCAGGGACAGACAATTCTATACAGGCAGAAATTGAGATCCTCAAATCGCGAACCATTGCCGAACAGGTCGTCAGGAAGCTGAACCTCGATTGGGAGATCGATTCGTCTTCGTCAGGATCTAACTGTAAAATAATCGAGATTTCGGCCTTGTCTTCGATAGATGCACTCACGGTCACCATGACCGGCAGAGGAGCCTACGTAGTGGAAGACGACAACGGCAGGAAACTGGGGGCTGGCAACAGCGGAGTCTCTGTACAGTTGCCGGGCCTTGTGGTGAACTTGCAGCTCCATGGTGAAAAAGGCGACAGGTTCAAGCTGACCCGCTTACCTCTTTACAAGGCGGTGGCTGCAGTCAGCAAAGCGACGACAGTAAAGGAGATCGGCAGGTTGACCAACGTCATCGAAGTCACTAACCAGAACACAAACGCCGAGCTTGCCCGTGACATCGTCAATACGATGGTGCAGGCCTACCTTGATCAGAGCCTGTCGTTCAAAACCCAGGAGGCCGGAAAATCAGTCAGCTTCATAGAAGAGCAGCTTCAGGGCATCAAAGATCAGCTGAACAAAGCCGAAGTCAATCTTCAGGAGTACAAAAGTTCTGCCGGGGTGGTTCAACTCGACGCCGAAGCCCAGCAATTGATCCAGACGTATTCGACTCTCGAACAGCAGCGCGTTGGGATCAACCTGGGCAAAAAGCAGCTTGAATTCGCGCTGGCTTCACAGCGTGAAAATCTGGCGCAGGGTAAGCCTTATTCTCCGGCAGCCATGAAGGATGACCCCCTGGTTGCGGAAATGGCCAAACAGCTCGCCGATCTTGAGGTTCAAAAACGCTCATTGCTGGTCGAATACACAGCAAACCATCCTTCTGTACAGAACCTGCAGGCCCAGATCGACGAGATCCAGCAGAAAATCAGAAACACCTACAAGACCGGTATCAGCAACCTTTCAAAACAGGAGTCGGACGTTCAGCAGCGCCTTTCTTCCTATGAAAAGCAACTCAAGGGGATACCCGTCGAAGAGCGTGATCTGGCGCGTTATACCCGTCTTGCGAAAGTAAACAGTGATATCTACACATTCCTGCTTCAGAAGCACGAAGAGGCCCGCATTGCCAAAGCGTCCACCATCACAAATATCAACGTCATCGATACGGCGGTTATTCCTGTAATCCCGGTCAGGCCGGAAAAAGCCAAATATCTTCTGTCGGGACTTCTGATCAGCATCATCGCAGGACTTGGCCTCGTTATAATCATCGACTACCTCGATGACAGCGTCAAGAACGAAAGTGAGGCAAAGAACTTACTCGGGTTTGCCCACCTTGCAACTATTCCATACATAGGCAGGGAGAAAGAGAGCAAAGATTTGGATGAGAACCTTGCTACCGTATCCCAGACTGACCAGCGCTCCATTGCAGCAGAGGCCTTCCGTTCGCTTCGAACCGGCATCCATTTTTCAGCAATAAACCAGAAGCGGCAGATCATTGTGCTCACCAGCTCGTTTTCAGGTGAAGGCAAGAGTACAATAAGCACCAACCTTGCAATAACGATTGCCCAGACTGGTGCCCGTACCGTATTGATCGACTGCGACCTTCACAAGTCGACTCTTTATGATCGGCTTGGCATGAAAAAAGCTCCGGGTTTAACCGAAGTGCTGGCTGGCGATATTGAAATAAGCGACGCACTGCAGGAATCGGGTATTAACAACCTCACTTTTATTTCGACAGGAACAACCCCGCCGAATCCCTCGGTTCTCCTTGGCTCACCGGCCATGAAAGACATTGTGGAGAGCCTCAGGGGACTGTTCGACCAGATAATTATTGACGCCCCACCAACCCTTCCGGTCAGCGATTCCATAGTGCTGACATCGTTGGCCGACGTTGTGCTCGTCGTCATGGAGGCGGGTCGTGTTCCCGCCAAGGCCGCCGCTCGTTTGGGCGAAATGCTTCAAAACGCCAAGGCGCCTGTTGCCGGTTTCGTGTTCAATAACAAGTCCCTGAGGAGCAGCGGTTACGGTTATGGTTACGGATATGGATATGGCTACGGATATGGTTATGGTCAGGAGGACGACCAAAAAAAGAGGCGCAAAAAGATGCCGATGATGCGCAAGCTGATTTCAAGATTAAGTGAAATAAGGTTTTACAAGTCCTGAGAAGCTGATGGGTTTATAATGTCCCATCTTTTCAGCCACAAGCCAATCGATTATCTGAATGCCACTCAAACAGCGCAAGACTGATTATCATTGCCATATTTTGCCGGGTCTCGATGATGGGCCAAGGGAACAGAAAATCTCTGTTGAGATGGCGCGTCTGTTTGCTCAAGTCGGCTATCGAAAAGTTTACTGTACGCCTCACCTGATAAAAGGCATGTATGAAGCCACTACCAAAGAGGTGCTTTTTGAGAGGGATAGGTTGCAGCTCGAACTTGACAGGGAGGGCATCGGGATCAAACTGCTTGTCGGCAGGGAATATTTCCTCGATGAATTTCTGCTCGACTTTATCAAACAGCCGTTGTTGCTTGAAGGCACCAACTCCATCATGATAGAGATCTCCTCTCACACTCCCGTCGACCTGATCAAGGACACCCTTTTTGCAGTCAGCCGAAGCGGCTATACCCCTTGTATAGCACATCCAGAACGATGCTGGCTTCTGGAAATGCCCGAAAAAGAGTCGGACAGGCAAGGAGCATGGAAGACATGGTTCTCACGAAGCCGGGTTGACGGCAGCGAAAGCGAATCGGGTAATGACCTGCTCAATTACCTCAAACGACTGGGTTGCCAGTTTCAGGCCAACCTTGGCAGCTTTAATGGACAGTATGGCGAGCGGGCGAGAACCAATGCCCGGTATTTCGAAAAAGCCGGCACCTACACCCACGCAGGAACAGATGCACACTCACCAGGCAAGGTTAAAGCCATATTCGGATTACAATGATTTCTGCGAGTAAAGAATAGCCATTATCCTTCGCACCTGTTCGCGACCGTTTAATCCTGCATTATCATATAACATGCATTCGCAGTGGCCGGGTTTTCCCATTCCAGTCGCATACGAACTTTCGAACAACAGTCGTTTCGACCGGAGTTGGCGTCCGGTCAGGCAAACCAGTTTTGTAATGTGTAACCAATCCATACTCGATGAAGCGGCCTTGTCCTCGATCACAGACAGCTGTTGCTGTGCTTATAACTGCTTTTATGAATCCTCGAATCCATAAAAACCTGGAGGATCTCTATGCCTGCTTATGATGAGATAATTACATCCGTGCTGATCTATCCTTCAATTGCAAGCGCAGCAATTTCAGGAGCGTTGGTTATGACCAAGAACTATCATGGGAAGTTTTCTCTTGATAGCCAGGAGGGGGTCCAGAAATTTCATACTGCCCCAACGCCAAGGATTGGCGGCATAGCCCTTTTCGGATCACTTGTTGTAGCATGGATGCTTACAGGAAATGCGACCGGAGGATTGCTTGGGCTGATGATAATCGCGGGATTGCCGGCCTTTATTGCAGGTACCATCGAAGACCTTACCAAGAAAGTTGGTGTGCGCGAGAGACTGATTGCTACAATTTTCAGTGGTTTATTGGCTGTTTTTATAACCGGTTACAAGCTTGAACATATCGATGTTCCTGTACTTGACGGATTGTTCGCCATTTCTCCTGTTGCAATAGCGTTTACGGCATTTGCTGTCGGGGGGGTAGCCAACGCTATCAATATCATTGACGGCTTCAACGGCCTTGCGGGCGGAGTGTTGATGATATGCTTCTCCATGATGGGATTGATAGCATTTCAGGTGGGGGACGTCCAGCTTTTTAACCTCAGTGTGCTCTCGACGTTCTGTGTAGCCGGTTTCATGCTTATCAACTTTCCATTCGGCAAGATATTCATGGGAGATGGGGGCGCTTATTTTATGGGCTTCATGCTTGCCTGGACCGCCGTAATGCTACCGATGCGCAATCATCAAGTATCCCCATGGACTCCTATAGTCGTATGTGCTTACCCGATAATAGAGACAGTTGTAAGCATGATTCGACGTGCCTGGCAACGTACCAGTACCGGGAAAGCTGATTCGGCGCATCTGCATAGCCTTATCAAGATCAACATCATAAGACGATATTTTCCCGATTTTCCTCAGTATTACCGTAACGCAATGGTTTCTCCGATATGCTGGGTTATCGCACTAATTTTCTCGGCACCTGCATTCATATTTTTTCGTGATACCAAGATGCTCATGATGTCGGCATTAGGCAGTTTTATTCTATATATCATAATCTATTACGGTGTTTCGTCGTTAAGCTCATCAAAATCAATAAAAAGTGATTGTTAATTGGTAGTGGATTGTGGATATATCTGAGTTGTTATGAGTTATTGAGGGATTTATGATGTTAATAAATGGCTATTCAACTCAGTGCGACATAAGTAATTATTAAATCATACTCATAAAATTTGGTGCAATGTTATTGACTTAGCCATTCTTGAGTATCATGAGATGATAGATTGTTTAATAAAAATGTTGGCTAGTTAGAGTAAATATGATGAAGAAGTGGCGTTTAATAAGAGTATTGCCGATATACTTTGGACAGGCCTTTTCTGCTATAATACCGCTTGTTTTAGCTCCGATAATCATAAGGAAGGGTGGGCTGGGGGTATATGGGGTTTATGCATCGTTGCTGACTGCATCACAAATAGGAATAATCATATCAGAGTATTCATTTGAGGCTTTGGGTCCGAGGTTGATTATAGATATTCAAGATAATGAATCTGAAGGTAGTCGAAGGATAATATATTTTGAGGTGTTGATTGCCAAGATGATGCTGGCAGTGGCAGGAGTTATAATTGGAATATTTTCAGCCAGAATGATGCTTGCTAGAATGCCTACAATATTTGAAGCGTTTGGATTATTTGCGATGATGTTGGGTACGGCTGCATATGGATCATGGTATCTTCTGGCAACAGGGAAGTTAATGATGATGTCAGTTTTGATTGTGGTAAGCCGTGCATTAACTATAATATTGATGCTATTGATAATAAATAGCAAATATTCGCTTGATGGTGCCGTTTTGTTTTTGGTCTATGTAATTCCATGGGCAATGATGGGCGCAGTAGTTGCGATTAAGACAGTGCCGAGAAATATTGTTCTAATGAATACTTTTAAAAGATCGATTGTCCTGATAAAAATGGGTCGTCATTCTTTTCTCGGTATGTCAGGAGGCGCGTTGCAAAATGTTTTGGCTTCGTTGCTGATTGGTGTGTTTTCGGGGCCTGTGGCGCTTGGAGCATACAATGCGATAGATCGAATAGCAAGGACGGCGAGTGCAGCATTAAAACCTATTTTTCAAACCTTATATCCGCATATGGCTCTTCTTCATAAAAAGGATAAGCTTAATGCGAAAAGAGTTATGACAAAGTATTTGGTAATAGTTATTGTTTTGATTTTGTTTGTGATATCGTTGTCAGTGCCAATAAGCAAGTATTTGATTTATTATATTTATGGAGCTAAGCTTATATCATATTCGTCGCTTCTTATAATACTACTTGTATGGCTTTCATTCGGAATAATTAATAATATGATTGGTATACAAGGCCTGCTTGCATCGGGACGTGATGTCGAATATACGATAGGAATATGGATATGTGTAATTACATCAATAGTAACGGGTTTGTTGTCAGTTGGAAAACAAGATTTCATATACTGGGTAGGGGCATCAGTTGCATTGGGCGAGCTACTTGCTCTGATATATTATTTTTATTCATATTATAAACATCTTCCTAATGAAAAGATTATAAAAGTTCATGAAAAGGAGGGGGATTCGTTGGGAGTATATAGGAGTGTTGTTTGAGTAAGGCGATTTGCCTTGCTCACTCACCGCTTTAAAGTAATCTGTTTCAATCGCATTCTGTGTATCAGTATGGCAGGAAGTAAAGGAAGATATGTCTGAGGGCGGTAAGTCATTCAAAATTATATTACTGGCGATCAGCGTGGGTTGGTTGCCCGTATTTGTATCTGCTGTTATACAGGGATATGAAGAGAATAATAAAGGTATTGGATTACAGTATAATACAGTCTTTATAAATATATTGGGTGTGTTTTGCATTATTGCCGGTGCAGCAGTTGCATATTTTGCAAAAACATATCAGAAAAGCGCGGTTATAAATACAAATCGTAATGAAGTTAAAGAACGGCTGATATTGAAAGGTTTGATGGCTATGGCATTAATTGGGGGGATATTTTCATATTATCGATGGAAATCAATTGGCATTGATCCGTTAAGTTTTGATTCAGATATGTATTATCAAATGAATCTTGTGTATGCAGACGAAGGACATGTGATTACAGGTATATGGGGTCGTTTAAATTCGATGGCTACGCTCGGCGCGATGTTTGTGATGTATCTCTATTATGAAAATAAAATCGATCTAAAACGTTTGTTGATATATTGTGCTATATTTATAGTTATTCTTATATCACCTCGACGAGCAGCAATGTTTACTACAATGTTGTCAATGCTGTTTCTGTTTTTAATGAGGTCTCGTGTTTTCAGTATTCGAAATGTAATCTTTGCTGTTATTTTTCTTTATGCATTCATAATGATTTTTGGATATACACAGTATTCTCTTGGGAAGATGATGGACTTCTCTATATGGGATTCGGTGGACATGGCGATGAAATATGTCGAATCCAGCGTCTTTGTGATGGACAAAATTATTAATACAGATCACTTTGATAAGACATGGATAATGCTATCTGTTCCAGCAAGAATAATAGGTGAACTATTTGGCATCGACCCAGGTGTTGACCTGTCAATACCATTTGTATATGTCCCTGAACCCTCTAATACGGTGCCGGCATTTTATTATTTCTTTAAGTCTGGCAGCTATTTTGGCGTTATTATATATAGTCTTGCTGTTGGATATTTTGCGTTAGTATTTGTTCGGCAATATTTAATCCGGAAGACATTTCATTCAGCAGTTATCGGATCATTATTTCTGACAGGGATTTTGCTTTCTGTTCGTGATTGCATATTTATAACGTATGACTTTATTTTTTGGATCGTTACCTCATATTTAATATCAGTTGTGTTACATAAGAAAATACTATGGGAAAGAAAGTTCTAATTGTTACAGTTTCAGCTCCCCCTTGTGGAGGCTCACATGCAACAAGAATATCTGCAATAGTTGAAGGCTTCAATTCTAATGGGGTCAATGTTGCCTTGATAACCTGTCAGTCATCTGCTGCTGTATGTGATAACTCGATATTATATAAGCGTTTAAAAGAGATGTCAGTTATAATACAAACAAGCGGAGGTGTTGTTCGAGCTGCGGCAAGTTCTGTAGGGAACGTTTCGAATGCGGAATTAAATCTTGAGAAATACATTCAGAAAATTCGCGCATATGTAAGAAGGAAAATGATACCCGATACATATATATCATGGGTTCCCGGAGCAGTAAGGGCTGGACTAAATTGTATAAAAGAATCAGAGGTAGAAATTATTGTGTCAAGTGGTGCGCCATTCTCCGCACATATCGCTGCATTTATCATAAGTAAAATATCCGGTGTTCCATTAGCGCTTGACTATGGTGATCCATGGGTGTATGAACCTGGTCGGCCAAGGCGAGGATTGAGGCTGTTATTTGAGAGGTCATTGGAAAGATTGATTTTAAATAATTCAATAATTACATCATTTACTACAGGTCCAACAATACAGCTATATAATAATACGTATGCGAAAATTAACACATGTTATTATATGCTTCCGATGGGTTTTAATAAGGATGAATATATTGAACATAGCAATAGAAGGGAAGATAAGTCAAGAAAGCTGAGTTTTGTATATGCTGGTCGAATAAATGAAGAATACAGAAGTCTTGACTCTTTGATTCTACTCCTTGATTATGAGGTTGGTAATAATAAAAATAATATTAACAATAATCAGGTGGAATTTGTTTTTTATGGTAATGAGCTTGGAGGAGTTCGTAAGCAGCTGGATTATTATGCGCGATTAGGATTAGTTAGATTTGAACATAATCTTGATCATAAAGAGTATATAGAAACTATTTCAGAGTCTGATGGCCTGGTGGTGTTTGGAAATAATAGCCCTATTCAAATACCAGGCAAAATACCTCATTTTCTGGCTGCAAGAAGGCCTATATTATATCTTCGGAATATGGAGAAATCTGAATACGATCCGTCTTATCATCTTTTGATAAATATTCAATTGAGTCACCTTTATTGCGGGGATTCTGTGAACGAGTATGTGTCGTTCAAATCGGCCTGTGATATTGGAGCAGTGCCTGATATAAATGAAGTCGAATTGAATGGTTTGGAATGGTCGAATATATGTAATAAATACGTAAGCGTTCTTGCTGGATTAATAGAAAAACGAAATGCATAACGTCCTATATTTTACAAAATATGATCGTCTTGGAGCAAGTTCAAGACTTCGAACCTATCAGTATTTAACTGATTCTAATGAGCAGTATAAAATATATCCTTTATTCAGTGATCGTTACTTGCTCGCTTTGTATTCAAAAAGAAAGTTTAAGTATATATGGTTATTATATGGTTACCTGCTTCGTGTTTACAGATTGATTATCCGTGATCCGGATGATGTTCTTGTTGTTGAAAAGGAACTGTTTCCATGGCTTCCCTGGTGGTTCGAAAAAATATTTTATAGAGACTCCGTTCTTGTGATTGATATTGATGATGCGATATATCATAATTACGATCACGGTATCGGGAGAGTATTATTGTCAAATAAGTTTAAATATATATTCGGTTACTCCAAACTTGTACTCGCCGGTAATTCATACTTGTTGGAATATGCTAAATCATGTGGAGCAAGTCATGTTGAGTTATTTCCTACTGTTGTCAATATGGAAAAATATTGCGGCATAAATAACAATTCGTTCGATAATGATATGCCGATCATAGTCTGGATTGGCTCTCCATCTACTCAGGCTTATCTTTATGATATAATGCCCTGCCTTAACGAATTATATCAACAATATCCGTTCATATTAAAGATAATTGGTGCTTCAACTTCTGAATATTTAAACTATCCATTTGTTAAGATTGTTAAATGGGATGAAAACAATGAAGGCTCTCAAATCGCATCATCCGATATAGGTATAATGCCCTTACCGGATCGACCATTCGAGAGGGGCAAATGCGGGTACAAGCTCTTACAGTTTATGGCATCCTCATTGCCTGTTGTTGCCAGTCCTGTAGGTGTTAATACTTCTCTCGTTAAAAGCGGACAAAATGGCTACCTTTGTTCATCATATGATGAATGGTTCGCATCACTGAAGTTGCTGCTGACAAGCCATGAACTAAGAAAGACAATGGGGGAGTGTGGTAAGCATATGGTTGCAAACAACTATTCATTAGAAGTTCAAAAAAATAAATATTTTAAAATGTTGTTATCAGTAAAGTAAAAATCGCATTCGATGATTGATGTTTAGATAACGGTTGCCTTACTGTTTCTTGCTTTATATTTAATTGTGACGAGCATTGCAATACTGAACTATAAGATTGTGATATTATAATGGATATCTTTCAGTCGGTATCCATGGTTTTTAGTGAATAAATGCATTAATCTATAATTGTTGTCAAGTATGCTGTTCTATATTCTGTACTCAAAATATCTTTTTATTAATATGAATTATGTGTAAAAAAAGGGTTTTGATTGTGTTCGGAACCAGACCCGAGGCCATTAAGATGGCCCCTTTGGTCAAGGAGTTTGAAAAGTATCCTGAATTGTTTGAAACCTTTGTTTCCGTTACGGGACAGCATAGAGAAATGCTTGATCAAGTGCTTGATCTGTTTGAGATCGTTCCGGATTATGATTTGGATATCATGAAGAAAGGGCAGGACTTATATGATGTTACCGTAAAAGTGCTGACAGGAATGCGAGATATTCTTGACGTTGTAAAACCTGATTATGTATTTGTTCATGGTGATACCACAACTTCCACTGCTACGGCATTGGCTGCTTTTTACCGCCAGATTCCTGTCGCCCATATAGAGGCTGGTTTACGTACAAATCTAAGATACAGCCCTTGGCCAGAAGAAATTAACAGACAGATGACCGGGCGTATTTCGACCTTTCATTTTGCACCCACAATGCTGAGCAGGGAAAATCTGCTGATGGAGAACGTACATGATGAAAGTGTATGGGTAACTGGCAATACGGTTATAGATGCATTGAACTGGGTGGTCGACAAGATAAAATCTATTGAAGACGTCGAGAGAACCGTGCTGAACACGCTCGAAATGTTCGGTCTGCCAGAGCGATTGGTCATGATGTGGAAAGGTGTTCCTTCTGGTATCGATCGTGAGGGGATTGCTGAACGGCGTATGGTGTTGATTACCGGTCACAGACGTGAGAACTTCGGTGAAGGTTTTATTGAAATCTGCAAAGCGATCGCTGATCTCGCATGCAAGTATCCTGATGTGGATTTCGTCTATCCAATGCATTTGAACCCTAATGTGCGAGCGCCTATACGTGAAGTGTTTGGTGATGGGAAAGATAATGGGAATGTTTATTTAATCGAGCCGCTGGATTATTTGCCGTTCGTCTATCTAATGAGTCGGTCATATTTTGTGTTGACGGATTCAGGGGGAATACAGGAAGAAGCTCCTGGCCTTGGCAAGCCGGTATTGGTGATGCGTGATACAACCGAGAGGCCTGAGGCCCTCGCTGCTGGTACTGTGCGTCTTGTTGGGACGGACCGACAGGTTATAACCGAAGAGGCTGCTCGTTTACTGGACGATCATGAACACTATGCGGCTATGTCTCGAGCTCATAATCCTTATGGGTCGGGACGAGCATGCGAGCAAATCGTCGAAGTTTTAAAAGGGTTTATACGTGAGGGTGTGGAGGCTGATCGGAGAGAAGGAGTTAACCGGATAAATTGAATCACCAGAAACATATAATCCAAAGATTTCCATGGATCTAAAACCACACAAATAACTAATCTCTCATAATAACATGAAATCGTTTCTCTGAAAATAGATCTTCTGGCTCGCATCCTCATCGATAATTAAAATATTGTTAATGATCAGCGCAACTCAGTCTGGCAAGTGTTTAATCAATATATGGGCATTATCCTATAAAAATTGGCTAAGAACAGCGACTTGATGCAGGAAGTTATAATAATCTCAGACTACGTATTGTGATTATTGAACAATAAATAGAACACACCTCACGTTTATATTAAAGAAATTATAAATGCATTTCTGATACTCACTGGTCATGATAATTGTGAGCGACATAATCAGAGAATAGTATCTTTGCATTGGCGATATTTCAATCAAATAGCACTAACGATATTCTTGCAGTCGCAGAAGTTTTTTTTGCGGTGAGGGACTTTATCGTCACCAGCATCATGTTCGTGTTACAAAAACGAGTTATTTGTGCTGAGATTGTCTTGCAGTCTACTCTGTTTCGAGTAATATAAATTCTGATTCTCAATAATAGAATACTATAGGAAAAATGAAAATTATCATAGCCCTTAACACCTCATGGAATCTGATAAATTTTCGCGCAGGTATGATCCGTGCTCTTGTCGCTGCCGGGTATACCGTCATTGCTGTTGCTCCGCGGGACCAGTATTCCGAAAGGCTCGTCGAACTTGGCTGCCAATACATTCATATTCCTATAGATAACAAGGGGACCCATCCTGGTCGCGACATAATGCTGTTATTGAGATATTTCTGGCTGATGTATCGTGAGCAACCTGCTCTTTATCTGGGTTATACGGTAAAGCCGAATGTTTATGGTTCTCTTGCTGCTCATGCACTTGGAATTCCTGTTATCAACAATATTGCTGGATTAGGAAACGCTTTTGTGAACAATTCATGGTTGACGCGATTGGTCAAATTTCTTTATAAAATATCCTTGTCACGTTCAGCCAAAGTATTTTTTCAAAATAAGGATGACATGAAACTTTTTTTGGATGAGGATATAGTTCGTTCGGAAAATGCAGCCGTTGTTCCCGGGTCAGGAGTTGATTTGGCCTATTTTTCACTTGATATGATTGAATACTCAGAAAATCAACCATTAGATAACAGCGTCGCGGTATGAGGTTTTTATTGATATCCCGTATGCTATGGGACAAAGGGGTCGGCGAATTCGTTGACGTGGCGCGAAAACTCAAAATGGATTATGGATTCGTCGAGTTCTGTCTCCTTGGCTTTCTTGATGTAGATAACCCAACAGCCATCTCTCGTGCGCAAATGGACGCATGGGTTTCTGAAGATATTGTGAACTATCTTGGAGAGACTGATGATATCAGGCCGTTTATCGCAAATGCTGATTGTATAGTATTGCCTTCATACTATAGGGAAGGTGTTCCTCGATCCTTGCTTGAGGCTGCCGCGATGTCACGTCCCATAATCACAACTGATACCGTCGGGTGCCGCGAGGTTGTTGATGACGGCTATAATGGTTTCTTATGCAGGCCTCGTGATGTCGTCGATCTTGAAAGTAAAATCAGGCGAATGATCGATATGACTCCGGAAGAACGTAAGGTTATGGGCAATAACGGACGCAGGAAAGTAGAACGCGAGTTTGATGAGGAGATCGTAATTAATATGTATCTGGATGCGATAAGGAAATTGGTATTGCATTGATCAGGGTGGGTCGCGTTTATTAAATATTTACAGTTAGCAATGAAGATTACTGTTTTTGGATCAGGATATGTTGGTCTGGTTACCGGGGCCTGTTTTGCGGAAGTAGGTAACGACGTACTCTGCGTTGATATCGATGAGATAAAAATCGCCCGTCTTATACAAGGGGAGATTCCGATCTATGAACCCGGCCTGGAGGATATCGTTATCGAGAATATTCGCGAAGGTCGCCTGAAGTTCACCTCCAGCATAGAGGATGGCGTCGCTTTCGGCACCTACCAGTTCATCGCCGTCGGTACACCACCGGGCGAAGATGGGTCCGCCGACCTCAGTTACGTGTTGAGCGTCGCCGAAAGCATCGGTCGCCACATGGTTGATTACAGGATAATTATTAATAAATCGACAGTTCCTGTCGGTACCGCGGATCTTGTTCGCGAAAAAGTCGGCCTGACCCTGGCTGATCGGAGCAAGGAGATAGATTTCGACGTTGTGTCAAATCCGGAATTCCTCAAGGAAGGTGACGCAGTTGATGATTTCATGAAGCCGGAACGAATCATCGTCGGTGTGGACAATCCGAGGACCAAGGAGCTTTTAAGGAATCTGTACGCTCCGTTCAACAGGAGCCATGAGCGTTTCATAGCCATGGATATTCGCTCTGCAGAATTGACAAAATACGCAGCCAATGCGATGCTCGCTACAAAGATCAGCTTCATGAACGAAATCGCCAACATTTCGGAGAGGGTCGGAGCCGACATCGAGGCGGTGCGACGTGGAATCGGTTCTGACTCAAGGATCGGCTTTGCCTTCATCTATCCCGGCGTTGGCTATGGGGGTTCGTGCTTCCCGAAAGATGTCCAGGCTCTCGAACGCACAGCAGGGAAGTATGGTTACGATGCCCGTATCCTGAAGGCCGTCGAGGCGGTAAACCATGACCAGAAACTAAGCCTTGTGTCGAAGATCCGCGACCATTTCAACAACGACCTTAAGGGGCTTGTTATCGCTATCTGGGGCCTGGCTTTCAAGCCGAATACCGACGACATGCGTGAAGCTCCAAGTCGCAGCCTCATGGAGGAGTTGTGGAAAGACGGCGCGATTGTCAAGGTCTACGATCCGGTTGCCATGGAAGAGGCAAGGAGGATATACGGTAAACGTGAGGGGCTTGTTTTTTCGGTCAATCCCGAAGAGGCCGTGAGTGGGGCGGACGCCCTGGTCGTGATGACCGAATGGATGGTGTTTCGCAGTCAGGACTTCGAGCATATCAAAAAAGTTCTCAAACAACCGGTGATATTCGACGGAAGGAACATCTATAATCCCGAAGTCATGGAACAGCTCGGCTTCAGTTACTACTCTATAGGCCGGCGGCCCAGGATACCGAAATAAGCATCAGGGAAAAGCAGCTTCATAATCACGATGAAAAAGTTTTAAGCCGGGCGGGAGTCCGGCTTTTTTTGTTACAGGGCTGAGCGGGATGTGTCAAGCTGAAGCGCTGGTTCATGGGGTGTCGTGGCGCAGTTGTCGCCTCCCGGCATTACAGATTAAGGCTTTTCGGTTTTTGCATTAAACGGGTTATCTTTTAGTACGCTTGCCGGAATACGTCAGGCCTGAAATTTTCTGATCATCCTCCTTGCTTCTCAATGCAGTTTGATATACGCCGGTTCGCTTCTCTGATCTCCTGGGTCGTCAGTCCTGTCGTCGTCGCACCGGCAGCATACCTGCTTATTGTCTTGCTCGGGTATTCGGCCGCTCCCCGTCATCTGTCATGGTTTTTCGTCCTTTTCCTTTCTGCGACGGTCGCTCCGATGTCACTCATCTTCGGCCTGAAGAAGATCGGCAAGATTTCCGACTATAACATCACCTTCCGGGAGCAGCGCTTTCTTCCGCTGCTCGTTCTCGTCGGGGTGAACCTGCTCGGCTACGAGCTTATGAAGCAGCTCGGCTCCCCGCGTTTCCTGTCGGGCATTCTTTTTTTCAACGCAGTCAACACGGTGTTCATTCTGCTTGTCACCCTGCAATGGAAAATCAGCATCCACCTTTTTTCCCTTACGTCTTCGATCGCACTCGTGTTTCTCCACTTCGGGGTCCCGGCTCTTTGGCTTCTTGTTTTAGTGCCCCTGCTGATGTGGTCGAGGATCTATCTGAAGGCACATAATTTCATGCAGACCCTTGTCGGAAGCATCATCGGGTTCCTGCTGATGTACGGCGAATTCAAATGGTGGATCTCCCTGTGATGAATAGACGTTACATTGTGGTACTGGTTACGTACGGAGAGGTTGAGAATCTTACCGCACGTTCGCTCTGGCCGAGTTCCAGGAAAATCGTTCAAGTCGTTACCCGGCAGATCGTCAAACTTCCGAAGTTCATGATCTATGCTCTTGGCGATTTCCGATCGACCAGGCATTATATCGACTGGAAGATCAATCGTTACCGGTCGCACCTGGTGGAGATCAACAGATCCCAGGCTAAAGGTGTTGCCGACGAATTGCGACAGAACGAAAATCTGGCTGAAGCCGGAGTTTCCATTCAGGTTGTCGATGCCTATTACTTTGTTCCGCCTTACTTCGAAGATGTTCTCGAAAAGTCCCGCAGCAGCGCAGACGGGGTGCTGGTTGTGCCAATGATACCGGTCGAGTCCGCTTTCTCCTGCGGTCCGGCCTGCCAGATGGCCATCGACGTCTATGGCGAGGGGCATCTGGCCTCCGTGAGGGTTGTTCGCGGCCTATGGAAAGAGGAGGAGCTTCATCGGCTCTACCTCGACTATCTGTTTGCATCCCTTTCTGCACAAATCGTTTCCACTGCGGCCAAACGGCCCGGACTTGTGTTGGTCATCCACGGAACGATCGTCAAGAACCGGAAAGGCAACCCGCCGTCAGTTTTCACCGGCCTCAATGAGACCATGGAATTTTTCAGCCTGATGCGTGAAAAGATCCTTGCCGACCCGCGCAACGTGTTCGGTGACGTGAAGCTTGGATGCCTGAACCACAGCTCAGGGGGCGAGTGGACGGCCGAGACGGCGGAACGGGCTCTTGAAGAGCTGAAGCAGGAGGGATTCGGTGCTGTCGCGATGTTTCCGTTCGGCTATTTTGCGGACAACAGCGAAACCGATTACGAAGCGAAAAAACTGCTCGATGAGTCGACAATTCCCCGGAAACAGTACATTCCCTGCATTAATGAGTCGGCCGGCTTCGCCCGGTGGCTCGCTTCGAAGATAGCCGACGAGATCGGGCTGCTTGATCTGCAGCGGCATGTTTTCGGTTCGGGCGATTCGATGGAACATACAAACGGCAAGTGACCATGACCAACGATAGAGAAAAGTTTGATCCCGCAGTAGCAGAGGATTTTGAAGAACCTGAAGGACAGTACCGGCTGGCGCTTGACTTCATCGACAACGGAGAGTATGAAAAAGCGCTGACCATTCTCGATCCTCTGGCCGGCCCGTCTTCGAGGGACTCACGCATACGCTATGCGCGTGCGGTGGCCAACCTCTCGATTGGCGAATACCGCAAGGCAGGTACCGACCTGCTCTTTACTGTCGTGCTCGACAGGACATTCCTGCCTGCATACAGGCACCTCGGTTATGTGTTCCTGACGATGGGCAGGGAAGAGTCGGCAGTCAAGGTTCTCGAAGCTGCCCTTCGCCTCGACCCTGATTATGTCGATGCATTGTGTGTGCTTGGCGACGTCCATATGGATCTCGGCGAAAACGAGAAGGCGCTGGATGCTTTCAACAAGGCTCTTTCCCTCCAGCCGGAAAATCCGGAGCCGCACTGCAAGCTTGCGATGTATTATCTTTCTCGAGGCGACATGGCGGGCCTGAGGGCCGAATTCGAGGTACTGAAGGAGCTCGACCCATCGGTCGCAGAGCAGATTGCCGAACTTCTTCCCTGATCCGCAGGACTCGGATCGAAAAGGGGATTCCAAGATAAAAACGATAGAGGACGAGATGAAACTGTTTCCGGATAAGGATAAGCTCAAGAAGAATATGAAGGCCTGGCTTCCCCTGATTTTTGCCGTCGCATGGACGCCTGTGGTCTGGATGCTGCTTGCCGCCGTTTTCGGACCTCCAATGCAACGAGTGTTCAGCGCATGGCAGCCGGTCGTTGCCATCCTGGCCGTGACGACAATACTCGCAATGGTTGGTCTTGTTCGATTGTTCAGATCTGTAGGATTAAAGGGTTATGATAATCCGGAGTGATATTTAAATAATTCAAGCAGTATATTTTACGGCCTTAAAGCATCAAGAGTTGCCAGCTGGAGGCCGATCGTGGGGATAGCCTGAAAAAATCAGCTTTTTATCTGGGGTTGAAGAGATTTTTTTTTATATTTGCGGCACTTGATAGAGAGGCGGCAAGCCTTTCCGGAAGGGAGAATCGGTATCCCTTTTCATAATGTCAAATAACAGAATATGGATCAGACGCTGAGTGGTTTCGGTACCGTTTTCGTTTTTCTTGTTCTCGGTATCTTTTTCGTTGTAGCCGGGTTCATTACGGCGAGGTTGCTTCGTCCGAGCCGGCCGAACCCTGAGAAGAATTCAACCTACGAGTGCGGTGAGCCGGCAGTTGGCAGTGCCTGGGTCAAGTTCAACATCCGCTTTTATGTCGTAGCCCTTATTTTCATCATTTTCGACGTCGAAGTCGTCTTCCTTTACCCCTGGGCAACGGTGTTCAAGCCCCTTGGCAGTTTCGCTCTTGTCGAGGTCCTGATTTTTGCCGGCATCCTTATTCTCGGCCTCGCTTATGCTTGGGTCAAAGGAGATCTCGACTGGGTGCGTCCTACTCCGAACATCCCGAAAATGCCTGAACTGCCCGGTCGCGATTCCGGCAGGGTGAACGGATAATCTTTCAATCATCATCGATTACACGCTATGGGTTTGCTTGATGCCAGGATATCGAACCGCAACGTCCTTGTGACCTCGGTCGACAATGTGATGAACTGGGCCCGACTTTCTTCCTTGTGGCCAATGGGTTTCGGTCTTGCCTGCTGCGCTATCGAGATGATGGCCACCAACGCTTCCAACTACGATCTCGAGCGCTTCGGCATTTTCCCGCGCTCATCCCCACGCCAGTCCGACCTCATGATCGTCGCCGGTACGGTGACCATGAAGATGGCCGAGAGGGTGGTGACGCTCTACGAACAGATGCCGGAACCTCGCTATGTGCTTTCCATGGGCAGTTGCTCCAACTGTGGCGGTCCATACTGGAATCACGGGTACCATGTCCTGAAGGGTGTCGACAGGGTCATCCCGGTCGACGTATATGTTCCCGGTTGCCCTCCGAGGCCTGAGGCCCTGATCGGCGGCCTGATGAAGATTCAGGAGCTGGTTCGAATGGAAGGTATCGGACTGTCCCGCCAGGACGCGCTGAAAAAGCTAGCCGAAAAGAGCATCGATCCCCAGCAGGTGATCGATCAGGCTCGCAAGGTTGCAACGGCATAACAACATTATCTATTAATGGACAAGGGAATGGAAGAAGCAGGAAACCTCATGTCGGCAATGGTTCAGGAGAGCAAGGCTGCATATGACATCATCAGGGAGCGGTTCGGTGAAGCGGTGTCGGAGTTCGATGCCAATCCGACCATGCCGTTTTTCGAAGTGATCGATACAGCCAGGTGGGTGGAGATCGCGCTTTTCATGCGTGACAACACACGCCTGAAGTTCAACTATATGGCATGCCTTTCGGGAGTCGACTATCTCGAACAGGGAAAGCTCGGCATCGTCTGCAATTTCGAGTCGATCGGCCAATTTACCCACAGGATCGCCGTGAAGGTGAAATGCCAGAGGGAGGGCGGATCCATTCCTTCGGTCTCATGCGTATGGCACACGGCCAACTGGCACGAGAGGGAAGCCTACGACATGTACGGCATGGTTTTCGATGGACACCCGGACCTCAGGAGGATACTCTGTCCGGAAGACTGGACCGGTTTTCCCCTTCGCAAGGATTACCAGGTACAGGAAACCTATCACGGCATCAAGGTTCCGTACTGACGCCATAACAAGTAAACGAGCATTCCGAGCATGCAGGAATTAGGAAAAGCTGATTTGAACACCACAAGGATCATCCGTCAGGACGACAACAGGGTCGTCATTGAAAAGGATCTCGATACCGAATACATGGTTCTCAGCATGGGACCGCAGCACCCGTCCACTCACGGTGTGCTTCGTCTCGAGTGCATAACCGACGGTGAAGTCGTCGT
>Ga0326726_10000861_pt1 | contig 27788 bp, 22 predicted proteins | sample MHFenrmetagenome_2_FD_207603 | JGI IMG/M metagenome (GOLD analysis project Ga0326726, IMG submission 207603) | Lab enriched peat soil microbial communities from Michigan Hollow, Ithaca, NY, United States - MHF15MN | ecosystem: Environmental > Terrestrial > Soil > Wetlands > Peat | place: USA... | reverse complement strand
AGATCCTCTGCTCCGTTTCACGCACAGAAGGGACGGAAAAACTGAAATCTACTTCCTCGCCAACCCCGAGGAAAGGGCATTCTCCGCCCGCTGTACGTTCCGCGCCGACGGCAGGCAACCCGAGCTCTGGGATCCCGTCCAGGGGGAGACGCGCTATCTCACGGACTACAGGTCCGCGGATGGCCGGACAACTCTCGACCTCAGTTTTGAGCCGCATCAGTCGTTCTTCATCATCTTCCGCAATCCTGCCGGAAAGACTACTGGAGGCCGCACCTTCCGCCGGCTGGAAACCGTGGCAGAGATCAAAGGAGAGTGGAAGGTTTCCTTTGATAAGAAATGGGGCGGGCCGGGCGAAGTAATATTTTCGCGTCTCGAAGACTGGACACAGCGACCGGAAGAGGGCATCAGATACTATTCGGGAGCGGCAAGGTATCGCTCCACGTTCGATCTCCCCAAAACTCTCGCCCGGTCTGCGAGGGATCTCCGCAATTCCCTCTCACGAGTCTGGCTCGATCTTGGCACGGTGAAGAACCTTGCCAGCGTACGCCTGAACGGACGCGAGCTCGGTGTTGTCTGGTGTGCGCCCTGGAGGGTGGATATCAGCGGCGCCGTGAAGCAGAAAGAGAATCTTCTCGAGATTACTGTCGCAAACCTCTGGCCCAATCGACTCATCGGTGATGAAAGGCAGCCGCCGGACGCAGAGTATGGCAAGAATGGAGGTCTCCTGCGCGTGCCCGGGTGGGTAACGGGGAAAGAAGCTCGACCGTCCACCGGACGCTACGCGTTCTCAACCTGGAAACACTTCACCGGTGACTCGCCGCTCCTGCCGTCAGGCCTGCTCGGTCCGGTCCGGTTATTCCGCTCCAACAGATAGTCAGGCGGGACGCGATTGCTGCCATGACGCGGTTCCCGGCACACAGCGTGCCTCCTACCAACGAACGCGGGCGTTACCGAACTCTGTTCTTTGTTGAGGAAATCCACACTCTCGATATCCTACCACCGGGAGCTCTTCCTTCCCCCCCATCTATGGGTTAACCTCCCCACGAGACTGTGTTTCTCGGTTTGTGACGGCCGGAATTGCATATATCGCTCTCTCCTGATACCTTCGAGCTAATATTCTCTCCCGCCATTTCATCAAATTGGGCACCGTCACATTCTCAATTCCACCACCGAGGCCCGTTCATGAAACGTCTCATCCTTCCATTGCTCATTCTGGTCTCGCTTCCCGTCGAAGCACAGCTGTCGTGGATGAAACTCAATAGAGGAAATCTCACCGGATACACCGACGAGGCATTGGCACTCGCCCTCGACAAGGTCGGGAACGTTATCACGACCGGCTATGTGAACAACTCCGGAACGCTGCAGGACATCTTCACCATCAAGCGGGCTCCCAATGGCGATTCGATCTGGGCGCAGACGTACTCCACTCCCGGCGGGGGATACGACCTGCCTCGCTCACTGGCCGTCGATGACAGCAATTGCGTCATTATCGGTGGCGAAGTCGGCGGGCAATTTGGGGTCCTGAAATATGGTCCCGATGGAACGTTTCGCTGGGCCCGGAAGATCACCAGCGCTGACGCCGCCTACTACGCTGGTGTGGACAGTGCGCGAAATATTTTTGCCGCGGGAACCGTGTCAAGTGCGGGAGGGGATATCCTCGTCGCCAAACTGAACCCGCAAGGGGATACCCTCTGGACGTACAAGTACAACGGCACCGGTGGAGATGACCGACCGAACGGCATGTTTGTCGACCGGAGCGGCAACTGCTATGTGACCGGAGAAAGTCCCGGCGGAGCAACAAACATGGATGCAGTGGTAATCAAGATACTTGCCAATGGGACGCTCGGATGGGCACAACGGTACAACGGCCCCGGCAATGGGCGCGACTGTGGATATGGGGTGGTCGTCGATAACGCAGGCAACGTTTATGCTGCCGGAGAATCCTACGTGTTGAACAAGGGGCTGGATGCGTGTGTTCTCTCATACACATCGGGCGGGAGTCTGCGATACGCCAGAACATTCAACGGCAGCTATAATTACGACGATAGCTTCGCGGCCATCGCCATCGACGGGAGCCAGAATCTTTTCCTGGCCGGACTTCAGGGACTGGCGGGAGGATCTTTTCTCTTCTATACCGTGAAAATGCTTCCGAATGCCCTTGGAGATACCGTCTGGACGCGTGCCCATAGCATCCCCGGAACCGGGTACGGCAGAGCGCACGCCGCCGTAACGGACGCATCCGGCAAGGTGTACATCAGCGGAGAATGCTGGACTTCGTCGGGGAATATGGGCGCGCTCTGCTACAACGCGACGGGCTCCCTCCTCTGGTCAGCGTATTACAACGGACCGGGAGATGATTCAGAAGTTGGTCATTCCATCGTGACAAATGGGCGAGGAACCTCCTACGTGGCGGGTATGAGCGTAGAGGTTGCCACGTACCTCGATTTCGCTCTCTTCGCATTTCAGGATCCGGGGACCGCGGTCGGAGCGGAGGACACGGAGCCAGGGGCGTTCTCACTGGCCCAGAACTTTCCAAACCCGTTCAATCCGACGACAATCGTCAGATATCAAGTGCCAGTGGCAACTGATGCACGGCTTGTCGTCTATGACCTTCTCGGGCGCGAGGTTGCGGTGCTGGTGGACGAACCAAAGGCTCCCGGGAGATACGAGGTCAGGTTTGATGGGACGGGGTTGGCGAGCGGGGTGTATTTCTACACGCTCACTGGGGGAGGATATGTGGAGAGCAAGAAGCTTGTTTTGATGAAATAAGGACATTTGTCCTCCCACTTTTGCCTGATTTCGGGGGCAAGGCTTTGCGCTTGGAGTTGGAGGTGAGTACTTTCCTTCAACTCCAAGCAAGAGCTTCATCGAAAGGACGGAGGACAGATGGAAGTACGGTCACGCTACAGGTCCGAGCACCGCAGAGCGGAATACGGACGGCTGAGGAAGAAGACTCAGGAGCATGAGTTTGTAGATCGTCTGGAGCGGGAGTTTGAGTTCTCTCCGCGGATGAGCCGTGGCGTTCTGGATGTGGTCACGGAGATGTTCTTTGACAACCGGGAGATCGGGGCGGGACAGGTCGACTACACGTGCGTGAGCGCTGAAGAAGGCCCGGGCAAGACGATGGAGGATTTGAAGAAGGTGCGGGTGAAGTTGACAAGGGATCTGGTGAGCGACGAGGACGTGGCATCACGTCTGGGCGCCAGTGCAAAGCGCAAGGTCCAGCTTCTTCGGATGACGGAAGAGGCGTACGACCAAGGGGGTTTGCTCACGCAGGAGGATCTCGGCCGAATCATCGGAGTGAGTGCCCGCACGATCCGGCGTGATGTGGAAGAGCTCATGGCGAACAAGCAGCTCAAGCTCTTTCTCCGGGGCCTGCAGAAGGATATCGGCAAAGGGATCACGCACAAGGCATGGGTGGTCTCGCTCTACCTCCAGTGGAAGACCTACTCGGAGATTGAGCGGCTCACCGGTCACACGGTGGGGTCCATCAAAAATTACCTCAATGACTTCTGCCGTGTCATGATGGCCCGTGAGCGGGGGATCCGCTCAGCTCGCGAGATCGGCTACTACCTGGGGAGAACTGAGCGGCTGGTGAACGAGTATCTGGCGCTCTTGAAGGAAGCCGAGAAGATCCGAGAGCAGCGATCTCGGCTCGAGAGCCTGAAGTACCAAATGCGGCACCTGGAGCGAAAAAGCCCAGGAAAAAGGGGGCTTTCTACTATGGTCTGGAAGGCCCTGGCATGAGCACAGTACCGAGAGCATATCACGACCGCTTTGAGAGCATCGCCAAGCGGGACTTCAAGACCGCGCTCATCCGGCTTCTGGAGCAGGAGTACAAGGTCCTGGGGAGCCGGCGGATCATCCTGATGCTCGCCGATGATCTGGAGCAGCTCCATCAGGAGTACTTCCCTGAGCGGAACCGTCTGCAGTTCGGCGACCTCGTCTGGCAGACGACCAAAGACGATGGGCAGCGGCAGAGCTACGGGAAGAAGACCGAGGACTATGCAGTGCAGACGGTGATCCTGCCGCTCGTCAGAAAAGAGGATATTGAGAAGCGGATCTTCTACCGCCGGGGAGAGAGGAACCATACGTGGCAACACACCGAGGAACGCAAGCTCGTGCAACTGGAGCGCGTGGTCAAGAGTGCCAGGAGCCAGGGTGGGCTCCTCAGTGGTGCAGAAGTGGCCCTGCTACTGAACCTGAGCCTGACCACCCTCGGCAGGTACCTCCGGCGCTACTACGAGCGCCACAGGGAGGTGCTGCCGATGAAGGGATACGTGCTCGATCAGGGAAGCAACCCGACACACAAGGGGATCATCATCGAGATGTACGAGCAGGCGGTCTCACCGGCAGACATCGTCCTTAAGACCGGCCACACGCAGGAAGCCGTCGACCGGTACATCAAGGGCTACGATCAGGTGCTTGCCCTGTCTAGAAAGAAGCACGATGCGGTCTCCATCAGTCAGATCACCGGCCGCTCGATCAACGTCGTCCGGCAGTATCTCCGGTTAGTCAAGGACTTCCATCCCGAGCTGCACGTCACAGTCGCTGAGCGACAACCGGGGAAGCAAAGATACAAGAGCCGTAAGGCTCAAAACAAGAGAAAATAGTAACCGGACAAATGTCCTAATAGTAAATAGTGACTCGGTGTCATTGTCTCCGGTCGTTGTCCGCACCCGATTCAACAGCGATTGCGGGAAGAGTGGGAGCCCAGTTAAATTGAAGATGCAGGGTTTTTGTGACGGTCTGCATAACCTCGTGGAGGTCAGCGTGAAAAGAAAGGTCGTCTCTTGCGTACTTGTTGCTTCGCTCTCCTTCTCCATCGGGTGTTACGGCACCGGGACGGTTACGAAGGACGAACTCAAAGCAAAAGACGAACAGGTCGATATCACTGTCTTCACGAAAGACTCCCTGGAATACAGATTCTCGAAAGAAAACTACCATATTCACGGAGACACGTTGACAGGAATTGGCGTTCAGCTGATTGGTGACGGGCGTACTGAAGGACGCTTTGATGGCTCTATTTCATTTGCAGATATTGCCTCGATCGAGATGAGCGAATTGAGCATTGGGAAAACAATTCTTCTCAGTGTCGGGATCATAGGTGTTGTGGGAGGCGGTTTGTTTCTGATTTTCTTGGCGAGTTCACTCTCCGGCCGTTGACTTTCCCCGTGGCGAGGCGGGAGGTTGCTTCGGAACCCGCAAAGTGCTTCTGCTTCAGGAGGAGGTTTCTTAGTACGGGCTCCAACCCATGACGCGCAAGTGAGCCAGGAGGAGGCGACCGCTGGGATCCGCTGCGTAGAAGGTAAGCGCGGAGGACTGGGGCTTCGCCAGAAGCGCGCAATCGACGTGGATCGCAATCTCCTTCTGCCGGGCAACGAGAGTATCCCTGAAGTAGTTTGCGGGGCCGATTCTAACGAGAATGTGGACGGATTGTGTCCCGGGATCGAGTCGCTCCGCTGAAAAAACGATACGCAAACTATCGTAGGGGCTGAAGTCATGATACAGCCCGACGCGGAGCCCCTCGGGTCCGACAACAACCGTGTCCGTAGAGCTGAACCCGCTAAAAACCAGAAACTCTTCAACCCGTCGCGGCCCGGATGTCTCAGGAGCGACAATCGGCCGTTCGCATCCTGCAGCGATCAGGATGACGCCAAGTACAAATGCTCTGATCATTCTCCCCTCCACCGTTAGTTGTGAGATCTGAGAGATGATATTCCAGCTGCCGGCAAAATACCATTCTCCAGAACGGTTGTCAACACCTTCGCCTTACCACTAAGCCACCCGAAATCATGCGGCAACCCGCCCATTCGTGGATTCGCCCCATTTGCCGGTCGACAATCTGACGATGGACGATGGCATTGCGCGCCGGCCAATGATATCGCGCGAAAGTGCAATGGCCCAGGACCGTTGCTGCCCACATGGATTTCGTTACCCGGGCTTGCCGGCGGCCCACGGGTCGGCGGTGTGCACTTTGGCCAGCCAGGGAGGCTTGTGGGGCAAATCTTCAGCGTTGCGCCTCTTCACGCCGTTTCGTAGTTTTGCCAACATGAAACCTGCCAGAAGACTCCTCCTCCGCGTGATGGTCGCCGTTGTTATCCCCCTCGCTCCCGTCTTCTCGCAAGACGCCAGGATCCCGGAGCGCTACCGCTTCGACGCGTTGTTGAGTTCCCGCCTTGCCGGTGTCGTCAGCGAGACCGGGTTAGGAGGCGATTTCGATGTGGGCGACGATGGGATCGAGCAGATCTCGCTGGCGGTCATCGATTGTCGCGGGGAACGGCCCGTGATCGGCGGCGTGAACATGCAGAACTTCATCTACCCGGCGTCGGTGTACAAAATGTACGTCGCAGCCGAGATCCTGGAGCAGGTGTCCGCTGCACGATATTCCCTGTGGTCCCCCGCGGTAGTAAAATTCCCGAATGTCGTGGACGGCTCGAAGGAACTGCTGAACGATCCGCGCCCCCTGCTTCGCGAGCGAGATACGGTTACAGTGAATTATCTCCTGGACCTGATGATAACGCGGAGTGACAACACGGCCGCGAACTCCCTGATCGATCTGGCCGGGCGGAAAGAGATCAATGCCCTGATAGGCCGCTACGGGTGGCAGGGGAGCGAAGTGACGAGGAAATTCCTGAAACGCAAGTTCGAAGACCCCGGCTATGAAACAGTGCGCGGGACGGAAACGTGTGCGCTGCATGCCGCCGATTTCCTCTACCTGATTTCGCAGAATCGCCTCGTCAATCCCTGGGTGAGCCAGCAGATGAAGTCGTATCTCTCCCGGCAACTTGACACCACGAAATTGGCGGCCGGCCTCCCCAGCACTGCAATGTTCTACCACAAGACTGGCTGGTTCTCTTTCTGGACGAACGACGTGGGGATCGTGGACGATGGCTCGCTCCGGTACGTCATCGCCTGCTTTGTTCCCCTGAAAGAAGAATCCGCCGGGCCCAGGCTGAAGGAGCTCTCACGACGAGTCTACGAACTGTTCCGGAGTCTCTCTCCGTCAAAGTAGAAATCATCGCCGCTTGACATTGTAGACGAGCCCCCGTACTATCTTGCGAGCCTTGCGGACCGCATCCCCCATGTCACCACTGTACATCCTTCTTCCTCTCCTCATCGCAGACCCCGACACGAGCACGCCCATGCGAACCTTCCTTCCTGTCTCTGTCGACGGGTGGACCATCTCTGAGCCTCCGCGCCTTTACTCAGGAAAAGAGATCTTTGAGTACATGGATGGGGCAGGAGAGGTCTATCTGGCGTATCGATTCGAAAGACTCCTCGTCCAGCGCTATGCGCGCCCAGACCAGGAGGAGATTCTGGTAGAAATTTTCGATATGGGAGCATCGCAGAACGCGTTCGGCACCTCGACCTACATGCGGGGGAGAGGACCAGGGGTCCGTGTCGGGCGGGACGGCGAATTCAAGAACGGACTTCTTTGCTTCTGGAGAGGACGTTACTACGTCTGTGTCAAGATCGAGCGGGAGAACCCCCGGGCTACGCGAGCCCTCCTGACGATCGGGAAAATGATCGCGAAGGCGATCGGAGTGGACGGGGAGCGGCCGCGGCTCCTGGGTTGTCTCCCGGCCGGAGCATACCAGCCCAAAACCGTACGGTATTTCTTCCGTGAGGAGATCCTGAATACGCATTTCTCTCTCCCGGAAGGAATTCTGCTCCCGCTGAAAGGGATTGCCGAAGGGCTGCTCGTCCGCCTGAAACGCGACAGGAGTCATCTCCTTGTCCTGGTGTATTCGGATGTCGCGGATGCTGAATCGGCTTACCAGACCTTCTCAAAAACCTCTGTGCAGGACGACAGCATGGCCGGAATTTCCAGGAGTCAGAACGGAACGTGGACCGCGTGCGAACGGATCAACCACTGTCTCATGCTCAATGTCGACGCGTCCACGACAAAAGGAGCACACGATATTCTCGCAACGGTGGGAAGGAGGCTGCCATGAAGAACCCGGGGATGACGCGAAGAGATTTTCTTCGGACCACCGGCGTTGCCGCAATCGCCGCATCAGGTGTCGTGCCCCTGCTGGGACAGGAAGAAGTGAGGAAGAGCACAAATGTGGTACTGATCAGGCACCGGAGCGTTGTGAGCGGCAACGGTGTTGCGGACCGGAGAATTCTCGAAGGGATGCTTGACGAAGCGGTGACAATGGTGTTCAATGCGGCAACTCCGCAAGAGGCATGGAGTCGAGTCGTGGTGCCGTCGGATGTTGTTGGGATCAAAACAAATGTCTGGCGGTCTCTGCGCACTCCGATTGAACTGGAGGAAACGCTCACGAACCGCGTCATCGCAGCGGGCGTCAGCCCCGAGGACGTCAGCATTGACGACAGGGGGATTCTCTCGAACCCCGTGTTCCAGCGTGCCACCGCTCTCATCAATGCTCGTCCCATGCGCGCGCACGCATGGTCCGGCGTCGGCGGATGCCTGAAAAACTATATCATGTTCAGTCCGAGTCCCCCTGATTTCCATCCCGATTCGTGTGTCGACCTCGGTGCACTCTGGAATCTCCCGAACGTGAAAGGGAAGACTCGTCTGAATATCCTGGTAATGCTGACGCCGCAGTTTCACTGCCTCGCGCCCCATCATTTCGACAAGGAATACGCATGGACCTACGGGGGTTTGCTCGTGGGGAAGGACCCCGTTGCACTCGATGCCGTGGGGTTGAAGATTATTGAGGCAAAGCGACGCCTCTACTTCAAAGAGGATGCTCCCATGCGGCCGCCCGCGAAACACATCGCGGCAGCCGAGAAGAAGCACGGCGTCGGGATTGCAGACATGCAGAAGATCAACATTATCAGGCTCGGGTGGAAGGAGGATTCACTTATTTGAGAATGCCCTTGCTCGCAGGAGCAATTCTGGCTCTCCTTTCGACTCGTCCGGCGGTCGGGCAGCAGAGCCCCGCCGGGGGGACGCGAATCGTCCCTGTCGAAGAAACGTTGATCTACCCAGACGGACGACCTGCACCCAGGTACCGGCTTGAGGCAAAGGATTTCGGAGTTGTTCTCCGGCACGGTCATGGGCCGTCCAGGTGCGACATTCTTGGCGCCCGGGATGTCTGGGTCTGGGAGCGCAGGGGAACCTATTACATGCACTACGACGGGGCCGGCACAAGGGGCTGGCTGGCATGCCTGGCGACAAGCAGCGACTTGACCCACTGGAAGGAGGAGGGACCCGCTCTCCAGTTCGGGGAGCCGGGACAAAAAGATGCGGCGTCTGCGTCGTATGGCGTGACATTCAGGAAGGGAAGACGATGGCATATGTTCTATCTCGGAACGCCGAACACCTCTCCCGCCCCGGACCTCATCCCGAGCTTTCCGTATCTGACGATGAAAGCGGAGGGTCGATCACCGAAAGGACCATGGAAGAAACGGTACGACATCGTGCCCTTCAGTCCGACTCCTGGCACGTACTACTCCGCCACTGCAAGCCCGGGCTCGATCGTGCCAATAGGGAAGGAGTACCTGATGTTTTTTAGTGCATCCACTGATCAACCGATTCTCCGGACGATCGGAATCGCCCGGACACGGAATCTCAACAGTGGCTGGAGTATCGATACGCACCCGATCGTGCCGCCCGAAGAGCAGGTGGAGAATTCCTCGCTCTACTTCGATCAGGCAAGTCATACGTGGTTTCTCTTCACAAATCATGTTGGGTTGAAGGATGGACTGGAATACACCGACGCGATCTGGGTTTTCTGGACCTCGTCACTCGAGAGCTGGGATCCCGCCAAAAAGGCCGTTGTTCTTGATGGAGCAAACTGCTCCTGGTCGCGGGAGATCATCGGTCTGCCATCGGTGCTGAAGGTCGGAGAGCGTCTTGCCATTTTCTACGATGGGTATGCCGGTCAGGGGATTCCCGCGGGAGCCGCCAGTCACATGCGGCGCGACATTGGCCTCGCATGGCTGGAGCTGCCGCTGATTGTGCGGTGAACCGCTCTCTCTCAATGCGCTCCGAAAGGTGTTTCATTTTCAATCCTCGATCCTCCTTCTTCAATTTTCAGTTCTTCTCCAGCCACGCCGATGACCGATCCTTTGCCCGATTGCGATTGACCGAAATATTGGTATCTTCACTCTCTCAAGCACCGTTCGTTCCCAACCTCGTTTCCCCCTGTTTCGAACATTCCATTGAAAGGCTCTGTCATGTCCACAACTCTTGAGAACCTCAAAGAAGCCTTTGCCGGCGAGAGCCAGGCATTCCAGAAGTATTCCGCGTTTGCCAGGAAGGCGGATCAGGATGGCCTTCCGAATATCGCCAGGCTGTTCCGGCTCACTGCCCAGGCGGAGAAGATCCATGCCGAGGGACACTTCAAGAGCATGGACGGCGTCGGATCGACCGTGGACAATTTGAAAGCCGCAATCGAAGGCGAAACGTACGAGTTCACGCACATGTACCCGACGATGGTCGAGCAGGCCGGAAAAGACAACCACAAAGCAAAAAGAATGTTTGACTACGCCGTGGAGGCGGAGGCGGTTCATGCCAGGCTCTACACGGAAGCGATGAAAGCGGCAAAGACCGGAAAGGATCTCGGCGTCAAGGATTTCTATCTCTGCCCGGTGTGCGGCTACATCGAATTCGGCGAGGCGCCGGAGAAGTGCCCGGTGTGCGGTACGCTCAAGGGGAAATTCGTGAAGGGGTAACCTGACGTCCCGGGCCACCCGGAGAGCCTCGCACACGTGTCAGGCGCTGATTCCTCCCGAGTCCGGGGTTTGAGATGGAATTCTCGTTTGCATGCCAGGGGAGAAGCCCTTGAAGGCCGGCACGAAACTTCAGCTTGTGAAATCGGCCCATACGGCCATCTGGGCATTTTTCGCCATCCTGGTTCTCTTCATTCTCCATGCGGGCGTGACAGACCGGGTCACGCCCGCCGTGTATGTCAGCGCTGGCCTTCTGCTCGCCGAATCGCTGGTCCTCATGCTCTGCGGATGGCGATGTCCATTGACCATCCTCGCCTATCTCTACACCGATGATCGATCAAGTGCCTTCGACATCTTTCTCCCCGAATGGCTGGCCAGGAACAACAAGCTGATCTTCGGATCGCTCTTTGGGCTTGGCCTTCTGCTCGTTGCACTCCGCGCGTTGCTCTCCTGATCACAGACATTGTTCATGCCGGCTTGGACGCATGCAGTGACAGGCAAATGCAGCGCTGTCGACGGTTCCGACCATTAGCGAATCAGACATTGCAGTACCACGTGCCCTGATTGCAGAGTACGCCGTTCTCCGTTCGGGAGGATCGCCTCTGCAGCCATGCCGGCCGGCGTGTTTACCTGCATTGCGAACTTCCCATGTACCTGCTTCCACGAGACGTCGATTTTGCCGGACGGGCTGTCGAAGGAGGCGGAGGCACTGTCCAGAAGGCCGGGATTTGGAGCAATGAGCACTCTGTGCCAGCCGACGCTCCCCAAAGCCTGGCGGATTCCCGCCACATAGGCGAAGTGCCACTCCATCAGGTGTCCGAGCATGAAGTGGTTCATGCTGTTCGGTGTACCGGGCCGGGCGTCCCAGCTTTCCGGGAGGGTAGTGAATCCCTGACGAACCATATAACCATATCCTCCGCGCTCTTCCCGATTGTAGACGCGGTGGAGCACGTCATTGCGGCCGCCTTCGGCAAGGGCGCGCACGAAAAAGACCTGCGTTACTTCCCCCACTGTTTGCTGCCATCCGCGGCTTTCGAGGTCATCCACGATAGCCTGGAGTACCGCTTTCCGATCCTCCATCGGAACAAGGCCAACGCACAGCGCGGTGCTGTGCGCCGCCTGGCAGGAGCCATGGTTCATCACGCGCTTCGTGGCAGGATCGTAAAACCTGCGCTGGAAGTCCTTCTTGATTTGCTCGAAGAGTGTTGCGTATCGTGCCCCCTCTTCCGGTTTCCCGAGCACTTCCGCCGCACGCGCAACCGTCGAGGCTCCAAGAGCCCAGATCGCCGTGGCGGTTACCTCGTTCGGGGTCCATTGCGACGGACCGTCTCCTTTGCCGTGACCGTAGTCGTACCAGTCTCCGAGGTTGCTGGTGATGACTCCATCGTTTGCCTGTGAGGAGAGGTAGTCAACATACCTCCGCATGCTCTCGAAACTCGCTTTGAGCGTCAGCGTATCCCCGTACCACTCGTACAGGTGCCAGGGAACCAGCACACCGGAGACGCCCCATTCGGGGGCCTCGTTCCAGTAGCCGTGGGGTGAAATACCCACGAGGTAGTTCGGACAGTTCGTTGGAATGTGACCATCCGGAAGTTGCGTGTCGCGCAAGTCGCGCGCGATTTTTGCATAGAGACTCCGCACGTTGAACCGGTAGCTTATTGCTCGCGCCATGTGCCAGTTCTGCTCCTGCCATCCATTCTTTTCGCGGTGCGGGCAATCAGTGAGAAGATAGCTCAGGTTCGAACGGATCGACCAATCGATCATATGGTACGCCCGGTTCTGAAGCTCACTTGAGGAGATGAAGGTACCCGCGATGGGGCTCGCTGCCCTGACGTGAAGAAGTTCCAGCCGTTTGACTACGGGGAGTTTCCCGGGGTTCGGGCGACCTTCGGGGACGGCGCCGCGGACGCTGACATACTGGCACCCGACATAACAGAATTTGATCTGATGCGATTCCGGGCCTGATCCCCGTAGAGTGTAGTCGTGCCAGATGTCTTTGCCGGTCCCCCAGGTGTACGTGAATTTCACCCGTCCGGTCGAATCCATGTATTCGCAAGGCCTGAATCTGACCGTCTTACCGCGATCTCCTTCGACGGTGAACCGGAGAAGGGCGGAGCAGTTTTGCGGAAAGACGTACGTGCACTCGTCCGGACCCGGAGAGAGAACCTGTGCAGGCTGGAAGAGTTCGAATCCCTGTATCGGGGGTCCTGGAAATCGCTCAAGCGATGCGGTCGGGGCCGGAGCCCTCCGCACGGGCTTCCACCGGGAATCATCGAACAACGGGGTGTTCCAGCCGTCGGGGAGGAGACGGGCATCGTAATCCTCGCCGGCATAGATGTGGGAGAATGTGAGGGGCCCGTTGGTCCATTTCCACTTTTCGTCCGATGTGACAACGATTTCGCGTCCATCGTCGGTCCTGATGCGTGCTTCGAGCCAGAGGAGATACGGATAGCCCTGCGAGAAATCGGGCATTGCGTCAGTTTTCACAAAGCGCATCGTGTCATTTGCGCGGGCAACGTTCCAGAACGAGTTCCCGAGAAGTGCGCCCCAGGCGTTTGTCCCTTTCCGCAGCAGGGAGGTGATATCGAATTCCTGGAAGTAGATTGTCCGGTTGTACTGGGACCAGGGTTGATTCAACAACGATTCGCCGACGCGCGAACCGTTGAGGTAAAGCTCATAATGACCTAACCCGACGACGCGGACAGTCCCCGAGACGGAATTCGCGCTGAGGTTGAATGTGCCCCGGAAAATCGGGCAGGGGGGAGGGGTATGGCTGGGTTCCCCAGGGGCTATCCAGCAGCTTTTCTCAGCGGGAGACAGGAGAGGTGTGTCGGGCGTAGCCTCTGCAAAGAGGGACGGAGCGCACGAAAAGAGAAAAGCGCATGCAACACGCGCCAATCGATAGGTGCCTATTGAACTCACCGATAGGGGAGTACGCTTCTTCGCCGACAGACGAACGTGAAATGACGATAACTGTTTCTTCCGGGTCTCTTCGGGTGTGTTCATGGTTGTACTGGTTGTTCTTATGTGGGCATTTGCGGAGCAGGCCTGAGGTGGTCACATGTGAATAATGTACGGCATTCGGAATGGAAACCGCAACAGGGCGATCGAATCTGCCCGAGGAATCTGACCGGCCCAGTCGGCCGCCGACAAGTAAGGAGCTTGACTTCCGGTAAATTTATTTCTATATTGGTCGAAATACTTCTATGGAGTTAATATGGGAAATGAACAGCAATTCGAACACCTTCTTCAGTTTTTCAAAGTCCTGGGAGAGCCTAATCGCCTGCGGATCGTGGGGATCCTTGCGCAAAAACCTCATACGGTCGAGCAGCTTGCGGGTGCCCTCCGTATCGGGGTGTCCACGGTGTCCCATCACCTCTCCCGACTGGCAGATGCCGGGCTGGTGGGTGCCAGAGCACAGGGATACTACAGCGTGTACTCGTTGCGTACCGAGATCCTGAGGTCGATGGCGCGCACGCTCCTGAAGGAAGTGGCGGCGCCCCGATTTTCCGGTGAGCCGTCGATGGGCGAGTTCGAACGAAAGGTCATGGAAACCTTCACAACGCCGGATGGCCGAATCAGGGCCTTCCCGGTTCAGGAGAAGAAGTTCCTGGTTCTCGTCCATCATGTTCTGAAGGCCTTTGAACCCGGTGTCCGGTATGCCGAGAAACGAGTGAATCAGATACTGGCTAACTACAATGAGGACACCGCAAGGTTACGGAGGGCTCTCGTGGATCATAGGTTAATGGCCCGCGAAGGTGGGGGAGGGAAATACTGGAGGATTGACGAATAAGAGCAAACCCCGGCCGTAAGCGGGGTTTGTTCGTTACGTGAGATCGATTCCTGCGAATGGCGAAACTCACTTCGCCATTGCAGACGCGACATCCGCGGGTTTCGGCAGATTCTCGATTGCACGGAGCGCCCGGTCAATCTCCTCCTGGGGAAGTTCGAAGTCCTCGAGCGTTCCATCGAAGAACGATTCGTAGGCCGCCATGTCGAAGAAGCCGTGCCCCGAGAGGTTGAAGACAATCACCTTCTTCTTCCGTTCCTTTTTCGCCTCGAGCGCCTCGTCAATGGCCCCCTTGATCGCATGCGCTGCCTCCGGTGCGGGGATGATCCCTTCGGTCCATGCGAACGTCCGGGCCGCTTCAAAGATCTGCAGCTGCGTTACCGCCCTCGCCTCGATGAGCTTGTCCTTGTAGAGCTGGCAGACCAGCGGCGCCATGCCATGGTAGCGGAGCCCGCCGGCGTGGATACCCGCGGGGATGAAATCGTGACCGAGAGTGTACATCGGCATCAGGGGAGTCAGTTTCGCCGTATCGCCGAAATCGTATGCGTACACGCCGCGCGTGAGTGACGGGGCCGCGGCGGGCTCAATGGCGATAAACCTGGTCTTCTTTTTCTTCCCGGTCAGCTTGTCCTGAAGGAAGGGGAAGGCGAGACCGGCGAAATTCGATCCTCCTCCGACACACCCGATCACCACATCAGGGTATTCCCCGATTTTGGCAAACTGCTTCTTGCTCTCCAGCCCGATCACGGTCTGGTGCAGGAGCACGTGATTGAGCACGCTCCCGAGCGAGTACTTCGTCCCATTGGTCGTCGCCGCATCTTCCACCGCTTCACTGATGGCGATCCCCAGGCTTCCCGGGGAGTCCGGATGTGAGGCAAGGATCGACCGCCCTGCGTTCGTTTCGTTGCTCGGGCTGGCGACGACGGTCGCACCCCAGGTCTTCATCATGGATCGGCGGTACGGCTTCTTGTCATAGCTTACGCGGACCATGTACACCTTGCACTCCATGCCGAACACCTTGCAGGCAAATGCGATGGCGCTTCCCCACTGACCCGCGCCCGTCTCCGTGGCAAGCCGCTTCACTCCTTCGCGCTTGTTGTAGAATGCCTGCGGCACCGCGGTGTTGGGCTTGTGGCTTCCCGCCGGGCTGGTTCCTTCGTATTTGTAGTAAATGTGAGCAGGAGTATCGAGGAATTGCTCGAGCCTGCGCGCGCGGATCAGAGGAGTCGAACGCCAGAGCGCGTAAATCTCAAGCACCTCTTCGGGAATGGGGATGTAGCGCTTCGTGCTCGCCTCCTGTTCAATCAACCCCATTGGGAAGATCGCCGCGAGGTCCTCGGGGCCGACAGGCTTCCCTGTGCCAGGATGAAGAGGAGGGAGGGGACGCGTCTCCATATCCGCCACAATGTTATACCAGGTTGTCGGTAACTCCCTCTCACTGAGGTAAATGCGGTTGCCGCTCATGCAAGGTCCTTCGTGAATTTGTGCAAGGTCATCTAACATAATATCCGGCAGAGAATCAACAGATTGCATTTGAAAAACCCACCGAATACCTTGTGCGCATGGCAACCCGTCGGCCGACTGTCGAGTTTCTGGACGATGCGCTCACCGACAGCATCATCGATGAAGCGCTCGAACTTCTCTCCACCATCGGAGTATTCATCGAAAACGCCGGCGCCCGATCTCTGCTCGCGGATGCCGGCGCGACGCGTCAGAGCAGCGCCGGACGTGTGCTGATTCCCCGTGCGGTTGTGGAACAGGGGCTCCATTCGGCGCCGCAAGAAATCACACTCTATGACTCTTCGGGGTCGAAGTCCTTTGTTGTAGGCGGAAACCATGTTCATTTTGACCCGGGTTCGGCAGGCCTGCGGATTCACGACCATGCCGGGCGCGTTGCCCGCCCCGCAGTAACCGAAGACCTGGTCCGCTTCCACCGTCTGACGCAGGCCCTGGCATACCTGGATTTTCAGAGTACCGGTCTGATCAGCAGTGACGTTCCCGGGCAAGCGTCCGACGCCTACCGTCTCTTCCAGGCCCTCCAGTGGTGTGCGAAGCCAATTATTACGGGGACGTTCGTCGTCGAAGGATTCGCGCCGATGGCGGAGATGCTTGCCATTGTGCGAGGGGGCTCCCGAGAGCTGGCCGAAAAGCCTCTCGCAATCTTCGACGCATGCCCTTCGCCGCCACTTACCTGGACGAACCTAACGACGCAAAGTGTCATCGATTGCGCGCGCGCCGGCATCCCGTCGGAATTTGTCGCGATGCCCCTGACCGGGGCCACCGCGCCCGTGACGCTCGGCGGAGCGCTCGTGCAGCACACGGCAGAGAATCTCGCCGGTCTCGTGATCGCCGAGCTCGCGCGGCCCGGTGCGCAGGTGATTTTTGGCGGGTCTCCGGCGAGCTTCGATATGCGTACGGGAAATCCTCCCATGGGCGCGATGGAGACCATGATGATCGACTGTGGATATGCCCAGGTGGGAAAACGCCTGAAACTCCCAACGCACGCGTACATGGGCCTGAGTGATGCGAAGGTGCTCGACGCTCAGGCCGGCCTCGAATCGGGAATGGGCGCCCTTCTCGCAGCCCTGGCCGGCATCAATGTGGTTTCGGGACCGGGGATGATGGATTACGAAACCACCCAGAGTCTCGAAAAACTCGTGATCGACAATGAAATCTGCGGGATGGCCCTGCGCATGATCGACGGAATCACGCCGAGGGAAAAACCGCTGGCGCTACACCTCTTTCAGGAAATGGGAGCGCATCCGGATTTCCTGACGCATCCGCATACGCTCCAGTGGCTCCGTCAGGAACATCGCTTTCCCCGCGTCCTGGAGCGCGGCAATTATCAGCAATGGGAAGCCGGAGGGAAGCTCTCGGTGGGAGACCGGGCCTCGCTTGAAGTCGAGAGAATCCTCAATACAGAGCGGGTCTCTGTGCTCAGCCAGGACATGCGGCAGGAGCTCTCTACGGTGATGTTGTCGCACCTCAAGACATACGGCGGAGTGCTCCTCCCGGCGATGTAGCGTGGGTACCGGAGAATATGCTCGGCCGGCAACACTCTACTGAACTGCTGGTCCATAAGAGAAACACGATCGTACAATGACTCTGCAAACGTTTGTCGCACTCCTGCTCGGCGGTGTTGTCACGGGTGCCTTCGGGGCGCTGCTCGGGCTGGGTGGGGGAGTGTTCCTGATTCCTTTCCTCGTCCTGGTCCTCGGTCTTCCAATGCACCAGGCCATCGCCACAAGCATTGTCGCCGTGATCGCGACATCAAGCGCCGGAGCCGCCATAAACCTTGAACGTCGAACGGTCAATATGCGCCTGGGAATGCTCCTGGAGATCGCGACAGTGCTTGGCGCCATTGCGGGGGGCGTCACCGCAAATCTGCTCGACGGCGGGGTCCTGCGCAAACTCTTCTCTGCCCTTCTCCTCATCGTGGCACTCTTCATGATCCGGCGGGCTTCCAATAAGGGGAAAGAGGTCATTCACCACGACGGAATCCTCCCTGGGTCCTTCCGAGACGAAGCATCGGGACAGGACATTACCTATACCGTGAAGCATATTCCCGGAGTTCTCGGAGTCTCTTTTGTGGCTGGAAACGTCTCCGGCCTGCTTGGGATCGGGGGAGGGATCTTCAAAGTCCCCGCGATGAACATGATATCGGGGATTCCGATCAAAGCCGCTACGGCGACAAGCAATTTCATGATCGGCGTGACCGCGGCTGCGAGCGCTTTCATCTACTTTGCCCATGGTCACCTGCACCCCCTGATCGGTGCCTCGGCTGCGCTGGGGGTTCTCGGGGGCTCGCTCCTGGGCGTTACGCTCAGTCGAAAGATCCACAGCCGCGCGATTACGTGGATATTTGCCGGCGTTATGCTGGCAATGGCTATCGAACTCCTTCTACGACAATGACCAAAACCATAACGATCGAACATAGAGCAAGTCTGGTGCTGCGGGCCGGCATCTGGTTGAGCGGAATATTGATGAGCCTTGGCTTGATCCTGGCTCTGATCCGGGGAGTGGGAGACGCTCCCACCAGGACCGCAATCGCCGACATTCTCCGTTTCGCTCTGGCAAAACCCCTTCATCCATTGACCCTGATTTACAGTGGACTCCTGGTCCTGATGTTCACGCCGATCCTGCGTGTCGTTGCCGCGCTGATCGGCTTTGCGGAGGAGCGCGACCGCCGCTTTGTCCTTGTATCCACTACAGTCCTTCTCCTCCTTCTCTGCGAAGTTGGCTACACCGTCTTTGTGAAGTGATGAATCTGGCGGGAGCACGCTTGCGGATTTTTCGGGATAATATCCGCAAACCACTTTATCTCAAGAATAGGATTCTCTTGTCACGTAAAGAATTAGGCGAAATCAATGAAGCCTAAAATAGCTTTCTTTCTTTTCGCGATCATTGTCTCGGGGTGCGCGGGCTTTTTCCAATTCTCCGAACCGGAGGATTTCGTCCGGGTGCGTGGCACCAAACTCTTCCACAACGGGAGGCCGTACTACTTCCTCGGGACGAATATGTGGTACGGGTTCTACCTTGGTTCCCCCGGGCCCACGGGGGACCGGGAACGCCTCCGGAGAGAGCTCGATTCGTTACTCTCCATCGGAATATGCAACATCCGCGTTCTGGCAGCTTCGGAGAGCTCGTATTTCAAACATGCCGCTTCCCCGGCCGTCCAGAGGGCCCCTGGCATCGTCGACCAGGAACTGCTCCAGGGACTCGATTTCCTGCTCGATGAGATGGGGGAGCGGGGGATGCACGCGGTCCTCTACCTCAACAACTACTGGGTATGGTCAGGAGGGATGTCCCAGTACAATGTCTGGGCCGGAATGGAGGCTCTGGATCCTGAAAAGGAACCCGGAGGGTGGCAAAGCTATATGGATTTTGCTGCTAGATTCTATGGAAACGAAGCTGCAAACCGCTTCTACCGCGACTACATCCGGTCGCTCATCATGCGACGGAACAGCGTCAACGGTCGCTTCTATTTTGAAGATCCGACGATCATGGCATGGCAGCTCGCCAACGAACCGCGCCCCGGCGCCGTCGGCCCATTCGGGGAGCAGAACGCTGCAGAGTTCTATCGCTGGATCGACCAGACCGCAGCATTTATCCACTCACTCGACACGAACCATCTTGTGTCAACGGGGAGTGAGGGAGTTGTGGGGAGCCTTCTCTCCGCCGATCATTTCCTTGCCGCCCACGAATCAAGGTCTGTCGATTACCTGACATTTCATCTCTGGCCCTTCAACTGGGGGTGGTTTGATCCCCGGCGGATTTCCGAGACGTTGCCGGTAGCCGAGGAAAAGGGGGGAGAATACATCCGACAACACCTCGTCCTGGCCCGGAAGATGCGCAAGCCGATTGTGCTGGAGGAGTTCGGGTTGGGGCGGGACAGTGGCGCGTATTCCCCCAGAACACCCGTGACGGCAAGGGACCGGTACTTTACCCATCTGTTGCAGATTCTGTATGATTCCGCCAGGGCAGGCGGCGCTCTGTCGGGATCGAACGTGTGGGCCTGGGGTGGTGAAGGGTTTTCGAGGAATCCCGACTTCTGGTGGCGTCCGGGCGACCCCTATGTCGGAGATCCTCCCCAGGAACCCCAGGGAATCAATTCGGTCTTCATCAGCGACTCATCGACGATCGCGATATTGCGACACTTTGCGCGCAAGATGAGGATGATCGGTCTCGATTCCGCGATGGTGCGCCTCCCGTAGTGCCGCACCGACATTCACCGCCGGTGTCCCGCCAATTGAATGAATATCCACAACGATGGATTTCCCGCCTTCGGCCGGACTCGTTCCAACTATCATAACAATTCCAGGTTGTTCAAATCTCTGATTGGAACGGCGCGAGAACGGTCCCACTCTGTTGGTGCGAACACAGACCCCTTGCAGTTGCAGGAGGAGAAAGCTGGAGGGGCGCAAGCAATTCAACGGCGTGGCGCTACAGATTCGCTTCCATCTTCCTGAGCCACATTCCCCCGTCTTGAAAATCCCTCCTGAGTTCGATTGCCACCAGGACGTACACAGGAACGTATTCTACTACAAGTGCCCACAGCGGCTGCAACCATATGCCGTCCTGCAGGTAATGGATCACGGTGATCCCGGCAAGATTCCCGAGCGTGACAAAGGCGATCCCGCTCCAACGGGGGAGGAGCGGAAGGAAAATCGCCACCCACGCGAGGTACCAGGGGTGAACTGTGGATGCCAGGAGGAAGAAGCCCATCACACTCCAGTACAGCCGGCGGACGAGAGGCCACCGTCGAGACGCAATGAACAGGATCCAGACAGCTATCAGGGCGTTCGAAACGAGATGAGCCCACTGATTGTCGTCCACGACCGCCAGGATGATCCTGAAGAGGGAGGAGTTCGCTTCCCAGTGAGCGGAGAAAGTTAGAATCGATCCAAACGGTTCTCCTCCGCCCAGAATGAAAGGAAGGTAGAGAATCCCCACGAGCGCGAGCGGGAAGATTATTGCGAGAACCCGGCGGGGTCCACGAGCGGCGCTCACGAGGGAGGGGAGGGTGATTACCGGAAAAATCTTCATCCCTATTGCCCCTGCGAGTGCGATGCCGGCGCGGCCGTGCGCCCCTTTATGCCAGAGAAGAATTCCGAGTATCAAAAAGGGGACTGCAAATCCGTCCACGTGCGCATCGACCATGAAATGAAGGATTGGGAGGGGGCAGAATGCGTATAATCCCAGGTGATGTTCCGGTAACTGCATCGCGCGAAGGGTCCTGAGGAGCATTACAAGAGTCAGCGCTTCACAAACTAAGAGAAGGAGCTTGAGCGTAAGGACGCTTTCTCCCCCCAGAATGTGTGCGAGAAGGAAGATCCCCTGGGCGACCGGCGGATAGATCGTCTTCATCTGAGGGAAATTCACTCGCGACGGAAGGGTATCTGTATGGAGCGATGAGAGAGCAGTATCCGCAGGTGCGTATCTGTACGGATTGATACCGTTCGCCTGGACTTTTCCGTCCCAGAGATAGCGAAAGTAATCGTCCGACGCTGTCGGCTCGACGAAGAGGAGTGTAGCCCGGAAGACGAGGCCGATAACGATCATCGCTATCGGCCATGCCGGGTTCGGCGGAAGAGCATGGCCTCTGACCCACACCCATACTCCCAGGAAGAGGAGGGAGTTCGCAACCGAGACCGCGACGAAGAGGATAATTCGCGGAGCCACAGTGGTATACAGAACCATCCAGAGACATTCCATGCACAGGAGCAGAGCTCCGGGCAGGAGCAGACCGTGATACCATGATGTTCGTTCCGGGGCACGCATAGGATCGGGGCAGGGATTGAGGAAAATATACTGAACCGGGAGCGAAGGTGGAAGCGATTAATCGTGATGCGACGAATAGCCGCTCCGCGGATTGCGCTCAATCGCTGAGTGTGCTATATTGGTCTGGTACGACCGGTAAATCCAACAATGAGGCGCGCTACGAAGCAATCATCGTCCGCATTGCCCAGACATTGGCCTTCCATCTCGATGATTCATCGGCTTCGCTGTGCAGGGGGGATTGCGCTGCTTCTGCTCACCCCGCTTTACGTTGCCCTCTCTGCTGATGCAGAGGATTCCGCGTTTGTCCGGGCGCACTACCGCAAGCAGGAGGTACGGATCCCGATGCGGGATGGCACAAAGCTTTTCACGGCGCTGTACATGCCCCGTGATACGTCCCAGGCATATCCTATCATTCTGATGCGGACTCCGTACAGTGTCGGGCCGTACGGAGAAGAAGAATACCGGACCTCCATGTACCCATCCATGCTGGAAGCCAGGGAGGGATTCATTTTCGCATACCAGGACGTTCGCGGCCGTTTTATGTCGGAGGGAGAATTCGTCGATGTCCGACCTTATCAGCCGGTGAAGCAAACGCCGCAGGATGTCGATGAGTCCAGCGACACGTACGACACCGTCGACTGGCTGGTTAAGAACGTGCGCAGCAGCGGCAAAGTTGCGATTACCGGAATCTCCTATCCCGGATTCTATTCCACGATGGGGATCATCGATGCTCATCCCGCCATGGTTGCAGCATCGCCTCAGGCCCCGATCGCGGACTGGTTTCTCGGGGATGATGATCATCATCACGGTGCGATGTTTCTTGCGGAGACCTTCGGGTTCTTCGTCAACTTCGGTCGGCCGCGGCCGCAGCCGACAACCCGCTACGCCGGCTCGTTCCGTATGCCGACCCCCGATGCGTACGCATTTTATCTCCAGATGGGTCCGCTGGCGAACGCCGAGAAGCTTTACATGAAGGACAGCGTCGCATACTGGAAGAATCTCATGGCGCATCCCAACTACGATGCCTTCTGGCAGGCACGCGCGGTGCTTCCGCACCTCAAAAACATCCGGCCTGTGGTAATGACGGTCGGGGGGTGGTTCGACAAGGAGGATCTCTACGGCGCACTGAACACGTACAAAACCATCGAGAAGAACAACCCCCGCACCATGAATATCCTGGTCATGGGCCCGTGGGCCCACGGACAGTGGAACCGGGATGACGGGGAGCGGCTTGGTGATATCGGGTTCGGCGAAAAAACGGCAGTCTGGTTCAGGGAGCATGTCCAGTTTCCATTCTTCAACTACTTCTTGAAGGGAAAAGGGAACGGTACCTTTGCAGAGGCGACGGTGTTCGAAACGGGAACGAACCGATGGCATCAGCTTCCCGCATGGCCGCCGCAAGACGCGAGGGACCAAGAATTGTACCTCCGGTCGAACGGGGACCTCACGTTCGCTCCCCCCGACTCAACTGACGAGCCCTTCACGTCGTTCGAGAGCGACCCTGCGAAGCCTGTGCCGTACACGTCGGATATCACCCCGTCTGTTCGTCCCGCCTACATGGTCGAAGATCAGCGGTTCGCCGCGACGAGACCCGATGTTCTTGTCTTCCAGTCGGCCCCGCTGGCCGGGTCCGTCACTCTCGCCGGGCCGCTGAAGGCGACGCTGTATGTCTCCACAACCGGTACGGATGCAGACTGGGTCGTAAAGCTTATCGATGTCTTTCCGGACGACACAACCAGTGAAATGAAAACGTCCCGTCCCCTCGGGGGATACCAGATGCTCGTGCGTGGCGATGTATTTCGTGGCAGGTTTCGGAAGAGTTTTAAGACGCCGGAGCCCTTCATCCCCGGCAGGGTGACCGAAGTAACGTACACTCTTCCGGACGTCTTTCACACGTTCAAGCCGCGACACCGCATGATGATTCAGGTCCAGAGTTCATGGTTTCCGCTCGTCGACAGGAACCCCCAGACTTTTGTGAACATCCTGGAAGCGCAGCGGCGGGACTTTGTCCGGGCAGAGCACCGCGTCTATCATTCGGCCCGGTATCCGTCGTCATTACGCGTTCTGGTATGGGGGCGGCCGTGACTGTTATTCTACCACAGGCTGGACAGCGAGAGGTCAGTAATGATTGCGAGTGAGCCACTCATCCGGGTCGGCATCTTCGAGCATTATCCTGTGGCCCGTGGAGCATTCCTGGGCTGCTTCGCAATCAACGGGAATACGACGGGCGAGGGTGTCTTCGAAGTCCGTCCGGAAGGGGGAAAGCTTCTCCTGCGGGACGGGGGCGGGCGCACTCTTGCCTCCGGCCGCGAGATTGGATGCATCGCCGATCGAACCGGCAGATTCCTACTGCAGGGTGTGACCATCGGCATCAACTTTCACTGGGAGCGGAGGCAGGATCAGACATTCGAAGGGGGGCTCCGGTTCGTTCTCCGCGATGATGGCACGATTACGGCAATCAACGATATCCTCCTTGAGGACTACCTGAAGAGCGTCATCTCGTCCGAGATGAGTGCGGAGGCCCCGCTCGAGTTCCTCAAAGCGCACGCGATAACGTCTCGGAGCTGGCTTGTTGCGATGCTTGAGCGTTCGCGGCGCGGCAAACTTCCCCAGTCCCCGCCGGGAGGTCCCAACGCAGAGGGCGAAATCATCCGGTGGTATACGCGCGAAGACCACGACATCTACGACGTCTGCGCCGACGACCATTGCCAGCGCTACCAGGGCGTCAGCACAATCATCACCGCCGTGGCGCACGAGGCGGTCGTGGCAACCCGCGGGCAGTTTCTGGTGTTCGAAGGCGAGATCTGCGATGCGCGCTTTTACAAAGCATGCGGGGGCCGCACCGAGGAGTTTCACAACGCATGGGAAGATACTCCGGTGCCGTACCTGACCAGTACCTCTGACGCGCCCTCGTATCACGCACCGGTAACAACGGAAGAGTCTGCGGCGGCATGGATTCTGTCACAGCCGGAGGCGTACTGCAATACCAAAGACCCGGATTTGCTGCGGCAGGTGCTTCCGTCGTTCGATAGAGAAACGACCGATTTCTTTCGCTGGACGGTATCCTACAGGCGGGGGGAGCTCGAGGAGATCCTGCGTGATCGATCCGGCATCGACATCGGCACGCTTCTCGATCTGGTTCCTCTCCATCGCGGCCCGTCCGGGCGCATCACGCGTCTGCGCATCGTTGGTTCCACACGCACCATTGTGGTGGGAAAGGAACTTGAGATCCGCCGGCTCCTATCACGATCACACCTCTACAGTTCCGCGTTCCTTCCGGAATTCCAGAGGGGGAGCGACGGGCTTCCGTCGACCATCGTCCTCCGCGGAGCGGGGTGGGGTCACGGTGTCGGGCTCTGCCAGATCGGAGCGGCCGCCATGTGTGCCAAGGGCTTTAACGCCGAGGAAGTTGTCATGCACTACTTCCCCGGCGCCCGGGCGAAGAAAGTCTATTGAGGGGTGCGATGCGCTGGGTGCTCCTGACTCTCGCTCTTTTCGCCACCGAGGCAAACGGTCAATCCATCACGTTTGCCTGGCTGAGCGATACGCATGTGGGCGGATCGACTGGTGCCGACGACCTTCACGAGTCAATCCGGGACATCAATACACAAAACGATATCAGATTCGTTCTCCTCTCCGGCGACGTCACCGAATCGGGAACCGATGCGGATCTGGCGCTTGCGAAGTCCCTCCTGGACAGCCTCCGCTTTCCCCGTTACATCATCCCCGGCAACCACGACACGAAATGGTCCGAATCGGGCGGCACTGCGTTCGGCAGACTCTGGGGATCCGATCGGTTTGTGTTTCGCGAAGAAGGTTTTCGCTTCATCGGGATGCATCAAGGACCCCGCATGAGGATGGCAGATGGTCACTGGGCACCCGAGGATGTCCGATGGCTTGACAGCGTGAGCCGGAGCCTCGGCCCTGATGAGCCGGTCTTCTTCGTCACGCATTACCCGATTGACTCCAGCATTGCCAACTGGTACGTGGTCCTCGACCGGCTCAAGAAGCTCAATGTCCAGCTGGTTCTCGTCGGGCACGGCCATCAGAATCGCATTGATTCATACGAAGGAATCCCCGGGGCGATGGGCCGCTCGAACCTGAGGGATCGGCGTGGAAACGGAGGGTATACGATCGGCCGCATTACCGCCGACTCATGCATCCTCTTTGAGCGCGACCCGAAGTTGGGGACAGAGGTGCGGTGGTGCGGTCTCCCCCTGACACGAAGGAGAGCAAGACGACTTCGCGGACCCTGGCCGCGCCCATCCTATGCGGTCAATGATGCGTACCCGAATATCCGGTCGGTATGGGAATATGACACTGGCTTCACGATCGCCGCGGGTCCCGCTCTCTGGGACACCCTGGTCGTGGTGTCCGATGCATCCGGGGCCATCACCTGTCTCGGACTGGCATCCGGTCAGAGAATCTGGAAGTATGAAACAGCCGGCCCCGTCTACTCCACACCCGCGATTGCCGAGGGGAGGGTTGTCGTAGGCTCTACGGACTCATCGATTGTATGCCTCGATGCCAGAACCGGACGCCCTATCTGGCGGTACCAAGCAGGTTCACCGGTCCTAGGAACCGCTGCGATCGAAGGGGGCGTGGCATACATCGGGGGGAGGATTATGCGTGCCCTGAATCTCCAGACGGGAAAGCCGAAATGGGAATTCCGGGGCCTTCGAGGGTTTGTTGAGTGCCGTCCCCTGGTGTACCAAGGAAAGGTCATCTTCGGGGCGTGGGATGGCCACCTTTACGCGCTTGATGCGGCAGATGGACGCTTTCTCTGGGCGTGGCAGGGAGATTCACCCGGTTTGCTCTATTCTCCAGCCGCGTGCTGGCCGGTCGCCTCCGGAAGAAAGGTCTTTATCGTGGCTCCTGACAGAAAGATGACGGCGCTGGACGCGGAAACAGGAGCCATCATCTGGCGGAGCGGCCGGCATCAGGTCCGTGAATCGATCGGCATTTCTGAAGATGGGAGGTCCGTTTATGTTCGCCTTATGCGGGACACCATTATGGCCTGCTCGACGGATTCCGCGGCCCAACAGACCGTCTGGTCTACCGTGGCGGGCTTCGGCTACGACATCAATTCCGCGATGCTCGTCGAGAAGGATGGGAGATTGTTCTACGCGACGAAGGACGGCATGATCCTGGCCCTCGATGCAAAGAGTGGTGCCATCCTCTGGAAGCACCGAGTCGGCCCAGGAACTGTCCACACGTTACAGCCTGTGGACGGTTCTTCGGTGCTCTGTACGGACTTTGACGGCGCGGTAAGACGGATCGCTGCGACGGCAGGAGGCGTGCCGCGAGATTGACTCTCGCTCCCCGGGTCGGTATATTGTCAATCTGAAATTCCGGGGCTTTTTGAGGGGGGGTATGCGTGCCCGGGAATAGTTTTCCCCGGCACGTTTTTTTTTCCGATCCCAATGGCAATGACTGAGAGCGCTCTTTTCCGACATTATCGCGCGAAAATGACCCGGCCGGGTGAGTACCACGGTTGGTCAGCAGCAGCAAGTTTTGGCGCAATTGAACAGGAGTACCTCGCGGCAACCCGCGGAATCGCCTGTTTCGACTCTTCCTTCAGGGGACGGCTCGCTGTAACCGGCAAGGACGGGCTGGACCTGCTCAACAGGTTATCGACTAACGATCTTCATAGCCTGAGACCCGGCCAGGCCATCGGCACAGTCCTCACGACGGAGAAAGGAAAGCTGGTAGATTTCCTCACGGTGTTCCACGGTGGCAGCAAGCTCCTCCTGATTGTCTCCCCGTCGAAGGAGAAGGAAGTCAGTGCATGGATTGATAAATTTACTATTCAGGAAGAAGTTGGGGTGGAGGATGTTACTTCAGAAACCGTAATGGTTTCTCTGATCGGACCTGAGGTTGTTTCTGCCGTTCCCAATCTTCTTCCAGATGGATCTTCGGTCCCATCGGTCATACAGGTCAGCTGGGGAGAAATCCTGGCGATACCTGTCAGTTGGTCCAACGCCACTGAGTTGTATCTGGTGGCGACGTCGACGAATGCAGGCCTTTTCTGGGGATGGCTTGAAGAAAAATCATTCAGTATTTCAGGGGA